>Ga0315280_10001457_pt1 | contig 40655 bp, 48 predicted proteins | sample YL17G06_40_MG_FD_203697 | JGI IMG/M metagenome (GOLD analysis project Ga0315280, IMG submission 203697) | Sediment microbial communities from Yellowstone Lake, YNP, Wyoming, USA - YL17G06_40 | ecosystem: Environmental > Aquatic > Freshwater > Lake > Sediment | place: USA: Wyoming | collected...
GCACGAATTAATCTATAACGCCTGTTCCCAGATGGCGAAGAAGACCTCCGTGCTACTAGGCTTGGAGACCACTGGAAAGTTAACCGCTTGGGGCACTGTCGACGAGATAATGAAAGTCAACAGAGACTATAAGAACTGCGTGCCTGTCATAGATTTCGCCCATCTTTATGCAAGGGCCCAGGGGAAGATAGACTATAATGAAGTCATGGATAAGGTAAAGAAACTCAAGCACCTGCACTCGCACTTCTCCGGCATAGCCTATGGTCCTGGCGGGGAGAGGAATCACCTGCCAATCCTATCTGGAAAGCCGGACTACAGGAAGATAGCCGAACTGCTCATCAGAAGAAAAGTGGACATAACCATGATCTGTGAGTCCCCATATCTGGAAAGGGACGCTCTAATCATGAAAAAAATAGTCAGTAAAGGTCGAACTTGTGGAGCAGAGCCAGTTCTTCCATAGTAACCTTCTTCCCGGCCTTGAAGTTAGCGAGTACCTCTTCCGCCTTTCCTCTTAACGCTTCTAGGTTCTCATCCTTCGGTATCTCGGCGGCTTCCTTGATGTACTCTTTATGGTACTTGTCCGCTTCCTCTCTGGCTTTCTTGACATCCGCATTCAGCTTGTCCAAAGAACTCTCGATCTTCTCTATCTCTTTAATGGATTTCATCATAGTGTCGTGGTGCTTCTCGCTCTCTTTCGCCCGGTTGATCAGCAGGCCGTGATAGACATTAGCCTCTGTATACAGGTCTCTAAGTTGCCTTTGGAGATTGGTTAGTTTTCTCTTCTTGTCGTAGAGCAGCTCGGATTTGGCTATCTCCTTTTCTATCGTATCCATCTCTTTAACCATCTCTTTCTCTTTCTTGATCGAGTGGACTTCGGTCTGGTACTCCCACTCCATCTGATTTAGCTCTTCCTTTAGCCGGCGATAAGAGCCGCCCATGGAGTCCTTAAAGCGCTCCAAAACCTTCATCAGCTCGTCCAGCTCTATCTTGATTTTCTTGATTTCCTCAAAAGACGTTATCCTCTTCTCTTTTAGACCTTTAACCTCTTCGTTGGCCTTGTCTCTTTGCTGGCGCTCTTCCCTGACGACAGAGTTCAGCTTCTTTATATCCTCGATTAGCCGTCTTTTCTCGTCATTCAGCTCTTTGACCTTAGAATTTAGCTTGTCTCTCTTTTCCCTGAGTTCTTCCATCCAATCCCTACTTCACATACTCCATTCCAGCCGGCTTGTACTCCTTGATCTCATGCGGGTATTTCTTCCACCCGACTATCGCGATGACCAGTCCTATCAAAACTACTATCAGGTAGAGGAATATATCCGTCAGTTTCTGGAACTCGAACAGCATCACAGACTCTCTCACCTGGCTCAGCCCGTAGAACAGCACCAGTATACCTGCGATCATGAACACCACCGAGATCAGCACTTCTCCAGTCCTTTTCTTGCCGACGCCAGCCTGCTCTTCCACTGCCTTTAGCCGGGTGTTGACCTCGACCTTTGTGCCGAACAGATCGCTCTTCAAGGCGTTCACTTCTTGGTTCACTTCCGCTATCCTGTCTTCCATGTACTTTCGCTGTTCTGGTGAGTTGATGTCTACCTTTAGTAGCAAGTCTTTCCTGAGCGATTCGACCTTTGAGTCTACGCGCTCCATGAGTTCCTCTCTCTCTTTCGAAAGGAGTTTATCAACGGCTGCGGAGAGTGAAGATTGGACTAACGCCTCGTATTTTGCCTTCGCCGCAGAAAGAGTCTGTCGGGCCTCTTCATCACCCATGCCCATCTCTTCGAGCATCGAGAGTATCTTGGCCTCAGGCACGTCGCTAGAGAGCATATCAAAGATAATATCCAATATCTCTCTAGTCTTGAGCCTCTCTTCTTTCTTCTCAAAAATGGGCATGATTTATTGATGTCTCCCATATTTAAAAGTTTGTTGTTTTAACCGCGATTGACCGACTGGCATTGCAAAAACGTAATATAGGCTCGATCTGGAATTCTATCATGCGCGGCTTCCTTTCGATAGTCTTGGTAATGGTTATGGTTCTCTTCCTCGCCAAGGATATGAAAATCTATGACCAGGTCTATATCGGAACGCAGGAGATGAAGAATGATATCGACTTGGCTCAGAGGATTAACGAAGAGACATATGATTTGGAGAACGGCTTTAGGCTGACCGTGAAAGAAGCGCTCGATAGCCTGCCGAAAGTGCCGCATTCCAAAAAGGGAGAGATGGTTGCTAGAGAGTACGTCTGCGAGAAAATCAAAGAATGGTTCACGAATTATCCCGGTTATTCTCTCTATATTGGCTATATAGACCCTACAGACTATTCCAGAGCCCCAAGCATCCAAAGCGAGATAGAGCCGTGCCTTAACTTCCTGCATGTCGACTTGAAGGAGAAAAAGGTAATGCTGAAAGATGAGGATCTGATCAGTTTTCCTTACAGCCTGGTTGGATACAGGATAGCCATTATGTTCGAGGGGAAGGTCCATAACACAAATTTCAAGGTTCTGATTCCTGAGGGCACGATGATAGAATGAAGGGTCACATCTTCCTGGAGTTCTTGATAGCCTTTCTGACCATGATTTTGATAGTGCAATTTTTGATGGGGAGCCAGGAGAATAGCCTGAAAGAGATTGGCAAAAAAGTGAACCAGACCAAGACAAAAATGGATCTCGAGAAGATGGCATCAGCCTGCAATCTGATCTATTTCAACTGGAAGACTGCTAATTTCAGCTTCTCTTTCAGTCTGCCGAACCTCAAGACTTCCGGCAATACGATAATCTCTGAGGAAAACGGCGCCAATCTTACTTCTAGGTGCCTTTCGAACATAAGCGGCATTACTAGTCTCGAGGTCGCTGGGGTGAGAAGATGGTTTTGAAAGGCCAGATATTCATGCTCGATGTCACAATAGCCTTTTTTGTAATCTTGTTGATGTTCTTTTTCTTCCTTAGCATAAGCTCTCTATCGAACAGGACCATGACCGAGAGTTATCAAAACTTCGTGAAAGAGAAACGGCTGTTGGATGCCAGCGAGAAACTCATAGCAGTAGACTTGGCAGATTACTCGGAAAACACGTTAAAGCATCATGTCCTTTCGCTGGATAAGATAGCGGACTTTAGCCGATTGTCTCTAAAGGAGATAAAACAAAATCTATTGCTTGAAGATTATGATGTCTACTTGAACCTAAAGAGCGGGGACAGGGGACTATTGGGTTTTGGGAATGCTGGCGATGGGATTATGGTGAGGAGGATTGCTCTATGCGGAGACGAGGTGTGCGTGCTTGAAATCTCAGCCAAGTAGGGGATTCGTGTTTACTGTAGATGCGTTACTGTCGTTCATAATAGCGATTGGTCTGAGCAGCGTCCTGATACTCTTCCTTGACCAGAACCAGAGTCTGTCGCAAGAGTACCTCTACCAGCTGTCGCAGGACATGATGGAAGTGTGCTCCAAAAAGGCGGATTTTTCCAAAGGCTGTTTCCGACTTCTTGACGAGCTGGGGCTGCATTACTCTTTCTTCAGGAATGGCGTCAAGGAATTCGGAGAGGACGGAACGGCTGTTGTCAGAATAACCAGGCATCTTTCAGGCAGTGAGATAGAGCTAAGGACCTGGGCTTAACGTTAGGCTATTTCTCCCTTTCGATACGTTCTGGGATACATCACAGCCGAAGCCCTGTCGGGATAGGCTCTTGTTTCCAAACTTTATGATGAGAGAATCTCCTGTGCTCCTCAGCGAGTAGTTTGAAACCGCGTTGATTATCAGGCTCTGGCCCTCTCCCGATATCTGTGCCCTCTCGCAGGAGTAATAGAGTTGGTCTAGTATCAGCTGGGCGTTGCGAGAGCTTAAGGCGTAGTCGCTTAGGTCTTTTACCTTCTGGATTTGAGGTACCAAGAAAGAGAGCATGACTATCGCGGTGAGCATTACCAACAACAGCTCTAAAGACAGTTGACCTCTCATTTTATCAGTTTCTCTATCTCGCCAAGCACTGAGTCCGTGTCTTTGCCCAGTCTTTCCGCGGCATTGCTGGCGTTTCCGGAGAGCGCCTTGAACATAATCAATGCTATTGCTATTATCGCCGCGATGATTATTATCAGCTCGAGGGAGAGCTGCGCCCTGTTTTCCATGAGGATGTTCTAATTAGGATTATATAAAACGATTTTGCGATGCGGTTCCGTTAGGAAGAGTGAAAAGTATTTAATTCAGCTCGGGCCAAAATAGGCTATGGTTTTCTACAAGTCAGAAGTGGCTCAGATGCTGATTTCTGTGATAACTATCTCGCTAGCCTTCTCGATAGGTTTTCGGGCCAGTTTCCCGATGATTCTCCTGACCATAGGGATGGGCTTCATACTCCATGAGGTGGGCCATAAGCTCGTGGCTATCCGATTCGGCTGCAAAGCGTTCTATAGGATGTGGATTCCTGGCCTTATCCTCGTCTTCATGTTCATACCTTTCGGAATATTCTTCGCTGCGCCAGGGGCCGTGTATATCTTCAAGCACGGTCTGACCAGGAGGGAGAATGGTCTGATAAGCCTGGCCGGCCCGGTGGTCAACGTGATTCTGGCCTTAATCTTCTTTTACCTAATGTTTTTGCCAAGCCTGCAGGAACTCGGAATGTGGGGATTCAAGATAAACCTGTTCCTGGCGATGTTCAACCTTCTGCCAGTGCCTCCTCTTGATGGGTCGAAAGTTATCGGGTGGAGCCCTTTCGCATGGTTTGTGGTTATAGGTACTGCTGCCGTGCTTTTCTTCTCACCACAGATACTGCTCGGCCTTTTTTAGAATAAGTTATGCGAATTCCGCCCCTATGGCCTCGGTCTTGAACTTGTCATACCCCTTTATGACGCTGGGCTCTAGGCTGGGCTTTACCTCTTTCAAGGCTTTGTCGAAGTGCTTCTGCTCGACTATCTTGGCCTGCTTATTGTCTCTAAGGGCATTTAGGGCGGCCTCTCTAACCATTGCTTCTATGTCCGCTCCGGAATAGCTCTCAGTTGCTTTAGCCAGCTTGTCCAAATCGATGTCTTTGGCTATCGGCACGCGCTTGGTATGAACCTCTAATATCCTCTTTCTCGTTTCTAAGTCGGGCGCAGGAATCAGGATCAGCTTGTCGAACCTTCCCGGCCTCAATAGAGCAGAGTCGACCATGTCAGGCCTATTGGTGGCAGCTATAACAACCACCTCTTTCAGTTCCTCAAGTCCGTCCATCTCAGAAAGGAGCTGGTTGACCACGGTCTCTGTGACATGAGAGCCAACATCCATGCCTCTCCTTGGAGCTATCGCATCTATCTCGTCGAAGAAGATGATGCAAGGAGCAGCCTGTCTCGCTTTTCTGAACGTCTCGCGAATAGCCTTTTCGCTTTCGCCGACCCACTTTGAGAATATCTCCGGTCCTTTTACGGATATGAAGTTGGCCTCAGACTCGTTAGCCACCGCCTTGGCCAATAGAGTCTTGCCAGTGCCAGGCGGACCGTAAAGGAATATCCCTCTCGGCGGCTTTATGCCCATCCTCTTGAACATCTCCGGATACTTCAGCGGCCACTCGATAGCCTCTCTCAGTTCTTTCTTGACGCTATCCAGGCCTCCGATATCATCCCAGCGAACGTTAGGAACTTCAATCATTACCTCACGCATCGCAGTCGGCTGTACCTCTTTGTACGCATCCATGAAATCCTTTCTAGTGACTCTGAGGTTCTCCAGGATTTCCATGGGTATCGTCTCTTCCTCAAGATTAATCTTCGGCAATATCCTTCTGAGCGTCTTCATCGCGGCCTCTCTCCCAAGAGCGGCCAGGTCAGCCCCGACATAGCCATGGGTCATGCTAGCTAGCTCGTCTAGGTTTACCTCCTTCTCTAATGGCATTCCTCTAGTGTGAATCTGAAGTATCTCTTTCCTGCCTTTCTTGTCAGGCACCCCAAGCTCTATCTCACGATCGAAACGGCCCGGTCTTCTCAGAGCAGGGTCAAGAGCATTGGGCCGGTTAGTAGCTCCTAGTACAACCACTTTCCCTCTGCCTTTCAGACCGTCCATCAAAGTCAGCAACTGGGCTACAATCCTCTTCTCCACCTCGCCCACTACTTCCTCCCTTTTTGGGGCGATTGCATCAAGCTCGTCGATAAAGATGATGGAAGGCGCATTCTCCTCTGCTTTCGCGAATATGTCCCTGAGCCTCTCCTCGGCTTCGCCCACGAACTTGGAGACTATCTCAGGTCCTTGAATCGAGGTAAAGTTAGCATCAGATTCATTAGCAACAGCTTTAGCGAGCAGTGTCTTTCCTGTTCCCGGCGGGCCGTACAGCAGAACGCCTTTGGGTGCATCTATTCCTAATTTAGTGAACAGCTCCGGGTGCCTGAGCGGGAGCTCTATGATTTCCCTGACCCTCTTCACCTGGTCGCCCAAGCCGCCTATGTCCTCGTAAGTGATCGATGGTATTCCCTCAGACTCTTTTGTGGGCTCTTCCTGCAGAGTAACGGCCGTCTGCTCTGTTATCTGGGTTATGCCCGGAGGGGTGACTTTAGTGGCGTGAAGAATGAGCGGGGAACCAAACCCCCCCACAACAACGTTATCCCCTTTGGTTATGGGCATATTTATGAGTCTTCGCTTGACATAATCTGCGAACTCCTGTGTGAATCTCGTTGCCTGTATCGGAGCGAATAGGACCTTCTTCGCTTCCTTGACCGTTTTTGCTTTAGCGACCTTTACGACATCCCCGACTCCGACACCAGAGTTCTGCCTCAGGAGACCGTCCATCCTGATAATGCCAAGGTTCTCGTCCTGCGGATAGGACTGCCAGACGATAGCCCCTGTGGTCTTCTTTCCCTGAATCTCGACGATATCACCAGAGGTCACCCCTAATTCCTTTCTGGCCTTGGTGTCCAGTCTAACAATCCCTCTACCTACATCGTTCTGCAACGCCTCTGTCACTTTGAGGTCGACAGTATTTTTTGATTCAGACATATTATCACGGGATTAATAATAGCACTAACTTACATTTAAAGCTGATTATGCAAAACCGAACTTCTTTTTTGCTTCTTTGGATAGTCTATCTGGTGTCCATCTGGGCTCGAACACCAAATCTATGTCCACCTCCTTTACTCCCTTAAGGCTCTCTACTTTCTCCCGCACCATCTGGGTTATGACAGCGCTCATGGGACAGCCGGGGTTGGTCAGGGTCATCTTAACGCTGACTTTGTCTTTGGCTATCTTCACGTCGTATATAAGCCCTAAATCGACTACACTGACTGGAAACTCTGGATCATAGACCTCTTTGAGCGCTTCTAGAACTTGGGTTTTAGTCACCATTTTGCTGCCTCCGGTATAACGGTGTTATATTTTTTGTATTTGTTGTTTAAATACCTTAGCTTTTTATCGGCTTTGAGCCGCCGTTGGGCAATAACTGCTGCACCCAATCCAGGTCTATCTGCGTCCCTGGGAACATCGCCTTAAGCAGATGCAGCACTTTCTTTGCAGATTCGCCCTTGCTTTCCCTTGCAGGCTTCAGGACTAGATACTGGTTGGCTCTCTTCCTGATGGTCTCGACTGGCGCTATGAGGAGCTTTCCAGCGATATAGGTGATAGCCAGTTCTAGTGTGACTTTCTTGAAATACGTCTTTTCGCCGGTTATCACAAAGCTGCCCTTCGCCAGGTACTCGCCGGATTTAGCCGCAGTGTGGACCTGTTCCGGTTTGACACAAAAGACATCGATCGCCCCTAACTCGCTCTTCCAAGCAGATGAGAAGCTCGCCGCGAACCTTGCCGCCTCTTCCAAATCCTCTTTCGGCGCGTTCTGGCCATTCTTCAAGACAACAGAAGGAGCGCCCGCTATATCCGCGTGAAAATACAAATCGCTGGCCTCCAGGTGTTTTTTTACTATAATCTCGTTGCTCTTCGCGTCCTTCCCGCCCAGCACCATAAAACTGTTTTGGGTGACGAAATAGTGGAACTTCTCGAACCAGTCTTTTTCTCTCACTACTTTTTTCTCGGGCATTTCAGCGGTCTTCTTCTCTTCCGCCTCGACCAGCCGCTTAGTAACCTCAATCGCTTTTTTCAGGCTATCTATCTTTGCCCGCATCTTCTTCGATTTGTCGTAATATGCTGCGGCGTTCTCATGGATTGACTTTCTTTGGTCTAGCTCTACTTTCATCTTTCTTCGCCTTCTTTTTGCCCCAATTGGCCTTTGAGGCGCATTTATGGTTGATGCACATCCTGAACGGCCTTCTTCTGAAGTATTGGACCTCTATCTCCGGAAGATTGCAGGTTGGACATAGCGTACCTAACGGCCTTATAGTTCCCTTGGCTGGCAGCGGGAACGAGGTGCGACAGCCTTTTGCATAGCCAGAGCAGCCGACGAATCTCGTCCCTTTCCTCATCCTTATCATGATCAGGTTTCCGCCGCAAGCTGGACATCTGCCTAGAACATTATCTGCCTTTAGAGACTCCTTCAGCTTCTCGCTTATAACCTCTCGATGCTCCATCAGGTGGTTCAATATCTTGGCCAGCAGCTTTCTCGACTCAAGCACAACATCCTCTTTCTTAAGTTTGCCTCTCTCAATCTTGTCCATCTCCTTTTCTAGCTTTGCGGTCATGTCCGGTTTTGTAACGTCAGGAACGTACTGCTCCAGAGCATCTATCACACCAAAAGCGACGTTGGATGGAGTGAAGTTCTGCCTGCCCTCGATATAGCCGCGATCGATCAGTTTCTGTAATATATCCGCTCTGGTCGATTTAGTGCCCAGGTTCAGCTCCTCTAGAAGTTTGATGAGGGCGGCAGGCGTGTATCTTGGCTGGGGCTTGGTCTCTTTCTGCTCGTTCTTGATATCGTCTACCTTCACTATCTCCTTCTCTTCAAGTTCGGGCAGGATAACCTCTTCTGATTTAGAGTAGGGATAATACTCGCGCCAGCCCGCAGCCAATATGGTCTTGCCTCGGGCGATGAAGTTCTTCCCTTCATAGTCCAGAGCCACTTTCACTGTCTCTATCTCGGCGCTTGGAGACAGGGTAGCAAAGAAACGCCTGACTATCAGCTCGTATATCTTCCACTCGTACTTGTTCAGCTTTCTTTTGTCCGCGATCTCTACTGGGTATATCGGCGGGTGGTCTGTCGCCTTTTTCTTCCCTTGCGTTGGAATTATCTTCTTCTGGGACAGGATAGACGAGGCGATTTCTCCGAATTCCTGGCTCTTCCTGAACTTCTCAAGTATTCCCTTTATTCCGATAGACGGCGGATAGACTGTATTGTCCGTCCTTGGATAACTGGTCAGGCCGTTCATGTACAGGCGTTCGGCGATTGACATGGCCATCTGGGGTTGATAGCCAATCATGGAAGCGGCTCTCAGGAACTCGGTCGTGTTGAACGGCGAGGGCGGCTTCATCTCCAGCCTCTTCTTCTCTATGCTCTTCACTCTGGCTATAGATGATTTTATCGCAGCTATCTCCTCAGCTTTCTTCCTATCAAAAATCTTCTCCTCTTCGTAATGGGCGATAAATTTCTGCCCCTTCTTGTCGCACATGATATATACTGCCCAGAAAGGCTCGGGCTTGAAGGCTTTGATTTCTTTTTCTCTCTCAACGACAATAGCCAGGGCAGGCGTCTGGACCCGGCCGACGGACAGGAACTCTTTGCCGAAACGCCTCGCTGCAATAGAGACGTATCGCGTTAGTACGGCGCCCCAGATTAGGTCTATCTCACGTCTCGTATCGGCGCTATCGGCCAGGTTATAGGAGAATTCAGTAAGGTTGGAAAAGGCGCCATTGACCTCTTCAGGAGTCAGCGCGGAGAACTTGGCGCGAAAGACTTTAATGCTTGGATTTTTCTTCCTGATTATGTCTATGGCCTCTTTCCCTATGCTTTCCCCTTCCCTATCATAGTCGGTGGCTATCTGCAGCTCATCGCACTGGGGCGCGTAGGTCTCGAGAGCCTTAGCGATGGACTTGTTGTTTATGTCATAATGGATATCCGCATTGGCCAGGCTGTTCAGGTCCGTCTTCTCCCAGTCCTTGTACTCGTGGGGGAAGTCGACGTTAGTTATGTGGCCCTTAAGAGGTATGACCACGGTGCCGTCCAGAATGTGGCACTCGATGTTGTTTTTTAGGACTGTCTTGGGTGTGCCTAGAATATCGGCTATTCGCTTCGCTGCTATCGGTTTTTCAGCGACAATTAGTCTCATCGCTTCTCACGAATTTAAAGTTATAGGCAGACTCCAATAAAAACCCGTCAGAATCAGTTGTGCTGGAGGGGGTATCTCATTAAGTATAGTTCGGTGGCAAACACCTGCAGGAAAGGCAGTATCCCTATGGAGACTATGATTATCGATATGACTTTGTGCTGCCATGCGAAGTAAAAGCTAAGACCGTACTCTAACGTGGCCAGGAGCAGCAAAAGGAAGAGCCCAAGCGCCAGATAGGCTAGGAGCGCTTTCATAGAGTTTTTGACGAAACTGAATGAGTCGCCAAGGGCCTCAGCTACCCCAAGGTCCTCTAATATCAGAATCTGCGGTGCGAAAACGAAAGGAATCCAGACAAATGCTATAACCAGTTGGATAACCTCTCTCGGAACGCTAGCTGATTCGAGGAAGGTGCCGGCTAATATAGATACGGCTGCCAAGAACAACAGCAAGAAAAACATCCTGGCCACATAGTCTGGAAAAGCGTCCCAAACCTTTTTGAACCTGAAATGGTCCATCGTCTCCTTCAGCTTGATCGTGGTTATGATGGACGATAGGAATAGCGAGAGGAAGGCCAGAGAGACCAATCCGACAAGGATGAAAAGAACAGCCTGCACGAGGGTCATGTCGTAGATTATGCTGCTGAACCTGATGAACGCGCTGCCGATATCCACATAGGCTGAGACCAGCGGTAGCAGGACCAGCGCGCAGAATATGAAGATGCTGAAGCCCAACGTCAGAGGGAAGATACTCGAATATATTTTGATGGAACGGTCGAACGCCTTCCTTACTGTTTTCATGAATGTATTAAGGAACAACAAGTATTTATTTGTTAATCTCGCCTTTGAGGTGCGAATGGCCCGCGTCCATTATTTTTGCATGAACGAAACCGGCGGCTCTCCTGTCCAGAAAGACCTGCTTGAAGTTATTTGCCCTCGCCAGTTTCCTGTTATTGTCTATAACAAGGCACTCCATGACCTGCCCTATGTACTTCCTGTTCTGCTCCAGGATTATCTTCTTGCAGATTTTTGAGAGCGCGACCGACCTCTTCTTCAGGACCTGGGTCGTCAGGAGCTTCATCCTAGCCGCGGCTGTATTGGGTCGCGGACAGAATTTTGAGATATTGGTTATGTCCGGCCTCACTATTTTTATCAGTTCTATGGTCTTTCTGAAATCATCATCAGTCTCGGTCGGAAAGCCAACTATTATGTCGGTCGAAAGACAGATATTCTCTATCTCCTCCCTGAACTTCTCGGCGATCTTTTCGAATTGTTTTGTTGTATACCCCCGGTTCATCTCCCTGATGACTCTATCGCTGCCTGATTGGACCGGTACGTGGAGGAATTTATAGACGCGATAGTCTTTGTAAACCTCTATCAAGCCGTTAAGCATTTTAAGGGCGTAATTCGGATTCATCATGCCTATCCTCAACCTATAGTCTCCATCGACCTTCAATATCTCTCTGAGCAGCTCGACCAGGTTAGAATGTATATCTAGGCCATAGCATCCAGTGTCTTGCGCTGTCAGGTAAATCTCCTTCTTGCCGTGCCCTACCAGAAAACTGACTCTTGCCACTATATCCTCTATCGGATAGCTGGTAAGATCCCCTCGGGCGTTCTTGGTCCCGCAGAACGCGCAGCGAGAGAGACAGCCTTCGCTAATCTCTATTATGCCCGTAGGACTGTCATCGACGCAGCGGGGCATCTTGAGCTTGTTTTTATGGTCTGAAGAAGTGAACACTGCCCTTGACCTTATCGCGAGGGGGAGCTTGTCTATCGAGTTGGTGTCGACGATGGAGACTGGGAACTCATCGAGAAGTTTTCTGTTCACTTTAGGTAGGCAGCCCGCGACCACAACTCTCTTGCCTAAAGCCAGATAGTCTCTAATGCGAGAGAGCATCTTTGACTGGGTAGCTCCTTTCACTGCGCAGGTGTTGATTATAACGGTCTCTGCGTCAGACAAATCGGTAAACTCCTCTTTCCTCAGAACTCCCCGCATTATCTCTGCATCAGCCTGGTTTAACGTACAGCCGTAGCTGTCAAGAAAAAGCTTCATTTCCTTTCCCTATAAGCGCGATAGGCTAAATGAGCAGCTCCGCCAGCCAATAGAGCGACAGCCAGCCAGAGGAAGACCCCGCTTGACATTGTGTAGAACAGCTCGATATTGCTTAAACTGAAATATCCGAATATGAAGAATGGATACATGATAAAGCCGAGGAAAGACAATAGAGCCAAAAGAAAGACGGAAATCCAGGAATAGGCAAACTTCTTCGATACCCCTAATTCCTCAAGTAGATTGGGGAACACATAGCCGAAAGTGACTCCAAAAAGCATTATGAAGAAAAAGGAAATATCGTTCATTACTTGCCCCTCTTTACAGGCTCGGCGACCACCGCGGTACCATAGGCGAATATCTCTGCTGCCCCTGGAATGGTCTGCGTAGAGGTCCCTATCCTGACCCCAATCACGGCATTAGCCCCCAGAGCACGAGCGTTGTCAACCATCCTCTCGATAACGTATCTTCTCGCCTCGTTCATCATGGAGGTATAGTCTTTAATCTCTCCACCGACCATGACTTTCAACAGAGCAAGAATCTCTGTGCCTAAGAACTTTGACCTGACTGTGGTCCCCCAGACCAGACCTTTGACTTCTCTGATAGAATAGCCTGGAAGTTCCTCAGTGGTGACTACATGAATATACGGTCTTTTGAGTTTGCTTACCATTAAACCACCTAAAAATTATAAATGACGAATCTATTTAAATCTGCTGGTCTATAATTATAATACTCGTTTTAGTGGTTGTATGGACATAGAACTGCCTTGGACTGAAAAATATCGAAGCAAGAAACTGGATGACAATATAGTCGGGCAGGAAGCGATTGTCCGGAGACTGAAGGCGTACGTAAAACAAAAGAACATGCCTAACCTGCTTTTTGCCGGACCGCCCGGTGTTGGAAAGACGCTCTGTGCGATAGCTTTGGCCTATGAGCTCTTCGATGACAGCTTCGGCCAGAACTTCATGGAGCTGAACGCGTCTGACGCTCGCGGGATAGACGTAGTCAGGGAACAGATAAAGAGCTATGCCGCTAGCCTACCGTTCGGCGGCATCAGGTTCAAGATCATATTCCTGGACGAGGCTGACGCCCTCACTAGGGATGCTCAAAACGCACTAAGGAGGACGATGGAGAACACCTCTGCCACCACCCGCTTTATCCTGAGCGCCAACTACTCCTCGAAGATAATAGAGCCAATACAGTCCCGTTGTGCTCTATTCCGGTTCAGGCCGCTGAGCGAAGACCATATCACTGAGAGGCTGAAGCACATAGCGCAGAAGGAGAAGGTACATGTCGATGCTGACGGGTATAAGGCATTGGTCTACGCGTCAGAGGGAGACATGAGAAAGGCCATAAACTTCCTCCAGACCTCGAGCACTCTTGGGGAGAAAGTGACTGAAGACACGGTCTATAAGATCGCCTCGAAAGCTAGGCCGAAAGAGGTGAGGGAGCTGATAGACCTGGCGATGGAGGGGAAGTTTGAGAGCGCGCGAAAGAAGTTGGATGCTTTGTTATATGAGTATGGCCTATCGGGCGAGGATGTCATACTCCAGCTTTACAGGGAGACCATAGGGCTGGATATGGACCAGCGAAAGAAAGTAGAGTTGATAGACAAAATAGGTGAATATAATTTCCGAATAACTGAAGGCGCTAACGAGAGGATACAACTAGAGGCTCTATTGGCCTATCTGGTTCTGATTGGGAAAAAGTAAAAAAGAAAGGTTACTTGTGGTGTTTGTGTGTTCGCTTCACGCGCTTCTTCACCATGGAAACAAGCACCAGCGTGACAATTACCACAACCATTATGAAAATCAGCCAATTGTAATTAGGTGCTGTTGGCGTTATTCCCTCTCCTGACGGCTGTGCTGGTGTGTAGCAACTGCAATCTGGATAGGCTCTTTGCGACTGGCCTGGTTGGCAGGTGTTCGTGCAGGTTGTAGGAGCGGGCTGTACTGTCTTAGTAGCAGTTACAGCGAATATCGAAAACCCTGGTGTCTGCGCTTCGAAGTAGTAATAGTCGGTGTCGCTAGTGGTTTGAGTTGCGCTCAGAGTCCTCCAGCCACTGCTCTCGTACCTGTTGAGTTTTGTGGTTGCTGGACTGAGGTTATTTTCTGAGTACCAAGTCTTATTTACCCTGAACTTCAATCTGGCCTTGGCGACATTGGATTCGTCAAGGTTCTGTGTAGTGATGTTGAAATACTTGTAGACAGTTCCCGTTATCTCATGAGTTATGGTGGCTGGCTGCTCATCGACTTTGCTGACAGTTATCTTCACTGTGTTAGCTGGGTTGCTTACAGTTATGTTTATTTCCCTCACATCCAGCAGTTTATCAGTGTACTTGGCAATCGATGCGACACCCGCTTCGATAGTCATGAAGATTACTGACTGCTGACCGCCCTCTGATGGTCCAGAAGGCGCGTTCCAACCCCCAGTGCCGCCAGTCGGAGGTGTTGGGGGCGCGGTATAGTATGCCAATGTGAGATAGTGGCTTGCGCTGCTAATCGTATAGTTTGCATTGCCAGTCCAGTTCGCTATCACCGAGTAATTCACGGCTTGATAGGGGGTTAAATCGGTGTAATTCGTTAACGGGCTGTTCTGAGTGTCCCACAATGCCATAGTGCCGGTTAGATTAGTATAAAGAGTAATCGCATAAGAGTAGCTGCTAGAAAAGTTAGCTGTAAAGTTGGCAACGGAATAGTTATACGCGGTGCTATCGTCATTAGTACCGTTTATGTACAGCGTTATCGACAGATAGTCCTGGTTCAGTTGATAGTACTGTATAGCCGTGCTGTTCAGATTGCTGTTCGTATCATTTGCATACCACCTGTATTGATAGAAACCTGCTGCAAGTGTGCTGTAATTGTAAAAATATTCATTGCCATTAACTGTGCTGACAGTATAATTGGTTAGAGTTTCACTGAAGTTATGCTCTATCTTGACCCAGTATAAACCTGCGTTGTCGGTGATGGTGGCATTGAACTGGTAACCTTGTACAGCGCTGTAATTAGTCGTATTGGATACGTTCTGGTTGAGATTAGCAATGTTTGGAAGAGTTCCATCTATCAACGTGATATTATGAGTGGCATTGCTCATCGTATAGTTCTGATTGCCAGTCCAGTTCGCTATTACTGAATAGTTCCTGGTTCGATAAGGAGTCAGATCTGTATAATTTGTTATTGGGCTTGGTTCATTGTCTAACAATGTCCAACTTCCTGTGAGATTTGTCCAAAGCGTTATGTTAAAGGAATAACTTGAAGAGAAGTTAGCAGTGAGGTTAGCCACAGAATAGTTATACAGCGTTCTGTCCACATTCGTGCCGTTTATGTATAGCGTCATCGGTATGTAGCTCTTGTTGACCTGGAAAGTCTGGTTGGAGCTGTTGAAATAAGCGAGCAGGGAATTGTTGGCGCACCAGGTGTAAGTATAACTTCCAGCAGCTAAGGTTCCAGCAGTGTAATTGAACTGTGTCACGCCGTACATCGTGGCCGTATAGTTGACGAAAGCGCCAGAGAAGTTCGCCCTGATCCATACTGTGTTATACTGCGAAGAATTGAAAGCAGTGACATTGAACTGATAGCCCTGGCTAGGCGAATAGTTCAACAGCGAGGAGACGTTGCTTGTGAAGTTGCCGAATGTGATGCGCGAATCGTTCAGCGTGAGCATTCTGATGCTGGTGGCGTTGGTGTAGTTCTGGTCGCCCGTGAAGTTCATCAATACCCAGTACACGCCTGCAGGAAGAGAGGCGATGTTCCAGTTCTGCGGCGAAGCGATTGCATTCCATGCGGTTGACGCGGAGGTGTTGTAATAGAAAGACAGTGACGAATTGATGTATCCTGGAGTCGCGGTGTTTCCTAGATTGACTGCGGTATTATTGAGATAGCTGCGATTGCCAGCCGTCCCATTAAGGGTAAGGGAAAGCACGGGGCTTGACTTGTTTACCTGATAGTAATGGACATAGTCTGTATTGTTCAAAATGAGTGAAGTATCATTGGCATACCACTTGATGTAATAGAAGCCGGCTGCGAGTGTGCTGTAATTGTAAAAAGACTCATTGCCATTTGCAGTCGTCACGGTGTAATTGGTCAATATTCCAGTGAAGTTATGCTCTATCCAGACCGGGCCTAGGGGAGTGCTATTAGTAGCATTATTGAAAGTTACATTGAACTGATATCCTTGTACACTGCTGTAGTTAGTCGCGTTGCTGACATTGAACTTGAAGTTATAGAGATTTGGAATTCCAGCGATACCATTCGCAGTCAAGAGCGTGAAAGCAAAAATCGTTAAGCATAGAAGCTTGAGAAACTTAAAATTGCACAAGAAGGCTACATTTTCATTCAAAACTACCACCTTAGCTCTAAAAACAGTTCTTGAATATAAATTTAATGGCGATGTTACTCTATATTAAATCGCAATAAAGCAGCCACGCCGGTGAACCCCTTCAACTTCTGGCTGACCTCGTTCTCGTGCGAGACTATCATGACTTTCGCCCTGATCTTCTCCGCCTTATCTAGCAAGTGCTCTATCAACTCACGCTTGTCCATCAGCAGATTGTCTAAAACCAGCAGCTCATCAACGGCCTTCATGTCCAGCGCTCTCTCGACGTTCTCCAGTCCGTAGGTGGCTTTCCCATTCTTTCTAGACACCTCTGTTATAAACCTGTCGACTGCTTTTGTCTCTTCCGCGAACCTGCTCTCCAGTAATATCTTGTCCAGAGTCCCCTTGGTCAATAGCTCATATACTCCCTGACCGCTAGTATTCGAAGTGCTCTCCACGACTATTCTCTTAGACAATTTTTGGTCCTTGTCCTTGATATAGTCGTATAGATTATCTTTCTCGAATGCAGGGCCGGCTATGACTATCTTCCCCTCTTTCTTAGATATCAGGTCGACTATCATCTTATAATACTGGTTCTGGACATCCTTACCCTCGCCGGTATACTTCCCTCTTGACTCGCAGTGTATCTTGCCCAGCGTCTCTATCCCGAACTCTCTGATGACAAAGAACTCGGCATCCCTCTCGTCTATTATTAGCACGAACACTTTCTCCCGACGAGAGCCGCGCTCCGCCTCTTTCAGCCTGTCGAGCTCGTACTTCTTCCATTCTTTCTCGATGGTGACTATATCGAATTGTCCTATCTCCAGCGAATGGTGCGCCTTTAATTGGACATACTCTTCCGGGCTGCCTTCTACTATTATCCCAAGGACTTTCAGCGCACCCGACGGCTTGTGGAATTCGACCTTCTCCACCTGCAGTTTGACCTTTACAGGGACTCTCTCAGATTTTCCTGATTCCGTAGTAAATTTCCTATCACTCTCTCCGCTAACCAAGTCTCCTGGCTTTATGACTTTCTCCAGATGCCAGAGGTCTTCGACTATCTCCGGCTTCAGCTTTATCTTGTTCTCAAACCTCTTCAAAATCAGCATGACTATAATTATGGCTAACATTTTTAAATAACCTACTCCAAATCTATATTGTGATTTAATGAAGTTCGACAAGTTCGGTTTAGGAGCACTGGTAATAGGCGTGATAATAGTAGCTTTAATGCTCCAGGTCTTTTTCATGACGCCCGATGTCGGCGGATGGACTTGGCAGGGGCTATGGAATGCGGTAGCTGAAGCAGTTGTTGGCGGATTGCTGCTGCTCGGAGTGTTCCTGGTCATTATAGGCTTAATGCTGCTAGTTTTGTGATTTAAATGATGCCTAGAAAGAAGATTGTTCCATTTAGGGAGAAACAGCATTTGCCAGAGATAAGAAGGGCGCTCGCGGGCAACAGCAGGGAGATGTTCAGGAAGTATGAAGAGGCTTATGAGAAGCTGGGCGAAGAGGAAAGAGAGGTTTTGCGAGATCTCTGGATGAAGAGGGCCGGTTTGTCCACCGAAGAATTTGCTAAAAGGGTGGAAGTCCTAAAGAAAAGGGCTAAAGAGAACCCTTACGAACGACTTTAATTTTGATATAAATACTATTTAGGTTAGTGTTATGACTAGGATTGCTGTGATAGATAAGGAAAAGTGCTTCCCCCAGAAGTGCGGCTATACCTGTATCAAGGTCTGTCCTGGAGTCAGAATGGGCGACAAGACCATAGAGAAGGGAGACAAGGGATTTCCTGTAATCTCTGAGGAGCTGTGCACGGGCTGCGGCATCTGCGTCAAGAAGTGCCCCTATGGCGCTATCTCTATAATAAATCTCCCTAGCGAGCTCGATAGGCCGTTGCACCAGTACGGAGTCAACGAGTTCCGCGTCTATAACATCCCAACACCTAAAAGGGGCGTTGTCGGACTTGTGGGGCCTAACGGAATTGGGAAAAGTACCATCCTCAAGATACTAGCCGGCCAGCTAGTCCCTAACCTCGGTGAACTGAAGAAGGGCAACTGGGCGAAAGTCTTAGAGAGATACAAAGGACATGAAATCCAGAAGTACCTCGAGGGCGTGTCAAAGGGCGAGACAAAAGTGGCCTATAAGCCCCAAGAGGTCAATAGGATACCCGACGTCTATAAAGGCACGGTAGGCAAGATGCTCGAGAGGGTGGATGAGAAGAAGATTGCGAAGAAACTCATGAAAGAACTGGATGTCGGTGGGATTTGGGGCAAGAAGCTTAATGAGATATCCGGGGGCGAGCTTCAGAGAGTCGCTATTATAGGGACGTTGTGCAAGAAGGCGGATTTTTACTTCTTCGACGAGACGAGCAGTTTTCTGGACATAAAACAGAGGATGAATGTGGCCCGGGTCATAAGAGAACTTGGAGACAAGTCGAGCGTCTTTGTTGTCGAGCATGATTTGGCTCTTCTCGATTATCTCACTGACTATATCTATGTGCTCTACGGCAAGCCTGGGGCCTATGGCATAATCTCTAGCCTGAAAGTCTCCAGAACAGGCATAAATGAGTATCTCGACGGGTTCTTGCGCGCGGAGAACATGAGGATTAGGGACCACTCGATTAAGTTCGAGGTCAAGCCGCCCGGCTCTGAGTGGAAAAGCAAGAAAAGCTATTCCTACGGCAGCTTTGTCAAGAGATACCCTTCCTTTGACCTAACGGTTGAGGCTGGAGAATTGAGGAAGGGAGAAGTGATAGGCATATTTGGTGCTAATGCGATAGGAAAATCCACCTACATAAAGGTATTGGCAGGTCTTGAGGAACCGGATGAGGGAGATCTACACTTTGATGTCAGGGTGTCCTACAAGCCGCAGTATATTAACCTGGACTTCGATGGCAGCGTTCTTGAGCTCATAGAAAAAGAGAAGGATTTGGACAGGGGGCTTTTCGATGCCGAGATAAAGAGGATAGTCGAGGACCTTTTCATGAAACAAATCAGTAATCTTTCCGGCGGTGAACTGCAGCGCGTGGCCATAGCTATCGCGCTTTCAAGGAACTGCGAAGTCTGTCTCTTGGACGAGCCCAGCGCCTTCTTAGATATAGAACAGAGGTTCAGGCTGGCTCATCTGATTAAGCGACTGACTGAGAAGAAGGAAGTGACTACCCTGGTCGTGGACCATGATATAGTCTTTCAGGACCTGGTCTCTAACAGGATAATGACATTCGAGGGTGTGCCCGGGACTATAGGCCATACGAGCAAGCCGATGGACATGAAAGATGGGATGAACCTGTTCCTGAAGAGCATGGACATGACGTTCAGGAGAGACGAGACGAGCAAAAGACCTCGCGTCAACAAGCCGGGCTCGCAAAAGGATAGGGAGCAGAAGGAGAAGGGCGAATACTATTATGACCTCTCTTGAAGACCATATCAACGAGTTCAACCGCGAGCTGAAAAAGATTCCCACTGATTTTGGAAATGAAGAGCTCTATAATGAGGTCAGAAAAAGACTATTCGAGTCCGTAAAAAAGAGCATTGATGGCGAGAGGAAAGTAGGTATCCTGTTTTCCGGAGGAGTGGATTCGGTAGTCGTTGCGCAAATAGCCAGACAGTTCGCTGAGATCACTTGCTATACCGCCGGGTTAGAAGGTTCGCAGGATTTAGGGTATGCAAAGAGAGCGGCTGGGGAGATGAGGCTGGAGCATAAAGTCAGGATATTAAAGCACGAAGAAGTCCCGGCTTACATCAAGAAAGTCGTTGGGGCGATAAAGGAGGCTAACATCATGAAGGTCGGTGTTGGTATCCCTATCTTTGCGTCCTGCGAGATTGCGGGAGAGGAGAGGTTGCTAGCTGGCTTTGGTGGCGAAGAGCTGTTTGTAGGATATGCCAAGTTCAAGAAGTTCTCTGACTGGCAGGATCTCCAGAAGAAGCTGTGGGAGGGCCTCTATGCATTGGGGTGGAAGGACAAGTATCGGGACTGCCTCATCGCCAACAAACTAGGCAAGGAAATCAGGTCGCCTCTGCTAGATTTTGATGTAATAAGGACAGTAATGCGGGTCCATCCAAGATACAAGATAAATGAGAGACAGGACAAACTATTGCTTAGGAAGATTGCGAAAGACATTGGCCTGCCTGAGTTTGTCTATAACCGACCAAAAAAGGCGACTCAGTACGGTTCTGGCATAGACAAGGCTATTAGAAAGCTTGCCAAAGAAGACGGTTATCGAGGCGTTGAAGATTATTTAAAAACATTTTTAAAGCAATGATGCGTAAATTGTTTTGGTGTGTATTTGAGACTACGTTTTCCACGTTTTTGGGGGCGAAAGAAAGAGAGAGTAGAAACTTTGAAAACTGTTGAAGGTATCAGACTCAAAGGGCTAAAGAATGTGATGGATACGCAACAAAAAGTGGAAGAAGAAGGAAGAATGAGTCCTTCTGATAGACGCATGTATAGGGGCGAAATAAACAAGAGGACGGACGATTTGCTCAGAATCAGGAAAGAAAGAGAAGAACTTGAAAGGAAAAGGGGGATTAAAGGACTTTTTGTTAGACCTAAGCGCTAATTTTTGCTGCTTTCTTGACATAATCCATTAGTTTATATGATGGAATCCTGAAATCGGTGCAGTACCTCTCTCCGAACTTTCTCCCATAGCACGAGGGGCCGAAGGAGATGATGGTCGGAATCGGGTCTGTTGTATGTGATTTCTTCTTACATACGGTACAGTGGTCTGATGTGATTATAACCAGCTTGTTACTTAGGTTCAGACTGGCGATGAACCTGTCCGCTCTCTCTATCTGCCTGACTTTCTCGCGGTAGTCGCCGTCGTGCCCTGGCAGATCTGTTGCCTTATACAGAACGAAAACGAAATCATTTTTCTTGAATGCTCTCTCCACTGCCCCGCCATTAATCTTTGGCACTTCCATGACTTTCATCCCGACTAACTTGGCTATCCCTTTGTCAAAATGTACATCGTCTTTCCTGAAAAGCGCAGCAGCTCTCATCCCAAACTTCTTGACTTTAGGAACTCTTGAACCTAACCCTCTAATTAAAAGGAAATTGGCTCTTTCTCCTTTCAGCGCGCTATAGACTAATTCCATGAAATCGTTGAGCATCTTGGACGATTTCCTGACCTTCGCTCCTATCTTGTGCGGGTCTGGTACAGGCACGCGGTCGGAGAACTTGCCGTAGAAGACTAGAACGCCGCGATGCTCGACAGTCGACTTGAACTTGAACGGCACATAGAACTTTATCTTGTTTATCTTCTTCTCCAATTCTCTCGTGTCCTTTATCCTGTGCGCCCTAAGATCCCTGACAATCCAGTCCTTGTCGACTATCGCAAAATTGGTACGAGCACAGAGATAGCCATCCTTGACCTTAAGACCGGCCCCTATCGCTTCCACAACTCCTCTGCCCAGTTTTATTTTCCTGACATCATAGCCTAAATTGGAGAAAGTCATAAGTGAGGCGTCGGATATAGGTATCTCTTTGTTCAGACCAAGAGGTACCAGCGTTCCGCAATAGCCGTTGAATGCTAATCTGTACAAGTTAGGGGTTTTCGCTTTTTCTAGCGGACTCTTGCCGCCCAGCTCTTTGTAGCGGACGTCTCCAAGTCCATCCAGAAGCAAGAACAGCACTTTCATAAGATTTTCACTTGGGTTTTTCTCCCGAAGGTATCATAGACCTGAAAACTATTTAAAGTATAGGGATATGCGAAAATGATATGCTCTTTGCCCAGTTTCCCGAAGAACTCGAGGTCAGCGCTAGATGGTCTATTGTTTGGTGTTGGGTGTGAATGGAAAGTGCCGTAGAGGTTAGGGTAGATAGGCAGTTGGTCCATCCGAATATAGATGGAGAAGTTATAGAATTTTCCGGGCACTATTACATAATCATCGACTATCTTTTTCCCCAGCAGTAATCCCCCGACCTCTCGCGGGTGGGCCCCTCTGCAAAGGTCTAAGATGGCTTCAATCAGCTCTTTTTTGATTTGCATCTATATCAGCACTACTATCGTCGGGACTATTAGAGCAGCCATGCAATTTATTCTTTTCACCCCGAGACTATTTGACAACAACCCTATCGAGGTAGAGGCTAACAGAACGAGCAAGCCGAAAAGGCCGGCCAACGCGAAGTTTATGGTTATGATGAAGACTATCGACAGTAGCGAGAGCTTGTGATAGTCTAGCCGTTTATAGAGTTTGACTAACGGTTTGGATAAAAAGAGGCAGATTAGAAATGCTAAGGCGCTCGATAACAGGATTATGCCCAGGATGAAAAATATGCTCTCTTTCTCGAATATCTGGGATAGAAAGACGGCACTTCCACTCCTGGTTTTGTTGATTAAGAAAAGAGCGAAGAAGGAGTAGACCATATAGACGACGTTGGTCCCACTTAATAGCACCAGAAACTCCTCCGAATCGAACTTTCTGATATAGCTGCCGATAGCTCCGACAATTGAGGAGGATATCGCCGGGATGAAGCCGAAGATGGAGCTAAGGAAGCAGGATATGAACGATATAACTGAAAGGTTCGAGAGAGACAATCGTGAGTTAAAGCGCATAATCTGTGGCGAGATTGAGCCCCGGTTTAGGAAGGATATCAGAATGGTGCTCAGGCCGAAGAAGCCGCTGAGCAAAGGCAGCAAAAGATTGAAGTTAAAGGTAAGAAAACCGAGAATCGATGAGAGAACAAGGATTACTATCGACTGCTTTTTATCCGAGAGAAACATGAAAATTAGCACTATAATGAGTATGTATGGAACTATCTTTTGGATGGTTGGATATAGAATGGGCAAAACACTTAGAAAGAAAAGTAAGAAAGGCATTGAGAATAAGACGACTAATAGACCGCCGATTAAGGAGACTAAGATTGCAGAATAAGCGTTCCCCTCCAGAACCAATCTGTGGCCCGGCAGGACGTTCAGGGCCGTGTCTTCATTCGGAACGCCCAGGAGGATGGCAGGAAAAAAACTTGAAAAAACATAAGCCATGGAGGCCGCTATCACGAAGAAGAATAATTGGTTATTGGTGAAGGATAATAAGACGAAGAACGGAAGAAAATTGTTGATGTGCATGCCAGGTACCAGCCCGAGGAGCAGCCCAAGGCCCACTCCCATGAGACAGAAAGCGAGGTCAATCATCTGGATTCAACTCGCTCGGGAAATATCCAGCACTGGTTGGAGAACTTGCTCGCTTTTCCAAATACTGAGAGGTTTTGGCCCTCGTCTATGAAACTATCTTTCAGGAGAAGCAGTATTTTTGACTTGTTTTGTAACAATTCGACTATGACATTGCCGTTTGACGAATAGGATATGTTGCCAGCCGTTCCTTCTATGGCTACTTGTCCCGAACAATCTCTTCGTATCTCTGGAATGGACTTTTTAACCTGCGATTGGCTCGGGGAGAAAAAGTATATGAGAAATAGACTGGAAATCGCGAGAAAAATAGACAGATTCATCAAAAGTCGTATGTCCATATGTTACTTGGGAGTAAGATCTGTTTAAATAGGTTTTTTGAGGGAAATCGGTTAATTCGGGTTATGTGCAGGTAGGATTCGCACAAGTCACACAGTAGACATTGTTGCAGTTTATGTATTTTTCAAAATCGGTTTGAGATTGATCATATACAATTATATGGTATATCGTGCCAAAACCATTGCTCGTCGGGCCAGATATATCAAGCCATTTGGTTCGGTTAAGGTTTTGGGTGATATTAATGTAAGTGCTTGCGTTCAAGGCAATGCTGTATGAAATGTTAACTATGTACTTTATTTGAGCCCCTACTGGTGGGTGTCCGTATGCATATCCGGATGCGTCTACCTTGACGATAGCTGGTTCGCTTATATTCACTTTAATGGGATAATTCTTTTCGATATAAGACAGCGTTATATTGGTGTAGTTCAAAAACCATTTTGTTATGTTTGTGTGGTAGTCCTCTGACTTCTTGTTTGTTGGATCAATCATTTGGAATATTACGTTTGGATTTCTTTCTCCGGATACGTTCATCCCAAAGAACATGGCATCTGACATCGCATCGGCAAGAACATTGTTTGGATTTGTAAAAAGCATGCTTCTTGCATCGCTGACTAGATTATTCACTGAGTCTATCTCGAGGTTGGCCATCTTCGACTCGCTTGCAGTGTGCTTTGAGAGGAGCAGATAATTTGCCGATATCAAAAGCGCCGTCATTAGCAGAAATGTTGCTCCAGTGTACAGGAAAGCTTTTTTAGCCATAGCATATCTTCTCGGAAGTTCTAGAGACGTTTGAGTTCTTGGTCCAAGATTCGTCGTACTGTATGTCGCCGTAGGTGAAACTCTGCACAGAGGCGATTAAGTTTTTATCACTACCACAATCGCTGCCGTTCTTTATGAATGTAGGCAGTTTCAAGGATGAATCATATTTTTTCACTAAATAGATGTCCTTTGCTAGCCTGGTTAGCGCAAGGGAATCGTCAGAATAATTGGTGTTTGCTTCCAAGACCACCATCAGAGTACTCATGATTAAGAATGACAGGTAAAGTGCAAATACCGCGTCCATAGTGAATACTACTCCTTTTCTCATACACACACCTTTATGATGAGGGTCGGGAATTCCACAGTGGCCCCTTGGATATAAACTATTCTTCTGGCGACCGCTATATTCGCCTTTGTTGAGGGGCATCCGCCAGAAGCAGATGTTATATTTAGCAGAGGCAATCCTGTAACGTTCGCTTCATAGCCGTATGGTGGAAGAATCATTTCGCGCATAGTGCTGTTTAAGAGGTTCCATTTTGATCCATCAATCCAATTTGCGCGGATTGTCGTCCCGCTTCTGCTCGCCAGAATGTTCTTAACAGCCATCTGGGCGATGTCGCTGGCGAGTGAATTTAGTTTTTCGTATTCTACATCTGATGCTCTGCTATAGACCTGTTCTAGCTCCCAGGTGGTATACGCAACTATGACAGTCACTACGAGAAGCGATGCCAATACATCCGCTATGAAGAGCTGGCCTTTCATCTGGTCACCTTTTTGGAAACTGGATCATATTTTATTTGAGACGCCACTGAATAGTTTGATCTATATGTAACGCCATTGTAAATAGTGCTCGCTAGTACATTCGCACCGCTCTTGTAGAGTAAAACATCCAGATTGTTACCTAGAACCTTAATCGTATCGTTGAGAATAAGATAGTCACGGGGAGAGGGATCTATCGCAAAAAATGAATTCATAATGCTCCCTGCTCTGACCGCTTTCATGTTTAAACCAGCTTGGATGCCGAAATCGTTAGAGTTTTGGAGGTTTAGGTTGAAGAAGTTCTGCAGCCAAAGCGAGATGACTAGCATTACTGTAATTGCAAGGAATGCATCAATCGAACTTATCCCTTTTTTCATACTCTCCTACCTGCTATCCTGTATAGATATGGTCCCCTGAAGAAGCCTCGCTTAATCAAGACCTTTACGGAATCCCCTTTCTTTGCTCCATTGTTTTCTACCACGTACCTGCCTGCCCTAATGCCCCCAAGCAGGTCAAAGTCCACGTCTACAACTGCCATGTTCTTGTCCGCCAAAAGAACTCTCCCATCAATGAACTTCTTTGCGGAAAAAGTCCTCGAAAAAATTAACAGAGCTAGGAGAGCAAACGCTACATAGACAAGATATTTTAGTGATTCGATCGGGTTTGAAATCAGTGAAATCCCTTGGAAGAGTAAAGGTGTGAGCACTATTACCACAAAAAGTATGAAAAAGATTAAGGAGTATAACCAGAAATCCTTCCGATAACTCCTGCGCAGCTCCATGAAGCATAAAAACAATAGCATAGCTGGTATTAACTGCAGGTAGAGGTAGTCTTTGAAGAACGCGTATAACACAGAAAATACTATGGAAAGAACTATGGCAAACTGCATCTTCACAAATAGGTAACTCTTTTCGCTTCCAAACATCTTGATTAAATATTTCTTTAACATGCTAGACCTCGACCAATTTGTAGGTCGTGCCGCTGCAGATGAAGGTATCCGTACCAGACTGCACCTTCGCACCACAGAGCTTAGTTTCGACGATGCCAGTCACCTTTGAGACGACAATCGGACAGCCAACCATACCGAACGTTATGGTGTTGGTATCCTTCGAAAATACCATCTCTTTCATGGCTGTATTCTCACAACCCGGCGTCTGCAATGCCAATTTGGACGCTTCGCTTTCAATCGTGTTTTTTACCGCAGATAGCACGAACGTGTCCGTATATTCGTTCGCTATGCTCAGGGTAAAGGCCGTGACTAACAGGAGCGTTATTGAGAGCACTATTACAAACTCAAATGACGCCTGCGCATTACGCCTTTGAGATTGTAACTTTTCCAAGTTTACCACTTCCGATAGTTCCGTCAGTTATAGTGAACGATATACCCGTCGCTACGCTGCCCGGGGTTATTACGGCGCCGTCATAGCCGGCAATGGCTGATGCGGAGCCAGGAACGCAGTCCATGCTTATTGCGCTCATGGATTGTTGGATATAATCGCAGTCCGGGGGGGCTCTTAGAGTCACTGTCCTCTTAGCGCCGCTTCCCTGCAGGCTGATTGTTTTATACGAGTCTGACAAAATCATTTTCGCTGAGCTCACCATTTCCGCTGTCTGTAACGTCCCGGAGTCTTCTTGGGAGGTGTTTATCAAATCCATGGATATAGAGTTAAAAAGAATCAGCATTATTACAAGGATTATCAGATATTCTATCATCAACTGTGCTTTTCTCATGCTATCCCAACATTTCCGGTACCTTTCTTGTGTATTCTAATATCGCGCTTTTGACGCCCTCTTTGTTAGAGAACATCACGGTTGTAAAAACAAGAATTATGGCAGAGATTAGGACGAGTATCGCTATTATAGTCAAATACTCGAATGAAACCTGCGCTCTGTCGTCCATACTTACACCTGGAGCACTCTGTCCCTCATCGTTTGTATTGATTGCACTATCCCGTCCTTAATCGAAAAGATGTTCACAATAAGCACTAATAAAACTCCAGCCAGCAATAAGCCGATAGCGAGCATGGTCAGGTATTCTAAAGATATCTGGGCTTTGTTATCCACTCAATCACCATGCTATATAAGACATACTTATTTAATAACTTTTTCTAACAGCATGAGAAGAATCATGCCAAGCAGTATGACTGGGACAAAGGGGATGCTCAGCTTTACGCGTATCTCTTTTCTCGCTTTCTTGAGTTCCCTCATCTCCTCGGCAGTCAGACCATCGGCATTTCTAGAATCAGCCACCTTGACCTTGCCTATATAGACGTCTTCTGCTGGAATCATGCCCTCCTCAAGGTCTTTTGTTTTAACCGTTGTTCGCAGGATGTTCTCCCTAGCGATCTTGAATGAGTTGATTCCGAAGAACAGCAGGAATGACAGTGCGGCTATCGATGTGAAATAGGTTAGAAAGGCAGCCCAGTCCGACAGATAGAAGAAAATCAGTGGTATGACTATGAACGGAGGCGAGAACCGCTTTATTTTGTAAAGGATATAAACCAGGGGGATGGTGAATGCCCAGTGGAGACTCAGGAGCGCTACCATCTCATAGGAAGCGACAACATAGGCTGCTGAGAAAATGGCTCTTTTGAAGTCTTTAGAGAGGACGGGTTTTATCATCTCTCTGAGTTTCCTAATCCTGATGAAGAAATAACCTATATAGATTGCTATGAAAGGCAAAGCAGCTATGAAAGTCGAGGCAAAGACCAGAAAGGGGAAATAGTCGAAATGACCGTAATAGGGTAGGATGGCGCCAAGGCCCGTGAACAGCTTTACGTCCCCCCCTGCCCATGCCCCTATCCTGTAGAGGGAATAAGAGAAGACAAACGCCAGAACAGCCATATAGACTGACGAGATGATGAAGCTCGCGTTCGACTTTATCAACGACTCTAAAAGATGGAGGAATAGTCCTATGCCTATCAAGCCTATGGTGAGGGTCTCTGGGACCTCTCTCTTCTTTAGATCGGTATAACTCGCTATCAAAAAAAAGACTATTGCTACAATAGCATAAATCATGATAAGAATTAGGATTATTGATTATTTAAAACTATAGAGATTGGGTCTATCCTGTGATAAGGTATGCTAGCCCATTTACGCAGTTGGAGCAGGCTGTCGCAGAGCCAATTCCAGTGTCTGGGCAGGTCGATGAGTTGAGTGAAACTCTTGCCATCAGGTCATTGCCCGATGAATCAGCACACGCGGTTCTACAAGAAGGCGCGCAAGCCGCTTTGCCCGAGTAAACGCCAGTTAAGATGTTTTGAGCACAGCTTAATGCAGTCAGCTTACATTTAGCAAAGGAATTAGAGCTTCCCTGCGGCGAGAGCGCGGCAAATACAAAAACTAGTGCTACAAATACTAACGCCACCACTGCTGCGGCTATATATCTCACTGTTTTCTCGTGTTTTTTCACGGGCATTTTTTCTTGCCTTACGTGTCTAACTTGCCTTTTTGCCATGTACTCTAACTTACTTAGAAATAGCAGGTATAAAAACTTAATGGGCTTACTGATGCTCTGGATAAGAAGAGAATGACCATAGCCGCTATAGCTATAACTGCCGCTATGATGATTAAGTACTCTAATGCTCCTTGTGCTTTTCTCATAATACCATCATAAAGAAAGGTTTAGGAGTATAAAAAAGAAAAAGCAATTATAAAAATAGCTACTTAGTGCTCAAAACTAAAGAATAATTAAAAAATTAATTATTGGGTTATTTTGTTACGAGCGATGTATTGCCTTCTGCACAGTAGGCACAGCCCAGGGATCCAGCTGCTCGCGTACAAGTTGCTGCACTAGCAACTACTGTTGGTGCTAGTATGTCTTTTCCTGATGAATCAACGCATGCAGATACACATGACGTGATACAACCTGCACTGCTTGAATACACTCCGCTCGCGATGTTGCTTGCACAGGTTGAGGCTGCTAATCTGCATTTGGCTATGTCTCCACCACCAGTAGCGCCCTTGAATGCGCCTGTGAGGAAGAGGACTACGATAGCCGCTATAGCTAGCACTGCCGCTATGATGATTAAGTACTCTAATGCTCCTTGTGCTTTTCTCATTAATATACCTCCATATGTTATATTTCTAATTAGAAAACGGGGGTATAAAAAGGTTTCGCTTTAGCCCCCGAGCAGTGATATGAAAGAGGATGATACAAAGACATAAATCACATACGTGACTATCAATCCTATGGGTATATAGAGTATGCTCTTGGACAGTCTCCCCTCTCTCACCTGGGTTGAGGCCAGGACGATGAGAGCGGCAGTTATTATTAGATAGGCTTTGAAAAGGAAATTAAACTGGCCTATCAGGGCAGTGGCTTCCGTCATACCGGCCTCGCCCCCGATTTTGGACAGTATCTCGAGCACTGACTTGACGATTCCAAAGACGAATGGTGCGACACCCAGGCCAGCGACAAGTATGAAGAGGAACTGCATCAGGGTCTTGGTCTTCCTCTCTCTCTTTAACCTGTATACCGCCCTTATATCCTCGGCCATGGCAGTCAGCGTGTCTAGCAACGCCCCTCCCGACTTCTTAGCAGCTATCACTACTACCGCGACCTTCCTTAGCATCCCTGACCTCGACTCGACCGCAAAATCCCTGAACGAGTCCTCGAAGGTCTTTCCCTCGTTTATCTCCCTCAGCATAGTCTTTAGCCCTCTGGTTATGGGGCCGTAGCTTATCTTTGAAGTCTCCCGCAGGGCTATCTCGATGGTGCCTCCTGTCTTGAGAGTGGTGCCTATGTGGTGGAGGACATCAGGCAACCTGGCTTCTATCTCATCAATCTTCCTGTCCGCGAGGAAGAACGGAAGACCGAAACCCAGGTCAACCACCAAAACCGCCATCAAAAATGAGAGGGTGAGGTCAATGACAGAGCCCAGCAGTATGACCATAAAGACGCCGATTATGGTAGTCACTATTATTACTGCCGGATTGATCTTAATCTCGGAGAATTCGACCATATCAACATATTTTCTCCAGAAGACGGCTATCGGCCTAATCTTGAGGATGGTTCTGTTTGCTATATCCTTTAGCCCATAACCCAGTCTCTCCAAAAGTTCATTGAACCGCTGGCCTAAATTGCTTTGCATGGTATCATTCCGGATCAGATGCTTTTATGAAGTAAATAAACATGAGCAGGAGCGCTGGGCATAGCACGAAGTACATCAACATGAGGAAATCCAAATTGAAGAGGCTGAACGTCGACATGTACTGCTTTATGGACGGGGTGGAGCCTATAACAGTTAGTATTGTTATCAGGACAGGCAGGATTACCGCGACCATCATGAGGAAGAGGCTCATGAGGTTCAGCTTCTCCGCAAAGTCGGCTATCTTCATCCTCCTCTCGAAAGACACGTCCTCTGCTATCGTGATCATTATGTCGGAGAGATTGCCTCCTGTCTTCATCGCCCGGACCAGATGGGAGACCATTCTTCTTAGACCCTCGGACCTAGTTCTCTCACCCCATAGGTCCAGAGCGTCCTCTGTCGGAACGCCTTTCTCTATGTTGAAAAGCACTGTTCTGAAACCGTCAGAGAGGGCGCCATAATCTGAAGAGGCTATCGACTCCATGGTCTTGAAGATTCCAACGCCAGCTCGTATCTCTATCGACATGTGCCTGAGCGCAAAGGGCAGTTCCTTGTCTATCGAGCTAGCCAAACTCTTAGCCCTGCTGCTTGGCATAATCATTGCTATCGCGAAACATACGATTGGAGCTATTATCAGTAACAGAATGGAAATCAAGAGGTCGAAGTTTACCGCCAGTATGAGCACGAATAGAAATGCCAGCAGGATGAGCCAGATCAGGATAGTGGCCGATAGGACTAGGGTCAGATATTGCTCGACGGAATACCTCATCTCAGCCGACTGCAGGTCAGCCTCTATCTTCCTGCCGAATGATTTGTAGAGCATATTAGAGAGGCTGTGGATAGGGGATTGCAGTTTCATGTAGAACTTACCAAAGAAACGGACGATGGGGCTCTCGAACAAAACTAGTTCCCTGGGAGAACCGCCCGATATCTTGACCGCCTGCGGCCCGTATTCTATCATCCGCCTTAGCTTTTCAGCCTTTTCCGGGGTTATGGCCTCCTCTCTTTTCAGGACGCCTTCCTTGATGTACTTGTCTTTCATCCTGTCGACAATCTTGGAGATGGCCTCAACATCAACTTCTTCCTCCATCTCAGGAAGTCTAGTCTCTTTCTTCTCTTCTTTAGGCTTGGGCGCTTCTTTCTCCTTTTTTAGAAGTTTTTTCAGCCTGTCCGCTTCGCTCATTTAGAACTCCCTTGGAACTTCTTGACCTCTGCTACAACATCCTCGAATTTCCTGATTCCTCGATTGCACAGATCCTCTATGAATTCCTTCCTCTTTTCCAGCTCTAAGTCTATATCCTTCTTAGACATGCCTGTATACTTCTGGAGCTTTTGGACATACTTGGACGGAACATTATTCTTCTTGATGGTGTCTGTAGGCGGATCCCATTCAAACAAGGTCCTCATCTGCGGCATTCCGGCGGTGAAAGACTCAACCTCAGCCACTTCAGTAACCCTTCTGACCATGCCTTTCCTTCGGTCCAGTATCTTCTGCTCGACAATTACCAAGTCAAGAGCATCGAGCATGACAATAGGAACGTTCATCGGCGGGTTGATTAGCCTGATTACCGTCTCATGCGCAGAGTTAGCATGGACAGTTCCCAGACAACCATCATGACCAGTATTCATCGCGGTGAACATGGTGAAGGCCTCTGCATGCCTGACCTCTCCGACAATGATCCGGTCCGGCCTCATTCTTAGACTATTCTTTACGAGTATGTCCAAGGTCACTTCACCGGTCCCCTCAATGCTGGGCGGCCTTGTCTCGAACCTGACCCAATGTTCTATCGGCAGATGGACTTCAGCCGTGTCCTCGATTGTCAATACTCTTTCTTTCGGATTAATGAATGAGACGATGGCATTTAGCGTGGTGGTCTTACCAGAGGAGGTGCCACCAGAGATTAGGATGTTTGCTGGTTTGGCGTTTAGACCATCTGCCGCCATCCACATGAAAGCGGCCAGCTCCGGGTTGATGGTCCCAAAGTTTACCAGGTCTATGATGGTGAAGGGGTCTTTCCTGAACTTTCTGATGGTCATTGTCACCCCGTTTAACGAGATGGGCGGGACAGTGGCGTTGACCCTCGAACCGTCGGGCAGTCTGGCGTCGAGTATCGGCTGCTGCACATCTATCCTTCTGTTGACCTCCCTGGCTATCCTCGAGGCTATATTCAATATTTCCTCATCGTTGCCGAACATGATATTCGTCTTGACCATGCCGTACTTTATGTGCCAGAGAAAGACCGGTCTCTGCGGCCCTATGACCATTATCTCCTCTAGCTCTTCGTCTTTTACCAGGCTATCCAAGATCCCATAGCCTATCATCTCTCTTACGACCATATCCGAATAGAAATCGATCTTGGTTGATGGCACACCTAACTCGGGACTGTTGATTATAATCTCCTTGACTTTCTTGAGGTAGAACTCCCTTCTCCTGACTGGGTCCCTAATCTCTTCCGGAGAAACAGTGATTAGCCTGGTCGCCGCCTCTTTTATGGTGTTGAGTATTATTTTTTCCGGCCCCGATGGTTTAATCACAGGCACTGTATAGAAAGGTAAAGGCTCTCCCTCAACTCTATATATTTTGACGTCGCCGTACTGGGCAATGAGAACTTTCTGCCCCGGCAAATCTATCTCGCTGACTTCCGGCAGCGCGACCTCCTCTGGGAGCGGTTTCTTCTCTTCCTTCGCGGGCTTTTTCTCTTCCTTTTTTTTCTTCTTTGCTCCGCTCTCCGCCTCTTTCATGAGGTCGTCTAGATAAGCCATGGTTCAATAAAAACAGAAGAAGTTTTTATACTTATCTTACATGATTGGTCTTTTAGAAAGTAACATCGGCAGGGACAAGGGCTCGAACGGATAGGCTTTGATTTGGGTCTTTATCTCTTTGACCAAGCTCTTGACGTTCATCGTCTGCTGCTCTTTGGAGCCCCTCTTTCTGACGGCCAGGTTTCCTTCCTTAATCTCGCGGTCGCCGACAACTATAATGTATGGTATCCAGTCGGTCTCCGCATCCCTGACCCTCTTGGAGAGCGTCTCGTTCCTGTCATCGATATCCGCCCTTATCTTTGCACGGACCAGCTTCTTGGCGAGTTTTGTAACATACTTGAGATGCTCTTTGGTGTCAGTGGAGAAAGGTATCAGCCTTACCTGCGTTGGAGACAGGAATATTGGGAAGGATGGTATTTCATTTCTCTTGATTTTTGCAGCAGCGTCTTCCAGCAGTGCGTAGATGACTCTGTCCGTGCTGCCGCTGATGGAGGCGTGTAATATTACTGGGTGCTTCTTCTTGCCGTCCTTATCGACATAATTGATATCATAGGTCTCCGCATTCTCTATGTCTATCTGGACGGTGGACAGAGCGCTGGCCTTGTCCATCGTATCTATATAGTTGAATTCAAACTTAGTGATGAAATAAGCATACCTCTTATCGAAAATCTCCAGCATCATCGGTTTGCCAGTTAGCTTGGCCATCCTGAGATACCAGTCTTTGTTTTTCTCAAAGAAATCTCTCTCTGCCCTGAAAACGGTCTCGACTTCCAGCCCTAGCGTCTTGTTCCATTCCACTGATTTTTCAAACTGTTTTTCAAACTCCTTCTTAGCAGTGGCTATGGTGGCGCATAGCGTGTGCATGTCCGGCATCGTGAAAGCCCTAAGTCTCTTGAGCCCGACCAGTTCTCCTGACTGTTCTCTCCTGAAACTGTACTTAGTCAGCTCAATCATGCGGAGAGGCAGGTGGCTATAGGAGATGGTCATATCGCGCATGGCCAGAAACTGTCCGAAGCAGGCGGCGAAACGCAAGAAAAATTCCTTGTCCTCGCTCTGAACCACATACTGCCTTGCCGGGAAGCGGTGCAGATACTTCTCTAGGGTCGGGTGCTTCATGTCATACATTATAGGGGTCTCTACTTCCATCGCGCCCATGTCCTTGCACAAGTCTATTATCATCCTCTCTATCGTCTTTTTCATGACCATTCCTTTCGGAAGCCAGCGGAAATGGCCGGAGTCGCTAGCAGGCTCGTAGTTGACCAATCCATGCGATTTCATGATGGCTATATGCGGTGGTTCATGCGGGTAGGCCCTGACCTTTTTCAGTTCATAATCTACCAGTTTTTTCAGCCCATCATTGCCGGAATAGTCAAAATCAGCGGTCTCTTTCAGCTCTCCGTTTGGCGTCATTATGTAAAACTTTCTAACGACAGTGGACTCCGCCTTGAGAGACTCAGAGACAATTTCCTTTTCTTTCTCAGCCGGTCCGAACGTGCGCGACAGTTCGGATAGAGGATGACCCTTGCACTTGATGTCGAACGCTTTGTACCATCCGAAAGGAGCTCTATAGGTATCGTACTTCTTCTCTTTCAGCAGCTTCTCCACTTCTTTGACCACTTTGAGCGCAACGTCTGGACTAGACGGCGTGTTAGAGAGATGGACAAAGGGGTATACAACAATCCTATTCTCTTTCACCTGGCCGGCTATGTCCTCTATCTCTTCGACCGCCTTTTTAGCCGTTCCTTGCCAGTCTTTCTCATCGCCCTTTTCCACAGAGGAGAAGACGACAAGGCAGTTGTCTATCTTCTTCTTGAATTTCTCCACTTCCTCTGTGCTGGCTATCGCCTTGCTCACCGGCTCGAACTCGATGAAATCAGAGTGTATCGTTAGAATCTTCATGCTATCAGTTAGGCTGTATCAGATATAAATAGCTATTTTGTCACGCGCCTGTACAGGTCGTCCTTCAGCTTCTTTCCAGTCTTTCGTTCCCATTCGGAAGGAAGCACGCTGTACCTGTCTTGGACCGCATCTCTATAAAACTGGGGGAAGACGTTGAAGGCGCAGAACGGCACTATCCTTCCATCGGGCATAGCATAATGTATCGCGCATCTCTCCACCCTCTCTATGTCATAGTTGAACGGGTCCTGGAAGTGCATCATCCCTATGAAAAGCATCCTGTAGTGGAACTCGCCCAAGGCCCTGTAGTTGTGCTTGATTAGTGCGTTGTACAGCAGTTTCGCGAGGCTGAAACCCTTCGGTTGTTTCTCCTTGTCTATGAAACTGTTTATTTTCAGTAGTAATTTCACGCTGGTCAGAAGTTTGCTCTTTCCTTTCTTGAGCTCCTGCGCCTTTTTGGAGAGATAATTGAACAGCCCATCAACATCAACAAACCTGGTGATAGGTATCAGCGTATCGCCGTCCTTGAACGTATAGGTAGCCATGCCGCAAGCGAAGTGGGTGGACAAATCGTATTTAGGCCGTTCAGTCATAGCTTCGACAAACTCAGTTATAGAGCCGATGCAGGGAACTGGGAAGAAATCATCCCTGGCAATAGCGCCGTGGGTCTGCTTCTCTATCTTCTTTATCGCAGCCGGTATGGTAATCCTCATCTTCTCTCTTTCCGTCCGGGGCATCCTTCCGACGAGAGACACGGGCTGGAAGTTTACCCCTCTTATCACGTCAATATTGTCTGCGGCGAACTGTATGATCTTACCTAGTTCATGATCGTTTACTCCTTTGATTACTGTAGGAACAAGCACTATTCCTATGCCCGCTTTTCGGCAGTTCTCTATAGCACGATAGACTTCGTTATGGTTCTTCGGATTTGTCTTCGCGGTGACCCCATCGAAAGACAAGTATAATGTGTTGACTCCGGCCTTTCTGACCTTCTGAGCCAGCTCCGGGTCATTGGCTAGCCTGATTCCATTGGTGTTGAGCTGGATATGTTCAAAGCCTTCCTCCTTGGCTATCCTGATTATGTCCAACAGGTCGTCTCTCAGAGTAGGTTCTCCGCCAGTCAGCTGTATGGCGTTGGTGGCAACGGGCTTTTCGGCGCGCAGCATCTTGAACATCTGCCTGAACTGGTCAAGGGTGGGTTCGTAAATCTTGTTCCCTGGCTTGGCAAAGAAAAAACAGTACCAACAGGATAGGTCGCAGCGGTTGGTCAATACAACATTAGCCAGCGCAGTGTGGCTCTTGTGTCGCTTGCACAGGCCGCATTCGAATGGACAGTTCTTGCCTTCGTATCTAACGTTCGGATTATGCACTCCTTTCCCGTCTCTGGCGAAGCGGCTGGCCTTCTTGTACATGTCATAGTCTTCCCAGTATTTCTCTATGGTCTCGCCGTGCTGAGGACAGACCTTGCTAATCCAGACTATGTTTTTCTTCTCGTATATCTCTGCCGGAATTATCTTCAGGCATTCGGGGCAGACAGAAGTCGTGTCCTTAATCTTCATGGCATCCAAAACTATTTATTCTAGAAAATATATAAGAATATTGTTGCTTTAGAGACAACAAAGGCGACATATATGGATTATGAGTTGATAAACGGTCTAAAAGCGTTCAACCTGAGTGATTATGAAGCCAAAGCCTATATAGCACTCTCATCGCTGGGCACTGCTTCTGTGACCGAAGTCTCCCAGATATGCGACGTGCCCAGATCCAACCTCTATTCCGTCCTGGAGAGCCTGAATGAGAGGGGTTTTGTAGACGTCCAGAGGGGGCGGCCTGTCCTCTTCAAGGCGGTCAGCCCGGAGAAGGCACTAGAGGATGCTGAGAGGGAGCTATCTGAGAGGACCAAAAAAGCGAGAGAGAGCGTTGTCAGGAAGCTCAAGGATTTCAAAGGCAAAGAAACCAGCATTGTTCCGGCGTTGATATGGGGGATAAAGGGATCTGGCAATGTACTGGCAAAGATACAAGAGATTGTCAGAAAATCCAGAAGCGAGATCATGATAAATGTGCCTGACGTGTCTATATTTAATGAAAAAATCTATGAGGAACTAGAGAAAGCCAGCGAGAGGGGGGTCAAAGTGAAGATGGCTGTCGAGAAAAAAGGCGACATAGAAAAATTCAAGAAGATTTGCATGGTCCGTGTCAGAGAGAAGATTCATGGTATCGATATCGTGGTGGATGACAAGGGGGTGTTGGTCGCGCCTTCCTTCCCGATAGCTGCCGCGTGGATAGACAACCCGGAGATGGCTGTGCACGTCAAAGATTTCCTTAACCTGGTGTGGAAGGATTCGGTGGTGCTGAAATGAAAATACATGTTGAAACCCGCGATTTTAGGAAAACTGTCGCGTTTAGAGGAAAGACGGTAAAACAGCTCATGAAGGAGCTCAAGCTTAATTCTGAGAACTTCGTGCTGTCAAGGAACGGGGAGATAGTCCTGGAAGATGAGGTTCTGAAAGACGGGGATAAAGTTAAATTATTCCCTGTGATTTCCGGCGGTTAGATGAAGTGCTCTAGGGACGGCAGTAAAGCGGTTGTTGAGCTGAAGTATTTAGGCGAGAGGCTCTGCGCCAAGCATTTCTCCGAGCTATTTGAAAAAAGGGTAAGAAGGACCATAGCCAATACCAAGATGCTGAACAGGAAGAAGGATAAAATAGCTGTTGGCGTGTCTGGCGGGAAGGATAGTCTGGTTCTGTTACACCTCCTCAAGAAATTCCATTATAATATTGTGGCTATTACTATCGACGAAGGTATAAAGGGCTATCGCGACAAGAGCCTGCCTTATATTAAAAAGTTCTGCAAAAAGTATGATATCCCGTGGAAAGTATACTCACTGAAGAAAGAATACGGCTTTACTCTGGACAGCATACCGGACAAGAGACTCATGTGCTCTTACTGCGGTGTCCTAAGGCGCGGGATGCTCAACAAGAAGGCGAGAGAACTGGGCTGTACCAAAGTGGCTACGGGGCATAACCTAGACGATGAGACCCAGATGATTTTGATGAACCTGTTTAGGGGCGAATTAGAGAGGCTAGCGAGAGCCGGCCCTATAACCGGTCTTATAGAGGATGAGCTCTTTGTCCCTAGAGTCAAGCCTTTGAGAGAATGCTCGGAGAAAGAGGATGTTCTTTATGCTTTGCTGCGTGGGATAGAGTACACAGACGTCGAGTGCCCTTACGCCAGATATGCCTATCGCAACATGGTCAGAGAACTGCTAAACACCATGGAGGAAAAATATCCTGGAACCAAGTTTGCGATACTGAAGAATTTTGACAAGATGCTTCCGTTCCTTAGGAAATATTACATGCCGAAAGAGAGGCCGAAGCGATGCAAGAAGTGCGGAGAGATAACCCGCGGCCCTATTTGTAAGTTTTGTGAGGTTGTTGAAGAATTCGCAAGTTAAGCACATGTAAATATTTGGTCTGCAAAGCCTGACGCAGATGTCCTCAGAGTGTATGTCCCAAAGGGCAGTGAAACAATTCCTACAGTATTCTCGTACATTCTCACCTTGGAGTCAGTAGAACCAATTCCAATAACTATTTCGTTTGCTCCGTCATTATCTGGATCACCAATTGCAGCAGACTTAACGTTATCGTTTAGATCACCACTTACATCCGTCCCAATCCACCCACCAGATTTGTTCTCATACATCCTGACCTCATTACCGCTTGGAGCACTTGCCAACGTGACTACCACCTCATTCTTCCCATCATTGTTCGCATCTCCGACAGCAACATACAAAACAGCGGTCGGTTCATCGCTTATATTGGTTTCAATCCAGCCGCCAGATTTATTCTCATACATCCTTGTTTCATTTGGTATGAGATCTAACGCGATTACCACTTCATTTCTGCCATCATTATTCGGGTCGCCGATTACTACCTTGTAAACTGTATTTAACTCGTCAGATATGTTCGTTTCAACCCATCTCCCGCTCTTGTTCTCGTACATCCTGATTTTATTGCTGACTGAGTTGTTGTACAAACCTATAACTATTTCATTCTTTCCATCATTGTTTGCATCCCCGATGGCGACTGTGACGACTAAGATTGGTTCGTCGCTTATGCTAGTTTCTAAAAAACCAACAGAACCCAAACCATTGATACTAAAAACTGAGGTTTTCCCTGCTTCAAGGTTGCTTAAGTTGACGTATGCTTGATAGGGCGGGTTGGTTCCGTTACCACCAGCGGGTTTGCCTGTCGCATAGTCCTTGACATACAATAGAGTATTTGATACTGTTGTGCCGCCAGCATTCTTGATGTCCAAAGCGTTACAGCCATTTTTAGATGAATTCTTATAGACACCTACAACTGTGAATACTTTGTAAATGGTTTCTGTTAATGCTGGTTTTAATGTATAAGACACAAGCCAATACCAAGTCGTAATACTAGCAGTCACCGTTATTGCTATTAAAAGAACAGTTGCAACTACGGGAGAAATACCAAATTTCATGGTTAAGTCTCTTTCGCCTTCTCTAACAGGTCCAACATCTTCTGGCCGTTGAAGTCCAGAATATAGACCTCGCCTGCCTGCGTCATCATCGTCGTAACCACGTTCTTCTTCTTCAAATCATCGAGAATCAGTTTTGCTCTCTTGTTCTGGAGCTCGAATTCTTTAACAATTTCTTCGAATTTCTTTCCGCCTGCGCTCAGAAACCTAATTAACGCTATCAACTGCTTGTCCCTGATTAAGTAGAAATATTCCGGATGGTCCTGCAGGTAAGCCATTAGATTCTCGGCCATCTATCCCAGCTCCTTCCTGACTATCTTCGCTATGATATCGCCGCCTATCTTCCCTCGGTGTCTTTCCATGATCCTGCCCATGATGAGATTGAACGCTCTCTGTTTGTCTAAGCCTTTGTTTTGTTTGACCAGCTCCTTTACTTCTTTCTCGATGTCCTTCTCGCTGACTGCCTCCAGCTTTGCCCTCTTTAATATGGTCGCTAACGTCCCATTCGGCTCTTTCGCCCATTCTTCTAGCACAGTCGGGATGGCCTCTCTCGGCATCTTCTTCTCTTCCAGCGCCTTGAAAACTTCTATCAGGTGCTTCTTCGGGACCTGGACCCCTTTTCTCCTGAGGTTGGTCAGGGTCTCTTCCAGGGTTATAGCCACTATCGTAGGCTCTATCTTGATGCTATCAGAAATCTCCTGGAACAGCTCGCGATTCTCGGATATGACCAGCTTGTCGGCCAGCTGCTCGCTCAGGTGGTACTTCTCTTTCATTCTCTTGAACACTGCCCCTGGCTTCTCAGGCAGCATAGTTTCTATCTTTGCCAGTCGCTCGCTTTCTATGACTATCGAGGGTATGTCGGTCTCCGGATACATCCTGTCCGAGCCAGGCAAGACCCGCATATAGTCAGT
>Ga0315280_10001458_pt1 | contig 40653 bp, 34 predicted proteins | sample YL17G06_40_MG_FD_203697 | JGI IMG/M metagenome (GOLD analysis project Ga0315280, IMG submission 203697) | Sediment microbial communities from Yellowstone Lake, YNP, Wyoming, USA - YL17G06_40 | ecosystem: Environmental > Aquatic > Freshwater > Lake > Sediment | place: USA: Wyoming | collected...
TTCAATGGGTATCGTGACCTGACCTTTTGATGTGATACGCATCGTCCTCCTCCTTTCTGATTCTTACTTGTATTATTCTTACATAAGGTATTAAAAAAATCAACCCTTATTAGATTTCTCTTGGTTCAATTAAAAGTGTAATTCCCCCTATGATTTCTCTGATCCGTGCAGGGGATAAAAAGCCAATTTTTTCGATGAGATCTGATTTATTCACTGCCCTTCTTTGAGTATTTTCTTAGAATAGGACCCCTTGCTTTTCCCCCTTAAAGTTGTTTCTTCTAAAGACTCGGGCTCTGAATACACCTTATTCAAAGCATTGAGAAGTTCCTTGGTTTTCAATTTCTCTAAGAATACCTTGATTGCCATCACGAACACTTGGCTTCTCGAATACCGATGTTTCTTGGAAAACCTTTCTATTTCCTGAAATATTTCGTCTGGAATGGATATCGTCGTTTTCATACTATAAATATGGCAAAAAGTTATATTGTTTACCATCCATCGGCTATTTTTTCCATCTCCCAAACTCCCTATCGCCTCATCCCCCTATCACCCCATCCATCACAAAAGAAAGGGGCGTGGTTAGAAGTAAAAACAAGTGGGTCTCTTCTCAGAATCGATGCAATGGCAGGATGCCTTTTGAATTCCTTGTCTAAGAATTGCCTGATCAATAGCCTGCTCCACCCTTTTGGATGATCGAAACTTGTATAGAGGGAAAGGTCTCCTTCATAAAAGGTTTTTGTCTCCATCTGCTGGGCTTCCAGTCCGTAGATGGGCATATTGAATATGGCAAGATTCAAGAAACCAATGCATTCATGATGTTTCACAACAAACTCAAGAGTCCTTCGTGCCTCTGTCAGGCCTTCCGAAGGAGTTCCAAAAAGAAGATAGACGTAGGTGGCAATCCCTGCCTTTTTCAGGTTCTTTAAAGCGGATGAAGCCTCCTCAAGACTGATTCCCTTTTGTAGATCGTCAAGGACAGTCTGGTCTCCTGATTCCAGACCAAGTTTTAACATCACACATCCTGATCGCTTCAGGGCCAAACAGAAATTCAGGTCAGTAAGATGGCGAGTCATCCTCGCAAAGCCATACCACGGCACACCAGAAGGATGTTCAGAAATTGCCTTCATCAGTGACGGACGGATCGCATTATCCAGCAGATGGATGAGAACCGGTTTCTGTCTATCAACCAAGTAAAAAAGATCATGGATCACCTGATCAGCCGGAATGGGAACATAAGGATTTCCCTCAGCCCTCTCCGGACAAAATGAACACCTATTCCAGTAGCATCCACTTGAAGAACTGTAAGGAAGAATTGGCCCGGGGGCAAAGTAGTCTCTCATGGGTAGAGAATCATAATTCGGCCTATAATGATCATTCCCAAACGGTACACCGATGAATGAAAATAAAGGGGCTTCTCCCGGCCCGGCCACAAGATGATCCACCAGACCCTTAAAGGGATTTCCCCAATGGGGCCTTCTCATCCATGAAGTCACGAGCCCTCCGCCCAAAACCAATGTTGGCCCTGACCATTCCCGTCTAAGAAAACCGATCATTGCGAACGTACATAGGGCCTGACTTAAATAATTGAGGGAGAATCCGATAACAGAAGGTTGCTCCCTTTCTAAAAGCTCGGTGAGCCGTTTTCTAAAATAGGCATAGAAAGGGCTATCTTCCGGATTTTCTGCGGCTCTGACAAGATCGGTGCTCCTTGCCGGAGAGAGTTCTTGATGTTCATAATTTGCCAGACCCAGGCGTACGCGACTCGAACGTGCGGTCATCTCAAGAAGGCGGTTCAAATCTTTTATTGCCCGGCGATAACGGCCATCATCCTGGTAAGCGTCCCAACCTTTCAATGAGGCGAGATGTCTGGAAAGATGACGGGATGCCCGGCAGGTCCAGGTATCCAATGACACAGGTGGAGTCTTCAGAAGGCTGAGAAGACCTTCTAAATTGGCGTCCAAAACCCTGTATTTTATTCCGTGGTGATTCAGGGCACCGCAGAGTTTTGAGATACCCGCTGGAGGTTCACACGGTTTGGCAACAGGAGGATAGATGAGGATCATTTCAATTTCATATTAAGGGGATGCTCGTATGGATGCAAGAAATATCAAATTATTTATGCCAAACCGATCAGTCAGAAAAATAATCATTCTTTATTTCAACCGTTAATCCGTCGCTGTTCATCAACCGTCTGGCCAAGCCTTCCATCTTGGGAAGTTCATATTCAAAGAAATAACGGAAGGTGAAAAACTTACCGTAATAAAAATTTGCTTCTGTCCCGGTTGGGCTATTTCTCAAAGCCTTCGCTATAGCTATGGCCTGAACAAGCCATTGCCAGGTCACACTGATGATTCCAAAGAACTCTAAGTAGAGTGCGGCATCAGCCAAAAAGACTTCGGGAGTCTCTTTTTTCCCTACCTCCATCAGATGGGCGGTAACTTTTTTAAGTGTTTCCAACGATTGTTTGAGTTTCTGCGCATAGGATTGAAGCGCCTCAAATTCTTCCGCTTGACGAATGGTTCCTTCCATTTCTTCCAGGAAGAGTCTGTATGCTTTTCCACCTCTCATTATGACTTTTCGACCGAGAAGGTCCAATCCGTGGATACCCGTGGTACCCTCATGGATCGGATGAATCCGTGCGTCACGATAATATTGTTCCAATGGATAGTCGTCGCAGTAACCTGATCCCCCCAGGCACTGTAACCCGGCACTAATGGAGAGCAGACCCATTTCCGATGGATAGCTTTTCGCAACCGGAGTTAAGAGATCTAACAGAAGCTCGTTCTTTTCCTTCTCTTCTCCCGTGAGAACGGTTGCGAGATCGGCATATTTCCCGCATTGGATCAATAAAGCAAGAGACCCTTCTACAACGGAGCGCTGGAAAAGTAGCATGCGCTTCACATCGGGGTGCTCGATGATGGGAACCTGAGGAAGAGTGGGATCCTTAGTTGACAATTTTCTACCCTGAAGTCGCTTTTTCGTATACTCTAAGGCAGCGTAATACGCAGCCGAAGCAATAGCTGTAGCTCCCGCTCCTACTTCAATTCGCGCCTCGTTCATCATTTGAAACATATGAAGAAGTCCTTGATTGGGTTCACCCACCAGATAGCCTCGGCAGTCGTCGTCGTCCCCGATACTGAGTTGGGCAATGGGACATCCTCTATAACCCAACTTATGAAAAATTCCGGAGGTGACCACATCGTTAAAAACCAATTGGCCCCTCTCGTCAATCCGCTTTTTGGGTACCACGAAAAGAGAAATTCCTTTGACACCGGCAGGAGCACCTTTGATTTTTGCCAACATGAGATGGACCACATTTTCAACCGCGTCGTGGTCTCCGGCCGATATAAATATTTTTTGACCTCTCATTTTATAGTAACCGTTATCCGTAGGTTCAGCGATCGTCGTAATGTCGGAGAGTGAGCTCCCCGCTTCGGGTTCAGTCAAGGCCATGGTTCCCTGCCACTCTCCAGAAAGCATCTTGGGGAGATACTCTTTTTTCATCTCCTCTTTTCCAAAGTTTAGAATGAGACGAGCGGCTCCTGAAGTCAAACCTGGATAGACAGAAGCGGAATAATTGGCTGCGGCAAAAATGAATGTGCATGCTTGTGTAATCATTTGAGGAAGCTGCTGGCCTCCCCACTCAAAAGGGATACCGGTACCGATCCAGCCCCCTTCACCGCATTTCTCCATAAACTTTCTAACCGAGGAATGAACCTTGATCCGATCATCTACTAATTCCGGCGGATTCTTATCCATTTCCTGAAAGTTAGGCCAAAGAAGACCCTCGGCCAGTTCCATCGCTGCTTTTAAGACCATATCAAGCATTTTACCATCGTATTCTTTATAGGTATCGTAATGGGTAAGCGACGCGACATCAAAGACCTCATAAAGCAAAAACCTCAAATTTCTTTCGCTGAAAAATTTGGATGCCATCTTCGTATCCTCCGAAAGTATCCGGGGCCTTCGATCATCACATTTTTCAAATTTCCAGCCCCCGGCATGCATCTCATTCTATGGCACTCATTGGTTGTTTTGCAAGGGGGCCGTTGAATTTTTCCCTTTAAATTTTTCGCTTGACAAGCCTGGGATCGATGCAGTAGATTAATGGTCGTTCATTAATTGGATAAACCGAGGATCCTTTAGAAGCTCCTTATACTTTAATCAGATTGTTGCCATAGGACCATATCTCTCGAAAAAGGTTTGGTTCAGATGACTCAAGGCAGAGTAAAACCCGGTTTTCAAAAGGCGAAGATGCTGGAAGCAGCGCGAAGGCTCTTCTGGGAAAAGGGCTACAACGCCACAAGTATGCGCGAAATAGCAATTGCCTATGGTTGCAGACCAGCCAATATCTATAATTTCTTTTCTGACAAGGAAGAAATCCTCTTCGAGGTCCTACGTGAGGAAATGGAGCAGATCATTAATCCGATTAAGCACCTGGAAGAGGATGACGGTACCAGTCCCATTGAGCAGCTGAAGTTCATTATTGAAAGTCACTTAAAGGTTACGCTGAGCTACAGGAGATCCGCTAAGCTGCTTTTTGACGTTGCACTGGACAGCCTCTCACCCGACAAACGAAAAAAAATTGTAGATTTTCGTGACACCTATGACCGGATTATTCGAAAAGTCATTCACAGGGGCATCGATACGGGGCATTTCCCCGAAGTGGATGTGAGGCTCGCTGGTTTTATGATTGCCTCTATGATTACCCGAACCAGGATTTGGTTCCACCCGAAAAAAGGGGTATCGGTTAGCGAGCTCGCAGATTTCATATTTGATTTTGCGTTTAATGGTCTTAGGGGCTCTGGGACCAGGGGAAGGGGACCTTCAAGGAGATGATCCTGATCAGGGATAGAACGGCCAAAGAAACCGTAAGCCCCTGAAGCAAAAAAGTAAGCCTGGAGAAATCCTCCTTCCAAGGAATTTTTGAACCGGGTGGAGGGGGAAAGTCCCCATGGAGAAGAAGGCGGGCAAAAACAGGAGAGAAGCTGTGGAGAAGGTCCTGATTGTGGGCGCAGGATTTATGGGCTCAGGAATTGCTCAGGTATCGGCCCAAGCAGGCTACCAGGTTCGTCTGATGGATATCCAGACTGCGATCACGGATAGGGCGCTCAGGGATATTCGCTGGTCCTTGGAGAAGCTGGCCGCCAAGGGCCTTCTCAAGGAACCTTCCGAGAAAGTGCTTGCTCGCATCTCACCAGAAAAAGATCTGTTGAGTGCCTCCGGGGTGGACTGGGTCATCGAAGCAGCACTGGAGGTGGAGGAGTTAAAGCGTGGAATTTTTCAAGAACTGGGCAGGATTTCCCGACCGGAGACTCCTCTGGCCACGAATACTTCTTCCATACCCATCACCCGCCTCGCCGAAAATACGAATCGACCGGAGAGGGTGCTGGGGTTGCATTTCTTCGGGCCTGTGCCGCTGATGGGATTGGTGGAGGTCGTCAAAGGAGAGAAGACTTCTCCGGAAATCTTCGAGCGAGGGGTGGCCTTTGTTCAATCCCTAGGAAAAACTCCGGTTCGAGTGCGGCGCGACATCCCGGGCTTTGTGATGAACCGGATCTTCTCTGCGGCCTTCCGTGAAGCCGTGGATTTAGTTGATCAGGGAATCGTCAGCCCCGAAGATGTCGATGTAGGTATGCGGCTCGGCTACGGTTGGAATGCAGGCCCCTTCGAGATTGCCGATAATGCCGGATTGGATACCTGTGCCCGGGTCGGTCAGACCATGAGGACCCTGGGAGTGGGGCATCTTGCCCCCAGTTCAAACCTGATCGAACGAATGGTGGCCGAAGGACGTCTCGGCCGGAAGACCGGAAAGGGCTTTTACAGATACTCTCCTGAGGGAAAACGCCTGCCCTGGGAAGATAAGTAGATCATTGCAAAGTGCAAATTACAAAGTTAGCAGTTAGCAATATAGGCAATAAAGGAATTCGATTCTTAATGTTAATTTTACAATGTTAATTTTGCAGTGATAATTTATCTTTTCAAAGGAGGAAATGATGGAACAGTTCATTAAGGGGGGCGCGTTTCTGATTGAATCGATCTTTCCTCAGGAGGTTTTCACTCCGGAGGACTTTAATGAAGAGCAGCGATTGGTCGCGAAGGCAGTAACCGAATTTGTGGTAGGTGAAATTCAGCCGGTGTCCGACGATATTGAAGAGAAGAAAGAAGGGCTTCTGCCAAGCCTGCTCAAGAAGGCAGGGGAGTTAGGGTTTCTCGGCGCAGACATTCCAGAGGAGTATGGGGGACAGGATCTGGATAAGGTCAGTTCTCTCCTTGTCTGGGAGAAGATGGCCCAGGGAGGAGGTTCCTTCATGTCCTCGTTCGGGGCTCATACCGGAATCGGTTCTCTTCCCATTGTCTTCTTTGGCACCAAAGACCAGAAGAGACGTTATCTGCCCAAGATGGCCACAGGCGAGATTATCGGCGCCTATGCCCTGACCGAGCCGGAAGCAGGCTCGGATGCCTTGAACTCTAAGACCACGGCAATCCTCAGCCCTGACGGAAAATATTATATTCTGAATGGTCAGAAGCAATTCATCACCAACGCCGGGATTGCCGGCACATTCATCACCTATGCCAAGGTGGATGGAGATAAATTCACCGCCTTCATCGTCGAGCGAAATTTCGAAGGGGTCTCGCTGGATGAGGAAGAGAATAAGATGGGGGTAAAAGGCTCCTCGACGCGAGGGGTCGTCTTCTCCGATGTCAAAGTCCCTGTAGAGAATCTTCTCGGAGAGGTTGGAAAGGGCCATATCGTCGCTTTGAACGTCTTGAATATTGCTCGTTTCAGCCTGGGTGCAGGTTGTGTGGGAGGGGCAAAGAGTGCCCTGCAGGAGGCAGTCACTTATGCCAAGAAGAGGGTTCAGTTCGGCAGGCCCATTGCCGAGTTCGGTCTGATCAGACAAAAGATTTCGGAGATGGCAATCCGGACCTTCGTCTCGGAGAGCATGGTTTACCGAACAGGGGGTCTGACCGATCTGATTCTCCGGCGCATTGACCGCCAGGCCGAGGATGTTGGGATTCAAACGGCAAAAGGGATCGAGGAATATAACATTGAAGACTCAATCAATAAGATCTATTGCTCGGAGATGGCGGGCTATGTTGTAGATGAAGCCGTTCAGATCCACGGAGGGTACGGGTATATTCATGATTATCCAGTTGAGCGAGGTTACAGGGATGAGCGGATTAACCGGATCTGGGAAGGGACGAACGAGATCAATCGCCTCCTGATCGTTGACATGTTGACGAAACGGGCCATGAAGAATCGCCTCCCCGTGCTTGGGGCAGCTCAGAAGGTGGCGAGCGAACTCCTCAGCCTTCGGCCGAAGATAGAAATGGATGATGCGAAACTGACCTTACAGAAGGAAATGGTGGAGATGTCAAAAAAGATTGGTCTCCTTGTGGCCGGTGCTGCGGTTCAGAAGTATATGATGAAGTTGGGAGAGCCAGAGGAAGAGGACATCGTGGGATTGATCAGTAATATAGTGATTGAGGTCTTCGCCATGGAAAGCGCACTGCTTCGGGCAATGAAGAGCCTTGAAAAATCAGGAGATGAAAAATCTCAGATCCAGAAGGCCATGGTAAAGGCGTATGTCAACGATGGTTTTGATCGGGTAGAGGGTTTTGCGAAGCAGGCCTTCGCGGCCATTGCCGAGGGTGACACGCTTAGAACGCAGTTATCCGCCCTGAAGAAACTGACCCGTTTCACCCCTGTGAATACGGTCGCCTTGAGACGGGAGATCGCAGATTCCGTGATCAGAATAGGAAGGTATCCATTTTAGCATGACCTGTCTGCCGCAGGTATGCTTATCTCGGTGGGGACCGACGAATTGTTTAAAAGCGATATTTCACAAATAATATCTTTCATGATTAAACCAAGGAGAAAAAAGGATGAGAGACGTTGTGGTTGCCGGATATCTGAGAACTGCCCAATCCAGGTCCAGACCGAATGATCCGGCCCGGGACTGGTTTCATAAATTAAGGGCCGACGAACTTCTGGCCAAACTCCTTCCCGAGGTCATAAAAAGAACAGGCCTGAAGGCTGAGGAGATCGATGATTTCGTCGTGGGATGCTCCATCGGAGTAAATGAGCAGTGGGCTTATGGCGGTCGTACTCCCATTTGGCTGGCCAATTTACCGGAGACGCTTGCCGCCAAATTCGTCGACCAACAGTGCGGCTCATCTATGGCAGCCATTCATGTCGGTTTTATGGAAATTGCCATGGGTTTTGCAGACATCGTGATGGTCGGCGGAATGGAGCATATGACCCGGGTCCCCATGGGCGGAATGGCCCCCAAGGGACATATCTCCCTGAACATGCGCCTTTTTACAGAGCCGGTCTATAAGCACTGGGACATGGTCACGTCCACGAATATGGGGCTCACTGCGGAGAAGCTTTTTACGCAGAGGGAATTTACCAAGGAAGATATGGATCGCTGGGGGGCTCGCTCCCATCAGCTGGCCTCCAAGGCTTATCAGGAAGGGTTTTTCAAGGATGAAATCCTCCCGATCGAAGCCGAGCAGGCAGACGGAAAAATTTTGGTCGTGGATCGAGATCAGGCCGTTCGGGATGACGCAACCCTTGAGGGGATGAAAGATCTCAAACCATCTTTTAAGCCTGATGGTGTTATCACTCCCGGGAATTCTTCCCCCCTGAACGCAGCAGCCTCCTCGATGATCTTGATGTCCAAGGAGACTGCTAAGAAAAAGGGCATAGAATCCATGGCGACCATCCGCTCCATTGGATTCGCCGGAGTGGATCCCTCCATCATGGGGGTGGGTCCTGTTCCTGCCAGCCGCAAGGCATTGGAGAAGGCGGGTTTGCAGGTGAAAGACATCGATTACTGGGAGATCAACGAGGCTTTTACAATCGTCGTTCTGAACTGTATCAAGGAGCTGGGTATCGATCCAGACCGAATTAATGTAATGGGAGGAGGGACGGCTATCGGGCATGCTTTAGGAGCTACGGGGATCCGTCTGGTGGGCACCCTGGCCCGGATTTTGAAAGTCAGGAATGGACGCTACGGTTTGGCCAATGCCTGCGTCGGTGGTGGACAGGGAGTAGCCACGATCATCGAGAGAGAGCCGTAATTGAGAAGTCTGACAATCTCATTCTCGCAAGGAGGCAACAAAGGATGGACTTTTCTTTAAAGGATCATGTTGCTCTCATCACCGGAGCCAGTCGGGGAATTGGTGAGGCAACCGCTATTGGATTGGCCCAGGCCGGTGCTGATCTTGCCATCGTCAGCCGGAAACTCCCGGACCTGGAAAAGGTAGGGGAAGAGGTAAAGAAACTGGGAAGGAAATGCCTTCCGGTACAGGCCCATCTGGGTAAGGTGGAGGAAATCAATCAGCTTGTTAAGAGAGTCCTGGAGGAATTCGGGAAGATCGATATCTTGGTGAATAATGCCGCCACGAACCCTACGATGGCTTCGGCCATAGATGTTGACGAGCGCGCCTGGGATTCCATTATGAATCTAAATCTCAAGGGGCTGTTTTTCCTAAGTCAGGCAGTGGCCAGGGTAATGAAGGAAAAAGGCGGAGGCAAAATTATCAATGTCTCCTCCGTCGCTGGGATTACCCCCGACATCTTACCTCTCTACTCCATAAGTAAAGCTGGCGTCAATATGGCCACAAAGGTAATGGCCCAGCAATGGTCGCGATATAATATCCGCGTCAACGCCATCGCGCCGGGCTTAACGAAAACTCGTTTCAGCGAAGCCCTCTGGAAAAATCCTGACATTCTCAAAATGGCAATGATTAAAACTCCAATGGGCCGACCAGCCGAACCCGTAGAGATGGTGGGGGCCATTATTTACCTGGCCTCGGATGCTTCGAGTTATGTCACAGGCCAGATTATCGCCATAGACGGAGGAATTACGATATAGCCTCGTGGAAAAAAATATGTCTTGGGGAGTCATTTTCAGATTCGTAAGTTCCCAACATCGGACAGAAAAGAATTCACCCCGTTAGAAATTCCAGCGGGGCATTATTTCTAACGGGATGGACGAGGAGAAAAAAATGAGAGAAGTAGTGATTGCTGGATATTTGAGAACTGCTCAATCCAGGTCCAGACCCAATGATCCCCCTCGGGACTGGTTCTATAATATAAGGTCCGAAGAGCTTCTGGCCAGGCTCCTTCCCGAGGTGATTAAAAAGACAGGGGTTAAGGCCGAGGAGATTGATGATTTTATTGTGGGATCTGCTTATGGCGTAAGCGAGCAATGGAGTTACGGAGGCCGATTCCCGATCTTCTTGGCCAACCTGCCAGAGAAGATCCCGGCAAAATCCGTTGATCAGCAGTGTGGATCTGGCATGGCCTGCATCCATTTTGGGTTTCTGGAGATCGCAGCCGGCATTGCAGACATCGTAATGGTTGGCGGAATGGAACATATGACCCGGGTCCCCATGTTCGGCCCCTATCTGATAAAGGGAGCCATCTCTCCCAATCCGCGTCTTTCTACGGATCCGGCCTACAAGCACTGGGACATGGCGACGTCCACGAATATGGGGCTCACCGCAGAGAAGCTTTTTACACAGAGTGGACTGACCAAGGAAGATATGGATCGCTGGGGGACCCGTGCCCATCAACTGGCTTCCAAGGCTTATAAAGAGGGATTTTTCAAAGACGAAATCCTCCCCATCGAAGCAGAGCAGGCGGATGGAAAGATTTTGGTCGTGGATCGAGATCAGGCTGTTCGGGATGACGCGACGTTGGAAGGGATGAAGGATCTTAAGCCAGCCTTTAAACCCGATGGGGTCATCACGGCTGGAAATTCCTCCCCTTTGAACGCCGCAGCAGCTTCCATGATCCTGATGTCCAAGGAGACCGCCAAGAAAAAGGGGATTCAGCCCATGGCGACCATCCGCTCCATTGGTTTCGCCGGAGTGGATCCCACCATCATGGGGGTGGGCCCGATCCCTGCCAGCCGCATGGCTCTGCAGAAGGCCGATTTACAGATTAAGGACATCGATTACTGGGAGATCAATGAAGCCTTCGCTATCGTTGCCCTGAACTGCATCAAGGAACTGGGTATCGAACCAGATCGAGTTAATGTGATGGGAGGAGGCACGGCTATCGGGCACGCTTTGGGAGCTACGGGTGTCCGTCTGGTTGGCACCCTGGCCCGGATTTTGAAAGTCAAGAATGGACGCTATGGTCTGGCCAACGCCTGCGTCGGCGGTGGACAGGGGGTGGCCACGATCATCGAGAGAGAGACGTAAGCAATGGGAGAATTTGGTAAATCAATGTTGATGGGAGGATATGATTTTAATTGATTTTTTTCTTAGATAAACATATAAAGGGGGCAACAGGGGGGGTGATCTTGATTAAGTGAATCTATGGGATGCCTTTACATCTCTCTGTCTTAGATCCCTAAATCTTATTTACGGGAGTGGAAACCCATGAAATCAGATTACAGGATGATAAAAGTTGAGCAGAACCGAGGAGTGGCTATCCTGACCTTAAATAACCCACCTGTCAACCAGCTCTCCAGATCATTTGTTGAGGAGATTAGAGATGCCCTGATGGCAGCTTTTAGGGAGGATGCGATCAAAGCTGCGATCCTCACAGGGACCGGCAAGAACTTTACCGGAGGCGCAGACATTACTGAGATTCAGCAGGTGAAAGACAGAGACTCCCTTCTCCCGCGGGTGATGGAGAATAACCGGTTCCTTAATTCCATAGAGGAAGGACCCAAGCCCGTGATTGTTGCTATGAATGGAAACTGCCTCGGGGGAGGAATGGAGATCGCCATGGCCTCCCACTACCGAATTTCAGCGAAAGGGGTACAGGTGGGACAGCCAGAGGTTCAGGTCGGTTTGATACCAGGGGCTGGTGGCACACAGAGGCTTCCCCGGCTTGTCGGGCTTCCTGATGCTCTGCGTATGATTGCAACAGGGGAGGCTATCTCAGCGGAAGAGGGAATGGAGAAGGGTTGTATCGATGAAGTCGTTCCTCCAGAGGCTCTGTTGGAGAAAGCCCTGGAGGTGGCCCAGCGCTTCATCTCTGGTGAATTGAATCATCGGGATCGGATGACACGTCTGCGCAAGGATCGCCTTCCAAACTTTGTTACGAAAAAGATGATCATCTCGTACGCCAGGGGGGAGGCAGAGAAGAAAGGCAAGGGCTATATCGCACCTTTCAAGGCCATTGAGGCCATGGAGCGAGGGCTCTCCGGCGATTTCGAGGCCGACCTGAAGCTTGAGGCTGAGCTCTTCAGTGATTGTGCTGTTTCGGATGTGGCTAAGAACCTCATTGGGATTTTCCTCAACACCAGGACTGCCGGCAAGCTCCCCAGGATCAAAGGAGTAGAGCCACAAAAGATCAAGACCGTGGCTATGCTTGGAGGAGGAGCGATGGGATCTGGTATTACCAATCTCCTTCTTAGCAATGGATTTGATACCATCCTCTGGGATATCAATGATGAAGCTATCCAGAAAGGGCTATCCGCTATTCAAAAGACCTTTGCTTACCCCATAAAGATAGGGAAGATGAGTAAGGAAGAGCTCGATCGCATGATCCGTGATCGCTTAATCACCACGACTTCCCTTGATGACATGAAGCGCGCAGACCTAATCATCGAGGCCGTATTGGAGGATATGAAGATCAAGCAAGGAATCTGGAAGCAGCTTCAACAGATCTGTCGGCCAGAGGTCATTTTTGCAACGAATACATCAGCGCTGCCCATTACAGAGATGGCTTCTGTCCTGAAAGATCCAGGTAGAATGATTGGACTTCACTTCTTTAATCCTGCGGAGCGAATGCAACTGCTTGAGATCATCTGCGGAAAGGGGACATCGGATGTGACATTGGCTACAAGTGTGCCCTTTGCAAGGGCAATACGCAAAGTGCCTATTGTCGTGAACGATGGTCCTGGTTTCTACGTGTCAAGGCAGCTTGGAGCCCTCATGGGCGAGTCTACCTTTATGGTAGGTGAGGGAGTAGATGCAGCCCTGATTGAGGAAGCGGTCCTCGATTTCGGAATGCCCATGGGGCCGGCAACTCTCAGTGACCTCACGGGCATCGACATCGGCTATCACGTGGGAAGGAATTTTGAGAGATCCTTTGGAGAACGCTGGAAAATGTCGCCCATCTACGAACTCGTTTACCAGACCGGATCCTATGGTCGTAAGACTGGAGCAGGTTGGTACGATTATCGCAGCGAGAAACCCGTTCCCAATCCCAAGGTTCAAGAGGTGGTCAAGAGATACTTAAAGGAGAACAGGATTCAACCGAAAAAGATTTCCCACAAGGAGATTGCGGATCGCATGCTTGCCCGCGCTATTAACGAGGCTGCCTACATGATTCAGGAGGAAATCTGCGACAGACCTCAAGATATGGACCTGGCCATTATCTACGGACTCGGATTTCCTCCATACCGAGGTGGCATTCTTCGCTACGCAGATGCCTGGGGCATACGCAATGTCTACGAACATCTTTTAAAACTGGAACAGGAGCACGGAGTCCGATTCAAACCTGCCTCCCTGCTCAAAGAAATGGTCGAATCCGGACGGACTTTTTATGGGAGAGCTTGAAAAGCTCTCTTGATACCGAAGAAAATAACACGATTATCCCCCTCTCCCCACGTGGGAGAGGGCGGGGGTGAGGGGGGACCCAATGCGTTGTCCACCCCCACCTCAATCCTCCCCCATCAAGGGGGAGGATAATCTCAGGGGATTTTCATGCTTCGAGGGTTTTGAGTAATCCATATCTAATCGGTGTAATCAGAGATTTCGCCAGAAATCTCAAGAAAGGAGGATTTCAAAATGGAAAAGTGGGAGAAAAGAATTTTCGTATTCGCAATGGCTCTTTTATTTGTTGTGTCGTCCTGGGGAGTTGCCTCTGCGCAGGAGATCAAAATCGGCGTGATTGGCCCAATGCAATTTGTGCAGGGCCAGGGCCATTGGAACGGGGCGACCATGGCCGCCGAGGAGATTAACGCCAAAGGTGGCATTCAGGTTGGAAATAAAAAGATGAAAATTCAGCTCGTTAAAGCAGATTCCAACGAATTCATCAACATCACGGACGCCACCAATGCCATGGAGCGGCTCGTCACGAAAGACAAAGTAGACTTTATTGTTGGCGGTTTCCGGACCGAGGCCGTTCTGCCCATGCAGGACATTGCCATGGAGGCAAAGAAAATCTTTATCGGCGTTGGTGCTGCCACTGGTGAGCTCTGCACGCGGGTGGCCAAGAACTATAACACCTACAAATATTGGTTCCGGGGCTCCCCTTTCAATGACACATACCTTGTCAGGACGTCCTTCGCCCATTTGGGTGCTGTTGGAGGCGTATTGAAACAATCCTTAAACATACCCAAAATAAAAGTCGCAATCGTCGCGGAAAAGGCCATGTGGACAGAAGCTATGGTTAAGGCAGCCCAGGGCTTTATCCCTAAAATGGGTATGGATGTAGTAGGTACCTGGCAACCGTCAGATAAAGCGACCGATGTGACCGCCGAACTTTCCGCCATCCAGCGTTCAGAGGCCCATATCATTTTCACGATCTTTTCCGCCTCGGTCGGGGTTACGTTTGCCAGACAGGCAGGCGAGCTCAAGATTCCGGCTATGCAGGTGGGCATCAATGTCGAGGCCCAGAAGGATAGCTTCTGGCAGGCCACCCAGAAGATGGGCAATTATGTTTTTACTATGAATACCTATGCCCGGAATGTACGAACAAATGAACTCACAGTGCCTTTCGTTGACACCTATATAAAAAGATTCGGCGAGACACCAACTTACACAGCTGATACCTACACCGCTATCGTCCACACGCTTGCACCAGCCATTGAGAAAGTTGGAACCCTCGATCCTGACAAGTTGGTGGCCTTTATGGAAAATGACGTACACAAATCCCCTTCTGGCATAGTAGCATACCTGAAGGATGCCGAAGGACGACACACACATGATCTCAGATGGGGTCCAGGGTACTTGACAAGTTTGGGTTGTCAATGGCAGGACGGTTATCTAAATGGAGTCTGGCCCAACAAGTGGAAGGCAACCCCAGAAGCGCCTGAGATTACTTATAATGGGATTGTCCCCATAAAGATACCGCCCTGGGTGGCTGAGAAGTATAAGAAATAAGGGCCGCGGAAAAGGTTACGGTTACGAAGACGAAGCCCATAATCCGTAATCGTCACCCTGAACCATGCGCTGAACTTGTTTCATGGGTCGTTTCAGGATCTATGGGTTATCGAAAATGAGAGATGCTGAAAATATTTCAGCATGACAATGATATCCCTAAGGTTAATTTTGATTAAGGATTATGGGAGGCCCCTCTGGGTTGAAAATAGACGTTAAACGATGGACAATGAACTGTTCATCGTTCATCGTTTAACGTTCATCGACCTCATGATATGGGCATTACTGCTCTTACCATGAGACGAAGATGTTGTTTTCTCTGTCATGAGGTAATATGGCTCTCATTACTGATATCATCATGAGCGGTCTCATCAGTGGGAGTGTATACGCCCTACTCGCCATTGGGTTTTCCCTTATCTTCGGTGTAGCCCGCATCGTAAACTTCGCCCACACCGCCTTCTACATGCTGGCTGCTTACTGTATTTATTTCGCCACCCAAAAGATGGGCTTTCATCCCATGTGGGGCATGGTTGCAGCCGTCGTTCTAGTCACTTTGTTGGGACTCATTTCTTACAAGGTCTTCATAAATCCTATCCGAGAACACGAAGGTGCCGTGCTCATAGCAACCATCGCCCTGGCTATGATCTTTCAGGAAGTTATGTCTCTGATCTTCACGGGCTCCTATTTGAGTGTGCCCTCTCTGGTCAAGGGGTATTTTACGATTCTGGGTGTAAAGATCTTTTTTCAACAACTTCTGACCTTCTGCATGGCCTTGCTTATCATGGTAGTGCTCTGGATCCTTCTGATGAGGACCAAACTGGGTTTGGCCATCCGATCCACAGCTCAAGACAGGGAAGTGGCCAACCTCATGGGGATCAACGAGGCTCGGGTAGCCATGATGACCATGGGCCTCTCCGTAGGGTTAGCTGCTTTCACAGGCGCCGTCGTTGTACCCCTTACCATACTTCAACCGCACATGTGGATGCATCCACTGATCATGATGATGGCAGTCGTCGTATTAGGCGGGCTTGGCAGTCTCAAGGGCAGCTTCCTGGGGGCATACATCCTGGGTTTTGCAGAGGCATTGGTGGTCTTTCTTGCTCCCATGGGCGCCTTTCTGAAGGGTTCGGTGGCCCTCTCTGTTATGATCGTGGTGCTGCTTATAAGGCCGGAAGGCCTCTTTGGTGTATACTTCGAGGAAGAAAGATAGCTATGGACCTAAACGTCTCTTCACATTGTTTGTCATTCCGGGCTTGACCCGGAATCCAGTGTTTTTTGACCTGGACTCCCGTTGCGCGCAGCGGGGCTTTCTAATGGGGTATTCATGGACCTCATTCTATTTTATTTGAGAAAGCTGTTTACCATACTCAAAAACGAAGTGCTTGTTCTCCCATCCCGTGTTGTCGTCGTTCTCTTTTTTATCTTTCTACTCCTCTTGCCTGTGTTTACCAAAGATCCTTACCTCCTTCGGATCTTCACTCTCACCAGTATCTTTGCCATATTTGCTGCGAGCTGGGATCTGCTTTCCGGATTTACCGGCCAAATGAATTTCGGACATGCCCTCTTCTTTGGGGTGGGGGCCTACGGTGCTGCTTTGCTCAATCTGCACTGGCATATCCCTCCATGGGGCACCATCCCCCTTGGTGCGTTGGGTGCAGTTCTGGCAGGCTTGATCATAGGGATACCATGCCTTAGACTCAGAGGTACGTATCTGGCCTTGACCACCCTTGCATTCCCCATCATCCTGATGGGCATCGTTTTTGCTTTTCCTAACATCACGGGTGGAGATCTGGGGATTTCAGGGATCGATCGGCTGGCCCGGTCTCGTGTCGCTAATTACTACATCGCAGTCGTGGTGATGCTCGGCCTGTGCACCATCATGTGGAAGATAACCGACTCCAATACTGGCATTATTTTCCATGCCATCCGGGAGGATGAACTGGCTGTCAGGGCGGCCGGCATTAACACGACACGCTATAAACTTCTGGCCTTTTGTCTCAGCGGTTTTTTTGCCGGGATATCTGGGGGGCTCTATGCCCACTTTATGAGGATTGCAGGCCCTTCAACACTTGAAGTATCAATGTCTTTCACGGTTGTCATCTGGGCTATCTTCGGTGGGATTGTAACCATCTATGGGCCGGTTGGGGCGGTATTCATCCTTTTTCCTTTACTGGAGTTTCTGCGCTTCTGGCAAGAGTATAGAACATTGATGTTTGCAGTTGTGGTCCTGTTGATTCTTCTCTATATGCCTGAAGGGCTTTTTCGTTGGCTGCGGGACAAGATAGAAAAGGAGTGTCCCCGGTGCAAAATCAGAAATATCACCACACGTGATACATGCCGCGTGTGCACGGCACCGTTAGACTAAGAATATTTGCAACACTTTAGTGTTCGAAAAAGGGCAAGGATCATTTCTTTGTTCACCAAGAGATGACCTAAATCCCCCTTCATCCCCCTTTGATAAAGGGGGAAAAATTAGCCCCTCCCTTTGGCAAAGGGAGGTCGGGAGGGATTTAAAAAGGTTTTTTCAAACAGCTAACTAAATTGAGAGGATAACATATGAACGCAAAGGAAGCCTACGCTGCAAAACCCTGGTTGAGGCACTATCCCGAGGGTGTCGCTGAAACCGTGGATGTACCCGCCACATCCGTTCCTGACCTCTTTGACCAAGTGGCGGAAAAATTCGCCAACAAGACCGCATTGATCTTCTACGGGAAAAAGATCAGCTACGCAAAGCTGAAAGAGCTGATCGACCGTTTTGCTGCGGCCCTGGCCAATTTAAGAGTGAAAAAGGGTGACACGGTCGCGCTCTATCTCCTGAATTGCCCGCAGTACGTCATCGCCTACTTCGCGGCATTGAAAATCGGTGCGAAAGTCACCCCCATCAGCCCTGTTTACACCAGTCATGAAATAAAGCATCAGATCCAAGATAGCGATGCGACGACCGTGGTCTGTCAGGATATCCTTTATGATAATGTGGAGAAGACCGGCGTTGCCATGAAGAATGTCATCCTCACCAGCATTGCTGATTACTTGCCCACGCTTAAAAGGCTTTTGGGGAAAGGGGCTTTGGGAAAGGTCTATTCGGAAATGAAGGTTCCTACCCCCACGCACAGGGAACAGGCTGGCCTCCTTCAATTTCAGGACCTCATAAAGAAATACCCTCCCCAGCCTCCCCATGTAACTATCGACCCGGCAAGGGACATTGCAATCCTTCCCTACACGGGGGGCACCACAGGGCTTCCCAAGGCAGCTATCCTCACCCACGCCAATTTGGTGGCCTTACAAGCACAAGTGAGGACATTCTGGCCTTTCTTCGAAGAAGGCAACGAATTGGTCATGGCCTTTTTGCCATTTTTCCACATCTATGGTCAGGTCGTCGTGATGCTCTCGAGTCTCGCTCAGGGCTTCACAATGGTCCTCTTCACGACACCTGATATAGACGACATTCTATCAGCCATGGAAAGATACCAGGCATCCGCATTCTATGGTGTTCCCACCATGTTTGAATATCTCAAGGAATATGAAAAAACAGACAGGGTCAATTGGAAGCGGCTCAAGCTGATCGCCTGTGGTGCGGATACCCTTCACGGATCGACCATTGAGGCATGGGAGAGAAGAACCGGGTCAAAGATCTTCGAGGGGTATGGAATGACCGAGACAACTGCCATCAGCCATGGTAGCCCTATTCACAGGCCCAAGAAGGGTTCTTTCGGAGTGCCCTTGCCCGGCATGAAGGCCGCCATTATCGAACACGAAGGCATGAATTTCTTGCCGCCCAATGAGGTTGGAGAATTGATTCTGAACGGGCCGAACATCATGCAAGGCTATTGGAAAAGGAAGGAGGAAACCCGGGAGTCGTTGATCGATATTGACGGAGAGAAGTGGCTCAGAACCGGAGATCTTGTCAGTATGGATGAGGAAGGTTATTTCCATTTCTTTGACCGCAAACGGGATCTTATAAAATACAAGGGATATTCGGTCTTCGCCAGACATGTCGAAGAGGTCCTTTTCAAGCATCCTCAAATCAAGGCTGCCGGCGTCGTGGGAGTGCCCGACCCAAAGGTGGGTCAACTCATCAAGGCCTATGTGGTCCTGGAAAGCGAAGCCCGGGGTAAAATTTCTGAAGAGGAGATCATCAACTTCTGTAAAGAGAATCTCGCCCACTACAAAGTTCCCAAGATTATCGAATTCAGGGGCGAGCTCCCGAAGACGGATGTGGGAAAAGTTTCGCGCAGGGAGTTGAGAGAAGAGGGGGAAGAGAGATGATATGACCCAATCCTTCCTTGAAATCAAAGGACTCACCAAAAACTTCGGCGGCCTTCGGGCTGTCAACGACGTCGGCTTTTCCATGGAAAGGGATCAGATCCTGGGTTTGATCGGACCGAACGGCGCTGGCAAGACCACACTGCTGCGCCTGATCACCGGCATTCTGAAACCGGATGCCGGAAGCGTCCGTTTCATGGGAAAGGAAATCGTAGGCCGCAGGACCTGGAACATCGTCAATATGGGCATCGCCTGTACCTTCCAGAACATGAGACCCTTCCGGCGGCTCCCTATCATCGCCAACGTCATGGTTTCCTGCATGTGCCCACGTGCCATGAAGAGGGGAGAGTGGGTCAAGCGGTTGGAGGCAAAGGCCATGGATGCCCTGGAATTCGCAGGCATTTCAGATATGGCGCGGGAAAAGGCCTCTACGCTTTCACAGGGTGACCTTAAAAGACTGGAAGTGGCGCGGGCCGTGGCCACGGAGCCGGAACTGCTCCTCCTGGATGAGCCTTTCGGGGGGCTGAGTCCTGCTGAGACTGAGCTCATGGCCAAATCCATCAAGCGCCTGCACAAGGGTGGCCGTTTCGGTCGATTGCACAGCGAAGGACCGGCCATGATCATCGTCGAACATCAGCTTCAATGGTTGATGAAGATCGTGGATCGTATTATTGTCTTGAATTTCGGGATCATCATTGCCGACGGAACGCCCGATGAAATCATCAAAAATCCTCAAGTGATTGAGGCCTACCTCGGCGGAGGAGGTATTTAGGCGTGCTGCTTGAAGTTGCTAATTTATCGGTGTGGTATGACAAGGCCATGCTCATTAACAATTTGAGCATGGGTGTAGATACAGGTGAACTGGTCAGCCTCGTGGGTCCCAATGGGGCTGGCAAATCGACCCTGCTAAGAGCCATCACCGGATTGGTGGCCTGGGAGAGGGAGCTTACTCGGAGGTCAACCCATGGTGAAATTATTCTTGAGGGTGCGGTAACCTTTGATGGAGAGCGAATCGATCAGATACCTGCCCATGAAATCGTTAAGCGAGGTCTGACCCTTTGTCCAGAGAGGCGAAGGCCGTTCCGAGAGATGACGGCGATCGATAATCTCATGGCCGGGTCTTACCTGTTGAAGGACAAGGACGAAATGCGGGATAATTTGAAGAAGGTCTATCAACTGTTTCCCGTGCTAAAGGATCGATCAAACCAGATCTCCGGGACACTCTCCGGCGGAGAGCAGCAGATGCTCGCCGTTGGCAGGGCATTGATGTCTAAACCCAAACTGTTGTGCATTGATGAGCCCTCGACGGGACTTGCCCCCATTTTGCGAGCAGAGGTATTTCAGAAGATCGGAGAGATCCACAAGTTAGGTATCACCGTCTTGCTCGTTGAACAGGACGTGAGCACGGTCTTCAAAATGACCTCCCGCAACTATGTCCTCTCCTCTGGGAAAATTATCGCCGAAGGAACCGGCGAGCAATTGCTTCAAGACGAGGTTTTACGTAAAACGTACCTGGGCCTCTAGCAGGCTGCTGAAATGATGGAGCTCCGCGGTCAGATTATTTTTTGGCCAGGTCGGGATAAAACTGGGCGAGGGTGGGAGTCATGGATTCCCTATGTTTTTAGAGATTCCAGGCGGCACGGGCCCCTTCTTCTGTAGCCTCGATGATTCGACGAGGCTGAAGGGCATCACCGATGATAAAATGACGGATCTTTTTGGCCTGTAAGATTTCTTTGAGTTCATCGTTGGGTTTTAGTCCAACCGCTATGATGACTTGGTCGACTGGGGAAAGGACCTGTTCTCTGTCCTCCATAAGGACTATTACAGAAGATTCTTCGATTTTCTTTACGCTTGTATTGAAAAGGAGTCGGCATCCGGCTTCTTTGAGCCGGGTGTGCAACATATAGCCGTGGGAGGTGATTTTGAGAACAGGCGAACGTTTAAGGACTTCAACCAGGGTGACCTGCGTTCCTTTTTGGCACAAGTAGTCTGCTGTTTCCATGCCAATCAACCCGCCACCAATCACTACTGCATGTTTCCCGGGCAGAGCTGATTCCTCCAGAACCTGCCAGGCATGAGAGACAAGGGAAAGATCAATCCCGGGAATATCAGGTTTAAGCTGCTCTCCTCCTGTGGCCAAAATTACCACCTCCGGATTCCCTTCGGAAATCATGCTTTCCGTAACCTCAGTACCTGTACGCATGATAACCCCTATCTTTTTGGCCTGGGAGGTAAGCCAGGAGGCCCAAATTCCATATTGGTCTTTAAAGGGCGCCCGACTAGCAAAGCGCAGCTGTCCACCCGTTTCCTCCTCTTTTTCGTAGAGGGTCACCTGATGGCCGAGACGAGCAGCCTCATACGCTGCAGTAAGACCACCGGGGCCAGATCCCACGACCCATACATTACGACGGACTCCAGCTGGCCCCTGTGGGTAAATCATTTCCTGTCCGGTCTCGGGATTGAGGGCACAACGGATTTTCCCTTCCCCCAGCATCAAGCGCTCGATGCATCCCTGATTGCAGGCAATACATTTGCGGATATCTTCGGGACGGCCTTCCCGCGCTTTGATTAGAAAATCCGGATCAGCTAAATACTGTCGGCCGAATGCCACAAGGTCTGCTTCCCCACGAGCGATCACTTCGTTCGCCAGAGAAGGGTCTGTGAATCGCCCGACGGCAATCACTGGAAGGTCAACCATCTCCTTCAACTTTTTTGCCCGCCAGACATTAAAACCGGGTTGATACTCGGAAGGGGCGCTGGTAATGCCGCCCGGACTTCCGTGCGTTCCAAGAGAGGCGTGCAGCATGTCGGCCCCGGCCTTAACGAGATGGGTAAGGATTGGCCGAATATCCTCGAATGTATAACCACCTTGAATGCACTCGTCAACAGAAAGGCGCAGGGAGATGGGGAAATCTGGACCCACCCTTTTGCGGACCTCCTCCAATACTTCAATCATGAAACGACTGCGGTTGCTGAGACCGCCCCCGTATTCATCGTCACGTTTGTTGGAAAGAGCAGATAGAAATTGCGTTAACAAGTATCCGTGGGCACCATGCACTTCCACGGCGTCAAACCCCGCCTCCAGAGCCCGAGCCGAGGCAGCACCAAAAGCGGTGATGACCTCATGAATTTCCTCGCGGGTGATCTCCCTAGGGGTAAGGCCGAAAACCAAAGACCGGATCGCCGAAGGAGCAATGGCTTTTCCTTGTTGCAGAAGATAAAGACTTTCCCTTCCCGCATGATGGAGTTGCAAGGCCACCTTGCTACCGGCAGCATGTACCGCATCGGAAATCTTTTTCAGGCCGGGGATAAACCGGTCATCATAGGCCCCCAGTTCATTTGGTATGGCCGAACCGCTTGGATGGACGGAGGCAATTTCGGTTATGATCAGGCCAGCCCCCCCCATCGCCCTGCGCTTTATATAAGCGAGGTTTGCTTCGCTCACCGTGCCGTCCGCATTCCCGAGGTTGGTTCCCATGGGAGGCATGACCGCCCGGTTGACCAAGTCCAACGATTTTATCTTGATAGGGGAAAAAAGGGATGGCAAAAGATTCATGTTATCGGTGTCTCGGTGTCAATGATGGGCCAAGAGGCAGAACATTGTGCCTCCTACCTGTGGCAGGCACGCCTGCCTGCCACAGGTAGGCCGCTTTAGAACGGATACCTTCCTATTTTAATCACGGAATCTGCGATTTCCCGTCTCAAGGCGATCGTATTGACAGGGGTAAAGCGGGTCAGTTTCTTGAGAGCGGATAACTGTGTCCTGAGGATATCACCCTCGGAAATAGCAGCGAAGGCCTGTTTGGCAAAGCCTTCCAAACGATTAAAGGCATCATTGACATAGACCTTTACCATGACCTTCTGGATCTCGGATTTTTCATCTCCAAATTTTTCCACGGACTTCATGGCTCGAAGTAGCGCGCTCTCCATGGCAAAGACCTCTATCACAATATCGCTGATCGAACCCAGGATCTCCTGTTCTTCTGCCAGCTTCATCATATACTTCTGAACTGCTGCTCCAGCTACGAGGAGGGCGATTTTTTTCGACATCTCGACCATTTCCTTCTGCAGGGTGAGCTTGCCGTCATCCATCTCTATTTTGGGTCGAAGGGTGAGAAGCTCATTGGCTACCTTCTGGGCTGCGGCAAGCACAGGAAGGCGGTTCTTCATGGCCCGCTTCGTCACCATATCCATAATGAGGAGGCGATTGATCTCATTCGTCCCTTCCCAGATCCGGTTGATCCGGGAATCCCGGTAACCTCTTTCAATGGCGTAATCATGAATATATCCGTACCCTCCGTGAATCTGAAGGGCTTCATCCACAATATAGTCCAGCATCTCTGACGCATAGACTTTGTTGATGGAGTCCTCAATGGCATACTCCTCAATCCCCCTCGCCATTTGAATCCCGACATCTTCAGCATGGTGGTCAATGCGCTTGAGAATTCGATCTGTCATCTCGGCTGTCCGGTAGACCATGCTCTCCACAGTAAAGGTTCGAATCGCCATCTCTGCGATCTTATGTTTGATCAGACCGAATTCTGCGATCGGCTTACCGAACTGAACCCTCTGTTTTGCATAAGTCACGGCATCCTGAAGTGCACTTTTTGACGATCCCACACAACCTGCGCCCAACTTAAAGCGGCCAATGTTCAGGGTGTTAAGAGCCACGATATGGCCCTTTCCCACTTCTCCAAGAACATTCTCCACTGGTACCTTAGCATCGGTGAAGATAACGCTTCGTGTCGAGGACCCTTTCATTCCCATCTTATTTTCTTCTTCATCCACCGAAACCCCTTCGAACTTCTTTTCGACAATGAAGGAGGTGAATTTGTCACCGTCCACTTTGGCATAGGTAACGAACACATCGGCAAAGCCAGCATTGGAAATAAACTGTTTCTGGCCGTTTAGAATATAGTACTTTCCATCAGGGCTGAGCATCGCAGTCGTCTTGGCATTCAGGGCATCTGATCCTGCTTCAGGTTCCGTCAGGGCATAGGCAGTGATCATTTCTCCTGTGGCAATTTTTGGAAGGTACCTTTTCTTCTGATCCCTGTTCCCGAAAAAGATAATGGGAAGAGAACCAATACCTGTATGGACAGCATAAGCCACCAGGAAGGACCCTCCTCCTCCCTGAGACATTTTCTCCATCATCAGGAGGACACTGACCTTATCCAATTCCTGGCCCCCATCTTCCTCAGTGATATCTCCGGAGAGGAGACCTAATTCCCCTGCCTTTTTGAGTAGACTCGGCAGGAGTCCTTCTTTCTGCGCTTCAATATCATCGATCTGGGGTTCAACTTCACCCACGGTGAATTCCATAGCCGCTTTCCCAATCAACCGCTGTTCCTCAGAAAATTCCTCGGGTGTGAAAATTTCCTGAGGAGATATTGATTCAATTAAAAACGCTCCCCCCCTAACAAATTTCGACTCTTCCATGATTCGCCTCCCTCTCTCTAAATGATCATTGATCAATGCAAATTTAGCACTGCAAAGTTAGCAATGGATAATTGCTAATCTTGTATTTTGTAATAATTTTTTCAGATCGATCATTGCTAACTGCTAATTTTGCACTTTGCATTGTTAATTGACTCTTTCAAATACTCCGGCAGCCCCCATCCCTCCACCGATACACATCGTCACAAGGCCGTAGCGGACATCCCTCCGCTTCATCTCATAAAGCAAGGTGGTGGTTAGCTTTGCTCCGGTACATCCTAAGGGATGGCCCATAGCGACCGCTCCCCCATTGACATTCACGATATCCAGATTCAATCCCAATTCCTTAATGACATAGAGGGATTGGGAGGCAAAGGCTTCGTTCAGCTCAACCAGGCCTATATCTTTAATGGTGAGACCTGCCTTTTTCAGGGCTTTGGGAACAGCATAAGCAGGACCGATCCCCATGATTTCAGGTGGAACCCCGGCTACGGCAAAGGACCGGAAGGTAGCCATGGGTTTCACTCCCTTTTTCTCCGCTCTTTCCCTTGACATCAAGACCAACGCTGCTGCTCCGTCACTGGTTTGGGATGAATTGCCTGCAGTCACTGTCCCTTTCGCTTTGAAAACAGACTTGAGACTTGCCATCCCTTCCAGAGATGCATCGTATCGCACCCCTTCATCCGTGTCGAAGAGGACTTCCTTCACGATGACCGTGCCGTCTTCCTTGATCTCTCTCACTTTTGCAGGGATAGGAATGATTTCCTCCTTAAACTTCCCTTCCTTGATGGCCTTGGCTGCTTTCTGGTGGCTGGAAAGGGCAAAGCGGTCCTGATCTTCCCGGGAAATTCCAAATTTCTCAGCCACATTTTCTGCAGTGAGTCCCATAGAGGTATAAGCCTGAGGATTATGGTCAACCAAATAGGGATTGGGAGAAGGGGTCAAGCCCATGATTGGAACCTGACTCATAAACTCCACGCCACCAGCAACCATCACATCCACTGCTCCCACCATAATTTCATAAGCCGCTGTCGCAATCGCTTGTAACCCTGAGGAACAAAATCGATTCACAGTCTGCCCTGGTATCGTAAAAGGGAACCCCGCTCTCATCGCTAAGACTCTGGCGAGGTTCAGCCCCTGATCCGATTCAGGGAAGGCACATCCAATGACGATATCGTCAATTTCTTCCACCTTCAGGCCAGGGACTCTTGCAACAGCCTCCTTAATGATGAGCGCGCCAATATCATCCGGCCTCGTATCTTTCAAGATCCCTCTTGGAGCCTTACCCACTGCCGTTCTCACTGCTGAAACCACCACTGCTTCTTTCATAAGACCTCCATTTCTCAAGAATCATTGAAAATTGTAAAATGCAAAGTTAGCAATTATCAATTCTAAATTTTCGATTTTTACCATTTTGCAATGCTAATTTTGCAATGATCATTTTGCATTGATTAGTTTCTAAGTGGTTTTCCCGTTTTCAACATATATTCGATTCTTGCCTGTGTCTTGGGCTCTCCGCAAAGACTGACAAAAGCCTCTCTCTCCAAATCTAATAGATACTGTTCGGTCACTTCAGTCCCGTCGGGTAAGTTTCCTCCTGACATAATGCGGGCCACTTTTTTGCCTACATGTTCATCATATTGGCTGATATAACCGCCTTCTCTCATATAGAAGAGACCCATCTGAAGAAGGGCGTGTCCTCTCTCTCCCATGACTTTAATGTTCTTTTTGGGCCGGGGCGGACGATAGCCTTCCTTGACGAGATCAAGAACGGTATTTTTAGCGTCGTGGATGAGAAAATCTCGGTTGATTGTCACTTTGTCCGTCATTCTCATATAACCCAACTGCTGGGCCTCCTTGGCACTGGTCCCCACCTTCGCCATCGCCACGGTCTCGAAAGCCTTTCGAACGAACGGGAGTAATTCGGCGTCAACGACACCCGGTGGAATCCCTTCTGTACATCGGAGTAACATCTCTTTTGTCCCACCTCCTGCCGGGATCAGACCCACCCCGACTTCGACGAGACCCATATAAGTCTCGGCAGCGGCCTGAACCTTCGCACTAGCGAGACAGACCTCACATCCACCGGCCAAGGTTAAACCAAAGGGCGCAGCCACGACCGGTTTCTCAAAATATTTGATGGCCATCAAGGTGTCTTGAAAAGCTTTCACAGAGAATTCAATGTCGTCCCAGTTCTCATCCTGAATTTCAAAAAGGATGAGCATTAGGTTGGCCCCTGCAGAAAAGTTTTCACTTTGGTTTCCAATCACCAGACCGTCAAATTTCCCCTCTACTTCTTTCAACGAATCCCTCATCATCTGGATGGTATCTGCTCCAATGGTATTCATCTTGGAATGAAATTCAAGACAGGCCACACCATCCCCGAGGTCAATGAGACTTGCTCCAGGATTTGAAAGAACCGTCTTGTTCCTGTCTTTCAGGCTTGATAAAAGAATAATCTCTGGTTTCTCTTCGATCTCCTGGTATTGGCCTGCCCCCAGGTCAAAGTAAGAGACACGGCCATCCTTTATCTCATAGAAAGAGGAATACCCTTTGCTGAGAGCCTTTTCCACCAGCGGGGGGATCACTTCTCCTCCTTTCTCCATTCTTTTCACAGAGGATTTCAAACCGATGGCATCCCAAATCTCGAAAGGCCCGAGCTCCCAGTTATATCCCCACTTCATCGCCCGATCGATATTAACGATGTCGTCAGAAACTTCAGGGATCTTCTCTGCTGAATAGAGCAGAGTCTTTTTCAAAATCTTCCAGGCAAATTGGCCTCCCCGATCGGGGTTGAAGACAAGTGTCTTGATTCTTTCCCTGACATCGTCAATATTCTTGCCCATTTCCACAGAGGGAAGAGTTACCTTCTCCTGTGGCCGGTACTCAAGTTTTTCGTAATCCAGAACCAGCGTCTCTTCTTTCCCCTCCTTTTTCACCCTCTTATAAAAGCCCTGCTTGGTCTTTTGACCCAACCACTGGTTCTTGATCATCTGTTGCATAAAAGGAGAGGATACGAAATATTCTCTTTCTTTTCCCTCTGGCAAACTCTCATAGAGGTTTTTGGAGACATGGACCATGACATCCAATCCAACGAGATCAGCGAGCTTGAACGTCGCCAACTTCGGCCTTCCCATGGCAGGGCCTGTGATCTGATCCACCTCTTCAATCCGATAGCCATCCTCTATTGCGGTCTTCATGGTTATAGCCGTTGCAAAGGCCCCGATTCGATTCCCAATGAAGTTGGGCGTATCTTTCGCATAGACCACCCCTTTCCCCAAGATCTTTTCGCCCACCTGAGCCATTTTCTCCACAATGGTTTTGGAGGTTGACGGGATCGGGATGATCTCTAAAAGTTTCATATATCTTGGTGGGTTGAAAAAGTGGGTACCTAAAAATCTTTCTTCGAAGTCCCGCGAGAACCCTTCACACATCTTCTGGATCGAGATCCCAGAGGTATTGGAGCTGATCACGGTACCCTCTTTCAAAAAGGGAATCAATTTTTTAAACAGCTCCCTCTTGATATTTAAATCTTCAAGAACGGCTTCGATGATCCAATCCGCCTCCGAAACCCAGGAGAGATGATCTTCAAAGTTTCCCACGGTGATGAGAACCGCATCGTCCTTCAAATAGAGGGATGCTGGCCTTGTTTCTTGAATTCTATTCTTTCCGGAAACAGCAAACCGATTTCTCACCTCCGGACTTTCAAAGGTTAACTTTTTCTTCTTTTCTGGCTCTGTCATCTCCGGCGGTATAATATCGAGGAGAAAGGAAGGGATTCCCACATTCGCCAAATGGGCGGCAATCGCACTTCCCATCACCCCTGCCCCTAATACCGCTGCCTTTTTGATCTTCTGATTCATCGTTCACTCCTTTTAGTATTTAAGAAAATAGCCTCCCCAAACACTTCCCCTCCCCTGGCGGGAGGGGATTCACCCTGTTAAATGGAAAACCTGATCTAATAAGGGCCAAATAAGAAATCCTATTTAACAGGGTAAAGGAGAGGGGGAACCAAATTCTCTTGTTCACCCCTCTCCGAGCCAGAGGCTCTCTGAGCCGGCGGCCACCCCAACCCTCCCCCGTCAAGGGGGAGGAAGATTAAAGGAATTTCCGAGAAATGAGTTAATCAGATTCTGTTTGGAGATTTGTCCGGAGGTGATAAAAGAGAATTGATCCCCTCTGCCTAAGAGCCTCCGCTGAATCTCCCGAGGAGATAAACCCCGCTCGAGACCTTTTCCCACTTCGTCCCTCAGATTTTCTAAATACTCGATCTTATGATGAATGGCATCTTCTGGTCGATCGATCGAGCCACTAAAGGAACAGAACATCTTCTTTGGATGGAAGGCAGCCACCTTCTTCAGGGAATCGATAATGGAATCAATATCTTCCTCCCTTCTCGAATATTTCACCTGTTCGCTGATGAAGAGATCTCCAGAAAAAAGCCATCCCTCATTCGGTTCATAAAGACAGATATGGTCATCTGAGTGTCCGGGGGTAGGAATCACCATAAAGTCGAACTTCCGGGTTTGAATCTTTGAATTCAATTCTCCTGTCTCAGAAGGATGGGGACATCCCCAAACCAAACGCCGATACCATGGTATCCACTGAGAGGGTTCCTGTAAATAAGAAAATGTCTTGGGATGGGCCAGCGGAAGGAGGTCGTATTTTCCCCTTATCCAGAAGTTGTTACCGGTGTGATCCTCATGGTGATGAGTATTGACAACGACATCCGGATGAAGTGTGTCTAAGAGTTTCAGAAACCAATCTCGAACAAGGGTGAAACCCGTATCGATCAAGAGTCCATCAACAAAAAAGGCATGGACCTTGTAAATGGGAAGACCCAAAAATCGACTGGTCATTCGGATCGAATTCACAGGACCATTTGGTTTAATGTATATGGAGGATCGAATCATGCCCTACCCTGTTTGATGATCACCCCATTGATGATGAAATTGATAAACTCATTCGTCTGGTTCAATCCGAATGGGTGGTTAGGACTATTTCTACCATAGGTTAAACCTTTAAATAATAAGAAAATGCAATGCCCGACGACCTTTTCGTCCATTTTACGAAAGACACCTTTTTGAACGCCCTCTTTGAGAATACCGACGAAAATCTCCTCAATCCCTTCTTCGATGATGTGGGGCTTGTCCTTCAGGAATGGTGCGAAGAATCCGGATTCATCATGGAGCACACCCACGATAAATGGATTCTGATCGAGATATTTTAGGGCCAATCGGACGTAGGTTTGAAGTTTTTCTGTTGGTTCAGTGATCTTATTGATCTGGTTCAGGATAGCCTTTCTAACGGATAAGGCCTCAAACATGAAGAGTTCTTCAAGAATCTTTCCCTTATTTTCAAATTCCTGATATAAGGTTCGCTTCGAAATACTGGCATCCCTGGAGATTTCATCAACAGTGGTTTTGCTAAAACCGAACCTTTCAAACCTCTTTTTGGCAAGGCTCAGAATTTGAGCCCTTTTTTCAGATTCCATAACCAGAAAACTAATTTAGTTTTCTGTTTTCTATCACAGACTCCATTCTTTGTCAAGTAATTTTTTAGAACACATGAGATAAGGAGAGGCCAGTAATTGAAAGATAAATCCATTGGTCTTAAACAATGTGCAGTAGGTGAAAAAATGTTCTAAAAACAGCATCTATTGGTATTCTCTTTTTCAATACAATAAGAAGGCACGGGAATCAATTATTTTTTTAGCAAAAAAGCGGAGGATATTTTGTTAAAACTTGGAAACTTATTTAGTTTATCAGTTTTCTTACCGCAGGGCTAAAGGGGAGTGGTATCAGCTCAGTGCTTATCGAGAGGACTCCACACGCCCAGGACATTCTTAGAGGCAACATGGGTGCACGCAGGCTTGTTTGACCTGCCAGTCCTCGTGATTCTTTGCCATTTGGGACAAAAACTGTTTTTTTTGATCGCTGTTCAGGCGTTTCAATTCCGATTCATTAAGAAACCTGTAACAATCAGAGACCCATTTAACATAATACGGGATATTAGGGGATTTTATATTTCCTTTTTGGGTGAGAAATGATTCATAGTCCCGGAGAATAACAGTCATGGATTTTATATCAATTCGGCATAATAATGCTATTTTACCTATTATACTGGTAATTAAGTCAATCTTCGACATCAGATCACCAATTGTTCGTTGACAGACCCTCCTTATTCACTATAATATAACGACATATATAGAATAAGCTTAAAAAATAAGTTAGCTGCATAGAAAAATATTCAGAGTTCATATGACAAAGAAAGAATTAATGAGTCAATTGGAGAATGCAAAGAATAACTACATTCTTGGGTTGGCGGCAATTTCTCTTTTTTCAAACGAGAAGGTCTATCCAGTCTTGGAAGAAAGCCATGCTAAATTTGGAACCTACACAGTTGAATTCAAACAGGTCAAGAATCTACTGATGAAACCCGCTGGCCGGGATATCGCCGTTAAGGAATTTCTTACTTCGCAGATTCGAGCTCTTATCAAGGAGTCTTTTGAGCTTATCAAGAACTACTGCGATGAAACAAAACAGGATTCCAAGTTCAAAGCAGAATCATGGTATCAGTTTGCTCGAATGATTAGGAATTGTCTTTCTCATAATTTCAAGTTTGAGTTTAGGGAATATGACAAAAGGCTTCTCCCCGTATCTTGGAAAAGCCGAACAATTGATGTCTCAATGGATGGTAACCATTTAGAATTGAAGTTTTTCGGCTATGTTGAAACGTGGGAATTATTTACGGAATATCAAACCTTTGTGAACAATGAATTAACTTGAGGATATTTTCAGCTAACAACTGCTTCAACTCGGACGCACATTCCGCTACGCTCCATGTGCGCCGGTTAAGCAGACCGTTAGGGCGTAGAGAGAGTAAAGAATGCTCAAGGCGTTCATGTTTTTTACACTTCTCTTTTTGGCTAGCTATTATAAAGTAAAAAGTATTGGTGAAATTAGACTTAAAGGTAAAGAAATACCAGTTGCATTATTCGGGATTGAAAAACCTCGGAAGGAAACAAATCTGTGAAGACCTTATACAGCCTAACCATGGGCTTCAGCGGACTGGCGCTGCCGTACCAGCCGTTGAGCCCAGGTCGTTATATGCGAAAATGAAAAAATAGAAATAAGAAAAACACCTTGCATCTGTGTTGCGAATGTAACACAATAAGTTGATGAAAACTGCAGTTGTTCATGCGCGCATTGAACCGAAAACAAAGCAAAAGGCAGAAGGGGTCCTTCGGAAACTTGGCCTAACTCCAACGGAGGCCATCCGTATCTTCTACAGACAAATATCTCTCCGTGGCGGGTTGCCTTTCCCGATCGAGATTCCGAACGGGCTTACGGCGTCCACCCTGGAGAAGAGCCGTCGCGGCGAAGACATTCAGAAATTTAAGTCTTTGGAGGCAATGTTCAAGGATTGGGAGAAATGAAGAAGGTCTCCCAGACCAAGCAGTTTTCCCGGGATGTCAAACGCATGCGGAAACGAGGTAAGGATCTGGAAAAACTCCAGGAAATTGTCAAGCTTTTGGCTGAGGGCACCCCGCTTCCAGCAAACCACAGAGATCATCCGCTCACGGGACCGTGGCAGCCATCGCGCGACTGCCACATTGAGGCCGACTGGATCTTGATTTATACAGCCAATAAGGAATCGCTTCGGCTTGAACGAACCGGCACGCACAGCGACCTTTTTAAAAAATGATATCGTCCATCACTGCACCGGATTGCCAATAAATCCGGCTTCCGGTAAGCCATGATGTTACCATACACATCTATTTGCCCTCCACCTGAACAACAGCCCCATCTCCCTGGGCTAATCCCCCACAGATGGAGGCCACCCCAATGCCTCCGCCCCTTCTTCTCAATTCGTAGATCAGGGTCATCAGAATTCTGGCCCCGCTCGCGCCTACAGGATGACCAATGGCAATGGCCCCTCCATTGACATTCGTTTTTTCCAAGAGGGATTTCATCTTTTCTGGATTTCCATCAGCCAAAATCTTCGCACTCACGAGAGGCATGGCAGCAAATGCTTCATTGACCTCGATGAGGTCAATCTGGTTGAGAGGTATTTGAGCCTTCTCCAATGCCCGTTGAATGGTGAAGCCTGGAATGGCTGCAATCAGGCGGGGAGTGGTGGCCGTGGCGACCATAGATAGGATTTTGGCTAAAGGCCGGAGCCCCTTCTCCTTTGCCTTTTTTTCGCTCATAATCAGGATGGCTGAAGCACCGGTATCGAGGCCTGGGGCATTTCCCGCGGTGACTGTTGGACTTCCATAGACAAGGGGAAGTTTTGAGAGTTTCTCAAGGGTTGTGTCTGGCTTTGGAAATTCATCTTTTTCTAAAAGGATGGGAGGACCTTTCCTCTGAGGAATTTCAACTCTCATCAATTCCTCCCCTATCTTAAATTTCCCTTCACCAGAGGCTTTTGCACATTTCATCTGACTTTGATAAGCCCACCGGTCTTGATCCTCCCGCGTAATACCATATTCAAGAGCAACCTCCCCGGCATCAACCGATACGGGATTGAAGCCTCTGTAGCCCAGTCCATAGAGGCCGTCCCATAATTCAATACTACCCAGTCTCTTCCCCCATCGAATCTCAGGAGGAACAATAAGAGGAGTGCGGCTCATATTTTCGGCACCCACGCCCAAGGCAATCTCAATCTCCCCGGACTTGATCGCCCTATATCCTAACCTCACGGCTGCCAGCGACGAACAACAGGCGCGGTCAACGGTAATGGAAACAGCCTCTGAGGGCATCCCTGCCTTAAGAGTGGCCTGTCTCGCAGGGACGTCGGTTTCCAAACCCACTTCCCCAGGCACCGCAGATCCGTAATAGGTCTCTTCAACTTCTTCTCCTTTTACATTCACCCTTTTCAAAACTTCACGGATCACCATCGCACCCAGTTCGATGGAAGGGATATCCTTTAAAGTTCCTCCGAATTTTCCAAAAGGTGTCCGGACAGCACTCACCACCACGACATCATTCTTTTCCATCGTCTCCCCCTTTCTCCTATACCTCGTCCCTCTTCCCCTCGATAAGAGAGGGAGGGGGAGGGGCATTCACTGCTGAATGGATATAATGATTTCAATAAAGTGTCAACAAAAAAGAATTTGACAATAGAGATGCCTGTCGTGGTATTTTAAAAGGGGGGGGAAAGCCCATGAACCTATACGATTTAATGATGAAACGAAGATCGGTTCGGATTTTCAAGGATCAAGAGATTCCTGATTCAATCATTGAGCAACTGCTCGACGTGGCCAATCAGGCTCCCTCCGGAGGAAATATCCAACCGCTCTCCATTATTTTGGTTCGAAGTCTGGAAGGGAAGAAGAAATTGGCCGAACTGGCTGGAGGCCAACCCTGGGTAAGGAATGCTCCTCTTTCGATGATCTTCTGTCTCGATTTCTACCGAATAAAAAAATGGGCTGAGATAGGTCAAACCGATTTCAGAGGAGAAGAGGCCGTCAATCACTTTCTCATTGCCTATGCCGATCTGATGGTGGCTGCCCAGAATGTGGTCATTCTCGCCGAGGGCTTTGGTCTCGGTTCGGTCTATATCGGGTCCATTCAGCATGAGATCGATGAAACCAGAAATTTTTTTGAGATTCCCGAATACGTCCTTCCGATGATGTTACTATCCATCGGATACCCAAAATCCATTCCCCGAACCATTCCCAAATTGAAAAAGGAAGTGATTGTTCATCATGAGAGGTATCGAAAGCCTGAAGAGGGCGAGATTCGACGAGCTTTCGACGATAAATATGGAGCCATTGATCAAAATACCGAGAAATATTTGGAGAGAGCCTTTGTAGAAGCCCTTGAGGCCGACAAATTGGAAACGTCTAAGTATGTGGATCGGGTTAAGAAGGAGATGAAACGACTCGACATTCAGAACAATGCCCAGTTTCTTTTTAAGATCAGATATCCCACCAAGGTGATGGTCCGGATGAATCAGCGCCTGAAACAATCCTTCAAGAATGCAGGGTTTGAAATCTTCTGAGGTGGACCTAAGTTCTCGGCTTTAATAAAGATAACAGGCAACAAAGTGGTTGGGTTCTATTTCGAGAAGCGGTGGTTCGTTCTCTTTACAGCCTTCCTTCATATCCTGACACCTCGTATAAAACCGGCATCCTTGAGGTGGGTTTATCGGACTGATCACATCCCCTTCCAAAACGATCTCTTGAGATTCGAGATCCGGGTCGGGTGACAGGATGGAAGCAAGGAGCGCCTGGGAATAAGGATGTTTTGGAGCCAGATAAAGTTTCCGACTATCAGCTAACTCCACGAGTTTCCCACAGTACATCACACCCACACGGTTACTCAGGAATCTAACAACGGCCAAGTTATGAGAGATGAAGAGGTAGGTCAACTCAAGCTTCTTCTGAAGCTCAACAACCATGTTGAGGATGGAAGACTGAGCTGAAACGTCCAAAAGCGAGGTGGGTTCGTCCAATACGATAAATTTTGGATTGATCGATAGTGCCCGGGCGATGGCAATCTGCTGCCGCTGTCCCGCACTCATTTCGTGGGGAAACCGGGAACCACAATCGGTAGGAAGCATGACCAAATCTAAGAGTTCCGAAACTCTCTCCTTCACTTGCTCGGCTGACCATCCTTCCGCCATCAAAGGCTCCCCGATGAGTTTCCAAATCCGCATCCGTGGATTGAGGGAAGCGTAGGGGTTTTGAAAGACGGCCTGGATATTCTTCCTATATTCATCCAAGGCTGTCCCCTGAAGATGTGTAACATCATTCCCATCAAAAAGGACTTCCCCTGAGGTGGGTTCATAGAGCTTCAGAAGTACCTTTCCAATGGTCGTCTTCCCGCAGCCGGACTCACCCACTAATCCAAAGGTATCCCCTTCTTCGATCTCAAAGGAGACGCCATCCACCGCTTTCAAGTCCACATGATTCTTCCGGATGAATCCACTCACAATGGGGAAGTACTTTTTCAGGTCCTTGAGCTCGATGAGCACTCCCACTCAGATCTCCTTCCAACGCCAACATCGGACACGATGATCCTCCGACGACCACTCCATAGGGGGGATCTCTTGACATTTATCAGAGGCATAAGGGCATCTCGGTGAAAAGTGACAACCAGGTGGATGATAGAGGGGATTTGGAAGTTGGCCAGGAATCGTATAAAGCTCCACATTCCCTTTCTCACCCTTAGGCAGCGACGCCAAAAGCCCCCGGCTATAAGGATGCTTTGGATCCTTAAAGAGTCCCTTCACTGGTGCCTCTTCGACAATCCGGCCACAGTAGAGCACTGCTACTCTATGGCACATCTTCGCCACCAACCCGAGGTTATGGGTGATCAGGATCATCGTCATCTGAAACCGATCCTGAATCTCCCGTATCAATTTGATGATCTGAATCTGAATCGTCACATCCAAGGCACTCGTAGGTTCATCCGCAATCAAAAGATCGGGCTGACAGGAAAGGGCCGTAGCAATGATCACCCTTTGCTTCAATCCCCCACTGAGCTGATGCGGATAGTCATTCACCCGCTGCTCCGGCGACGGAATGTTCACCACTTTCATCACCTTGACAATTTCTTCGGCAATACTGCTTGTCCTGAGACCCCGATGGTACTTAAAGGCCTCTCCGATCTGAAACCCGATCTGCAGAAGAGGATTCAGGGCCGTCGTTGGATCCTGCGGAATGAAGGCAATCTGATTACCACGGATCTTCTCAATCTCCTTGGGGCTCTTCTCGAGGATATCCTCGCCCTTAAAGAAGATCTCCCCTGAAACGATCCGACCAGCAGGTCTGGCCACCACACCGATCAAGGCCTGGCCGATGACGCTCTTGCCGCTGGCCGATTCCCCCACCAGCCCCCATACTTCCTGTTTTCGCACGGAGAAGTCCACCCCTTCTACTGCTCGGATGACACCCCGGTCTGTGAAGAAATGGATCTGAAGATCTTTAACTTCAAGAATAAGTTCGGAGTTCGGAGTTCGGAGTTCAGAGTTTAAAACCATACTGTCAGATCCCTCCCGTGAATTGGCCGGAGCGGTGGGAGAATAATCGCTGCATTCTAATTCAATGACTTAATAACCAGTGACCCAATGACTCTTTTACGCCTTGAGTTGGTGCCTCGGATCCAATTCGTCCCGAAGCCAGTCCCCAAGTAGATTCCCTCCCAGAACAGTGATCGCTATAGCGATACCTGGAAAAGTTGCGAGCCACCAAGCAAACGTCAGATAGACTCTACCATCTGCCAGCATCCCTCCCCAGGATGCCGTGGGCGGTTTCACACCCAGTCCTAAGAAACTCAGGGCCGCCTCAAAGATGATCATCTTTCCTACATCGAGTGTACCCAGCACCACAGCACTATTAAGTACATTGGGCAGGATATGAACCAGAAGGATCCGCCACCACCGGGTCCCCGAAATAACCGCCATCTCGATGAATTCGGATTTCGATAGGGTCATCGCTTCAAAACGGATGATCCGGGTATACCCTACCCATTGGGTGATTCCCAAAACGATGATGATATTGGTTAGGCTTGGACCGATCGCTCCGATAATGGCAATGGCAATGAGTATATAGGGAAGGGAGAGCATGATGTCGGTCAGACGCATGATGACCGAGTCGATCTTACCTCCAAAATATCCGGCTACGACTCCAAGAAACGTCCCCATCATGCCCGAGACGAGTACCCCTGCAAATCCAACAATCACTGAGATCCTTGCGCCGTAGATGATTCGGCTGAGGATATCTCGGCCTAAGTTGTCCGTACCGAGAACATAGGTAAAAGAACCTCCCTTCTGCCAGAAAGGTGGTTTCAAGGCATTTGGCAGATTCTGTTCAATTGGATCGTGGGGGGCAATCAAAGGTGAAAAGATGGCACAGACCAGAAGAAGGAGGATGATCAGGGCGGCAGCCTTTGGAATCCTACGGAACTGTTTTTTCAACTTTAGTATCCGTTCATCCCTTGCAGTTCCTTTCCCTACGTCTATTATGCTAAGATCTTTGCGGAGTTCTCCTAAATCTCTTCCCAAAGAAAACCTCCGTCCTATTTACGGCTCACCCGAGGATCCGTGGCACTGTAAATGATATCAACCAACAGATTGATACACACAAAGAAGGAAGCTGCCACCACGACGGTAGCCTGGATGACCGGAAAATCGCGGTTGTAGATCGCATCCAGCGAAAGCCTTCCAATCCCTGGCCATGAGAAGATGAATTCTGTGATCACAGCGCCTCCAAGGAGTAATCCAAGCTGGAGGGCGACAATATTGAGGATAGTAATGAAGGCGTTTCTAAGAACGTGGCGCATGATGACGACAAATTCGGGAACACCCTTTAGCCTCGCATAGCGCACATAGTCCATGTCGAGCACATCCAGTACGCTCGAACGGGTTAGGCGGGCTGTCGCCGCTGAAAAGAAAAGGGCCAGGGTCACCGCAGGCAGAATGACATGCTTTGGCCCACCGTAGCCAGAAGGAGGAAACCATCCCAGCTGTACGGCAAAAAGGAGGATCAGCATAATCCCGGCCCAGAAGGCAGGGATCGACTGGCCTAAGAGGGCAAGGCTCATTCCAATTTGATCGAAGATCGTCCCTCTCTTGATAGCAGAGATGATCCCTAAAGGTATGGCGATGATGATTGAGATGAAGGTAGCCACTAAAGAAAGGTAGAGGCTTGCAGGAACCCGTTCCATCAGGAGCTTCATGGCCGGTTCCTGATGCCGAAAAGATTGACCAAAGTCGCCTTTCAATACCTTCCCCACATAGACCAAGAGCTGGACGTAGAGAGGACGATCAAGCCCGAGATCTTTGGTGAGAAAGGCCCTTTGTTCGGGTGTCGCTTCAGGGGGCAAGAGCAAGGCCACGGGGTCACCGAGGACTCGCGATATCAGAAAGGTGATGATGATGACCCCAAGGATAACAATCAGGGATTGCAACAATCTGCGAATGATATAAGAGCCCATAGTTTTTCAAATCTAAAAATTTCTGAGATGAAAGGTTAGGATAGGGCTAATACCTATATCTACTGCGGACAGGCATTAGCCCTATTCATTAATCCTCCATTACTTTATTTACTCACTTTATGGAGCAGGATGAGTTCATCCCCTCGAACCTGGAAACCTTTCACCCTCTTCGCAACGCCGTAATGGTCGATCTGTTGGTAAAGATAGACGAGAGGGGCCTCTTCGTAAATCTCCTTCTGGATTTCTTTATAGATCTCCAAACGCTTTTTTTCATCCAGCATGGTTCGGGCTTTCAGAATTTTTCCCTTCAAGGCAGGCGTGGAGTAGTAGGAGAATACCGATTCCGGGGTAAAATATGGAAAGAACGTAGAATCGGCGTCGGAAAGGACAAGAGACCATCCAATAAAACCAATATCTTGAAGCTTCTTACCCGTCAGGATTTGAGTATAGGTCCCCCACTCATGGACCTTCATATCGGTCTGGATTCCCACTGCGTTCAACATCCCGGCAATAGCTTGGGAAACCTCCTTATCAAGGATGTAACGCCCGCTCGGAGTATTGAAAACCAGTTTTAGCCCACTGGCATGACCGGCTTCGGCAAGAAGCTTCTTCGCCTTCCCGGGGTCATAGGGATAGGGTTTCATTGTAGGATCATATCCAAAATGCAATGGTGTGAGATTGACCGCCATCTGGAGCCCACTTCCCTTGAGGATATTGTCGATAATGGCTTTTTTATCTATGGCATAATTGAGTGCCTGACGCACCCGTTTGTCTTTAAGGGGACCATCCGCAAGACAGTTGATGTAGAGAAACATCACTCTTCCGCTCGGGATGGATTGGACCGTTGCATTGGCCGAATCTTTCACCTGAGAAACGAGAAAGGGCGGGATGCTCGTAACAATATCTGCATTCCCTGTTTGAAGCTCGGCAAGCCTCGTGGCCACTTCAGGCACAGGTCTGAAGATCAATCGTTTCACCTTGGGAGGCCCATCCCAGTAAGCCTCATTGGCCTCGAGGACCATTCGGTCGTTTCTCGTCCAACTGATAAATTTAAATGGTCCGGTTCCGATGGGGTGTTGGAAGAAGGCCTCAGCTCCCTTCTCCTTAAAGAGATCTGCCGGAAAGATAAAGAGACTAAAGCTCAACCGCTTTAACAAAAGGGGATCAGGGCCGTTTGTGATAATATGAATGGTAAAGTCGTCAATGATTTTTACTTCCTTAATCGTACTGATGAAGGGGAAAAAAAAGGTTTTCGTCTGTGGATCGATCATTCGGTCAATGGAAAACTTGACGTCCTTCGCCGTCAAGGGGGTCCCATTATGGAAGGTCACCCCTTTCCGGAGCTTAAACTCCCAAGTGGTGTCATTGACGATCTTGTAGGAGACCGCAAGACGTGGCTGGGGAATCGCATGTTCATCGTTCAAATAGAGGGTATCAAAAACCGCAAGGCCATAATTGGTATCCGGAATGGAATGATGCCTCGCCGGATCCGCCGCAGCGACTTCAGCTCCCTGACAGACCACCAATTCACCTTTAGGCTGTCCCCAACCAACACCTGTCATCAAGACCACACTCAACATAAAAACAAAACAAATTCCCTTTTTCATAATCTTCCTCCTTTTTTAGGGTATTTTGTTTTAACCTTTGAATACCTTTTTAATTTTGCTTCGTCAACCTCTACCCCAATCCCGGTTTTTTGAGGAAGGTTGAACACGCCGTGATCCGTAATGAGAGGCTCGGTGATGATATCATCGGTAAATGCGCCGCTCCCAATTAATTCTACGCCCTTGACGAGATTTAGAGCACAGGCACCGAACTGGAGGGCTGCCGCCGCTCCCACACCTGTCTCGATACATCCTCCAAGAAAACAGGGGACCCCCATGGAAATCGCAGCATGGGCGATCTTGAGGGAAGGAGAAATTCCCCC
>Ga0315280_10001459_pt1 | contig 40640 bp, 36 predicted proteins | sample YL17G06_40_MG_FD_203697 | JGI IMG/M metagenome (GOLD analysis project Ga0315280, IMG submission 203697) | Sediment microbial communities from Yellowstone Lake, YNP, Wyoming, USA - YL17G06_40 | ecosystem: Environmental > Aquatic > Freshwater > Lake > Sediment | place: USA: Wyoming | collected...
GGTCGAGGTCGCATGAGCTAAGTGGCTTCGGGCTACGCCCTTCGCCACTTAGCTCACCAAGGAAATGCGAATTTACAGAACTTTCAGGACTTGACTGCGGCCGAACGAGGAGTTGGTCGGGGTGAACGTCTCGCCGGTGGCCGGGTTCAGGTTGGTCATGTGGTCGCGCGCTTCGTACGGCCAGGTGGCGTAATCGTAACGAAACCCGTAGGTTACGGAGAGCTTGGGCGTGGCTTTCCACTCATCCTGGAAGAAGAAAGAAGTCATCCAGAGCCGTGCGTCGGTGATGGCAAGATTGGTGAACTGGGCACTCTGGGGATAACCCAGAAGGAAGTCCGCCCAAGGGATACCGGTCCCTGGTTGGCCCGTAAAGCGGCCGTCGAAGCTCCAGCTCCCACGCAGTCCGGGCACGTCCAGGTAAATGTTGCGCATGGGGAAATGCACGTCCGTGCCGAATTTGAACTGATGGGTGCCCATCGTGAAACTGAGCGTGTCGCCCCACTCGAACTGATTGGTCTTCTGGAATTTGGGCAGGTAGTCGGGCGAGCCCAGCCGTCCGAGACCGCCACCCGCCGCCGGCTGCGGCTGTAGCTACCAAAAACAGCGTTCACATTGAATCTATGGGGGTTACCGGCCCTAACCACACGAGGAACAAGGAATCCAATGATTGTTCAGGCGGCTGAGATGTAACCGTTACATCTTAGCCCGTCCCGAATTTTCGCGGACGACAGCGGAGCCGTCGCAGGGAATTGCTGGATCAGGTGATCGTGTTCAACGAGGCTCACTTAAGAAGGTTGGTTCGTGAATACCTCGGCTACTATCATGCGGATAGGACTCACGAGGGATTGGGGAAAGACACACCCGAGAAGAGGCCGGTGGAGGGAAGAGAAGGACGTCATTGCAAAGTTGTAAGCATACCCCGCGTGGGTGGGCTTCACCATCGGTACACGTGGCGCGTCGCAGCCTGAAAGAGTTACGGAGCGAAGCCATTTCTACTATAGTCTGAACCCCCTCCAGCTCTCCTGTGCGAACACTGGCTCGGCGTGGGAGATGTGAGGCAAGACAGCGCGGAGTCTTGCCACAAAGTTGTGGAATTCAAGGGCAAGGATTCCACAACCGCGGCAGAGAGAATCGACGGGACTGAAGTACTGTACTTCCACTTGCGTTGAGGATGCCGGTTCAATTTCCGTTGGACGCATTTATGGCGACGCACAGTCTTCGCTTCTCCCGAGAACCGGGTCGGCATGCCGTCTGCGAAGCCGTCGTCGCTTCGCCATGGCCACGCGCGCGACCCCTACACCGCCTTCCCTCACCTGCCAACCGACCTTCCACCCCAAGAATCCTCACCGCCCGCCCAAATCACATCCCTGGTGAGAAATCCGGGCTAAGCCCCACAAACCCGGACCTCGCAGGCTTCATTCATGGCCTCGTAGTCTTGAAGGCCAACCCCGTTCTCCAACTCAGCCTGTTGGATACGCTCGAAAACTTCGAGAGTCCGTCACGACGAAGGCCGCATCTGGAAGTTTGTTGAAAAACTCCTTCAGCCTGTCATTCTGAAAAGGCGAAGGCGACGAACAATTTCTCGAGTTGTTGAGGACTCGAAAAAGCAGATCCTTCGCTTCGCTCAGGATGACAAGTCCGGACCGTTTTTCAACAAGCTGCTAGGGACGTTCACCCCGCGCCAAGCGGGCGTTAATCTCGTCCAAAACAGGAGGTACATCGGAAATGCCGTCCACGACGTAATGCGCACCTGTCTGGTACATCCTCTGATAAGCCTTTTCAAGCTTTCTCCTGAGAACTTCCGGCTCAAGCGCGGAAACCTCTTGTTCGGTCAAGCCCATCTCATTACCGGTTTTTGCCACCCCAATCGTCCACATCCCGGCGTTAAGCCCCTCCAAGATGTCGGGTAACGTATCCCCCACTTTCACAAAAGCCTCCATGGGAAAAACTTGAAGGTTGAGGGCGTTTTGCAGACACATCCAAGGATAGGGCCGCCCAGCAGGTACCTGGGCTGCGCAAACACTCGAATCGGGGACATATCCCCGTTTCTTCGCCTCCTCCAGGAGCACTTCCATCATCTCCGTTGTATACCCGGTTGTAGACCCGATTTTCAGTCCGCGCGCACGAAAGTCGGCCAGCGCTCCGAGCGTTCCAGGGATCAGGTCAGCGTAATCCCACAGGCAACCAAGTTGCAGCGGCACGAAGTCCTGGAACATTGCCTCCACATCCTCTTCGTTGGGCAGGCGGCCGCGGACGTCCTGCCACTTGCGCTGGACGCCCTCCATTTGGGAAATCATGCGGATGTGAACCTTCTTGTGCGCGCCCATCGGCTCCCGCGCCTGCTCGATGGTAATTGGAACTCCCTTGCGTTTGTAGACTTCAATGAATACCACCGCGGGAGCGAAACAACCGTAGTCCATGGTTGTTCCGGCCCAGTCGAGAATGATGCCTTTGAGCGGGCCGCGATATGAACGCTGGCAGACAAAATCCATATTCGTTTCTCCTTTCATATTGTCTCGGTTTCAGGGATGAGACAGCTTTGCTTGGTGCTTTTCGTCCTGCCGGCCTGACCGCGTGGCGGGCGTAAGTTCAATACCCATTTCGTTGAGTGTCTGTTGCACGGCAATCAGGAGATGGCGGATATCATCCGGAAAGCTGTGGCCGATGTTTCCGATGCGAAAGCAATCTGCCTTGCTCACTTTGCCGGGATAGATGACGTAACCTTTTTCACTAAGTCGCTCGTAGAATGTTTCGAAGTTGAATTTGGGATGACGAGGATAACGAAAGGAAGTAATAATATAAGCGCGATCCTCAGGGCGCAAGAACTCTTCAAAGCCCAGTTCGCGCATTCCTTGGAGCAGAATTTCGGAATTGGCGCGGTAACGGGCCGCCCTCCTGCCCAATCCCCCTTCCTCTTCTAATTCCTTCAGAGCTTGATGAAAAGCCAGGAGGGCATGTGTTGGCGGGGTGAAGCGAAACTGCCCGCTGCTTTCGAGCCCTTTCCACTGCGCCAACAGATCAAGGCTCAAGGTGCGCGCCAAGCCTTCTGTGGCGAGGAGCGCCTCCCGCCGAGCGAGCACGAACGCAAACCCGGGAACGCCTTCAATACACTTATTGGCAGAGGAGACGAGGTAATCGATCCCACACTCTGACATGTCGAGGGGAACTCCGCCGAAGCTGCTCATGGCATCGACGATGTAGCTGCGCGCGTGCTTGCGAACCACCTCCCCGATTTCGCGAACCGGGTTGATCATTCCGGTTGAGGTCTCGCAGTGGACAACCGCCACCTGAGTGACCGACGGGTCACCTCCCAGAACGGTTTCGATCTCTATCGGGTTGGGAGGTTGATCTTCCGCCCACTCGAGCACGGCGTTCACGACTTTCAAAGTTGAGGCGATCTGGACGAGGCGTCGCCCATAGGCGCCATCCACCACGACCAGGATTTTCCCCGTGGGCGGGATCACAGACCCGATCACCGATTCCAGCGCGAAGGTGCCGCTTCCCTGCATGGGAATGGCTCCGAAGCCCTTGCCGGCGACGCCTGCCAGTTCCAGCAGCCTGGTGCGAATCGTTCGGACCACTCGGATGAACTCATGGTCCCGCGAGCCGAGGTCGCGAAGCATTGCCTCTTTCACCGTGCGGCTGGTCGTCAAAGGCCCAGGCGTAAGAAGCAGCTTGTCCTCTCTCTATTCGGAGAGATTGTTCCATGACAGCTCAGGCCTCCTGAACAGGATTTCGGGGGTGTAATTGTCGTCCCCACGCTCGTGCGGAGCCTACCCGCTACGAAAAGGGAAAAAGATCGAACAGAAACAGTTCATGCGGTTGCCGCGTTACTCGGCTTGTAATTCCATCTAGTTGCCAAGAGGCAGGTTCCAATGAGAGCGAAAGCGACGAAAAGGTAAAACAGAGCATCCCACCCGTACTTCTCCGTCACAAACGCGACGACGTAGGGCGAGAAGATTTGCCCAATGGAACCCACCCCGTCAATGAAACCCGCAGCGGTAGCTGCTCCTTGTTGTGAGCCCACATCCTGGGCCGCAGCGCCCGACATCAACGTGTCCGGGCCGAAGGTCATGATCCCGATCAGGCTGATTCCCAGCGCGTTGCCCCAATGGCCTCGCGCCGCGAGCATAGGATGGATCAAGCTGACCACGGCCAGCCCGCACAGCATTACCGCCCCCACCGGAAAGCGCCGCGACTGCAGCAGCTTGTCCGAAGCATAGCCGGCGATGATCGCGCCGGAAAATCCTACCAACTCATAGAGCGAAGAAGTATAGCCCGCTTCACCCACCGAATAGTGGAGGTGTTGCGTCATGTACACCGGCAGCCAGAAGATGAACGCGTAACGGGTGAGCTTCAGGAAGAAATACATGGCGCTGATGATCCAGATGGTTCGGTCCCGGAGCAGCCCGCAGAAGATCGACGTCGCCCGGCGAGCCTGCCCAGAGGGTGCGAGCCCGCGCGCTCCCGCTTCCTCCGGCGGGTCAACACCAGAATCTTCCTCGATGGCAGGAAGGCCCACATCCGCAGGATGGTTTCTGACCAGCAACACGTACCCGAGCATCACGACAAACAACACCAGGGCAGGCGCCCAGAATCCCCGTCGCCACCCCCACTGCGGAAACAGCCAGTGCTGGGTGACGACGAAAGTCGCGAAGATGGTGGCAGCGAAACCGCCCAGGACGTAATTCGTGGCCCACCACGCCATCACGACTCCCCGCTCCTGGCGACGGAACCAGCACGCCATGTTCTTCACCAGACCCGGCCATCCGGTAGATTGGGCCGCCCCACTGAGACAACCCAGAATCACAAGAGCGAGGAGGGACGCCTGAAATCCGATCAGGACGTTGGCGACCACCACGACGAACATGCCGATGCCCACGACGAGACGCGGACCAAAGTAGTCGGACAGCACCCCTGAAAGGAACTGCCCCAGCGCGTACAGAATGCTGTAGCCAGTGATGACCGCCGCCAACTGCATGTTCGTATCACCCAAATCGCGCTGCAGGAGCGGCATCGCCACACTGAAATTCTTGCGGCAAAAGTAGAAACCCGCATAGGCGAGCCAGGTAATCACAAAGACTCGATAACGCCAGGAGCGCTGTTCGTTGCTCAAGGATTGGCTCATTCGTCAGGACTCAGAGGCTATCTGAAATCTTCGAGGAAAGATTCCGCCTCGCACGCTGCTTCCGCACGCCGGGCGCTCGCACCGCGGAAGCGTTCCTGCCACAACCTCGCCCCGCGCTCATCGGCGCCGGCCGAGAGGGTTCCTTGAACCTGCCGGTCGGGGAGTCGTCCTTGCAGAACTCTTGCAGAGGCGTGGCGCCACACCTGCCCTGCCCCTCGCCGAGTCCAAGTCCCTCTAGTGCTTTGAGCGGACGTCTGCTCCAGCCGGAGGTCGCGGCGACTTGAACGCCCCCAAAACGGGTCTTCCGATCCAGCACGCGGGCGGTGTTAATCCGAAGATGTAAGCGACGGTCGCGGCGGTATCGTAGATGTCCACGGGGGCGGTAATCTCCTTCCCCACCGCAATGCCGGGGCCGGCGATGATCCAGGGGATCTCCAACTCGTCCAGGGAGTTTCCACCGTGGTGCTCCCCCTTGCCCCCGTGGTCGGCGGAGACGAGCATGATGGTCCGGTCAAAGATCCCGGCCTGCGTGACCGCCTCGCGCACTTCTCCGATCAGGCGGTCCGCCTCCGCCACCGCCTGATAGTATTCCGGGGTTCCCCACCCGAAATCGTGACCGGCAGCGTCCACGTGATCGTAATGAATGAACGTCAGGGTGGGCTTTTTCTCCTTCAGGTAGGCGATGGCTTTGGAATTGGTCTCGTCAGCTTTCTTTACGTACTCCATCACATCGGGGACGTTGCGCTCGACCAGGCGAACAAAGCCGTCCCAGTCGGTATAGGCGGCGATGACCGAATGGGGGCGCTGTTCGCGCAGCACGCCGAAGATGGTGGGAAAAATCCCACCTGAGCCCTTGCACGTCGGCGGGAAATCGAACTTGTCGGGTTCCCAGTCATTCGAGGTGACGCCGTGCTGCTCAGGTCCTGCGCCCATGATCATGGATGCCCAGTTGGGGCTGCTGACAGTGGGCATCACGCCCCGGGCATGCAAGGTGTAGGCTCCAGCCTTCATCAAGGCATGCATGTTAGGCGTCGCAGCCTTCTCGACTCCGTTGGGACTCATGCCGTCAACGCCAATAATCACGACGTGTTTGACGCCCGCCACCGGTGGCGAGGCCCAGGCCACGCCAGCTCGCAGACTTGCCATTAGGACCGCAGACAAAAGCACGCAGACCGTGCGCTGGCTTTTCATAAGGGTCATGACAATTCATCCTCAGGGTTTGAATTTCGGACGCTGGTGTACCTGTTCGCAGCGCCGGCGAGACTCTTCCTGGCCGTCTGGTTCTTTCTTCATGCAATCTTCTTCGCCGGCACGCGCAGAGTCCTGGGGGCTCCGACACGGATTGATGGATGCCTCGGCCGCGGGAAATCATCCCGCGACCGAGGAACGGGTTCCAGTTCAGAAGACGATCTTGGCCCCAAATTGCAGAATTCTTGGGCCACTCAGGGTACCGGTAATCATACCAAAACCTCCGCGTCCCACGGTGCTGCGTGGATTATCGAGGTTCACGCGATTGAACAGGTTAAAGGCCTCGATGCGGAATTGGAGTTGGGTGGACTCCCGGATAGGCAGCTTGATAGAGCGGAAGAGCGCCACGTCCACATTCGCGAGGCCCGGGCCGATCAACGTACCCCGCCCCATAGTCCCGTAAGTCCCCGGGGGAGGAGAAATAACGTTGGCCGTGTTGAACCATTCCGCCACTTTCTGGCTGCGAGGCCGGCTATTGCTCAGGCCGAGAGGGCCGATTTGCAGGCCGTGGGCATATCCTGCTCCTGCCACCAAATCGCCTGCGGCCCTCACCGTAAACGGCCGGCCGGATTGGAGTGTAATGATCCCACTCGTCGTCCAGTGGCGCGTGATCGCATCCAGCACCGCCGAGTCAACGAATTTCGCCGAGCTCGGCAGATCGTACACCAGCGAGCTGACGAAGCGCTGCCGGTGGTCGTACTCGGATAGGCCGCGGTAAAAGAGGGGATTGAATGGGTTATCGAGGATGTCGTTGTCCTCCTCAATGCTGCCGTTCTGGGAGTAATAGTCGATTGCCTTCGACCAAGTGTAGTTGTTCGTCATGGTTAAGCCACGACTCAAGCGCTTGATAAGGGAGACTTGCAGGGAGTTATAGTTGGCATTGAGCCCGGCGAAGAGCGTGAACAGTTGCTCGAACTCCGGCCGCGGGCGCCGCTCGTCGATCGTGACCTGGTTCTCGGCCAGGGTCTTGGAGAAGTCATAAATGGGCGCATTGATATCGTGCCCCGAGAACAGGTGCGTGGCCTTGTTGCCCACATAACCCACTCGCACCATCCAGGAGTCGCCGAATTGCCGCTCGATCATCAGGTTCCAGATGTGCGTGGAGGTTTGAGGGAAAGTGGGTTGCTCAGCGTAGGTGAACATGGGGAGATTGAAGGGAACGTTGTGCGGAACCTGGCTGGCGTCAATCGGAAAGATGTTCAAGGACGGATGGTTACGATAGGGGTCATCAAATGGTACAGCCTGCGCGCCGTATCCGCCGATGAGGTTCACTTCGAGACCCCAGGGGGTCTGATCGCTGAGGGCGTTCAACAGGTAAATTTCCGGCGTCGAATAGAACAGCCCGTAGCCGCCCCGAATACTCGTCTTCCCATCGCCCTTCACGTCCCACGCAAAACCGAAGCGCGGACCCAAGAGGTCCAGGGAGTTGGATGTGCCACCCTGAGGAACGGTATAGCCATTGACTTTGTCTCCCGGATAGAAGAGCCCCGGAGGGGAGTTCGTCCACATTGGCGAGCGCGCCCCCTTGAGGTACTGGTCCTCGAGAAACTGCACAGCGCGGTTGCGCAAGTCTGTAATCATCGTAAAGGGCTCCCACCGCAATCCGAGATTGAGCGTAAGACGGGGAGTCACCCGGAAGGCGTCGCCGAAATAGAAGCCCTGGTAGTGATGGCGGCGGAACTCAAGTTCTCCCGCACCTTGCGTGAAGTGAGAGAGGTAGCCGATCAGGGCGTCGGCCTGATCGTAACCGGTGAATTGTCCGTTGAAGCTGAACACGCCCGACGCGTGGTAGGGGTTATATTCGTTGTACCGCGACCAAGTCCAATTGGTGCCAAAAATGAAACTGTGCTTTCCGCGCATGTATCGCCAGGAATTCGCCGCATCGAAAAGGCCGCGCCGGAAGAAGGTGTTCTTTCCGGCATCGCCGATGCCAAAGCCACTGGTCCCATCAAGGGAGACGTCTACCTGAGTCGACACCGGGTTGATATTGACCCCGAGCATTTCACGGATGCTTTTGTAGGGTGCGTCGATGGTGCGGTGGCCTGGCGAGTAGTTACCTGTAACGTGGGCATCGGTAACGAGGTTGGAGCTCACGATATAGGTCCAGCCGATGGTGCCAGTCGTCGTGGGCAGGATGGCACCCTCGTTGCTGGTCGCCAGATTATGCGGCTGCAGAGGATAGACTTGGCTGGCGCTCTGCCGGAAGAACCGTGCGAAGACAGAGTGCTTTTCGCTGATCCGGTAGTCGCCGCGCAGGACGAGTTGATAGATGTTGGCGTCGAACCTTATCGGCACATTGATGAATCCACTGGCGGGGGGAATGGGCCACCACTGCATGAGTTTCTGAAACGCCGGTGACCACTCCGACTGGGGGATCTTGTTGTCCTGATAGGGTTGACCACTAATGGGATCGACGAGCTGGATCGGGTCCGGCCCTTGCAACAGGTCCGAGAAATCTCCGGTGCGATGGGCCGCGGGGATGGCCTGGACCAGGTTGGCCCCCATGGCCTGCCGAATCCAGGTACGCTCGTACCCCCCGAAGAGAAACACCTTGTTTTTCTTGACGGGTCCACCCAGCGAAAACCCGGACTGATTGCGCTTCAGCAGGTCACCCCCGGGGGAAAAGAAATCCCGGGCGTTGACCGCAGTGTTGCGAACGAACCAGTGCGTCTCCCCGTGGAATTCATTCGTCCCCCTCTTAGTCACGATGTTGATCGTGCCGCCGGGACTTTTGCCCACATCCACTCCCTGGACGGCGGTTTGGATGCTGAACTCCTGCACCGCGTCCGGAAAGGGAAACGGCATGCCATAGTTGTACCAGGTGTCGTCGTTGTTGGCCCCGTCCAGCGTGTAGCGGGTCTCGTTATTGCGCGACCCGTTAATAGAAACCGCCCGCGCCCCCCAGGCTACCTTGGCGTTGCCACCACCGCCTGCCACGCTCTCGTTTCCCGGCGCGCCATGGGCGTTGTAAGCCTGTACGACTCCCGGAGAAAGGAAAACCAAGTCCACCAATTCGCGGCCGTTCAAGGGTAGGTCTACGACGCGGCGGGAATCCACGACCTCACGAAGCGTGGCACTTTGGGTCTCCACCAGCGGCGCCGCGGCCTGGACCCGTATGGTGGTCGTGAGGGCTCCCACTTGGAGCTGGATGTCGACCTTCGGATTCTCATTTACATGGAGCGTCAAGCCTGCCCGCTCGTATTTTTGAAATCCCGGTTGCTCCGCTTGGATCTTGTACTGCCCCACCGGAAGCAATTGGAACTGGTATTGACCCTCGAGACCGGTTTTCGTGCTCCACATCTGGTTGGTCTCAAGCCGGAGGAGGGTCACGGTCACGCCCGGGATCATCCCCCCTTGAGTATCCATTACGTTGCCGTAAATGCCCGCCGTATTGCCCTGTTGTCCCAAGGCCGGCGAGCGGTTAAAAAGGATTCCTGCCCACGTGAGTAGACAGATAACCACCACTCCTGACGGTCTTGCAAACCGATTGCTCATACCTACCTCCTCCTTGTTCCTCGACCCGACAAAAGCCCCAGTTTGCTTACCGGCCGGTCACCGGCCAATAGGGTTTAGCCAGCCGATCGGAATGCATTACCCCAAACTCAGGGCCAAGCAGACATGCCAGCGCTTCCAGCACATCTAAACAAAAACCCATCGACAGCGGCGGATCATGCCCGCGCCGCACTCAGGGGCAGGGCTACGGGCGATCGCCGCGCGCGAGGCGTTCAGAGATCTCGTCGATGACGGGCATCAACACGGCTACTGAGTCGATGACATAGTGTGCGCCTAAAGCCTTCAAACGCTCGCGGGCAGCCGCGAGCAGCGCCTCGCGCCGTCCTTCCGGAAACGCTTCCAGTTCCTGCGCTGAGAGTCCCACCTCGTTTCCCGTACGGACGACGGCGACGGCCCACATGCCGGCGTTGTAAGCTTCGGCGATGTCGTTTGACGTGTCGCCGACCTTGACATAAGCGCGCATCGGGTAGACTCCGAGTTGGCGCGCCGCGTGAAATGCCATCCAGGGTGCAGGACGTCCCCCGCCCACCTGATCGGGACACACAAAGCAGTCCGGCGAATAGCCCTGTTTCGCGACCTCCTTGATCAGGTCCACCATCATCCCGGTGTCGAAGCCGGTGGTGCTGGCAATCCGGATTCCGCGCTTGCGCAACTCCGCCACCACGCTGGATACCCCGGGCAGCACGTCGCAGTGGCGCCGCAGCACTTCCATCTGCAACGGCGTGAATTCGGCGTAGAGCTGCTCCAGCAATTCCTTGGTGGGCTTCTGCCCATTCGCCTGCTCCCAACGCGCGGAGATGCCAGGATCCGTGAGCATGGTCCAGATGTGGTCCTTCTTATGGGTACCCATGGGTCGCCGTGCTTCTTCGACAGAGACGGTCACTCTATGACGCGCGAAGAGCTCCACAAAAGCGACCACCGGTCCGCGGCTTCCGTAGTCGATGGTGGTTCCCGACAAATCGAAAATCACGGCGCGTACGCCGCTGCTTGCAGGTTGTAAAGGCTGGCTCATTTCTTCTCCCAAGGCTCGCAGATTATCTCTCGTCCGTTCCGCCTCCGGCAGGACTGCTGCCCTTCCGCTCCGCGTAATACAGGGCTTCCTCGATTGCGCGCAGCGGGGAGCTCTGGCCAATCAGCTTTTGCGCTCATTTCTTCACCGGGAGGATAGTAATCGCGCCCGCTAGGCGGGCTATTCTCAAGCGTTCGCGCCCGATGGGTTCCGAGAACAGGGCCCAGTACGCAGACTGCGGCCCGAATACCAGGAAGCCTGTGACCGCGAGCAGGACGGTCCCGGTTGCCGACTTGCTCGCGGAGACACCAGCGAGAAGGAGCGAGGTCAACGCCGCGCCGGTGAGGCAGAAAAGCGTCACTCGGAAGCACTTTTTCGAGAACCAGCGGTTGGCCCGCAACCCTGCCGTCAGGGCGCCCGGCGCCATCCCTACTGCCAGGGCCACCGTGACCCAGAGCCTCGCGGTGTTGCCAGGCCAGCCCAGCATCAATACCGTCTTGGGGGCGGCGATGGCCGTCACCGAAAGCGCCGGGTCTTCTTGCATACCTCTGCCCGCAAATCGAAGGTTGCGGCGGTCGATGTGGAACAAGAGATAGCGGCACCTCACTGCCAGCGGGACCCGCCACTGGGCCGCACAAAGGAAGCGATCGGGGAGCAACAAGTAACATCTGACTTGTTGAGGCCGGCGCCGCGGAACTGGCGACCTGGGAAAGAACGGAAGCAACCCTCACACTGCTGTCCAAAGCGCGGCTTGAGATGATGTCCACAGATCCAGCCTCAGGTAACACACGAAAATACACCAGGGCTGTGTTGTGCAGCAACGGGAACGGCTGTTCGCTTTCCGCCTTATTCGTCCTCTCGGTGGCGCCTTTTGAAAATCGTGCTTTCCCTTCCGTCAGCATGGCAGCGGCCACACCGTGTCGATGTATGCGGGTGGCCGGTGGCGCGTCGAACGGGATTCAAGACCAGCACTCATTTCGTCGCGGCGTTCCACCTGCAGTTCCAGACCGCCCCGGTCAAATACGAGCGCATCTGGGAGCAGGCTGCCGTCTGCCCCAGCAATCTCACCTAGAGTCCGCAGTTACCGCGCCGCCGCCTTCTGAGATGCTCCGAGGCCCATTTCGGCGATGACCCTGGCTATGGCGCCCAAAAGATCCTGAATATCGTTTGGGAAGATGCGGCCGATAGTCCCGATGCGGAAACATTGCGCCTCGCTGACCTTGCCGGGATAGATGACGTATCCCTTGTCGTTTAACCGCCGGTAGAACTCTTCGAAATTGAAGTTCGGGTGGTCTGGGTAGCGGAAGGAGGTGATGATGTGACTCTGGTCGTCCGGGTGCAAATACTCCACGAACCCCAATGCGCGCATGCCTGCGATGAGAGCCTTGTAATTGGCCTGGTACCGAGCGGCCCTCGCTTCCACGCCGCCTTCCTGCTCCAGTTCGATTAGGGCTTGATGAAAAGCAACCAGCACGTGGGTGGGGGGCGTAAAGCGGAACTGGCCGTCGTTCTCAAGCCCCTTCCATTGCGCAAGCAGGTCCAGGCTCACGCTCCGGGCGTAGCCTGCCGTGGCCAGCAAGGCTTCCCGCCGGGCCAGCACGAATGCGAATCCCGGCACGCCCTCGACGCACTTGTTTGCGGAAGAAACCATGTAATCAATGCCGCACTCTTTCAAGTTCAGCGGTACGCCTCCGAAGCTGCTCATGGCGTCCACGAAATAAGTGCGGCCGAAGTCTCTCACGACTTGGCCGACCTCCTTCACCGGGTTCAGTACGCCGGTGGTCGTTTCGCAATGGATGATCGCCACGTGGGTGATGGCAGGGTCGCCTTTCAGTTTCGCCGCCACATCTGCCTGCGGTTTCGGCCTGGTGTCCTCCGGGTACTTCAACAAGACTGTCGGAATCTTCAGGACCGATGCAATCTGCGCGATACGCCTCCCGTATGCGCCATTGATGATGACGAGCATCTTGCCGTCCGGGGGGACTGTGGAAGACATCACTGCCTCCAAGGCGAACGTGCCGCTCCCCTGCATCGGGATTGCCTCGTAGCCGGCGGCTTCCACGCCCCCCAGAGCAAGCAATCGCCGCCGCACATCCCGCACCAATCCGATGAATTCGAAATCTCGCGACCCAAGATCCCGTAACATGGCTTGCTTAACGGTCCGGCTTGTTGTGAACGGACCGGGAGTAAATAGCACCTTATCTTTTGCTGTCGTCATTGATCCTCCAAATAGTTGATTGAATGGGACTCTCGACCGGAGAGCGGATGGCGAGCCGGTCTCCGCCATATGTGTCTATCCGTGCGGCTCTGTAATTCCAGTTCGCGGCGAGCCGAGTACCTCCGGTGAAGGAGGTTATCACAAAGAGAAGTGCGGCCCGTCCTCCCGCCTATAGCTCTGCGCGAACATACGCTACCAGGAACGGCGACATTGGCTGCCTGAGGAATGCGAAGCCGCTGATAAATCCCGGCACGGTGCCGGCTGCCCACTTCAAACCCATGCCCTGCAAGGCTGCTCCCAGCAGGATTATGTCGGGAAGCGTTTTGCATGACACCCATCACGGAAATGCTGAGAACCCTGCCGGGCATCCCGTATCGCAACCATCCGGACTCGTGCCGTCTACGCCGACGATCACGATATGACGCGCTGTGGGGAGCGGTGCGGCCCGGGCACCGTTGGGAACCGCGACAAAGGCGAGGAACACTGTGGAAGACGCCGGTTTGTGTTCGCATCACTGATCCACCTGGGTGACAAATCGGGGCGGCCATACCTGTTTGTCGTGCAACCGCTCCGCAACCACGATGCAGCGCGCGGATGGCACCCCACCCAGTCGCAACCGGAGCCTGGAGTACGACCTCCGGGCCGTCGGCGGTCGGTCAATGGCTGAGGCCGCGTGTTAATACCTCTTACTCCAGCCATCTGCAGCCGGTCCTTGAGCTTTTATGCGGGCCCTCGCGGACAGTCAATGATTTTTGGTATCAAAATAGCGCCAGAGTGGGCCACGAATAACGGCTTTTCTGATCCACAGCCAGCCGCAGTCTGTGCATGAGGGGTGTGCTGCACTTGCTGACCAACGTGAATAACGCGTCCGTGGTGACGGCCTGCTTGCCGGAGGAACACGGGATCATCTCGGACTTCTTCTTTGATCCGCGAGCCGGCGAGTCCGCCTTGATGGAGAGCGCCGAGCTCCTGCTGCGGCCGAAACTGTTCCAGCGCGCGGGGAAGCTCGGTCTTTGCACGGCACTGGTAACCGCAAAGGACAAGATCAGGACGTGGCTATCCCGCGGTTTCGGCCGACAAGCCGGAGCCCCCTTTTGTCTCCGCGATCGGGCTGCAGCCGAACATGTGCTCCCCACTGTTAACTACTGGATATTCCGTGCCGCCACCTGCTTCGGCACGAAAGCGCGGTGACAGTAGACCCGGTCGGTTCTTACCTGAGGCGGCATGGCGGAATTCCCGGGCCGGGCGCACGCCGAGCAGGCAACGAAACAGAATGGCAGATTAGAAACACCGCTTCATCGTTGCCTCCTCCGAGCCAGGACTCACATGTGGGCGTCCGGACTAGCAGCACGAGTCTTGGGAGCCGCTACCGCGAGCACGTTCTCCAGATCGTCAACGGTGAAAAATGCGCCCGGGCAGGCGCCAGAGCGGTTGACAAGCACCTGGCAGACTTCCCCGCCGGGATCGCCCAGGCAACTCAGCACGATGTCGGCCTGTGAAAAGTCCTCTTCGCGAGTGTAGCCGCTCACGGTGATCACGCATTTCATGCCCGCCGACACGGCAGCCATCAAGCCGTTGTTTGAATCCTCGATCACCACGCACTCTGCAGGTTTCACGCCCAGTCGCTGGGCGGCAAGGACGTAGATGTCCGGCGCAGGCTTCTTGGCCTTAACCACGTCTCCGGCGAGCACCAACGAGAAGCGCGCCGCCGTCGCATTACCCATCGCGCGGCGCACCATGGCGTCCACAGATTCCTGCGCCGAGGTGGAAGCTACCGCCAGAATCCAGCCCTGCCCCAATGCCTCCTCAGCCAGGCGCTCCACCCCGGAGCGAGGCGGAATCCGGCCCGAGTTGACGATCTCCCGGTAGATGGCACTCTTGCGTTTGTGCCAGGCGGCGATCAGTTCGTTGCGCTCCTGCGCAGTAGCCGGCGGCGTGAAGACTCTCAGGAACTCAGGTTCGGCAAACAAGCTGCTCATCCGTTCCTTGCCGCCCCCGATCTTGAGCTTGCGCCCGTACTCCTCGACCGACCACTGCCATGGCACGCCGAACTCATGCCACATCTGATTGAATGCCGGCAAATGCCCGTACTGCTCGGTGTCGCCCAACACCCCATCACAGTCGTATATGAGGACCTTGCTCATGTCACCCTTCCTGCGCTGCCAAACACCCGCATGAAGCCCGCGACCATCGCCTGTACGTTTTTCTTGACCGCCTCCAACAGCTTCAGCGAGTCGTACTCCGCCGGGTACTGGTTGAGGTAGACGCGGAAACTGTCGGCGAAGGTGATCTTCAGTTGGGTCGAGATGTTGATCTTGACCGCACCTCGGCAGATCAGTTCCTGGAACACGGCGTCGCTCAATCCCGTACCGCCGTGGATCACCAATGGAACAGGCTCGGCGGCCACGATCTCCGAGACCCGCTCGAAGTTGATCTTCGGCTCCCCCTTGTACAACCCGTGCACGGTTCCGATCGCCGGAGCGAAGCTGTCGATGCGTGTCTCTCGGATGAAGGCCAGCGCTTTGTCGAGTGCCACCACCGGCACACCGTAGTCGCTGCCGACGCCCTCCTCGACACCCTTGATGGCCTCGAGTTCGCCCTCCACCGCCACGCCGTGGGAGTGCGCCAGCGCCACTACCTCCTTGGTCTGCGCGAGGTTCTCCGTATAACTCAGCTTCGAGGCGTCAAACAGCACCGAGTTCCACCCGGCGCAGATGCACTCCTCGATGAGCTTCCGGTCCGGGCAGTGGTCCAGGTGCAGCGTGGCCGGAACCGGAACACGGCGTGCCATTTCTTCGAACATGACCTTGATGAGCCGTGCGCCCATTAGCTTGACGGTCTTCACCGACACCTGTACGATGACCGGCGAGCGCGTTTCGGCCGCGGCAGCGAGTACAGCTTCCATGGTCAGATCGTTGACGATGTTGAAGGCCCCCACTCCGTACCGTTTCTCGAACGCGTCCTTCAGGATGTCCTGCATCGGTACAACTGCCATAAGCTCCCTCCTGACCGATTTGTGATGCTGCCACGCCTCTTCTGCGCACCGGCGGACGGCAGTTCTGGCGCCGAGGCCATCGCCCGCGCGCGGAGTCTGGCAGACTGCAAATGTTGGGTCAACATTCCTCCCCGCTTATGCCTCCGGGATTACGGCGACCCTGGGTGGCCGCTCCCGCTCGGCGTAACAGAACGCTTCGTTCACATCACGCAGCCGGAACGCCTTGCCGATCAGGGCCTGAAATGGAAACCGCTCCCGCCATCGCGCCAGAAACCTCAGGGCACAGTCCAGATCCTCCGGCTGGTAGTTGTAAACGCCGATCACGTGCAGCATGCGCCGTACCAATTGCTCGGCAGACAACCGCACGGGCCGCGCGGGAAACGTCGCGCCCGCCATCACAAACCGCCCGCCCTCTCGCAACAGCCGGATGCCCGCCTCGATCGCTGCGGGGCTGCCCGACAGCTCCATGCCGATATCTGCGCCGCGCCCCTGCGTCAGCCCCAGCACGCGCTCGCGGATCTCTTCCTCGGGACGCGTGCTGTCCAGCACCGCGGAGGCGCCGAACTGCAGCGCCAACTCGCGCCTTCGCTCTTCCGGCTCGAGCGCAATCACCTCGGAGGCATCCGCCGCCACCGCCATCGCACACGCCGTCAGGCCCAGCATGCCGGCGCCTTGCACGACCACCGCCTGCCCGGCGCATCGGCCCGCATTGCGAAACGCCGCCGCCACGGTCGCTGTCGCACAGTTTGCCGGGCTCGCCACCACGTCCGGCAGGTTCTCGGGCACCTTGAAAATCGCCGTCCCCTCACGCAGGTGGCAGTGCTCAGCTAGGCCCCCGATCAGCTCGCGGCCGGGCGTGATCCGCTCGTGACCGTACTTCATCAGTCGCTCGCATTTCGGCCGCAACCCGCGTTGACAGAAGAAGCACTGGCCACAACTCCACACTATCGACCAGGTCACGCGGTCGCCCGCCGAGAGCAGCTCGCCACGATACTGCCTGGCCCCTGCGGGCCCGACAGCCGCAATCTCCCCGACTATCTCGTGCCCCAGCACGCTCGGGGTCGGGGAGTGGCGCCTGGCGTAGTACGTGTGCAGATCGCTGCCACACACCGTCGTGCACAAAATGCGCACCAGCACCTCGCCGCCCTCCAGCGCGGGAATAGGGAATTGCTCGAGCGTCAACGGCTCGCCTGGGGCATGGAACACCGCAGCGCAAGAGAGAGTCGGCAAGGAATTCATGGTCGTTTCTTCACAGGGAGGATGGTCATCGCACCCACCAGGCAAACCGCCGCAATGACAGCGAACGCCGGGACTGAGGCCTGGCCGAGGTCGATCGCGCGCCCGCTCACCAATTGCTGCCGCACGGCGAACGCGTAGCCTGCATGTCGGTGAATCGAACTCACCACGCTGCCTGGAACGCCCATGGGCAAAACCCTCGTGCGGCGTTTCATGAAGGCAAGAGAATAAAACGAGGGCGCGGTTTGCGCAATAGGAAGAGATGTCCGCTTCCCGCCAGATTAGGCTTTTGGTCTGGGGTTTTTGAAAATTGCTGACTCTCTGTGGGGTTGCGGGACCAGGCGCCGACCTATTTCGCAGCGGTGCCGGTATTCGAGCGCGGTCATCCCGAAGTGTCGGCGGAAGACGGAGACGAAATGACTACTGGTCTTGAACCCCAAGAGATAGCTGATCTCCTTGACCGAGAGCGCCGGGTTCCGCAGCAAATCACAGCCTCGCTCGAGCAGCATCCGATTATAAAAGGCCGCCGGGCTGGTATTGGTCGCGGCGCGGAACAAGCGGGCGAACCGCTCCTCGCTACTGCCCAGAAACCGGCACAGGTGCTGCAACCGGAACGCGTCCTTGCGGCACCAACGCATGAATTCGTACGCCCTGACGAAATCGCGCCGCGGCAGACGCGGGTTACAGTCCACTTCGCATCGGTCCACGCTGGATCGTGGCCAGAGGCGAAGAGTTTCCACCAGTATGCGCATGGCCAAGCCATCGAGAACGATTGCGTGTCCCAGTTCACGCTGCCGTAACTCCCGCGCAGCGTCGAGAGCGCAGTCGTAGAGCACGCGAGAGCTGACTTTGCCCAGGAACACTGGGCTCCGTCCGTCGCTCAGTGTGGAAAGGGACGGATCCTCGAGCAGCTCCACAAGGATCCCTCGATCAACTGTCAGGCCAACCACCTCGCAACTCTGGCCTTTGGTCAGATAGCCGCTGCTGTGCTCGACGCCGAAATTGCACATCATCGCCTCGCCTGGCTCGACCGTCTTGGTAGTTCCCATCTGAGTCTTCGAGACGGCGCCCACAAGAGGAATTACGATGTTGTATTCCGAGTGCGTGTGAGGCGGGTATGACACAGACTCGGTCGAGCGGAAATGCTGAATGTGGATGTGCCCGTCCGGGCGGGACCAAAAGGCAGAGTCCGGCTCTGGCTGGGCCGAGATGCCCCCGAGGATTTTTGGGTCGAAAACGGACGCCAGTGAGTCGTCGAACATACAACCTTACCTCCGCAACCTCCGCAGCCATCTTGCGTGCCTTTGCCGACGCCAATAATACAGCAGATTATGCACAAGGGACAGTGAATAGGGTCGGGTGCAGCCGTTTCGGAATGGGGATACAGAGAAGGTGCATGAAGGCCGCTGGGGATGGGATTGAGGGCCTTGTGGGCCGGGCGTGGACGCCGGAGGGCGATTTTCGGGGGTGGTTTTGGTGTCGGAGGAGAAACCTCGGCCGAAGCCGGGGAGAGGCGGCGAACGTTTGCGAGAAGGGACGGAGGGGAAGTGTTCCGTAAGCGAGGCGCGCGTCTCAACTGCTGTCGGCGGGAGAAGGCCGCGACAACGCTATCCGCAGGCAGCGCAGGAGCTCGATCGCGCTGCGAACCGCGTGGGTACCGCGATGCAGGTAGCGCAGCCGGTAGAGGCGTTCGTTCATCTCTCTGTAGCAGCGCAAAATTCCCTGCCAATGAACTAAGCTATCCTTTTCGGAGACATCTACACCAGCCAGGGACTTTAGAAATGTCTGTAGAAATGCGCCTTGAGCAGAGGGCTTAAGCTGCTGCGGAGTATCGACAATTAGCTCGAGAGGGAAATCCGGGTAGATCATATCCCCCCTGTGGGGTAGTGCGATCGTCTCGACGCACGGCGTCGAGACGATAATCGAGGAGGATCGGAGGAAGCAAGCAGACGCGGAGGGGGAGGCGGGGAGCGAGCTGGTGGATGATCTGCCATGGGGTCAGACCTCGCTTATGAGAGTTGGGGCGAGCCAAGTTGAAGTAGAGCTGGTAGAGCGAAGCCTTGGCCATGAACTCGGCGCGGCTGGCGAAGGTTTCCAGGTCGAAGAACTCATCTTCGATGAGGCGATGGACGGTCTCGACATCGCTCTGGTAGGTGTGGGCGCCGGGCGGAATGCGCTCATGCTGCGAGCCGAAGTAGGTGACGGCGGCGGGAAAGTGCGAACGGGAGCCATCGGGTTGCAGCTCGCCGATGAATTCCCCGCCATTATCGGTTTGCCAGGTGAGGTCGCGGAGGGTGACGCCACAGCGCTCGAGGTGGGCTTGAATACGCTGCGCGAACAAGGTGCTGGCTTGGGCGGAGCGCTGGGAGGAGTAAGCCAGGAACTGCAATCCGCTGCGCACCTCCCGGGCGGTGTACTGGACGGCCGGTAAGGCGTGGGCCTGCATCTGGGGCCAGTAGTGGGGGATATCGTCGAGATCTTTGGTGTCGGCGGAGATCTGCTGGAACAAGGCCCAGGTTGCTTTCAGGGCGGCGAGGTCTTGTTTCTTTTGGTACTTGCGGCGGCGGGGGCGGACCAGGCCGTGCTCGCGCAGGATGCGGTGGATGGCCATGTGGCCCAGCGGCAGGTCCCATTCTCGCTGCAAGCGCCGGGCGCTGAAGGTGGGGAGTTGGCGGCGCAACTCGAGGATCCGCTGGGCCAGCTCACCTCCGATCTTGTGGGGACAGGAGTGCGGGGCGCGCGAGAGTTCCTGCAGGCCTTTGAGGCCCTGCGCCTGATACCGACGCAGCCACTTGCGCACCGTAGGCACGGTGGTGCGGAAGGCCCGGGCCGCCGCCTTGATCCCGTGCTGACGGGCGTGCGTGACCAGGCGGAGGCGATAATTAAAAGCCTTAGGCATCTGACGAACCACCTCGAAGTAGGGGACGGGAGCCGACATAGGGGGCCGATTCTACGCCGGCGCGGCGACTGCCTTGCTCTCCCCCCAGCAAGGCAGTCATCTCTCGTCTCCGCTTCTCACTCACGCACTTCAACCCCACAGGGGGGATACGATGTACCAAGGCAATTCCAATCACGGAAAAGCTTGACAGGGTCAGCAGCCTGCTGATAGGGTCAGGGGGATGCTTGAGCAGCCGCTCGCCGCCAGCCCTTCGAAATCATCGCGTTGATCGGGAAATAGAACCCAGGCGAGGCTTGGTCGACGAGTATCAAGGCAAAGAGCGAGCATCGATTGGCACGAACAAGGTCCAATCCCTGGATATCGGCCGGCCGAACGGCTGACCGGGCCGAGTAGTGGAGGAATCTATGAGCGACCTGCTTAGCCGCCGGACGGTGCTCAAGTACGGCGCTGCGGCTGCCGCATCGGCAGCCCTGAAGAGCGTCTCGAGGGGTGAAGAAACAAAAGCTCCCCTGCAGAGGACAGTCGTAATCATGTTTGACGGTTTCGGGTCCGCCTATTTTGCCGAAAGCAAGATGCCCGTCCTCGGGCAATGGAAACGCGACGGGCTCTACAAGCAGGTTGCGTGCCTCATGCCTTCCATTACCAACGTCAACAATGCCTCGATTTGCTGCGGCGTTTGGCCCGAAGTGCACGGCATAACCGGGAACACTTACTTCGACGAACAACGCGGCGTAGAGGAGTATATGGAATCCGCCCACCTCCTGCTGGCCCCCACCCTTTTTGAGCGCGCCGCCCAAAAGGGTGTGAAGTCGGCGCTTGTTTCGAGCAAAGCGAAGACGGTCAGTTTTCTCCTTCGCGGCGCCGAGATCGTGCTGACGCCGGAGGACCCATCGTCGGAATGGGTCCGGAGGCTTGGCCCCGCTCCTTCGATCTACAGCCGGGAGATCAACTACTGGCTGATGCAAGCGGCCATTGACATCCTGAAGCACCGCCCGGAAATCGGCTGCCTGTATGTTCACACGACGGATTATGCGATGCACATGTGGCCTCCCGAGGCGCCGGAGTCGAAAGAGCATCTGGAGCGGCTGGATGATCTCTTTGGGCAGGCCATGAGCGCGGCTCCGGACGCGGCATTCCTGCTGACCGCCGACCATGGAATGAACTTCAAGACGCACTGCTGGGACCTTGAGAGGGTCTGTGCCCGTCGAGGCGTCCCTCTGCGAAAAGCGTTTTCCGCCGGGCGCGACCGCTACGTGCGGCACAATCGCGGATGCAGCGGAGCGGGCTACGTCTATCTGAAAAGCCCCCGCGATTTGGACCGGGTTCGGGAAATCATTTCCGGCCTCGACGGTGTTGAGCGAGTTTTGCCCCGCGAAGCGGCGGCGCGTGAATACAAACTCATGGCGTCACGAATCGGGGACCTCGTGGTGTGGGGTGACAAGGACACGGTTTTTGGAGAAATGGACACGGAAACCGAAACCTTCACAAACGGACTCCGCTCGCACGGGTCCCTGCACGAGCTGGACATACCTTTGTTTGTCTACAATGCACACGGCGCCCCTTCCGCCGATTACTTCCAACGCAATCTCGACCTCGCGCGATGGCTGTTTCATGGCTGATGGGTCGTCTGATTTTTCCGGTGTCGCGGTTCAGCGCAAATGAGACCGTCGCGTGAGGTTCGTTAAGCTATAGTTTCTGCCCTGGTTCACCCCCTAACCCGCGCTAAACTCTGCGGTACTCGAAGGGAGTGAACCATGAGTGAAGAACCTGCCAGAGGGGAAGGAAGCTCCCTGGTAGGGTCGGGAACTGGCGCGGTAGCTCCCAAATACCTCCAGAGCCCCGTTTCCAGCCCCCGCCACATCAATCGAGATAGGTAGGCGGTCACCCGCTTTCCCTCTCACACCACCGTGCATACGGGTCCGTACACAGCGGTTCGGTCGGTTACGCTAGCGCTCTTCGATCAACGACGGAAGGCCGAGCGAGCGGAAGTGCGGCTTGGAGAGCCCCACGGAGAGGGCCCTGGTCCGGGCGAGATACCAGGGACCGTGTCCGCTGTCCGCGGTATTGGCGGCTGCGCGCGGACCGACCCCCAGTGCGATCAGTGCCGCTCGGCGACGGCGCCGTGTTTTCCACTGCCGCCACAAAGCAGCCCGAAGCCGCCGTCGCACCCAGCCGGTGAGGGATAGCAGCACCGCAGGCGTCTCGCAGAAGCCGAAGTAGTTGCGCCAGCCCCGCATGTAGGGAGCCAACTCCTCTATCGTCGTCTTCATGCTGACGCTCTTGGCCCGTCGCGTGATCTCCCGGATGGGATGCTTGAACCGGTCCAAGGCCTTGGGCGCTATGACACGCTTGACCTTTGGGCCGGCGATAAAGCTGAACCCGAGAAACTTCCGTTCCTGGGGTCGCGCCACCGCGCTCTTCGCCTCATTCACCTTGAGCCGGAGCTTTTGCGTGATGAATCGCGTGATGCTCTCCATCACCCGTTGACCTGCCCGCTCGCTGCGGACGTAAATGTTGGCGTCGTCCGCATAGCGAACAAAGCGATGTCCCCGGCGCTCCAGTTCGCGGTCGAGTTCGTCGAGCACGAGGTTGCTTAACAGGGGCGAAAGTGGGCCCCCTTGCGGGGTCCCTTCCACACTGGGGCTGACCAACCCGTTCTCCATCACCCCGGCCTTCAGAAAGGCCCGGAGGAGTTTTAGCAGCCGCTTGTCCTCGATCCGTTTCGCGATCCTACCCATCAGTTTGTCGTGATTAACTCGATCGAAGAATTTCTCCAAATCAAGATCAACCACCCAGCCGTAGCCCTCAGCGAGGTACTGCTGCGCCTGGGCCACTGCCTGATGAACCGACCGTCCCGGCCGAAAACCGTAGCTGTGATCGGAAAACGTCCGGTCCTATGAGATCAGCGAAGAGTGGGGAACCCGGGGAAGGCCGGGGAAGGCTGGGGACAGCTCCTAAATTGTTGATTCTAAACGGGGGGGTTCGAGGGCGTGGGGGCGCGAGGACATAATAGCCCGGATTTCTCACCAATAAATTGCAAAAGGCTGTCCCTTCATGGCATAAGTGTTTTTGCGAGATAAACTTCTGCCGAAGAAGGACAGCCTTTTGCCCACACAGTGTAACCAAGAATCCTTGGAATTTCATCCCCTGTCTGGACGCGAGGTGCGAGGCCGGTTTGACGGCGGGGCGATCACCAGCGACGCCGGAGGGCTGTTGCTGCGCGAGGTGGAGAAGCGGACGGGGATCATCGAGCAGTTCGCGGGCTGCTTTACAGACCACCGGGATGCGGACCGGATCGAGCACACGGTGAAGGAACTGGTGGCGCAGCGGGTGTATGGCTTGCCGTTGGGGTAAGAGGACCTGAACGATCACGATCAACTTCGGCAGGACCCCCTGCTGGCGGTCTTGGCCGAGAAGCCCGCTCCCAGGGGAGAGACCCGCGCTCGAGAGCGCGACCAAGGCAAGGCGCTGGCGGGCAAGAGTACGCTGAATCGTTTGGAGCTGACGGGGGCGGGGGTGGAAGAGGACGAACGGTACAAGAAGATCGTAATGGATCACCCGGCGGTGGACCACCTGCTAGTGGAGGTTTTTCTGGAAGCGCACAAGCCGCCTCCTGCCGAGATCATCCTGGATCTGGACTGCACGGACGATCCGCTGCACGGCAATCAGGAGGGGCGCTTCTTCCACGGTTACTACGGGCACTATTGCTATCTCCCCTTGTACATCTTCTGCGGGGACTTTCTGCTGGGGGCGCGTTTGCGGCCTTCGAATATCGATAGCTCGGCGGGGTGTCTGGACGAACTGAAGCGCATCGTGGCCCAGATCCGGCAGGCTTGGCCGGAGGTGAAGATCACGATGCGGGCTGACTCGGGGTTCTGTCGAGAAGAGGTGATGGCGTGGTGCGAAAGTCAGGGGGTGGACTATGTGCTGGGCTTGGCGAAGAACGAGCGCTTGAGAGCGGAGATCGTCCCGGAGCTGGAACAAGCGGCGGCGGAGTTTGCGAGCACGGGAAAAGCCGCTCGGGTGTTTAAGGAGTTTCTCTATCAGACGCGGGAGAGTTGGTCGCGGGGACGGCGGGTGATCGCCAAGGCGGAGCACCTGGAGAAGGGGTCGAACCCGCGCTTTGTGGTGACGTCCTTGTCCGCCGCAGCGTGGGAAGCGCGAGGCTTGTATGAAGAGCTGTATTGCGCTCGCGGCGAGATGGAGAACCGGATCAAAGAACAACTGATGCTGTTTGCGGATCGCACCAGCACGGCCTTTCTGCGGAGCAATCAGAGTCGACTCTACTTCTCCTCGCTGGCCTACCTGCTGGTGGAGGCTCTGCGCCGCTTGGGTTTAAGGGAAACAGAGCTGGCGCGGGCGCAGTGCTCCACGATTCGGCTGAAGCTGCTGAAGATCAGTGCCCTGGTGCGGATCACGGTGCGTAAGGTGTGGGTGTCGCTGGCGGGAGGCTACCCTTACACGGAACTGTTCCGCCAAGTCTATGCGCAGTTGCGAGCCGTGCCCCTGCGCTGCTGAAGAAGGTCTGTGGATTTTTCTAATGGTCGAACCAGAATATCCACAGGCGGAAGTGTGCGGGGAGCGACCTCGAACCCACGGCGGCGGAGCCGTCCCCAGGCCCGCCGATCAAGAAGAAGCCGGGTTAGAGCCAGACTCGCCCCTCGGGCGGCACCCTCTACCCCAAAAGCCAGAGGCGGATCGCTGATCACAGCTCAAAACCCGCTTTTATAAAAGCTGGTGAGAAATCCGGGCTAGTTCCCGCTCTCGGCCTGGCCAGAGCGGCTCTTTCATTCTGCTTTGGCCACTACGGGTTCTTGCAACCGTAGCTTAAATCCGCAGGATTCGCGCACCAACAACTGAGGTGCCAACCTGCGCAGGCCCATAGGAACCCGCTTGCCCGATAGCCGGTCCAGCAGCAGTTCAGCCGCCACCGCGCCCATCTCATACTTCGGTAGATCAACAGTGCTGAGACGCGGCTGAAAGCAACCGAGCCAAGGAAAGTCGTCGACGCTTACCAACCCAAAATCTTCCGGGCAACGCATTCCCAGTTCCTGGGCGGCCTTCATGAAGCCGACGGTCATCAGGTAGTTGGCCACGAAAACAGCTTCGGGCCGGCGTGGCAGAAGGGCAAGGCCTGCACGGTACCCCGAGTCGATGCGGTAGTTTCCCTCGAAAACCAAGTCTGAGTCGTAGCGTAACCCATTTTCCTTGAGCGCTCTGCGGTAACCGCGCCACCGTGCTCTGCCACTGCTCACGTTTAGAGGGCCGCCGACCAGTGCGATTTTTCGGTAGCCCAGGCGAGCCAAGTGCGAAACGGCCTCAAAGGCCCCTCTTTGGTCATCGGTCGCCACAGCGTCTTTGGATAAGCTCGGACAAGTCCGATCCAGAAGCACGATCGGTATCCTCGCGTCCGAAAGCGCTTGCCGGAGCCGCGAATTGATGGCTCCCGGAGCCTTGCAGAGCAGAATACCGTCGACGCGTTTAGAGAGGAGCAGCTCCAAATACAGTTCCTCTTTGTCATGCCGGTCGTCACTGTTACAGAGGAGGACGCTATACCCATGCTTTTGGGTCACATCTTCCACGCCTCGAACCACTAATGGAAAGAACGGGTTGGAAATATCGGGGACGACAATTCCAATGGTGTGCGTCCGACTCTTGGCCAGCCCGCGCGCTAACAAATTCGGCCGGTAGTTCAGTTTTTGGATGGCCGCATCGACGCGCCGTTGAAGTGGCGGGCTAACTTGGCCTCTCTTGTTGATTACCGTCGAAACCGTGAAAACCGACACCTTGGCTTCCCGTGCGACGTCGTAAATGTTGGCGGTGTTGTTCGCCTTACGCCTTCGAAGCATGCGTGGGTCGACTGATCCTCCGATATGCACTCCGTCTCAAGTCGTACGTTCTAACCCTCTTGGGCTGGCTTCGCGAAGAAACGGTCCTAGCTCTTCTAGCCGCGGCATCGCCGCCGAGCAACTAACCCGGCTGATGACAACCATGGCTGCGGCGTTGCCGTAACGCAAACACTCCTCGAGGGGGAGGCCGCGGTCTAAAGCGTAAAGGAAGCCGGCTGCGAAGCCGTCGCCAGCGCCGATCGTACATACCACTTCCGTAGGACAAGGCGGGACCGACACGGACTGCCCGCCGGTGTGCGCTTCCACACCCCTGGCACCGAGCTTGCGCACCACAAGGCCCACACTCGCGGCCATAGCCATCTGTATCTGCGCGCCTGCCACGTGTTCTCCGGTCAGAATCGAGAGTTCGTCTTCGTTGCCCAGTACCACATCTACCCAAGGGAGCGCCACACGGGCCTGACGCCCGGCCTCTTCCGGTGACAACCAAGAGCTGGCGCGGTAATCTACGTCGAACACCGTGCGCAATCCCGCCACCCTCGCGGTTTCCAACGCCTGGAGGGTCGCTTCACGCGCCAACGATGCCGTCGAGATCCGGGTCAGCGAGGAGGCGCCGGGCGCACGCCAACAATTCATGGCGGTCGCCCATAGCCAACTCATGGCCGCGGATCCGGGTGACCCCACGCGCCGGATGGTTGAGAGCAACCAATACCAAGCAACCATCTCGCCGCGCTTGCACAGGGCCTGCCCAAATTCAAACCGCAACTTCCGCCCGGGGGTTGGGCTCCCTGGTTCGGGACCAGGGGGTCGGAGGTTCAAATCCTCTCGCCCCGACCATTCTTGTCAGTTACTTACTGAATCTCGCAAAATAGAGTAGCACGGTTCCGCTTTTCGTGCATTATGGAGGCATGCAACTGCCTCTGCGTCCGCGGCGAGATTTCCAAGCCTTGGAAGATCGACGAAGGCAAGCCGCCGCAACAGTATCGCGGTATGTCCGGCCTCAGCTGGAAATGGAGCGTTCTGCCGTTAAGATAACGGAGAGAGCACGCCGTGAAGAAACTCCCGTTCAGCAGCCCGCACGTCCACCCGCGTTTTTCAGTGCTCGATCCGGAGACCACGTTCTCGCTCCCGAAAGGGCAGGTGGCGAACGGCATTGTTGACGCCTACGCCCACACGCTCGAGCAGTACCTCACCTACCCGGCGAACGCGCCGCTGCCGGACCGGATGGCTGAGGCGATTCTGAAAACCCTGATCGAGGAAAGGCCGAAAACGCTTGCCAATCCCACTGACTACGATGCCCGGGCGAATGTGATGTGGTGCCCCACCACGGCCCTCAACGGCCTGGGTGCACCGCAGGACTGGGCCCTGCGTGCGCTCGACCACGGTCAGACGCTGGCGGTCGTGTGCCCCGGCACCATGGCTGCCCGGCGCGCCGTCAAGGGCGAGGACCTGATGTAATACGTCGAGCGCGTTTAGGTATTCGCGGCGGCTCCGAGGACTCGCGCATCGACGAAGCCATCACGCGGACGCGCAGCTTCTTTCAATCGCTCGGCGTGCCGACACGGGCCTCCGCTTACCATGTTGACGCGGATGTGATCGGCGAGATTACCCGCCGTTTCGAAGAACGCGGCTACAAACCGTGGAAGGGGTGCTGGGCTTTCCGAAAAAGCATTGCACCCACAAGGCAGCTTCCAGGGCGCTGTTCCGCACGCGGGTCATCACCGACGGGGTGGTTCCCTCTCCACCTCGGCTACAAAGGTACGCGCCTGAAGCAGTACCACAAGGAAGCCCGTGCTCTCCGAACAGAGACGACGATCAACAACACGTACGACTTCTACGTTGGCAGACGCCTTGGCACTTGCGCGCCCAGCAATAGCAACTGAACACAAGTTTCATCGTTTCCTCGTCTTCGCCTTGCTCGCGCCGGCCCTCATGGCCGCGCGGACGGTGCTGATGCCATCCTTGATGGCTCGCTCGGCATCGGGCACCGGGAGGATCTCAAAGGAAAGGTAACCCTCGTAGTTAATCGTCCGGAGAGCCTGAAGGATGCTGACTACGTCCATGTGCCCGTGTCCGGGTGCTTGACGGTTGGTATCCGCGAGATGCACGAGTCCCAGCCGGGACCCTACTGCTTCCAGGCTTGCCACCAGGTCAACCTCTTCGATGTTCATGTGGAACGTGTCTGCCAGAAGTTTGAGGTTCGGCGCACCAAGCTCATTCGCAACGATTACAACGTCGGCCAAGGTGTTAATGTAGTCGCACTCGTAGCGGTTCAATGGCTCCAGTAGCACGGTCACGCCCGAGCGCTCGGCCACCCGGCATACCTCCGCAAGGCATTCCAGTGCCTGCGACCTCCTGGCACGCCGCTCCTCACCTTCGCAGCCACCAAGCTTGCCGCTCATGACCCCAATCGTCACGGCCGAACCGACTTCGGCGGCGAGGCTTATGTGCGCGCAAACCCGTTCCACCGCGCGCGCGCGGATTTCTGCGTCGGGGTCGGAAAAGGTCAGACCATCCTCTCTGGCCGCCATCCCCGTGCCCAGAGTTGGAACTCCTAGGCCGTAGTCAGCCATAAACTGCTTCACGACCTTTGGGTCGACGTCTTCTGCCCGTCGCAGATGGAGTTCTACGCCCTGGCAACCAAGCTCGGAAGCCTGTCTGAACGCAGTGGCGACATCGCCCCGCAACAATATCGGTGCGAGGCGCGCTTCATTCGGGGTCGCGGTTAAGGCGATCCTCACGTCCTACTCTTCGAAATCCTTGTCTATCGACACCTCGGGCGGACGCGCTGGTCCGTCCGTGTAAATCTCAAACCCGCAATCCTGCCCGCGGTTGGCTAATAGCTGATAGGCTCCAGACGGTAGACCGACTTCCAGCCCTTACTCAAGGGTTCCTTGAGATAGGGTTTCATCTGCTCCGGATCACGCAGACTCACCATTTCCGTCGGAGGCACTTCACCTGGAGGAAACGCCTTCAGAATCTCATCGCACAGCAGAGTCAAGTAGCGCAGGATGCCGGCCAGCGGCCTCTTCGCCTTGCGCGCATCGCCCAGAGTCGGCTTGCCGACCACGCCTTGTGGAGTTCCAGCGATCTCGATGGCCGCGTGTCCCTCGGACTCGGACCATCGACTCGGGCGGCTGTAAGCGTCCACCGCAGTGTCCATATGCCCGCCCGGAAGCAGCGCCACAGGCTCGGTCTCCACGGCGTACCGCATGTTGACCATCTCGGGGAACAACAGCAGGCCCACTGAAGTTTCCGCCTCGTCGGCGTGGATGAACGGAGTCTCCCACTCGCCGCCCCTGTCCTTGGTCCGCCACATCTCGCGCGTGGCCCGGTGCCAGTCGATCACCCGGTAGACTCCCGGCAACTGGTACCGCTTGCAGAACTGCTGGATCGCGGCCTCCAGGACCCACAATTGGCCGTGGTTGTTCAGGATGATCTGCTTGCGGAAACCGTCGTTCCAGAGTCCCAGCATTACGTCGATGAGCAGTTCCTTGGCGACTTCCTCGCGAACAATCACCGTTCCCGGCATACCAAGGTGGTGATAAGGGTGGCTGCCGTACATCAGAGGAGGCAGAGCCAGGGCTACCGGGCTGCCTGTCTTGGCGGTGTAGCGGCGGACAGCCTCGGCAATATGGCTGACGAACAAAGTGTCCATGGCGGAAACTGTGTGATCGCCATGCAGTTCCGTAGAGCCCACGGGAAGGATGACGATGTCGTTCTTCCTCCGCTCCTGTTCGAGTTCGTGACGGACGGTGGTCTGGATGTAGCTGCCGAGCTTGGCCCATTCGCATCCACCCGGCGCCGGCACGCCATACTCGGCCAGTATGGCATCCAGCTTGGCCTCATCAGCCTCCCATATTTCCTTCTTCATCCGGCCGACAGCCGAGTTCTCGAAATAAAGATCCGGCTGATTGGTTGACAACCAGTTCTCACTCGCAGCCATTGCTTCCTCCATTGGCGAAAAGGTATTTGGCGCTGTTCTGTCGCACAAGCTTTGGTCGGCGTGCGATCCTTCTGGGACTGACTCTGTGTTGTATGGAATGCCAGGCCGCCCGCAGTCTTACATGATGCAGGTGACCTTACACTCCGTCTTGTCGGTCTGGAGCATTACGATGTTCTCAGGCACCTCTTCCAGAGCGACCTTCTTGGTGATCATGCGGGTCATGTCCATGCCGGACGCCATGCAGCTGATGACTCTCGGAAAGGTCCCGTAGCCCGAGTGGCCCTGTGCGCCCGCGATCCTCACCTTCTTCACCTCGTGGACCTCGCAGTTGAGGGGAGCTTTCACATCGGCTCTCGCCACCAGTACGACCTTGCTGCCGACATACTTGCCTTCCCAGATAGTGTCTTCAATGGACGGCAGTATCTTATCCGGAAGACCCGTAGCTTCCAGGTACATTGCCGCTCCAAGGCCTCCGGTGAAGTCGAGGATTTTTCGGGTCGGATCCTCCGTTTTGGGATCGACCACCAAGTCTGCGCCCAGCTTACGACCGACATGGCCCCGGCTCTCCTCGGGTTCGACAAGAATAACCTTGCTTGCCCCGCTGTGCCTCATGATCGCTACGGCAGCAAGGCCGATCGGCCCACCGCCGTAAATCACCGCATGGTCGCCAGGCCTGATGCCGCCGCCGCACTCGATCAGCGCATTGTAAGCGACGGATGTGGGCTCGACAAGGCTGCCAGCAAGGAATAAGTCATCTCCCTTATATACTCCCCGGAGCTCCTCCAGGCTCCAGAGATACCTCGCATCGGACGCGACGTACTTGGCGAAGGCGCCGTCCACACTGAAACCCATTTCCTGCAACCTCTCGCACTGGTTCGGGTTTCCTTCCGCGCAAGGCCTGCAGAAAGAGCACCAGAACATCTCTTCCGAGCACACCGGCTCTCCGAGCTCGTACCTCTTGCCAGTGCGCTTATTGATCGCCCTGTCCCCGGCTTGCGCCACGACCCCCGACATCTCGTGGCCGAGGACGACCGGGAATGCCGTGAGGCCGGGATACCACGTATAGCCGTCATTGTCCTTCTGGGACATGTGAACGTCGCTGCCGCAGATTCCGCAAGCCTTGACCTCTATGAGGCACTCGGTCGGGCCGATCCTCGGGGTGTCTTTCTCTTGGATTGAGACCTTCGGGTTTCTCCAGACCTTGCTGCCGAGATATGTGAGCTTCCCGTCTATGTCCTTCGGCCCGAGCTTGAATCCGGGCTTGGGCGACCATTCAGCAGACAAAACCGCGGTTTCCATTTGGAATACACCTCCGTCATCAAAGATGCCTACTGACCATTCCTGGCCATCTGGATCAGTGTGTCTTTATCCGCTAAAACCTTTTCGAATGCGTCGGCGTAGTATTTCATGAGTTCCAGATCTTGAGCCACGAGCGGCGAAGACTGGGAGCCGACGATCAAAGAGCTGTCCAACAGCCGCGACGTCTCCGGATATTCCTCAGCTTTATAGCTCACCTTCGAATGGTAGCAGGCCCACGGACAGCCCTTGCCGTCCCCACCTGTTGCTGGAACAGAATTTGCGGTGGTACCGGGACCGTCTGCCACAGGACCACTTCCACCGTACCCAGCACGTCGAATCTCGTCGAGCACGAGAGCATAGGGATGATCCGGGGGAAGGGCCACCGACTCCATAATGCCCCAACTTACGGGCGCGCTGGCCACTGAAACAGCCATAGACGAACCTCTTCAGTGCTCAGGGGAAGGTTTTACCACTCGCTCCTTGCCGCTTGCTCAGGCTATTCTTCGCGCTCCATGCATGCTCAGGTCGGTGCCGAGCGCCACGGGACGCGATTCCCGGTAGGACCGCTCGGCGGCCAGTGCCACCGCGAGAGCTCGCCGCCCGTCCTCTCCCGTCACGCGCGTGGAGCCGCCATCCAGAATCGTCTCCACAAAGTCGGTTAGCTCATCTCGGTAGGCGTCGGCGAAGCGCACGAGCCAGTGGTCCACCACGTCGTAGCTGACGCCTCTCGCGGTCAGCACGTCCTGGGCGGTCTGGCGCAAGTAGCCCACTTGCAAAGTCCCTTTCGTTCCGACGATTTCTGTGCGGATATCGTACCCGTAGTTGGCCTTTCGGAAGGCCTCCACATTCCCGATTCCGCCCCGCGCGAACCGCAGGTTGACTAAACAGGCATCAATGTCGCCGAATTGCGCCAGCTCGGGGCAGGCCAGCAGCCCCGCAAAGACGTGCACTTCAGCCACTTCGTCGTTCATTAGCCATCGTCCCAGGTCGAAGTCGTGGATCGCCGCGTCGCTGAAAAGCGTCCCGTTCACGCCCCCTTGGAAGAAGCTGGGCGGGGGTGGCTGGCGATCCCGCCCGAGGGACTTGAACATGATGGGGTCGCCAATCTCGCCCTCCTCGATCCGCTTCTTGGCGTTGGCGTATGCCGGATCATACCGGCGCATAAACCCGACCTGCAATTGGACGCCCGCCCGTGCTACCGCCGCCAGGGCGGCGTCGGCTTCTTCAAGCGTCAGTCCCAGCGGTTTCTCGCAGAAGACGTGCTTGCCAGCCGCAGCCGCCACCTGGATGGCGCTGGCATGGAACATGGAAGGCGAGGCAACGATCACGGCCTGGACGTCCTTGCGGGCTACGAGCGCTTCGATGCTGTCGTAGTGGTGTTCGACCTCAAGCTCGGCGGCGACTTGACCAGCGCGCTCCGCGTTGGCGTCGGCAACTGCGACGAGTCGTGCGGCCGGAATGGCACGCCGCAGATTCTCCGCGTGACGCTTCCCCAGGGTTCCCACTCCCGCCACGCCTACCCCCAGTTTGCTTTTCATAGTTCCTCGTGATATGTTGGCCTCGCTAAGCGGTTAGAAATTAGACCAGGACAGCACGATTGTCAAGACAAAAAGCGCCTGAGCCGCATAGGCGGTCTCCCCCTTCCCTGGGATCGACGTCTCTCGCTCGACTAAGGCGCCATGATGGCCAAGGAGGGAGAGCCATCTTGCCTGAAGCGAGTTTAGGCGGGGATTCTGGATTGTTCTCTTCGTTGGGAGCCGACTTGACGATTTGAAATCAGTAAGGGCTCAACGCGAAATTCTTTATGTGACCGTTTCCGACTTAAAGACGCCGCGACCAAGCAGGGCTGGTGATGTTCGCTTGACCGCCTAGGCGGGGCCATCCGGTCGGCAATTCTGGGGGTGGAATGATGCACAAAAGTGAGCGAGAAGGGCGAGCCGGCGGTTGGGTCGGACTAGCCCTCCGGGACATTCATTTCTGGGTCCCGTTGGCCGTCTTGTTGGGTGGGTTGTTGCTGCTGCGGTGGATTCACTAAGGCTAGAACATGGAGGTACATGATACCCGATCACACTTTCCACTCCCTGGAAACGTCGCGTCTGCGCAGATTGCAGGCTCTGGGCGTCTTTTGCGGGTTCGCTGCGGGCGCTTGGCTAGGGGCGGCTGAGGCGCCGACGAAGTTGGTGGCGATAGGGGTCTCTCCCGTCGTCGTTTCGTTCATTATGGTCGTGGGGGTCTTTTTGGCTCGCTGGACCTTGCCAGCCCTGATCCGCGGCACCTCTTACATTCGTGCCGACGTCCATCAAGCGCCCCACCTGGTTGTTTGGGCGGTGCTGGCGGGCTGTCTCTGGGCGGTTGCCAACACCATGACGATTTTTGCCATCCGTGACATCGGCCTCAGCATTGCTTTCCCGCTGTGGAACACGAACAGTTTGCTCGGGATATTTTGGGGTTTTCTGTTCTTTAACGAACTGCGCCAAGCGGGCTGGCGCCGCTGGCTAGGCGTACTGGGTGGGACACTCGTCATGGTCCTGGGCGCGACCTTGCTGGCCATTGCCTCTTCGACCCAGGCGCCGGCTGGCCATGCGTGGCGTGGGATGGTAGCAGCCTTAGGCGCGGGAGTCCTCTGGGGGACGATGTATATCCCCTACCGCAAGGCCTATTTGACCGGGATGAACCCCCTCTCTTTCGTCGCCTTTTTCACCATCGGTGAACTCTCTATGATGACGACCTTGGCCGTGAGCTACACCGGCGGTTTGAGCCCGCTCTGGCAAGAATTGGTGACCGCGCGGAGTGTGCTTTTCTGGCTGATGCTGGGCGGATTCGTCTGGGTGATCGGCGACGTGTTTCAACAGTACGCGGCCAAGTATGTGGGCATCAGCCGAGGCGTTCCACTGTCGAACTCCAATCAACTCTGGGGGCTACTGTGGGGCATCCTGGTTTTTGGAGAGTTGCATGGCCGGGGAGCGTCGGTCTATACCGAAGTGATTGGTGGCTCGCTACTGATGGCGCTGGGGGTGGGAGCGATTGCATTGTCCTCGGCAACCGGACAGGAACATCTTCGCTGGCAGGAAGCTGCGCGAAGAGAAAGCCGCAGCTATGGTGTAGAAGATCACTACGTGCAGGCTGGAATGGAAGGCCGAGAGTCATTGGAGACCCAGCATGGTCGGATATGGTTGGATTGGGTGCTGGTCGCTGTTACCACCGGTATTTTTATTGGCGTTGCCACGGTAGCTCAAGTTCCTCGAATCGCTTTGAATTGGGGATGGGTGGCGGGCCTTACACTGGCCATGCTGGGGTTCTTGGTGGGTTGCGGCCTTGCGCTCTATCGAACGACAAGATTCAACTAAGGCCTCGCTCCCGTGTGCCTCGGCTTGGAGACACTCCAAATATCGTTCAAGGGCCGAGTGGAAGAGTTCGCATGGATGTCCCGCCTGGGTGCCGTGCGCCACAGCGCGGGGGTCCAGCAGAAATTATTGGGTCTGCATAATACAGTGACAAGGAATCGGTCTTCAAAACGGCAGCGCGGCTTGTTTCCAGCAGCAGGCGATGATGCCTGGGCGCTTGCGCAGTCGCTCGAGAGCTTTCCGCGGTTCCCAGTGCAACGGCCCCAGATGGTCGGGGCAGAAGTTGCCCAATGGGTGCTGTTTCAGTTGTCCCCACAGATACTCCACGGGATTGAATTCCGGGGCATAGGCCGGCAGCCATTCCTGCTCGATGCGCCGCTGCCGGGCCAGGGAGTCCTGAACCAGTCGGCTTCGGTGGGCGGGCAAGCGGTCCCACACCAGAATCAACTGGCCCTTCAGATGCCGCTGCAAGGGGGCCAGGTAGTTCAGGATCTGAGGGCCTTGGATCGTCCCCTCATAGAGCCGAAAGTAAAAGTTCACCAAGGTCATCCCCGCCATCACCGACAAGCTTTTCCAGTTGAAGTGGTATTGCAGCACCAGGGTGTGTCCCCGCCGGGCCCAGGTCCGCACGCGATGGGGGCGTTCGCTCAGACCGCTTTCGTCCACAAAGACAATCGTGGCCTTCAACTTTTGGGCTCTTTTTTAATGCGCGGCTACTCCACGCGCTTCCAGCGCCGCAGGGCGGCTTGGTCGCGCTCTTTGGCGCGGCCCACCGGTCGCTGGCAGCTCCAGCCCATCTGGGCCAGCACCCGTCCCACATGGTCGCGGTGGTACCAAACCCCCAAAAGTCGCCGGATCAGGTCGGCCACCCGCTGGGTCGTCCATAGCTCGGTGCCATACCCCCAAGCGCGCGGCCCGCGCACCAGTTCCTCCTCCAAGCGGAGCACATCGTCGGCGCTCAGCCTGGGCTTGCGGCCGGCCCGGCCCGCTTTCTTTAACCCCGCCCGGCCTTCCTGCTCCAACCGTTGCTGCCAGCGGCAGACCGACTGGCGATGCACCCCCAGCCGGCGGGCTACCTCGGCCGGCCTGACGCCTTGTTCCAGTAAACGAGCGGCCTTCAGTCTCCGCCGCTCCAGTCCCGAAAAATCGCGTTTCCCTGCGGTCATCATTTTCATGGCCGCAGGATAGCATTGAAGTGCCCCATTGTCACTCTATTTTGCAGAAATCAGTAGGAGGTCAAAACAGAGATCCCCGATAAATTCTTGACTTTTGATTGCACTACTTGGAGATGAGATTATGAGACGGCGAGACTTCGTAAAGGGTGCGCTGGCTACAGGCGGCGTACTCGCCTGCAAGCCTGTCTGCTTGCATGGTCTGCCGATCCTCGACACGCAGACCGCGGCTGCCGAGGTCAAGCGAGTCCTGGTGATGTTCAAGTGCCATTTGGACGTAGGGTTTACGGACACGCAAGCCGCCGTCATGCGTAAATATTTCGACCAGTATTTTCCCCAAGCCATGCAGGTTGCGACCACCATGCGTCAGGTGGGCGAAGATCGCTACGTCTGGACGACTGGATCGTGGCTTCTTTACGAATACCTCGAACAGGCAACGAGTGAACAGCGCAAGCGCATGGACCAGGCGGTGGCAGCAGGAGATGTGGCTTGGCATGCTCTCCCTTTTACCTGGGAGACGGAGATGCTGGATCGCTCCATGATCGTAGGCGCCTTAGGTCTATCGCAGTCGCTGGACCGACGCTTCGGTCGCACCACGACAGGCGCCAAGATGACCGATGTGCCGGGTCACTCCCGAGGATTGGTCGGCCCGCTCGCCGAAAATGGTGTCAAGCTTCTGAATGTCGGAGTCAACTCGGCCAGCACTCCGCCGGATGTGCCCTCATTATTTGTGTGGAAGGATCCGGATGGCGCTTCCATCATCGTGATGTATCACCACAAACACTATGGCGGATTCGTGCAAGTGCCCGGCTCAGATCTTGCCGTGGCTGTCAACATGTGCGGGGAGAACGACGGTCCACATTCGGTCGATGAGATCAAGAGGGATTACGCGGAACTACGAAGACAGTTCCCGAATGCGAAAATTGCCGCCTCTAACCTCACTGAGATCGCCACGGCGGTCGAATCATGCCGGAGCACGCTGCCTGTGGTGACGCAGGAAATCGGCGATACATGGATCTACGGGGTGCCGAGCGACCCGGTCAAGGTGGCCCGCTATCGCGAGGTATCCCGACTGCGACGGGAATGGATCGCACAAGGGCAGTTCCGCGCAGGGGATGCGGCCGATCTCGGATTGTTACGCCGGTTGCTACTGGTGCCAGAGCACACATGGGGCGTCGATACGAAACGGCTTGGAGACTATGACCACTACACGCCGAAGGATTTGGCGGAAGTGCTGGACAAGCCAAACTTCCGGGTCATGGAAACCAGTTGGGCTGAAAAACGCAATGATATCAACGAGGCGATTTCGAACCTTCCCGAACCTTTGCGCACACAGGCCGTCGAACGTATTGGCGAATTGCGACCGACGGAACCCGAACGCGCTGGACTCGAGCCGCACCGTGCCGAGTCGGAGATTGAGACAGCCCACTTCGTGCTTGAACTCGATCCGAAGACCGGTGCGATTCGTCGATTGCGCGCCAAAAACACGGGACGCGAATGGTCTTCGCCTGAACGCCCGCTGGCGTTGTTCACTTATCAGACGCTCTCCAAGGCGGACTATGATCGCTTTATTGCAAGCTACATCGTCATCAAGACCTGGTGGGCGCCGCAGGACTTCGGAAAGCCCAACATCGAACACTTCGGCGCGCAAAGCCGAGTGTGGTTGACAACTCTCGCTGATTGCTGGTCAGGCAAAGTCGCGAATGGCCATCGGCTCCTCGCGCTGCTGCACATCGATGATGCCGAGAGTGAACGCTCCGGTATTGTCGCCTGGCCACAGAAGCTATACCTCGAGCTGTTTTTACCCGATGCAGAGCCGGCCGTGCATATCAATTTCCTGTGGTTCGGGAAGTCAGCGAACCGGCTCCCCGAAGCGATGTGGCTCAGCTTCCTGCCCCAGGCACCGGAGCCACAAGGGTGGATGCTCGAAAAGGTGGACCGTCTTGTTTCCCCGTTTGACGTTGTCCGTGGCGGTAACCGGCAGATGCACGCGCTCTCAAACGCGCTCCGCTATAACGACGCGCAAGGGAGCTTCTCGCTCGAAACACTGGATGCACCCGTCGTGGCTCTCGGGGAGAAATCGCCCATTTACTTCTCAGACGCGCAACCCGAAATCTCTAAAGGCATTCACTTCAGCCTGTTCAACAACGCCTGGGGCACAAACTACATTCAATGGTTTGGTGAAGACATGCGTTTCCGCTTCATCCTGCGGGCATGAAGATATTGCCCGCGCTGGGCGAGTAGGGAACAGCGACCTCCAGTATCAGGCCCTCCGTATAGCGCTTCGGGCTTTTAAAACAGAAGCCTCCCCGCGAGACATTCTCGGTGGCCACAATCTCTTCGCCGTATTGTGGGTGACGGATGCACGCGGTCATCTCAAGGTGAATGCGAACCTCTTTGCGCTCGTTCTCAGTCCGTGTCGGTGGGGCGGCAGGAGGCTCCGAGATCGGGTGGGGCTGAACCGGGAGGGGGATTTGCTCGCCCGCAGCCGTGACCAGGGATGATTTCCAGATGCTCATAGCGGTGCAGCGCTTGCAGTGTCGTGAGAGGCATTGATTCGCCTCAAAGACTTCTGCCTCGAGCGCATCCAGATAGGTTAGTTCTCGGGTATGGCACCGCACGCACTCCAGCAGAAGGCAGGCTACTGCCATTTCAGATTCAGCGAGGGGCGGAAACTCGATGTCCCAAAGGTCTACTTCCGGGTCAAGGAATTCGACGCCGTAGAAGCAGCCCTCCGGTCCCCCGCCGATCTTCCCCACCAGACGCGCATCGGATTCTTTGCTAGTCGCAAGACAGCGAGTGGTCAGCTCGTGCTCCGGCGCCAGCAAGCGCTTCGAGAGGATCTTCGCACCATGCCGGCTGATTACCGCCGTCCGCGCATGCTCGACAAACCCGATCCCGTGGCGTCCCTCCCTGAAACTTGAAGGGACAGTTCAACGCGGATGCGATCGCTTCGGCGTGTGCGCTGGGCATCCATCGACTAACCCCCAATGGCCTGCCAACAGCTACCACGGACCTAATTCCTTATTGGATATTTAGGATAAGCCCGTTTTCTTTGAAAGGCAAAAAAGGGGTCACTCGGGCGTCAATGGTCACACCCGCTGACTCAGAGGCGCAGTCTAGTGGGTTGAGCGTTCGGCTGGCAGAATTCTTCGAACCTCGTAATCGCGTACCTTTTATGCTCCGGGGTGGGGTGAATATAACGCATCGTCATTTGTATACTCGAGTGACCGGCGAGCTCCCGCAGCGTTGGAAGATCGACGCCAGCCATGGCCATGCGGGTCAAGGCTGTGTGGCGGAGGTCATAGAGACGGAAGTGAGGTTTTATCCGAGACCGGTGAAAGGTGGCCTCGTGAGCCTTGCGCACGCTACTCTGCGGCCTGGAAGGGTCCCACGGAATTGAGAAGAGCCATTCGGACCTTACTGACCCAATCCGACGGGCGAGGACCTCACGGGCTCGCTGAGTCAGTGGGATCGTTCTCCTGGCAAATGCCGTTTTGCCAGTCGGAATGCGCAAGAAGCCGAGCTCCAAGCTTACATCTTCTCTCCGAAGATGGAATACCTCCCCCGGCCGCATGCCGGTTTCGAGCATCAGGGCTGCCACATCGCGAAGAGGCTGGGATGCCGCTGCCAGGTACGCCGACTCTTGCTCCCACGAGAGGACGCGCATTTGAAGGTTGTGCTCGGGGAGCAGCTGGACGCCTGCGACGGGATTAGACTTGGCCTTCCTCATCCGAATCGCCAGGGTGAAGAGAATTCGCAGGACGGCCAAGTCGCGGTTCACGGCAGCAGGAGTCACCGTTCTTCCGTCTTTTGCGTTCTTGCGGTGTTGGCGGCTGCGCGAGATTTTGAACCGCTCCACATCCGCGGAAGAAATCATGTCCAATGTCCGCTGGCCGAAAAAGCGGATAAGGACTTTGATGCTCCGCATGTAGCGTTCGTGAGTGGACGGATGCTCGCGGTGCTGGTTTTCGGACCAAGCAGCGAATTCTTTCAGAGCGAATTCTTCGAACGTGGGTGGCGCTTCCGGGAGTTCGACTTCACCTTGTCGCTGGAAAAGTTCAGCCTTGCGCAAGGCTTCGGCACGGACGGCGGCAGACCGCGTAGCGAGTCTGGTCGATTCGCGGATACGCACGCCCCGAACCTCAAAGTCGTACCACCACACTCCCCCGCGCTTGTAGAGGCTCATCGGAGCCTCCAATTGCGCGGAGCATTTGTGGGAGAGATCCGCGGGTGTGCTGGAATTTGTGCGGAACAGAGAAGTGCGCTAGTATCTTGACTAGCCATGACAACCTCGTGGTTAACAGCCCAGGTTGTTGTGGTCAGGGTGCGTCGGAGTTGCCACTCCGACGCATCCGCTGCTTTCAACCTACCTTCGGTTTAGGTTTCCTTCCTCGTCCTTTCCTGTAGAACTTTTCTTTGAACCTGCGAACCCGTTCAACGTCTCGCTCAGTCCAGTATCGGAAGATTCGTGCGCCCGTCTTGATAGCCTGCGGAGGATGCAGTCTTCCTGAAGCCAGCCACCTTTCCATCGTCGCGGGGTGGATACCAACCAAGGCGCACACTTCTTTTGTCGAGTACGGCATAATACGCGAGAAGATGCTCGCACATTTAGCCGCATTTGTCAAGGAAAATATGCGAGTCACTGTGGGGACTTTTGTGACGCAAAACTGCAAAACAGCGGGGTCAGGGGGCCTACTGCCGCCCTCGGAGGTTGCGACTGCCACCTGGTGGCCCGCGTATTTTCAATGACTTACCACTCACCCCCGGCCACCCCCACTCACCCC
>Ga0315280_10001461_pt1 | contig 40631 bp, 35 predicted proteins | sample YL17G06_40_MG_FD_203697 | JGI IMG/M metagenome (GOLD analysis project Ga0315280, IMG submission 203697) | Sediment microbial communities from Yellowstone Lake, YNP, Wyoming, USA - YL17G06_40 | ecosystem: Environmental > Aquatic > Freshwater > Lake > Sediment | place: USA: Wyoming | collected...
ACCACTTCGGGCAAGCCTTCGCCACTGGGGTCAACCCAGACGGAGCTGGGTCGCACGCCATCGCCCAGCAGCTTCTCCAGCCGTTTGACCGTGCGCCCCGGTTTGTTGAGATCTTCAACGCTGGAGCACGGCTTGATGCCCATCTTTTCCAGGGCGAAGTTAAGGCGGTTTATGCGCATATGGTTGCCATCGGGTGCCAGGAATGGATTTTCGCCTATCTCCGTCCCCAAAAACTCCGGCACCAGCATCCCCTGCACGATTGCCAAATTAGGCACAATGCTCTTTAGCCTGCCCTTCCACTCCACCCCCTTGTTCTTCTGACTCACCCCGCTGCCATCGTAAAGCAAAACGGCAAGATCTGCCAGATAGACGCGGTGCATCATCAGCCCCGAGAGCAGGGTCTCCAGCGGGATTTCTATGGTCGTAACCAGGATATGCGCATCCACCTCCACGCTGGGCAGCGATGGTCCGTCGGGATCGTAAATGAATAGCGTTGCACCCAGCTCATGTGCCAGTAGCGCGGCATCGGGGATGATGCTGGTGTAACCGATGCCGGTCTGCCCCATCCCCAGCGAATGGCACCCCACTGCCAGCGTGCGGGATGCCAGTGCCGCTAGTTGGTGATTGCCCAGTGTGGTGTGCCCTTTCTTAAGCGCGGCTAATACCTTGGTAACTGAATAGTCGGGGCGCTCACCGTTGGCAACCTCGGGGTATGCCTCACCAAAGCGGTTCATTCCAATCACCACAGCGCGATCGGAGGCGCGACTGCGGTGCAGCTTGACCAGATGCGCTGCCAGGGCGGTTTTAAATGAATAGCGTGCCAGGCTCATCAGGGTGACGGCAGGATGGCATGCCAGCTTGGTAAGGCGCGGAGTGTGGAAGGTGAAATCGGGACCACGATAGGTCACTCCCCGTGCCACCGCTGCCGATGCCAGTTGATTGCGGAACTCCAGTAGAACGGTGGGACCCAGGAGGTCAACCACCATTTCAGGCACATCCTTGACGATGAGTTCTAAAAGCGCCGGTGGCATTTGCTCCAACCTATCTACTGCAACAAATCCAGTGGGTGGTGCACTCATCCCCTGCCCCTTCCAGAGCACACCACCCACGATGGACAAACTGCGCTCCTGCGCTAATATATCCAACCCATCCATAATGATCCCCTCATCATGGGAGCCATCCAGTAGCACCATCGCTCTCATTTTTCCCCACCCCCGGTGGAGCTATTTATAATCCGTAAAAAATCATCGTGGATCAAACCATTGCTGGCTGCAATGAATTTTTGCTTGGGATGCCAGTCGTCACCTTCACGGTTTGTTATCCTGCCACCTGCTTCGGTGACCATCAGCGCCGCGGCTGCCGTATCCCAGGGGAACAGTCCGAACTCCCAGAATCCATCAAAGCGCCCTGCAGCAACATAGCACAGGTCAAGCGCCGCCGAGCCGGGACGACGAACACCCAGAGTGCTTTTTACCATCGCGTTGAATGGCGCCAGAACCTCGTCGGGGTGCTCGCGCAAATCATAGGGGAAGCCGGTAGTGATGAATGCCTGATCCAGCGCCACCTGTCTGCTGACCGTCAGCTGCCTGCCATTCAGCCAGGCACCCCGACCTGATTGGGCGGAGAAAAGCTCATCGTGGCTGGGATCGTATACTGCACCGAGCACCGACCTGCCGCCTGACATTACCGCGATGGAGACACACCAGGCGGGATAACCATGTGCATAGTTGGTCGTCCCATCCAGGGGGTCAACCACCCACACACGCTCGCCGGAAATGTCGCCGCCACCCTCCTCCCCGAGGATGCTGTCGCCGGGGCGCTCGGCACCCAGCCGCTCCCGGAGATAGTCCTCAGCGGCGCGGTCGGCTGCCGTCACCAGGTTGATTTCACCTTTGTGCTTTATGTTCAGCTTATCCCGCCTGAATTCCGTCAGCAGCCTGCCAGTAGCGAGCGTCAATTCGCAGGCTAGATAGTATTCTGCCCGAAGGTTTTCCATCAACATCATGTTAACTGTTTTGCGTTGATTTTACAATGCTTGGGCATTCAGGTTCATCCGGACTTTTGCGCAACCACCATTATTTCCATCTCTTCCCAATCCAGCGGCTGGCGGTTCCAAGCTCCTGCGGTCCCTCCCCACACATTTTTGACTGCAAATCCGGAGCTGCGGCACATCAGCATTAGCTCTGTTGGCGCAAACGCATGTTCGTGGACGGTGACCGATTTCGTGCCTTCCGGCGTTTCATACTCCATGGTGAATTTTTCCATGTTATACACGGGATCAAATTTGCCGCTGGCAATGTCCTCTGGGGTATATTGGTGGATTTTACGCAGCCCGTTCAAGGCAGTGATCAGGAAACCTGCGCCCGGATTGAGCGTAGCGCTTATGTTGCGCAAAATGGCAAGATCGTGCTCCAGTGGGTCGTCGGCAGAACCGATGAGTCCGAATGAACCTTCGCACAGGCAGAGAGCGGCATCATACCGGGCATCAGACTTGAATTCAGTCGCATCGGATTGGATAAAATCTACATTTACACCTGCGGTTTTGGCTCGCTGCTTTGCCACTGTCAGCATCCCCGAGGATAGATCCACCCCGGTTATGTGGAAGCCGCGCTGCGCCAGAGCCACTGTATGCCGCCCGGTGCCGCATCCCATATCCAGGATGAGCATACCCGCTCTCAGTTTCAATTCCTCAATGATGAATTCAACTTCGGCTGCGGTGTTTTTGGTGAAACATTCATCATCGTATTTATCCGCGTAGCCATCAAAAAACTCCTGCCATTCATTCTTCGCGAGCCCATCCATGAATCCTCCTCATTTGCCTTAACTCCGCATTATACTTGAAGAATATGGGCGTACATATTTTTCCCTCCCTGCAAACAGCTTTTATCGGTCCGGTTCATCCAAAGCACAATGGTCGTGAATGTGGTATAAATAATTAATAGGGGAAAAATCCGCAAAGGATGGGCAAATGGCTGGGAAAAGGGCTCAAAAGGAAGACGAGAACGAGATTATAACTGATGTTAAATACTATTGCCCGCTACGCATAACGGCTTGTGCTCTCAACGGCAAATACAAGCCGGCGATTCTTTACTATCTACGCAAGGGAGCCATGCGTTTCAGCCAGCTCAAACGCCGCATCACCACGGTTACGCAGAAGATGCTTACGCAGCAATTGAGGGCATTGGAGGCGGACAAGCTGATTGAACGCCATGTCTACGCCGAGATACCGCCTCGGGTTGAATATTCCCTGACCGAGCATGGCAAGGCGCTGCTCCCCCTGCTGGAATTGATGATAGAGTGGGGGATGAATTACTACGAGACGACGGGCAAGCTGGCGGACTTCTAGGACTGATGATGACGGACAACACTCCCTGGCACCAGAATGATGATTTTTGGCACGCTTTGGCGCCCATCTTCTTTAGCCCGGCACGCTGGGAAGGCACGCCGGCAGAGATAGACCATGTCCTTGCCTTGCTGGATGTAGCTCCGGGCGGCACTATTCTGGATCTGTGCTGTGGTCCGGGCAGGCACAGTTTGGAGTTATCCCGCCGCGGCTTTAGGCTAACCGGGATTGACAGGACAAAGGCATATTTGGAAGATGCCAAATCGCGCGCCGCCCGCGAAGGTTTGAGCGTGGAATTCCTGCAGGCTGACATGCGTGAGTTCCAGCGTCCTGAAGCGTTTGACGCGGTAATCAACCTGTTCACCTCATTCGGCTACTTTGCCGACCCCGCCGATGATTTGACCGTGCTCAGGAACATCCATACATCTTTGAAGCCGGGCGGGAAGCTGGTAATAGAAATGATGGGAAAGGAGGTTCTGGCGCGGATCTATCGTGAACGCGTCTGGTCGGAATCGGAAGGCATAATTGTTCTGGAAGAACATAAACTGGAAGACAACTGGTCAACCATGACCAACCGCTGGATAGTGTTGGACGGAAACAAGCGGACGGAGTTTAACTTCTCGCACCGATTGTATAGTGCCAAAGAGCTTGAACTACTCTTATTGCAGGCGGGATTCAGCCATACAGAGTTTCATGGGTCCCTTGCCGGCATCCCCTACGACCATAATGCCACCCGGCTGGTGGCAACGGCTACAAAATAAAAGGCGACCGTTTGGTCGCCTTCTTTCCGATTGACTCCTATTCACCATACTTGGCGATGATCTGCTCCTTGGTCTTGCCCAGAATGTCGTATTTCTGCCCGATCTTGGTGAACGCTGCCAACGCTTTTTCCAAATGAGCCTGCTCATGCGCAGCAGAGATTTGGACCCGAATCCTCGCCTGCCCCTTGGGAACCACCGGATAGTAAAATCCCTTTACATAGATGCCCTCTGCCAAAAGATCCTTGGCAAAATCCTGGCTGAGCTTGGCGTTATAGAGCATGATGGGCACGATGGGATGCACACCCGGGGTGATGCCGAATCCGGCTTTGGTCATGTTCTCGCGGAACCACAGCGTGCTCTTTTCCAGCTTGTCCCTGAGTTGAGTGCTTTTGCTTAACAGGGTGAACACCTCGGTTGCCGCCGCCACGATGGCGGGTGGAACCGTGTTGGAGAACAGATAGGGACGGCTGCGCTGCCGCAGCAGGTCAATAATCTCCTGGCGACCGCTGGTACAACCGCCACAGGCACCGCCCAGCGCCTTGCCGAAGGTGGTAGTGATGACATCAATCTTGCCCATGACGCCATTATGGTCATGGGAGCCGCGACCCGACTTGCCAAGGAACCCAGTTGCATGGCTGTCGTCCACCATCACCATGGCGTCGTATTTCTCAGCCAGGGGGACGATCTGGTTCAACTTGGCGATGTCGCCGTCCATGGAGAAAGCGCCATCGGTGGCAATCAGCCGGTAGCGCTTATCCTGCGTGCGCTTGAGGATGTCCTCCAGCATGTTCATGTCGGCATGGTCGTAGCGTTCACGCTGCGCCTTGCACAGACGAATGCCGTCTATGATGGACGCATGGTTGAGCGCGTCCGAGATAACTGCATCCTGATCGCTGAGCAGGGTCTCAAACAGCCCGCCGTTAGCGTCAAAGCACGATGTGTAGAGGATGGTATCCTCGGTGCCCAGGAACTCGGAGACGATCTTCTCCAACTTCTTGTGCAAATCCTGGGTGCCGCAGATAAAGCGCACCGAGGACATGCCGTAACCGCGCTCATCCAGTGCCTTTTTGGCAGCGGCGACCAACTGCGGTGTATTTGCTAAACCAAGATAGTTGTTGGCGCAGAAGTTAATGACTTCCTTGCCGGTGTCCAGCTTGATGTCGGCGCCCTGCGGCGACACGATGATCCATTCTTCCTTCCATAGACCATCCGCCTTGATCTGCGCAAGGACTCCTTGCAGATCCTGTTTTACTTTTCCGTAAGCCATAGCCTACCTCCAAAATATAGTAATAATCTATGTTTGATGAATATCTAATTTGCTGAAGCTATTTGTGAATTTTCTCACAGGTTATGGTGCGATTCAAGCCAAAGTATGATTTGTGGATAAAGTAAAAGGGGCTTGGTATTGCCAAGCCCCTATTTGATTCCTTTAAACTACCTGTAGTCCGGTTGCAGCACTGCAGGTTTCATCGTCCACATCTGGGTGAGGTCAAACCATTGGATGCGGGTGTCCAATGGCCAACAATTGGAATGATTGAGTTTGTAGAAGTATTTGGGGAGAACATGGCTGGGAATGAATTCAATCTCATTAGGACTAACATGGTTGAACCAGTTATATAACCCCTTTGCCATGAGATAGAGTAGTTCCGCCGCGTTACACTCCCTTCTAACGCCATCGATATCGGTAACTGACCATATACCAATTACGCGCTTCAGCGGCTTTTGACGGCTGGATAAAGATATTTCGGGTGGTGTATATTCCGGTCCCACCTTGATTGCAGTCCAGCAATTCGGCTCCAGAACATTCGCCAGTTGTTGCAGAAAGTCAAAGCTGATAACTGCGCTTACACTGTCATCATGCTGCGACCATTCTCTTACCCGATAAGAATTCTCCTGCGAATAGACGACACTGGAAGGATCGTAAGGACCCAAGACCAGATCTAGGGTTCGGGTGGTGATGGTTTGCTGCCCCTTGGCGATGTCTTTGATGGCGTTGAGCATATACCACCAGGCTTCGCTCAGGCTGTAATACTCGTCTTCATCATCAACCGTGATCTTGACATTATTGGGCGGACGGGTAACATCGCTTCCTGTCTCCCATTCGTTGTTGGTCTCCCAATTATCGGTATCCTGCAAATATTCACAGATGTCATGGATTCTATCCTGGTCAAGGGAGACTGTGCCGTCATACTGCTGCACCACCATGTCCTTGGATTCGCGGTCGTTGAAGAAGATCACATTCGGATGATTATCGGCATAGTCAACCATGTCGTCAAGGAATTCACGGAACAAAGCCTTGAATTTGCCATAGGCAGCATAATCATCATCCACCATAAGTGGGACAAGCCGGGCTTCTGCAAGATTATTCGGTTGATGGGGAACACCTGTTGGACTTATCTGTTATTTGCGGAAATTGGGGCAGAATTGAGCTGTGGCATACCAATCGGGAAATCTCGGTGCTTTGACATTCTTAGACATGAAATAAGCTCCCACCCGCACATTTTCCAATTCATTGCTGGTGCCGTTGATCCAATCCATGATGAAGGCGAAGCGCTCTGCCGGTGTGGGATATGCCCATACTTTCTGCGAGGTATCGTCAACTATGGGCATCTTCTGCCAGCCCACAGAAAATGCGCCATAAGGTTCGTCTTCATCCATGACCGGGAATTTGAAGGGAAGGAAGGTCTGCAAGCCACAGAACCAGTAGAAGGGAGTTTCCGCAAAGTCATCCTTGTAGCTGTCCAACCAATCCGGCAGTTGCAGCGGGTTGTCAGGGATTTCCAGGATTTGGGGACCGAAGGGATTGGGACCGGCAAACTCGCCTCTTTCCACGCCGCAGAGCTTGTAAGCAATCCAGTTGATGGCATTTTCCATGTTGACCACTGCGCTTACTCTGCCGTCTTCGCCCAGATCGCCTAAATAAAAGTGGGTGGCGTCTATGCCATAGCAGCGCCCCTGGCGATTGCCTTTTTCCCAATCGCCGGTCCAAGGATTGAATCTATCTGTGATACGCGTGCAGGCGGAATTGATCAGCTCTTCAAAGGAGGAGTGGTTGACATCCGCACCGGGCCAGTCTTGGGGGGCATTCATGCCATAGAAGACATGCCCACCGCCATTGCGGAGGTAGTCCTTAAAGAGTTCAAGTTCTTCTGGCGGTAAAGGTTGTAAATCACCACCCCAATCTTGAATGTTTCCGAACTTCCACATATATGCTACAAAGTGTGCTGTGGAAAGAGATGCGTGACGGAAATTCCTATTTCCATATTGTTGGATATAGAATTTCTGGATTTGATACCAGGATACATCAGCATTGATATAGTCATCTGCTGAATGATGATTGAGGGACACGAATTTGCGAGCCATTTGAATCCTCCTGTTCTTTGAAATACCTTTTGGAAATGTGCTAAAATTAGATTAGCACTTTTGAAAAATTTTAATACAATTCGGAGGTTTAAGATGAAAAATATTTTGCTGACATTAATTTTGTTTATGTTGATTATTAGTTCAAGTTACTCCCAACCAAGTTGGCATATTATTACTGTTGATTCTGATGGAGATACTGGGTCTGATTGTTCTTTAGCGCTGGACAGCTTAAATCACCCGAATATCGTTTACACAAGAGATTATAGTTCACCTGAATCAGATGATTTAAAATTCGCACATTACAATGGATCAGTTTGGGAAATCTCAATCATCACCAACGCCCAAGCAGCATACGATGGTTCTATAGCTTTGGATTCTAATGATAAAGCGCATATCTCATTTTACAACTACGATGTCGGTAATAGTTATGTAAAATATGTTACTAATGCAAGTGGTTCCTGGCAGTTTTCAGATATTGAATCGTATGGAACTGTCACTACAATTGCTGTGGATAACCTGAATCATCCTCATATTGCCTATGATTATAAGGGTATCTATGGTTTAAAATATGCTTACTTTGATGGAAATGATTGGATAATTCAAATGGTTGATTCCCAACAATGGAGCGGTGCAGGTCAAAACAACTCCATCACCACCGATTCCCAAAATAACCCGCATATTTCCTATCGGCAGGATGGGTTGGGGGAATTGCGTTATCAACATTTTAATGGCAGTTCTTGGATACTGGAATACCCCGATCCTGGACAAGGTTCCTATGGGCATAGCACCTCCATCTGCCTTGATAGTCTGGATCGCCCACGCATCTCCCATTGCAACCCACTGCGTTATTGCTCCAAAGAAACCGGAACCTGGCAGGTTCAACAAATCAATAATCCAGGCTATGTTCAGTTTACATCTTTGGCACTGGATTCTAATAATAATCCGCATATAGCATATCGCCAAACGACAAATCCCGACAGTCTGAAAATGGCATATTGGGATGGAACATCTTGGCAGATAGAAACTGTTGATCCCACACCCTACACCGGTTTGTACTGTTCTTTGAAGCTTGACAATAATGATAATCCAAATATTGCATATATGCTTGGCTTACCAAATAATGATCTTATGTACGCCTGGTATGGCGAAGGCAGTTTGGGGGTTACCATTCCATCTTTCACCGCCCAGCCGGCACAGAACGACATCAAGCTTTGCTGGCAGGCAACTAACAGTGGTCCCGCTACACTTGCCGGCTTTAACCTCTATCGCATTGATTTAAGCCGCGACCCGGAAAAAAAGTATGTCAAGCTCAACCAAAATCTCATCACCGGCAATTCATCCTATACATTCCTGGATTCACGAATAGAGTCAGGCATTAACTACCAGTATCGGCTGTGGGCAACCTACACGGATGGATCAAGAGAAGAGGTCGGCACCACCGAATGCAGCAACAGTTCCATCCAACCCGCCGCCTTCAGCCTCATCGCGGTCTATCCCAATCCTGCCAAATCGCTGCTAACCTGCCGCCTCTCCCTCTCCCAACCATCGGAGGTCAACCTTTCGCTCTACGACATTTCCGGGCGTTTGGTGCTGGCTAAACGCTATGCCCTCTCCAATGGTGAGCAGGATATAGTGTTGGGGCTGGGCAAGCTGGCGAAGGGCGTTTACACGGTGCAGGTGGAAGCAAGCGGGACGGTGCAATCAAAGCGCGTAGTGGTGATGCGGTAATTCTTTGTTCGTCAATTAATATTGGATATAGAACTTCTGAATCTTGTCCCAGGCTACATCCGCATTCAGGAAATCATTCGCTGAATGATGGTTGAGAGTAACGAATTTCTTTGCCATTTTGAAACCTCCTTAAATTTGAAAAATCCTGGAGAATATGCTAAAATTATTTTTAGCACTTGATTGATTTTATCAGATTTTTGGAGATGGTGTATAATGAAATCAATAATATTCTTTCTTATATTAATGTCATCAGTTGTATTTTCTCAACCTTACTGGCATATCGTAACTATAGATTCTGATGGATGGGAAGGATATACATGTTCATTGGAATTGGACAGTCTTAACAGACCTCACATCGCTTATGTTCGCTGGTATAACCCTACTGGGAAGGATTTAAAATATGCCTACTATGATGGGAATTCTTGGATTATTAGTGTTGTTGTGAACTCTGTAGATATCCTAGAACCTTCAATCGCGCTTGATACCAACGATCAACCTAATATCTCATACCAAGACTATGGATATTTAAAATACGCTAAATACAACGGTACTACTTGGATATTTAACACGATAGAGCAATATGGAAGGTTTACAGCAATTGCGGTGGATTCTTTAAACCATCCACATATTGCATACCAAGAAACAGAAACCGATGTTTTTAAGTATGCTCATTTTAACGGCAGTAATTGGGAGATTCAGACTCTAGACACTCAATATGCCAGCGGACAAGGCACTAATAACTCCATCACAACGGATTCCCAGAATAAACCGCATATTTCCTATAGGCAGGATAGTGTTGGGGGAATTGCGTTATCAGCATTTTGATGGTAGTTCCTGGATATTGGAATACCCTGATCCAGGTCAGGGTTCTTATGGGCAAGACACCTCCATTTGCCTGGATAGTCAGGATCATCCGCGCATTTCCCATTCTTCACCCTTGCGCTATTGTTCCAAGGAAACCGGCACCTGGCAGGTGCAACAAATAGAGCCAAGCGGTGCGGGAGGCAGTTCATTAGCTTTGGATTCCATTGAATATCATCACATTGCCTATTATAAAACAAGTGAAGCTGCCCTCAAAATGGCACATTGGAATGGTTCCAGTTGGGTTATTGAAACTATTGATACCACACCTAACACTGGCTATTCTATTTCCTTAAAGTATGATAGCAATGATAATCCACACATTGCTTATCAAGTAATGGGAAATACAAAAGACCTCATGTATGCCTGGTATGGGGAAGGTTCTTTGGGTGTTGATTTGCAATCATTCACTGCAAATCCTGCCCAAAATGACATCAAACTCTGCTGGCTGGCAACCAACAGCGGTCCCGCCCAGCTTGCCGGCTTCAACCTCTATCGTATAGATTTAAGCCGCGACCCGGATAAAAAATATGTCAAGCTCAACCAAAACCTTATCATCGGCAATTCTCCTTATACATTTTTAGACAGCAGAATCGTATCCGGCGTCAACTACCAATATAGGCTGTGGGCAATCTATACCGATGGCTCCCGCGAAGAGGTGGGCACCACCGAATGTAGCAATAACTCCGTCCAACCCGCTGCATTCAGCCTGCTCTCAGTCTATCCCAATCCTGCCAAGTCGTCCCTCACCTGCCACCTGTCGCTCTCCCAAGCCTCGGAGGTCAACCTCTCGCTCTACGACATCTCGGGGCGTTTGGTGCTGGTTAAACACTACGCCCTTCCCACTGGTGAGCAGGATATAACGTTAAGCCTGGGCAAGCTGGCGAAAGGCGTTTACACGGTGCAGGTGGAATCAGGAGGAGTGGTGCAGAGCAAGCGCATCGTGGTGATGAGGTAACACTATCCATAAAGAATAAAGAAGAGACGGCAACCTGTGCCGTCTCTTCTATTTATCCCAGTTTATCTCGCAACTACTATCTTGCGGCTAATCATGGTACCGGCATTCTCCGCCTGCACCACATAGATGCCCTCGGCAAGCCCGGTCAGGTTCAGTGCTGCGGTGTTCTCGCCGGCGGCTAGGTTGAGCGTCAGGCTCTTTACCACCCGTCCCGCCAAATCGTAGAACTTCATCTGCACCGCTCCCGGGCGCTCCATGTTCACCACCACATTCGCCGTGCTGCGCACCGGGTTGGGCGCTATGCTCAGGCTGAACGCCATGGTGGCGGCGGGCAGGTTGGTGCTGCCCAGCGCGCCGTGCCTGCCATTGGTTATTGCTTCCAGAGCGTATTCGTATCTGCCTTCGCCTACTCCCCTATCCAGATAGCTGTAAGGATTTCTGCCGCTAATGGGTGTGGCATTGACCAGCGTCCACCCGGCAAGATCTCGCTTGCTTGCTGAGGTTGCACTGGGTGTTGAACCAGTGCTGGACACCGAAGCGGTTTTGCTACTCTCGCGGCGGTAAAGGTTGAACGCCACGGATGCTTCGCTGTCGTTAGTCACCCGCCAGCTTAGCTGGGCGCCTTCCTTGGCACGATGCCCCTCAAACGCGATCAGATTGACCCCGGTGGCGTCACTGGTTATTGTCACATTCGCCTCAAAGGTCTTGCCGTTGAAGTAGGTCACCGTTAGATGCATGATGCCCTGCGTCGCCGGGGTGATGTGAAGCGTCACGCTGCCGCTGGCGTCGGTCATGCCGGAAGCATGGGTCTCATTCTCCTTGTAACAGCAGACCAGCGCTCCCTCTATCGGTCCCTTTCCCGCGCTCGTCACAGTCACCGTATATGTTTGCGCACCCCCCGGAATGGACTGGGGATAATCCACCGCCAGCGTGGATATGGCTGAGTTGGGAACGCAGATATCGGGGTCGCCGCTAAGATAAATCTCGTAGAAGATATAGCGCATGATGTAATCCGACATGACCTGCCCGGCAAAGGTCGCCTTGGATAGCGCCAGTGCCAACCCATTCTGATAGACATCGCTGATGGCGTATTGATTGACATACTCGCAGTCAAACAGGTCGGAAGGTCCGGTGCCGGGCTGCCCGGGCATATACCACCCGTAACGGGTGTTGCCCACGAACGCCACGCCCCCGCCATTGGCGTTATTGACGAAGCTGGCGGCACAATTGGTGGGATAGTCTATGTTGGCATCGTAGCAACCAATCGTGTTCAGGAACCCGGTAAAACGCGGATGGTTGGTCAGGGCAGCCAGATCGGTATTGTACACATAGCCCGAATTGGTGCCCATGATGTTGGAATTGGCGTGCATAGAGTGAACCACTATACCCGGACCTGTGTTAAGCGCCGCTATCATCGCGCTGGAGTTGAATACACCCCCGCCGGGATAAGTTGTATCCCACAGTCCGGTGATTACATAGGATGGATCGGTCAGATAGTTATCTCGGATACTTGTCATCATATACATTTCGTTGGTGCTGCTATCCAGCCATCCACCGCACAGCAACGCCTTGCCCTGGTAATCGTAGGGATTGGTTTCGGCTGCCAGAGCGGTTCCCTCGTAGCAGAGGATTTTATTAACCACCGGCAATAATTGAGCTTCGGCATCGGTTTGGATGCGACCCACACAAACATCGTAGCTCAAATCCACATTGTCGGTCGTCTCACCCCAGTAGCCGTCATTATCGGCATTCCAATTCCCCTCTAAACAGGCATAATAGTTATCGGTGGGAACAAGATAGTTGCCTTCTACAGTGTCAAATGAGGGATCATAACAGTAGCGCATGGGGATAGATGTGCCGCTGCCGATTAGCAGGACATACTGGGTGGTATAATTGGTGTAATAGTCTATGATGCAGTTGCGCACTTTCTCGGCGGTATCCACACCGGTGTAATTCGCCAGGATTTCCTCCATCGTCATCACTTTGGTGATGTAACCCTTGCGCGTCTTCCAATCAGCAAGTTTGTTCGCCGATGTCGTCTGAGCCGCGTTAGTGATGATGAGGTAGGGATAGGCGGTCTGCCCGATGTGCTCTTCGTCCAGCGTGATGACGGGTGGCGGTGTAACCTCATCAGGGTTGATGACGACCGAACGCACCGACCGTTCCAGGTTCGTGGCAATCCAATCAAGCCGCCTGGTAGGATAAACTGTTGCAATAGTTGATGGCTTTAGATTGATGCTGAACTCTATATTGCGATAGAAGACCAACTGCCCGGTTTTGGGCGTCCATTGCACGGGCGCAAAGGTGATGCTGCCAACCGCATAGCCACCCAATCCGCTGGTGGAAAACGAACCGACCAGATTGCCAGGGAAAGGCGAGCTTGATTCATACGCTTCGGGATTGGCATTAACCAACACTGCAGCTTTGCTGATGGGTGTGGGATTCTGCGCCGGCATGATGCGGTGGTATCCCGGCAGAATGACCGGCTCGGCGTGGTTCACCGTAACCGACTCTATCTCCATACCGGAGGGTATTGCCAGCAGCACGGTCTTGCCGGGCAGGCTGGGCGAGCCGGGTGCTGTTGGCAGGTAGGTGCCGCCGCGTAACGTTACTGATTCAGAATCCCCAAGCTGGGAAATTGATGTTGGTGCTATTTGCAGGGATGAAGTATCCAGATTCAGCTCGTAAGCAAGACCGGAGCTAAAGAGAATCAACCCCAGGATAAAGATTGCAATAGCAAAGGTTCTCATAGTAACCTCCAAAGTTACAATCAGAAAACAATATTCTTACTAATATTGTAGCACTATTGAGAGGAAAAGTGTAATTCTTTCCTGAATTTCTGTAGTTATTCTCTATCTTTGACAGGAAATGTCCTAGTACCTTTTTTCATTTGACGAGCTTAATCCAATATCTTGCATTACCTCAGATATATGATGTAACATACAACATGCCCTTAATCTCCCCCCGCCAAATCACCAAACTGTTTGATGAATACTACCGCAGCCTGGATGGTTACTCCGGGCGCAACCTGCTGAGCCTGGAATCCACCACCGAGAACGCCATGAAGACGCTGCTGGACGGCTGGTGTCACTCGCTGGGGGGCTGGCAACTGGTTAAATTGGACTACATCACGCCGGGTGGTGAGCGGGTCATCCCCGATGGCACCGTGCGCGATGCCCTGAACCTTACCCGGGGATATTGGGAAGCCAAGGATACCGCCGATGACCTGGAAACCGAGATCAAGAAAAAGCGGCAGAAGGGCTATCCCTTTGATAAAAACCTCCTCTTTGATGACACCACCACCGCCGTTCTTTTTCAGGATTTGCAGCAAATCGGCGCCTGCCCCATCCGCTCGCGCACCGAGCTTGCCGACCTGCTGGAGGAATTCTTCCGCTGGTCTGCCCCGCCCATAGAGCAGTTCCACCAAGCCATCTCACAGTTCAACCAGGACCTGCCCAAGATTGCGGAGAAACTGCACGCCCTCATTGCCGAAGCCAAGCGCACCAACCGCAGCTTTGTGGATCAAATCAACGCCTTTCTGGAAGTCTGCCGCGCGAGCCTGAATCCAGCCACCACGCAGGAACAGGTGGAGGAGATGCTGGCGCAGCACCTGCTGACGGAACGGGTGGCGCGGCGGGTGTTCCAGTATGACCAGTTCCGCGACGAAAATGCGGTGGCGCATGAGTTGGAGAAACTAGCTGATGCCTTCTTCGGGCAAAGCCTCTCGCGGGATGGCGTGCTGGGCGGGCTTAACTACTATTTCCGCGCCGTGGAAAACTACGCCGATCAGGTCAATAACCTGCGGGAGAAGCAGGATTTCCTCAACTCGGTCTATGAGCCGTTCCTCAAAGCCTATTCCCCCAAGGAAGCCGACCGCCAGGGCATAGTCTATACGCCGCAGCCCATCGTGCGCTTTATGGTGGCAAGCGTGGAGGCGGCGCTGGGGCGGGAGTTTGGCAAGAGCCTGGGCGATGCCGGCGTGCATATATTGGACCCCTGCACCGGCACCGGCAACTTCATCGTGGAGGTGATGGAGAAGATACCCCGCGACAAGCTGGAATATAAATACCGCCATGAACTGTGGGCGAATGAGGTGATGCTGCTGCCCTATTACATTGCCGGGCTGAATATTGAAGCCAAGCTCTATGAGAGGATGAATGCCTATATAGCCTTCCCCGGGATATGCTTCACCGATACCCTGCTCTTGAATAGCGATGACCCGCGGCGGGGAGGGCTGTTTAGTGCGGAGAATGCCGAGCGCATAAAGCGGGAGGAGGACGCCAACATTACGGTGATAATTGGCAACCCGCCTTATAACGCCTGGCAGGAGAGCGAGAATCAGAACGCCAAGAATATATCCCATGAATATGTGATGGATAGAATAAAGAAAACTTATGTAGCGGATACCAGAGCCACCTTGAAGAACTCATTGTATGACCCTTACATCCAGTTCTTCCGATGGGCTTCAGATCGCATTGGAGAAGAAGGCATTGTTTGCTTTGTAAGCAATAATGCATTTCTTGATGGTTATGCTGCTAGTGGTTTACGAAAGCACTTATTACACGATTATAGTGCAATTTACCACTTGGATTTAGGTGGTAATGTGCGTAGGAACCCAAAGATAAGCGGCACAACCCATAATGTTTTTGGTATTCAAGTAGGTGTGGGAATTACGGTTCTTCTTCGTAAAAAGGGAGAACCCGGAGGAAGAGTATTTTATGCCCGAGTAGATGAATTCTGGACCCGTTTTAATAAATATGAGTTCCTGGATTCTGAGCATGATTTTTCCAAAATAGAATGGCAGGAGCTAATTCCAACTGACGAATATAGAGAATGGTTCACACCGATAAGCGATTTTGAAACATTGATTGCCTTAGGAAACAAAACAGAGAAAGCAAAAGAAATTGACAAGAAAGAAAGCATATTTGCTGTATTTGGAGCAGGCGTAAAAACCAATAGAGACGAAATTGTTTATGATTTTGACCGCTGGCAGTTGGAACAACGAATGAAGCGGTTTATTGAGGCATACAATTTGGAAGTTGATCGCTGGAAACGATCTGATAGAAAACAAAACCTTGATGATTTTGTTCGCTATGAAGTGATTAACTGGAGTGGCGATTTAAAGGTTGCCTTAAGCCGTGAGAAATATGCAGAGTTTGATGATGGTAAAATACGAAAAGTCTTATATAGACCATTTAACAAAAAATATCTGTATTTCGATAGCTTACTTAATAACAGTATTTACTTAAACCCTTACTTTTTCCCAAATGAAATTGCTGAAAAAGAAAACAGGATTATCTGGTTAAAGGTCGGTAATGCATGGCCCACGTTTGCTTTAATCTCGGATCACATTTGCGATCTTTTACCACAAGGTGGATCCCAATGCTTCCCGCTCTATGTCTATGATGAGGATGGGAGCAATCGCCGGGAGAACATCACACCCTGGGGCATCAAACAATTTACGGAGCATTACTGTGGGACCTCATCCCTAAAACCCGGCAAAGACACCTCATCCCTAAATCCCTTCTCCGTAAACGGAGACGGGACTTTATCCGAATCAGATTTGGGCAGTTCTCCCCTCGCCGTTTACGGAGAGGGGTCGGGGGTGAGGTCAGAAAACACAGAAGGGACTTTACCCGAATCAGATGTGGGCAGTTCTCCCCTCGCCGTTTACGGAGAGGGGTCGGGGGTGAGGTCAGAAAACACAGAAGGGACTTTACCCGAATCAGATGTGGGCAGTTCTCCCCTCGCTGTTTACGGAGAGGGGCAGGGGGTGAGGTCAGAAAACACAGAAGGGACTTTATCCGAATCAGATGTGAGCAGTCCACCCCAAGCCATTTCCGGAGATGTGCCGGGGGTGAGGTCAGAAAACACAGACGGGACTTTATCCGAATCAGATGTGAGCAGTTCTCCCCTCGCCGTTCACGGAGAGGGGCCGGGGGTGAGGTTTGAACATAAACTTCTCATCGCTCGGAAAGAAGGCGAAGTTTGGTACACCGATCCCATCCTCTGGGAAAAACTTAAACCATTAGCCAAACAAATGCGACAGGAACCAACCGAGGCTGAAGATATTCTCTGGCAAAGACTGCGAAACAGGAAGCTGCTAGGTTTAAAGTTTAGAAGACAACATACAATTGAACGTTTCATAGTTGATTTTTACTGCAAAGAACTTCGTATGGTAATTGAAGTGGATGGTCCGATTCACAATTACACACCCCAGGAAGATAAGATTAGGGAAGAGTTTTTGGAAGGTGCAGGCTTGACAGTTCTGCGCTTCACCAATGATTTGGTTCTTAAAGATATTGATTCTGTGATACGCCAATTAACTGAAAAATCAAATGAAATCAAGAAATCTCCCCTCGCCGTTTACGGAGAGGGGTCGGGGGTGAGGTCAGAAAACACAGACGGGACTTTATCCGAATCAGATTTGAGCAGTTCACTCCAAGCCATTTCCGGAGATGTGCCGGGGGTGAGGTCAGAAGAAATCACCCCCTGGCGCATCTTCCACTATGTTTATGCCGTGCTCCACGCCAAGAGTTATCGCAGCAAATATGCCGCCAACCTGCGCAAAAGCCTGCCCCGCATCCCGTTGCTGGGGGACGTCGCGACATTCTCCCGCCTGGCAGAATTGGGCGAGCAACTGGCGGAACTGCACCTCAATTACGAAACCGCCGACAGGTTTTCTCTCAAGCGGGTGGAGAATCCCAAAGTGGAGTGGAGCTGGCTCTGCCCCAAGCTGCGGCTGGATTCCAAGGATAAGTCAGTCATCCGCTACAACGATGCGCTTACGCTGGAGGGGTTGCCGCCCAGGGCGCTGGAATACCGGCTGGGCAACCGCAGCGCGGTGGAATGGGTGCTGGACCAATACCGCACTTATCCGGCTAAAGACGAGTTCGTGATTGATCTGATAGAGCGGGTTATTACCGTGAGTTTAAAGACAGTGGATATAGTGGCTAAAATCAACCAGATATATGATTCCAGTATCTAAATACGGTTATGGATCAGTGCACTACACTATTTTTGAGACAGTCGGAACGAAGTCTTTGCGTGCATACTCATTATGTTCGTCGGGAGAGTTTTACGCAGAAGCCTGGTCGGAATACTTAACAAAAACAAGAGCCGGTTCCAATTCGCAGATGAACCGCTTTTTTAATTGGTTGTGTGGTGGCGCACCAATACAATGAAAATACACGTTAGAAGAATTAGCACACGACAAGACTTTTGGTTTGCTATAATTAATGGTGAATTAACAGCAACAGCAGATGTAGCAGACGAGGCGGTAAAAGCAGCAGCCAAAAAGATGAATACAGACGGGCTGTTTGTGTGGAGCGGGGGAAGGACTGAAGGCGGAGGCATGGCGGATAAGATGAGCAAGGTGCCAATATCAGAGGACTACGCAGGGGCAATAACATGGCAGCTTGAGCATGACTTGGGGCTTGATTATCGTGCATTCATCGCATATTAAAGCGAGGCAGAGATGGCACAGCAAGGACTACACGCATCAACTTCTGTTTGAACCAAGGGGTTAAATCTCGTATTAGACAAGGGGTTTAAACCCCTTGTCAAATTAGTTGGCGTAATTTTAATCCCGCATAAACACACAAAAATATTTGGCAAAATCCCCTTCCCCACCCGTTGAAATTGGCATATAATATCTCAACGGACTTTTAGCATTTTGCATTAATTTACCCAACCCAAGCCCTTAATAATAAATAAGATAAAGGAAACGCCATGCTCGCCCTTTCCGAAAATTCACTAACCGTGTTGCGCAAACGCTATTTGAAGCGCGACGAGAACGGTAATGTTACCGAGACGCCGGAGGAAATGTTCCGGCGCGTAGCTTCCGTGATCGCCGGCGTAGAGAAGCTCTACGGCACCAGCCCTACCGACATCGCCAAGCTGGAGGGCGATTTCTACGCCGCCATGACGGAGCTCCACTTCATGCCCAACTCCCCCACCCTGATGAACGCCGGGCGTGAGCTGGGGCAGCTTTCTGCCTGCTTTGTGCTGCCCATAGAGGACACCATGGACGGCATCTTTGAGACGGTCAAGCAGACTGCACTCATCCACAAAACCGGCGGCGGCACCGGATTTTCCTTCTCCCGCCTGCGCCCCGCCAACGATCTGGTGCGCACCACCAAGGGTGTTTCCTCCGGTCCCATCAGCTTTATGGAGGTCTTCAACGTCGCCACTGAGACTATCAAGCAGGGGGGAACCCGCCGCGGAGCCAACATGGCAATCCTGCGGGTGGACCACCCCGACATCCTGGATTTCATCGTGTGCAAGATGGACAACGACCGGCTGAATAACTTCAACATCTCGGTCGGTGTAACCGACGAGTTCATGGAGGCGGTGCTTGCCAACCGTGACTACCCGCTGATCAGCCCCCGCACCGGTGAGACCGAGCGCGTGCTATCTGCACGCAAGGTCTTCACCATGATCGTGAACATGGCGTGGCGCAACGGCGAGCCGGGCATCATCTTCCTGGACGCCATCAACCGCGACAATCCCACCCCCGCCCTGGGCAAGATTGAATCCACCAACCCCTGCGGTGAACAACCCCTGCTGCCCTATGAATCGTGCAACCTCGGTTCCATCAACCTCGCACTGTTCGTAAAAAACGGCGAAAATGGCGCCGAGGTGGATTGGGACGGGCTGCGCGACACCATACACCTTGCCGTGCGTTTCCTGGACAATGTGATTGATGCCAACACCTTCCCCCTGGAAAAGATCGCCGAGATGACCCGTGGCAACCGCAAGATCGGCTTGGGCGTGATGGGATGGGCGGACATGCTGGTGCAGCTTGGCATCTCCTACAATTCCACCGAGGCGTTGGACAAAGCCGAGGAAGTCATGGGCTTCATTCAAAGCGAATGCTACGCGCAGTCGGTGGCGCTTGCCGAGGTGCGGGGGAGCTTCCCCAACTTTGAGCGCAGCGTCCACGCTGACCGCTACCCGCGTCTGCGCAATGCCGCCCTGACCACTATAGCGCCCACCGGCACCATCAGCGTCATCGCCGATTGCTCCAGCGGCATAGAGCCCTACTTTGCGCTGGCGTTTGAGCGGCATGTACTGGACGGCGCCCGGCTGGTTGAGGTCAACCGGTTCTTCACCGATATTGCGAAAAAGCGGGGATTTTGGAGTGACGAGTTGGCAGTGGAACTCAAGGATAAGGGCAGCGTGAAGGAATTCGCACAAGTGCCACCCGAGGTTAAAGCGCTCTTCCCCGTGGCGCACGATATTGCGCCAGAGTGGCATGTGCGCATGCAGTCGGCATTCCAGCACCACATAGACAACGCGGTGAGTAAAACCATCAACTTCGCGAACTCCGCCACCCCGCAGGATGTGGAGGAGGCGTATCTGCTTGCCTGGCGCGAGGGGTGCAAGGGCATCACTGTGTATAGGGATGGGAGTCGCGATGTGCAGGTGCTGAACATCGGTGACAAGGAAAAGAATGAAGGCATCGCCATCCCCGGCAAGATAAAGCCGCGTCCCCGCCCCGACATGGTGCGAGGCGTAACCCCGAAGGTTAAAACAGCATGCGGGAACCTTTACATCACGCTGAACGAGGATGATATGGGACTGTGCGAGATCTTCGCCCAGTTGGGCAAGTCGGGCGACTGTGTGCGGGCGTTCCTGGAGTGGGGCTGCCGCCTGGCGAGCATGGCGCTGCGCGCGGGGGTTGGTCCGGCAACTATAGTGGAGAACAGCCTGGGCATCATGTGCCCCAAGCCGTGCTGGGTGAACGGCGAACAGGTGCTCAGCTGCCCCGATGCCATTGGACGGATGATCCAGGAGAATATGCACATAGAGCTATTCCGTGATGAGCCGGTAGTGGGAGCAGGAGAGATGTGCCCCGATTGCGGTGGCAAGTTGGAGCAGGAAAGCGGCTGTGCGGTGTGCAGAAGTTGCGGATTCAGCCGATGCTCGTAAGGCAGTGCTGAGTAAGAGAAGAAAAAGCAATGAGCGATGAGCAATGAGTAAAAGCAAAAACTTTAAGCACTTTGGAGGAAAAGAAGATGGCGATACCTAATCTATATGACATCATGATTCCGTTATTAGAATCGGTTTCTGACAGCAAGGAACACCATTGGTCAGAGGTCGCAGAGGTATTATCAAAGCATTTTAATCTGACTGAAGATGAAAAAAATCAAGTGTTGCCCAGTAGGAAAGACTTGATATTTGCGAATAGAGTGAAATGGGCAAAACTAGGCTTATCAAAGGCTGGTTTATTAATCACAACGCATAGGGGCATTTGGCAAATAACTCCAAGTGGTTTAGACCTTTTAAAAACAAGAATTGAAAATATCAATGATAAATATCTTTATGAACATTATCCTACTTATAAAGAATGGAAAGACAGTTTTACTACAAAACAAAGAACTAAAGGAATAGAATCAGCAACAACATCATTAGAAAAGCCACCCGAAGAGTTGATTGATGACGCTTTCCAAGGAATTAAACTACATCTAATTGATGAGATTTTAGAGACTGTTAAAAACTGCAGTCCGAAATTCTTTGAGAATCTGGTACTCGATTTATTATTCAAAATGGGTTACGGTGGTTCTAGAGAAGAAGTAATGCATACAGGCAGATCAGGCGACGGAGGTATAGATGGTGTCATTAACGAGGATAAATTAGGTTTGGATAAAGTTTATGTTCAAGCAAAAAGGTGGAACAATTCAGTACCACTTGATACTGTGAAAAGCTTTACTGCTTCATTAATGCCGCAAAGAGCGAGGAAAGGGATTATCATCACTACATCAACATTCCCAGATTCAGCACGAAAGTTCGTAGATAGCATTGATCCGAAAATAGTTTTAATAGATGGTATCACTTTAGCTAACTTAATGATTGAACATGATGTGGGCGTGTCTACTCGCCATTCCTATGAAATCAAGAAAATTGATCATGATTATTTCGTTGAGGAGTGAATGACAAAAACCTACTTCCCATCCTTCTTTTTTGCTACAGCACTTCTTAGTCCCCCGATAATGCGGGAGAGTTCCTCTGCTTGCTCTAGGAGATTCCTGAATTTGACTTCGTCTAAATACCCCACATCGTAGGCGACATATATTTGTGACTTAAGTTCTGCACAAGATGCCTTTGCCGTATATAAGAATCTGTGAAACTCAGTTGCTCCTCCCCTCTCATAACCCTCAGCAATGTTTGACATGATGGATACGGCGCTTCTCTGTAATTGATCTTTCAATCCAAAGTCTCTGGCTATCTTTTCCTCTTTACAAACAAGATAAATATCTTTGACAAGCGCTCTTGCCTTCTGCCAAGCAATTAAATCCTCAAATCTGCCAACACTCCCCATATTAAAACTCCTTTAAGCATTCTCCGTCTTTCCTCATTGCTCATTGCTCATTGCTTCTCCCGCTCCTACTCATCGCTCATTGCTCATTGCTTCACCCGCTTCTACTCATCGCTCGTCGCTCATTGCTCATTGCTTCACCCGCTTCTACTCATTGCTCATCGCTCATTGCTCATCGCTCATTGCTCATCGCTCATTGCTCATTGCTTCACCCGCTTCTACTCATTGCTCGTCGCTCATTGCTCATTGCTTCACCCGCTTCTACTCATTGCTCGTCGCTCATTGCTCATTGCTTCACCCGCTTCTACTCATTGCTCATCGCTCATTGCTCATTGCTTTCTTCCGAATTCTTCATTGATTATACGCCGTGCTGCCTCCGGCAGGGTTCGTTCCACCGCCGGGCTTAGTTTATCCGAGAATTTGTGGGTATCCGCCCCTACAATCAGATAGACAATAATGTATTTGGGCAGCTTCAGGTTTAACTCTGACCCGATGTGTAGTGCCTCCGCCAGCGAGGTATCGTGCTGCCCCAGCATGCGGCGGCTCTCCAGCATCCCACCCGGAGCGGTGCGCAAACATTCCCCCGGTGCATAGTCACTGCTCTCCATCGTGTCGATGATAATCACCCGGTCGTATCCTTCCAGCGCATGCATCAAGCTCAAACCTGCCAGGTCGGCAAGCACTAGCCGGGCGGTTCCTTCTGGCAGTTTGTCATGGACCATACCAGCTAGCGCCAGTCCGGCGCCGTCATCGCCCAATAGCTCGTTGCCCAACCCCAATAGCAGTATCCGTTCCTTCATTCCATCCTGCTTTTTATTAAGTTGACTACCTCGGCAACTGCCAGTTCCACAGCTATGGCAACTGCCGGGGTCATCTCAACTCCCACTTGAGTAGAACCAACCTGAATGCCCACCAGTTTCTTCTCCGTCATACCCAGCTTTTCATCCACCATGGATGCCAGGTTGATGCCCTCCACCGGATCCAGTTGGTGCGCCGAACGGCTTACCCCCGGCTGCAGGTTCGCCCAGTCGGTCACGATCACCGCACCTGGTGCCAACCCCTGCTGATTGATGGCATCCAAAAGTATGATCAACCCCTCACCGTGATAGTGGCTGATGATCCCCAGCGAGTCCGATCCTAAATCCACCAGATGCACTTCCGGCGGTAGATGTGCATTCCCAAGCTGCCCCAATATCACCTGACCAACACCGTCATCACCCGAAAGCAGGTTGCCCAGCGCCGCTACAAGAATCGTTTCCCCCATAATCGGTTCAATGTTAGCATTTGCCTTGCCAGAATCACAGTGAATCATTAAGCGCCATGCAAAAAGACATATCCTTGACCCCATCAAAGCGCCACTACACTATTGGCACCGCTGGGCATGTTGACCACGGCAAATCGGCGCTGGTGTGGAAACTTACCAACACCAACCCCGACCGCCTGAAGGAGGAGCAGGAGCGGGGCATGTCCATAGAGCTTGGCTACGCCTTCCTGAACCTGCCCGACCTCGGCGAGGTGGCGTTTATTGATGTGCCCGGGCACGAGCGCTTTCTGCGCACCGCGGTGGCGGGGATTTGGGGCATAGACCTGGCTATGCTGGTCATCGCCGCCGATGAGGGACCCATGCCGCAGACGATAGAGCACTTGGAGGCGCTGGAATATCTGGGCGTGCGGCGCGGGCTGGTGGTGCTGAACAAGGTGGATTTGGTGGAACCGGACTGGCTGTTGCTGATGCAGGAGGAGGTGGAAACTCTGGTCAAGGGGACATTTCTGCAGAATGCGCCGATAGTCAGCGTCTCGGCAAAGACTGGCGTGGGATTGGATGAACTCCGGGAAAAGTTGACAGAACTCTTGCGTCAGGTTCCCACCGAGGTTCCCCAAGCCAACCTGCGCCTGCCCATAGACCGCATCTTCACCATGCGTGGGTTTGGCACCATCGTGGCGGGGACGATAGCCGGCGGCGAGATCCACACCGGCAACGAGGCGGAGCTTATGCCGCAGGGGCGGCGCTTGCGGGTGCGCTACATTCAAACGCACAATGTGCAGGTGGAGAGCGCGGGTCGGGGGCAGCGCACAGCGGTGAACCTTCCCGGCATCGCGGTAGAGGAGATCGCCCGCGGTGATGAATTGACCGCGCCGGGCACCATGCTGCCTACCCGCCGCCTGGGGGTCAGGCTGATGCTCAGCCACCGTGCGGGATCGCCGCTGCTCCAGCGGGCACGCCTGCGTCTGCACAAGGGCACTGCCGAAGTAATATGCCGCGCGGTGCTGCTGGACCGGGCGGAGCTTGCCCCCGGTGCATCGTGCCTCTGCCACCTCCGCCTGGAGGAGACCATCGTGGCAGAGCGCTATGAGCGCTTTGTGGTGCGGGGCTTCTCCGAGATGCGGGTGATTGGCGGCGGGCAGATAGTGGACCCCTATGTCTGGATACGCCGCCGCATGCGGGCGCAGGAGTTGGAACGGCTCGCCGGGGTGGAAAAGGCTGACACGCCGGGGTTGATCCTGTCGCTGCTGCTGCATGGGCAAGCCCGGCAGAAGGTCTTCCGCCTGGCGGAACTCATCCCCCTCACCTCGCAGACGGAGAGCATCCTGCGCAAGACTTTGGCGGAGCTTGTCAGCAACGGCAAGGTGCTGGAGATAGACGGGCGCTTCATCCACCCTGACTACTATCTGGCGATAAAGGACGAGGTTGCGACGATCTGCCGTAAAACGCTTGCCGGGGGAAGGGTGTCGGGCGCTCTATCGGGGGAAGAGGTGCGCACCCGCCTGAAAGCCAGCATTGATCTGCCCATCGTGGACCGGGCGCTGCGGGAACTTGCTACTGAGGGCAGAATCCAATACAGCGCCGGCATCATTACTGCCGCCGATGGGCAATCGGGCGCCGGGCTGACCCCGGAACTAAAGGCGCTGCAGCAGCAGATGGAACGCCTGTTTGACCCCAAAGGTTTTGTTCTCATCACGCTACCCGAGTTGCAAAAGCGCTTGACCGGTGCCAGTGGGTTAAAGAAGTTGATCGGCTATCTGGTGGCGAAGAGCGAACTGGTCACACTATCCGAAGGATTATTGGCGCGCAGAAGCGATATGGAACGGGCGTGGGAGAATGTGAGGTTGATACTTGAGAAAGAGGGCGAGCTGCGGGTGGCGGACTGGAAGGACCGGGTGGGGCTTAGCCGCAAGGACGCCACTGCCATCCTGGATTGGTTTGTCGCCGAGGGCAGAACCATGCGCCTGGAAGGCACCCATCGTCTGGCTTAGACCCGATGAATTGACCAATGCAGCCAAAGGTGATAATCTTGGAGAACTATGCCTAGCTTTATCAAGAGCAAAGCCGGCAGGGGCAAAGTGGCGGAAGCGCTCATCCTGCCGCTGGGGCGCATTGTCGCTGACCACGCCGCCGACGAGGGGATTGACCCGCTGCGCCTCGCTGAGGAACTAGCGCGAGACCTCTTCAATGGCTATATCCTGCTACGGGATTTGGCGCGCACCCGCCAGGGCATAGTGATGCTGGTGGCGGGACAGGAGGCGGGGACGATTTTGCAGGTGGGTAGGGATATCCTGACCGGCACCGAGGCGGCAAAACGCATCAGCGCCGATCATCCTGCGGTGGCGCTGGCACTCACCGCCCACGACCTGGGCGAGGGGCAGACCATGGCGGCATCGGCGGCGCTGGTGGGGGAGCGCTGTTTCATGCGCATGCCCACCACTGCGCTCAATTTCCCGGTCATCACCGATATATGGAAGCAGCGCAAATACACCGGCATCATCTGGGCGGGCAGGCGGGATAAGGCGATTGCGGCATATTTCCACCGCGGTGCTGTGCTGGGCGAGATCGGACGCGGCGAGGGCAGACTTTACCCGGGCACCGGCGGTCTGGCTGACCTGTGGAAGGATGGCGGTGTGGAAGCCGAGGCGTTTGTGAGGCTGGCGTGATGACAGATTTCAATCTGGATAAAATGAAGCCTCTGATTATCAAATCGCTCTTGGAATTGGGTGTGAGTGTCAGGAGGATCATCCTGTTCGGTTCCAGAGCCAGTGGGAAAGCCGGCAAGCTGAGCGACTACGATTTTCTGATCGTGACTGAAAAAACCTACCCCATTCCCCAAAAAATGATTCTTAGCAAACGGATTCGGGAAGAACTCTCCTTTTACCCCATTGATGTGATTATCAAATCCGAGGATGAAGTAAACAAACAGAAGGACAAGATAGGAACCTTGGTTCGTGAAGTGTTGAACGAAGGGGTTGAGATATGAAGGAAGATGTTAGACAGTGGATTACCAAAGCAATGGAGGATTACCGAATAGCCGAGCATGAACTGGGTTTCCCAGAAGATGAAATAACAACTGGTCCGGTTTGCTTTCATTGTCAGCAGGTTGTTGAAAAGTTATTGAAAGCATTTCTAATTACCCAAAAGCTGGACTTTGGTAAAACACACGATCTTGAGTATCTCGTTAAACTATGTTCGGAAATTGATGCTTCGTTTAAAACACTTGATATTGGGACACTTACTTCTTATGCGGTTGATGTCAGATATCCGGACGATTTCTATATTCCATCAATAGACGAAGCGCGAATTTGTTTTGAAATTGCGACCAAAGCGAAGGAATTCATTCTGAAAAAGATTTAGCCCTTTCTAATATCATAAGTAGCTGTTAATCTTTTCCCTTTTCCTCATATTCGCCCGTTAGCGCTGTTTGATGAAACCTGTTGTGTGATACTATTGTTATAGGGATAGTATGGAGGTGAATGGCATGAAAGAGCGAGTTCAAGCGGCTATAGATAAGATTCGCCCCACATTGCAGGCGGATGGCGGCGATGTTGAGTTGGTGGATGTGGTGGATAATGTCGCCAAAGTGCGCCTGACTGGTGTCTGCGGCGGCTGCCCCTTCAGCCAGATGACGCTGAAAAATGGTATAGAGCGGGTGCTTAAGCAGGAGATTCCCGAATTGATATCGGTGGAACTGGCGGAATAATACTTAAATATCTGTTTATGTAGGGGCGCAATATATTGCGCCCCTACATTGCACATCCCGGTGTTATCCTAATCACCGTGAAAATACCTGACTTAAGCCACCATCTTTGGTTCGCCGACTGGCTCGCCCGCCGTGCAATCCCCCGCTATCGTCCCGAATTCGTCTATCTGGATGTGTTTGACGGCTGTGATAGCGCCTGCCGCTATTGTTTGGGAGCAGGCGTTAAGGGTGAACCCATCAGCGCCGATCTCTACCACCATATAGTAACCGAGATGAAGCGCTGGGAAGTTCACGAGCTGAGCCTCTCCACCAATGGTGAGCCTACACTTCATCCCGATCTGCCTGTGCTGGTGGCGCAAGCAGCGCAAGCCGGCTTGAAGGTCTATTTCGCTACGGGTGGGCATCGTATAGATGACGCGCTAGCGCGTGAGTTGGTTCGTGCCGGAATTTCCGGGGTTGCCACAAGCTTGGAGACAATTCCATTGGACGACAGACATTCTTGTCTGTCGGGACAGGCAGGAATGCCTGTCGTCCAAGAGATTCCCGCATCATGGGAACGCAGTCTTACCGGCATGGATGCCCTCCTCCGTGCGCGCGGATCAAATGGCTTGCCCCGCCTGACCGTCCTCCTCCCCCTCCCCTCCAATACTCCATCAACCCTGATGGACAAACTAAGCGCGGCTGCCCTCTCCCGTCTGAGCCATCCCCCCGATGGTTTGCTGGCGCTGCATCGCCACGACTGGCATGGCGCTTTTCCGGGAATTCAAACCCGCGCCCGCAAACCGCACTTTGTTTGCCAGCACCCCTGGCGCGGGCTTTACCTCAGCCGTGCCGGTGAGGTGCTCACCTGCTATTTTGATCCACACCGTTTGCAAGTTGTGGATTCGGTTATAGGGAAGGAGCTGGAAGCAGCCTGGCGGGATGAAGCAATGGAGACGGTCCGCCGCGCCCATCGTTCTGGAAAGTTTGGCAACCTATTCCTCTGCGCGCAGTGCCGCCTGCCCGATCGCACCCACCCGCTGGGCTATCTGCGCCGCGTATTAAATGAACAGTGGCACTTCGGCAGAAAATCCAGCCGGGTATTCCACTGGTATTGTTGATGCCCCAAGTCCAGCGGTTTTTTTCCAGCCGCTTTTTGCTAAGTTGATGTATAATGGGTATTAATATTTACTCGTAACGGTAGACTAATACACCCTTTTCCAATAACCGAACTAAAAATAGGATCAAAATAATGGGACTCTTGGATAAAACCTATAACTTCGTCCGCGCCGATCAGACCAAAGCCGCCGGGCTCTATCCCTTCTTCCGCCCCATAGCCAGCCGCATAGAGTCGGAAGTCCGCATGAACGGCAAGCGGGTCATTATGCTGGGTTCCAATTCCTACCTAGGGCTTACCCATCACCCCAAGGTGATTGAGGCAGGCATAGCTGCACTTAATAAGTATGGCTCTGGTTGCGCCGGCTCTCCCTACCTTAACGGCACCCTGGATATCCACCTGGCACTGGCACAAAAGCTCGCCGAGTTTGTAGGCAAAGAGGCGGCACTCCTGTTCAGCACCGGCTTCTTCGCCAACCAAGGCTCCATCAGCACCATCACCGATCGCAGCGATTATCTCTATTACGATGCCATGGATCATGCCAGCATCATAGAGGGCGTGCGCATCAGCTTTGCCCGCAAATTCAAGTATGCCCATAATGACATGGAGCAATTGGAACACGCTCTCTCTTCAGTGGACAATGATGCGGGCAAGTTGATCGTGACGGACGGCGTCTTCTCCATGGAGGGCGACATCTGCAAGCTTAAGAGTATTGTAGCGCTGGCAAAGAAATATAACGCCGAGGTCATGGTGGATGAGGCGCATGCGGTGGGAGTTTTAGGCAAGAACGGCAAGGGAACCTGCGAGCATTTCGGGCTTGGTGACGATGTGGAAATCATCATGGGGACATTCTCCAAATCCCTGGCAAGCGTGGGTGGATTTGTTGCCGCCAGCGAACGCACCATTAACTTTATCAAACACCACAGCCGGGAATTGATCTTCTCCGCCAGTATGCCCCCCGCCAGCGTAGCCACCGTGCTCGCCGCCCTGCAGGTGATGAAGGATGAGCCGGAGCTGCGCGAGCATTTGTGGGCTAATACACGCTACATGGCTAAGGGGCTTAAAGACATAGGCTATAGATTGCTTTGCGAAGAGACACCCATCCTTCCCGTCCCGTTGGGTGAGGATGAAGCAGCTTTCCGCGCCACCATGAATCTGCAGGAGGAGGGCGTATTCGTCAATCCCGTCATCAGCCCGGCGGTTCCGCCCGGCGGCGCTTTGATGCGCATCAATATGATGGCGACCCACACCACCGAACAGATGGATTTCGCGCTGGATAAGATGAAAAAGGTGGGCAAGAAGCTCGGGATTATATAAGCAACCTATATGTAGGGGCGCAATATATTGCGCCCCTACATCATTTCATCATAATTCCGATTGATAATGCTATTATCATCAACGGAGGAAACCATTGCGCTTGATTCACTTTCTTTCGCTAATCCTGACCGTCACCGTCATCCTGATCTGTGCCGGCTGCCCCCCGCCACAAGAGCACTTCTCTTACCGGGGTGGTCCGGGCAGACCCGGGCTTAGTGCACCCACATCACTGGAGAACAAACAGGCTTGGCAGCTCAAAACCGGGGGGACGATGCTGGCACCCACTGCCGCAACCAATGCCACCGTTATCGCCGGCACCACCGATGACCGCATAGTCCTCGCCGACATCGCCACCGGTAAAATAACCGTAGTTATCCCCACCAACGGCGATGTTACCGCCGACGCCGCAATAGACGGCACACAGGCTTATGTGGGTGCAATGGATGGGAAGGTCTATACTATTAATACCAAGACCAACACCACGGTCTGGCAGACTAATCTCGGCGTCCCCATCGCGGCACCGCTGGCAGTGACGCAGAATGCTATTTATGTGGCGGACATCAAGGGGCGGCTGAGCAAACTGGGCAAGAATGGCAAGGCGCTGTGGCAAAGGGACCTTGGCTCTCCCATCTATGCCGCACCCGAGGTGGAGGGGAATTTGGTCTATGTGGGGACTTATGCGGGCAAGCTGGTGGTTGTGGATACGCGGAATGGTAAACCCTTGTGGGATTACAGTAGCACCAGTGCGATAGTAACCAGCCCCTGCGCGATAGGCAAGCTTGTGCTGATCGTTGACAGGCTGGGCAATGTGGCGGCGCTGGATGCTGCAGGTGGTGGCATAGTGTGGTCGGTCAACCTCAAATGCACGGTGGAGGCTAATCTTGCCGCCAACGCTGACCGGGTGGTTGTGGCGAGCCTGGATGGGCAGGTTATCTGCCTGAGCCTTGCTGATGGCAAAACACTGTGGACGGTAAACCTTGGCTCGGCGGTGCAGGGCGGCGTAGCGTTATGGGCGGATCAGGCATTCCTGACCACCACGGATGGCAAAATGACCGTGCTTTCGCTTGCCGATGGCGCAAAGCTGCTCTCCAGCGACCTGAAGGGTGAAATCATCGCTGCGCCTACACTAACGCCGGCAGGGATTGTGGTGAATATGGCGGATGGCACTATAGTGCTACTCAAGTGAATAAACAGCTCTATAGTCAATTCTTGTCTTGTCTTTGATCATGCGCGATATTTCCTCAGTTTTATCGCACCACAAATCATTGACCAGTATCATAAAGCGGTTGTTGTCCGATTCTGCATAAGACATCAGACAATTCCTGACATAGTCCAGGTTTCCCTCTATCATATAGCCATTACACGACCCCATCCCCAGTCTTTTTGCCTTTATCCTCACACAGGTGTATCTCGCTGGTGGTTTTATGAACACATCATTAGCTAAATAGGGCGACATGTTAGCAAAACCAAAGATGTGGGCATCTTCCGGAAGATTTCCTATCAACTTGGCAAAGGATTGGTATTGCGCTTTGTATTTCTGTGCATAATCCAAAAGCACCTCACGCGAAGTAACAGAAGATTGAAACACTCCGTATAGAAATACACCCAGATAAGCAACAATTACCGGATAAAGCCAAACTTTCTTCAGCCTAAATCCCTTTACAATAATGTATGAGATCAAAATGGATGCCAAAGCGACCAAAGGGGTGAGATGTAGCCACCCCCAGTAATTGTTGCCTAGATAGCTGAAAGCCAGCAAGATTCCCGACAGGATGAAGCTGGTGGCAAGGATTAGGAAACGGTGCCAATCACGGAGAGAACGATAAAAAAAGAAGAACGCAAGGGTGGGTAGGACTAGAAGAATAAATATGGTAATAGGATATTCATCGCCAAAGGGATTGGCAAGAAAGGGAAGCACCAATCCGCTAGTGAGATTTTCAATGCTAAAAAAAGTATTGGCATAGGTAATTGGGACATCAATAGGCGCATCAATGCCCGGTATTAAAAATCGCAGGGGCAGGAAAAGAGCGGGCAAGCCAATGGGAAGAAGCCTGACCAACCTTTTCACTATGGTGGATTTTACAAACAACTTGAGGTCAATAAACAGGAATGCCGGCAAAAATCCCACCCAGCTTTCCTTGCAGAACGATGCGAGTAGCATAAGCAAACCTGGGAATAAAAAATGGGTGAAGTTCTTGTCTAATCGTAAGGGTGGACACAATGCGATGTAAAGTGCGAGGAGAATAAGTGTAGTTGCCAGCTCATCAAGCCAGGCGAACGAAACATAGCCCATAATGGGCATGATGGATGGGGATATGATGAAAAGCGCCGCTGCAACCAGACCCATCCTGTGCTCAAATAGACGCCCGGCAAGCAAATAAATGACAAAGCCTGCCAGTAAGTGCGCTATAAAACTCGTGAGGTGAAAGGGGAACGGATGAAACCCAAAAATTAGATAAAGGAAAGCGGTGAATGAGAATCCCAGAGGACGCCACCAACCACCATATGTGAATGTGAGAAACGATAGTGGTTCGCTTTTAAGCTGCGCACCCAATCCCAGAAAAATCAGGTCATCATCTATGAAAAAGGAGGTAAATAGAGGGAAAACTAAAAAAAAGGCAAACGCTATTGCCGGGAGTAGAATCAATAATATTAGAAGGACACTCCTGAATTTTATCAACATAATCATCCCCATCGTTATTATATACCAGCAGAGGATCTATGTTTGAATCGATGCTTTAAAATATGGCTTCATTAAAATATAATCAAGGTTGATCCAATGGAAGGAAGAAGCAGGAAAGGGGATATTCCATGCTCTCGCGCAAAAGAAGAACCTGGGAAGTAATCATCGGTTTCATAATAGTAATTGTTTTTAGCCTGATCTACATCTATGTGCTCAATGTGTATGATCAGGAGAATCAGGTTAGCAGCAGGGTTTATTCCCTAAAGGAGGGGGTAAACCCCAATCACATAGCCATAGATGTAAAGCTCACCGAGATTAACCCCATAAACGGGACGATACAAGCCCGGTTGCAATTCACGCCCAAGGGCAACCTGTTGGCGGCAGACAAGGTTTCACTGGATAAAACACTGTGGCTGGAGGTCAACGCCGACCGCGGCAAAGCCGAGTTTGAGTTCAAGCGCGGCGACGCCATGAACCCGATAACCGTCACTTACTCACTTTTCGGTGGCAACGCTAATTATTACCCTTTTGACTGCCACAATTCACTGCTGCACTTTGATATGTCTACCCCCGTTGTCAAAGGCGTCATGCCCAGCGAGGTAGAAATAGAGGAGGGTAAAGTTCCCCTGCCCGAATATGAGCAAATCCCCATCACTATTGATTTTGACGATTCCTTTGGGGGATACCTGCTCAAAGTGGATGAAGTAGATGAAGAGCAGATCGGCTATGCTGATTTGAGCATAAGCACAAGCCGTTCCCCTACCGTAATCTCATTCGCCTGCTTTGTCATGCTCCTCAAGTGGCTGCTGGCAATGACGACCGTGTTCATGATGCTCTCGGTGACAGTGCGAGGTCGCCGGGCGGAACTCTCCATGTTCACCTGGATGGCAGCGCTGCTGTTTGCCCTGCCGCCCCTGCGCAACTCCATGCCCGATATCCCGCCCATCGGCTCGTTGCCTGATTTCGTGGCGTTTTTCTGGGCGGAAGGTATTGTGGCGATTTCGTTGATTTGCATCGCCTTCACCTGGCTTAAGCGTCCGCCCCACAAGAATAAGGATAAATACGAGTTGAAGGAACTGGAAGAAAGGGAGCTTGAGCAAAAGGATGAGTTTTAACTGGAAATACAAACGGGGCGCCACAAACGACGCCCCGTTTTATTATGCGATTTAACGCGTGGGGATGATGCCGTTGTAACCAAGGGCAATTTGGATGTATTGCGGATAGTTCTTGCCCATGACGGTGTAAACGCCCCTTAACTCCAGACAGTTATTATCGTCCATCATCCAATCCTGCTTAAGCCCAGCATCAAAGTGGAAGAATGCATTGCTGTTGCTGGAACCGTCAGTTTTGGAATCGCCGGCACCTTCATAGCGCAAGACGACATAGGTAGCGAGATCCTTTGCCCTGCCCCAGGCAAACCCCGGTTCCGCCATGATGTAGTAGAATAGACCGGGCTGTTTCTTGACAGTAACTCCGGCTATATCATAAGATGCTTCCATGTAGTATCGGATACCTGCAGAAGTATCCATACGAAAGCTGCGCGATTCAGGATGACTGCGACCAACCACTCCTAAATCTATGGCAAAGTTTTTATCACCTACAGCCAATTTACCGCTGCCAGCATTTTCATCGGTACTGGAGGCAAAGGGGAAACGGAAGCCCAGCCGAGGTCCCAGGAAGAAACCGCTGCCCGAAGGACGCACCCATTTACCCACCAGCCAGGGATTGCTGAGACCAAACTCAGAGCTTTCATTCGTAACTGTGCCGTCGTCTGCAACAACATCAGCAGATATCTGACCCAAAGGTAGAAGAAAATAAGCTGTCCAATAAGGGTTGAAGGCGAATCCAGCACGAATAGGTATCTGCGTGTAAGTGTTATCAAACCCGCTTTGGGAATCTCCGTTGTTATCAAAGAAGCTGGAGGCGGTGTTGTAACCGGCTAAAGTTCCCAAATATACGCCTTTGGTACTGTTCAACCTGCCATAATCACATTCGGTATAGACATCGGCAGAAACCAGAACAAATACGGTAAGAATGAATGCGACTACTAATGCTGATCTCATCGTGTCCTCCTCTATTTGGTTTTGGGGATTATATCATTTCCCCATGTTTGGAATGAATAATGAATCCTTATCTCATTTTACCGGATAGCCTGTAGCAATGAGCTTTAAACGGGTTATTTCCACTATCTTTTTTGAGACTGCTTCTATAGTTAATGAACTATCCAAGATTTTTAATCGTTCCTGGCGGGCTTTTGCCAATGCCAGATAGCCTTCCCTCACTTTTGTGTAGTACTCCAATCCCTCCGATTCAAAACGGTCCGGCGTTTGATGTAGATGACGGCAGCGCATGAGCGCCGACCCGGGTGGGATATCCAGGAAGAAGGTCAGATCCGCTTCCAAACCATGTGCTGCAAACTTTGCCATGGAGTTCAATTCATTAAGGTCTATACCTCTGCCGTATCCCTGGTAGGCAATCGTGGAGTCAGTAAAACGATCCAGGAGTATGATTGTTCCTGCAAATAATGCGGGCAGAAGGATGGTGGCTACAAGTTCGGAGCGCGCCGCCAGAAACAGCAGAGCCTCGGTGCGAATATCTATCGGTTCCCCACCATTAAGGAGGAAGTCACGCAGCTTTCTGCCGAGATCAGTCCCACCCGGTTCAGCATAGGTTTTGCAAGCCAGCCCTTGCGCTTCCAGCCAGTTGGCAAGTCGGCGCAGGTGGGTGGATTTGCCCGAGCCGTCTATGCCCTCAAAGGTGATTAACAACCCTTTCCGTTCAGCCATTGCCCGCCTTCTTCTCCTTGCCCGACTTGAACAGATAGCGGCGGAAAGTGCCGAAACTCTTTAAGAGCCTGCCGGCTTCCGCCTTGCCCGTAAGCACCTGCCCCAGCTTTTTGGCGATGTAACCCGGGCGCAGGTAGAATTTGCGCCGCGCCAGATCGCAGAAGGCGACCAGCGCTCGGCTGGAAAGCTCGGGACGATCCACCAGTGTGTTGTGCCCGCCCTCATCGTTGAGCCAGCTGCTCCAATCGCTCACCTTCAAGTAGCCATGCTCATGCGCCCAATTATAAAGGTCGGTGCCGGGATACGGCATGATGGGGAAGAATTGCGCGGTGTCAGGATTAAGCTCCAGTGCCATGCGCAAGGTGAGCGCCATGGTGGCTTCGGTCTCGCCCGGGTTGCCCACCATGAAGCAGCCGTGCACCTTGATGCCGGCGCGGTGTGCATCGGCGAAGAAGCGGCGAATCATCTCCACTGTGGTGCCTTTTTTTATCCCATCTAAAATTGACTGCTCCCCCGATTCCACTCCAACGCACAGTAAACGACATCCGGCTTTCTTCATCGCCCGCAACGTCTCCAGTTTGGTATCTACCCGAGCATTGGCAGACCACGCTATCTTCACTCCTTTTTTCCGCATCAAATCGCATATCTCAATCGCCCGTGTTTGGTCTATAGCAAAGGTATCATCCTCAAACATGATCTCCCGGGCATCGGTGAACTCCTGCTGGATGTAAAGCATTTCCTCCACTACCTTTTCGGCGCGACGGGGTCGATAAAGCCTTCCGGAGAACACCTGCGGATACACACAGTATATGCAGCGATTGGGGCAGCCGCGGGCGGAAAGGATGGTGACGATGGGATGCAGACTGTGCGAATAGAAGTAGTCCTTGTAATTTAGGAATTTCCGGTAGCTGCGCGAGACGAAGGGCAGAGTGTCCAGGTCGTCCAGCAGGGGGCGGGGCTGACCGGTGCAGATCGTGCCATCCGCCTTGCGGAAGGCAAGCCCTTGGGTTCCATCCAATACCTCACCCGCAGCCAGCTGCCGGGCAAGCTCCGCCACGGTAAGCTCGTATTCGCCGAGGCAAACGGCATCCAACGCGCCCTTTGCCAGTTCCAGCGTCTCGGCAGGCAACGCCGAAACATGCGGACCAACTCCCACCACAAAGAGCTTACTCCAGCGCTTTTTCAGTTCCTCTGCCACTGCTATGTCATTTAATAAACTCGGCGTGCTTGTATCAAGCACCAGTAATTCGGGAACGAAACCGTCAAGCCGGTCCAGCACGCCCGCCAGATCCAGCGGGATGGCGGGAGCGTCTATCAGGCGCACATCGTGCCCCAAATCCTCCAGATACCCCGCGGCATAGCAAAGCCACATGGGGTAATATAGCGTGCCCGACTTGGTGACCGCCGGGCTGCGCTGCTCCCGGCTAAAGCGCGGCATGAATGGCGGATTGAGAAACAGTATCCTCATGGTGGGCTATTTTATGATGAAAGCAGGATTTGGAACAGGTTGATTAACGAAAATAATTGTAGGTCTCGTTGATTTCACGCTTCAGGTCAAATAGATTCACAAAGTCCATCTTTCTATCTTTGTCGGTCTTGCCCAGAACGCCCTGGTCAATAAGTGCGAACACGATATTGCCCACATCAGTGGTGGAGTTGATGCCCCAATATGAGAGCACTGGCGCCGCCAGAGGTCCGAAATGCTCCTGCGCCTGATCCACCAAACCCCGGCAAAGTTCCTCCCCCGAGATGTGGCGCTGCTCCTGGATGATTTGCTGTGTATGCCCCACCGCTGCCAGCACAAAGCGGAACGCATCCAGGCGATAGATGCCGGCAAGCTGCTGGCTGGCTTTTAATATCGCCTGCTCTATCTCCCACATGTTAGGCTTGCCAGGTGGGGGGATGGGATCGGAATCGGGCTTCATGGACGGTAGGTGGCAGTGGAATTGGGGGTCTCGGCGACGGCGACTTCAGTTAGTTCGCAGCCGTGCTGCATGATGGCGCCGTGCAATTTGTCAAAGATATATTTGGCGATGTTTTCGGCGGATGGATTAATTTTGCTAAATATGGGATGAACAGATAGATTGGTGTGGTCAAACTCGGCAAGGCAGGCGCGCAGGAGCTTTTTTAATTCGCGGAAATCAATGAGAATACCGATCTCATCAAGCTTTTCACCGCTGACAGTGAGCAAGACCACCCAATTGTGACCGTGTAAATGCTCACAATCGCCATCGTAACCGGCAAGCGCATGGGCAGCCGAAAAGCTGTCCTCCACCGTTACGAGGTAGCAGCTGCCGCCCGTTCCTCTATTTCGCTCCATAGGCGGTCGACCTTATCCTGGAGCGCCTCCATGGTTCCATCATTGTGAATTAGCCAGGTGGCATATTTGACTCTCTCCTCATCCGCCAACTGGCTCTGGATGCGGGAGAGGGCTTCCTCACGCGTCATCAAGCGTTCCGCCATCAACCTCTGCACTCGCTGTTCCAGTGGGGCTGTTACCACGATTAATCCTTCAAACTTATCAATTATCCCTGTCTCTATGATTAACGCTGCATCAACCACAATTATTGCATCGGGGCGGCGGGTGCGAATGTCGGATATTCGTGCCCAGAGGCGCTTTTTAAGCTGGGGATGGACGATTTCGTTGAGTTTCTGCAACTTGGCGGGGTTGGAAAAGACCACCTTGCCCAATTTCCTCCTCTCAATTCGCCCGTATTCATCAAGGATATCAGCACCGAATGCTTCCACCAGTTCACTGTAGACGGGACTGGCTTTAAGCAGGAGTTCCCACCCTATATAGTCGGCAATAATTATTATGGCTCCCTTCTCCGCCAAAATTGAAGCCACGGTGCTTTTGCCAGAGCCTATCCCGCCGGTCAAGCCAATCGTTAACATTCGGTTAAAGCCAGCCTCTCATCAGTTTTTCACTTTTATCTTATTAAAATTGCCTAACTTTTACAACATCATGTTTATTTGTCAAAACCGGAACTTTGCGATACCCCCTCCCTCAGTATTATTCTACCAGATTTTTCGCAATATAGTTTACAGACCCAACTCATAGGCGATGGAACGCATAGCCTCCAGACATTCACCCAGGAAGGTATCCCGGTCCATGCCCAACTCGGTGCAACTATCTATCTGCTCCCTATTCGCACCCGCCGCAAAGCGTTTCTCGCGGAAGCGTTTGGACAGACTTGCCAACTCCAGCCCGGCAAGCGATTTAGAGGGGTGCATGAGCGCTGCGGCTACGATCAGCCCGGTGGTGGGATCTACACAGAACAGCGCCCGGCTCAACTTCACCTCCAGACCAGCAAATCCATTATGCGCCAAAATCGCATCCTTTAATGCATCCGGCACATCCTCCCCCGCCAGCATAACCTCCACCGCATATTTTGCATGGCGGGCATGGTCGTTCTCCACGATCTCGGCATCAATATCGTGCAAAAGACCGCTCAAGCCCCAAACATCGGCATCACCGCCAAAGTGGGGAGCCAGACGGCGCAGGCAAGCCTCGCATGCCAGCATGTGCTTGCGCAGGTTGATGTTCTTCACAGAGTTCGTCACTATTTCCCAGGCACAGGCACGACTGATCATTTATCCTCCTTAACCACATTATTCATTACAGACTGCGAATGCTGTGATGATATTATTAAATAGAGTTTATACCAACGAATTAAATTGGGAGCTTGAATCAACAGATGTTTACGATCATACTGCTTTTTGCATTGAACTTGAACCCGCCGACGGTCGGGGAAGACTCAACTGTGGTCAGCCTGCCCGATGTCTATCATCTGGATTCCGATGGTAATGCCGTGCTGTGGGTGGAATGGCAGGAACCCGCCTGGGATGCTGTTACACTCGCCGGCAAGCTCGCCGCAATTGATCGTAATCTTGACCCCCATTGCCGTGCCCGCCGCCTGAAGGAAGGCAGGGCGCTGGCAGCCGACAGCAACGATTTGCCGCCGTCCCCCAAGATTATGGCGGCATTGGGCAAAATACCCGGGCTAAAAGTGCGAACGATCGCTAAATCAATCAAATCAATCTCCATCGCCATTCCCCCTGACCAGATGCAAAGGCTCCAGTCCATTTCCGGCATTAAAACGGTAAGAGCAGTGGCAGCGCGCACCCCGGAGGAGTTTATTTTCCACCCCGCCGACTCACCACCCAACGATGTCAGCCCCTGGGGTTATTCCCGCCCCCAACTCAACCAGATCAATGTCATACCTTTGCAACAGGCAGGCTATCATGGTGAAGGCACTATCATTGGTGTACTGGACACCGGCTTCCGGCTGACTCATCGCTGCCTGCAAAGTCTGGACCTGATCGCCAGCCACGATTTCACCCCGGATGACGACCTGGCGCTTAATGCCAACCACGGCACCGCCATACTCTCCGAAATCGCCGGCTATGACCCGGGCTACTATCTGGGTGGCGCATACCGGGCAAGCTTCCTCCTCGCCAAAACCGAGTTGATAAATGTGGAGATACCGGTGGAGGAAGATTACTATGTTGCCGGACTGGAGTGGTGTGAAAGCCTGGGGGCGGATGTGGTGACCAGCTCACTTGGCTACCTGGATTGGTACTCCTTCTATGAATTGGATGGATTACGATCGCCATGCAGCCGCGCGGTTAATGTGGCTGAAGGGCGCGGCTTGGTGGTAACTACTGCTGCCGGGAATCAGGAGGGAACGGATAAACCGTTTATCATCGCGCCGGCGGATTCCTTTGGTGGCATAGCCATAGGCGCGGTTGACATTACCGGCAACATCGCGGACTTTTCCAGCCGTGGTCCACTGGTGGATGGCAGGCGCAAGCCCGATGTATGCGCACGGGGCGTTGGAACCTGGCATGCCCACCCCCTTGATCCGAATGAATATGCCGATTCGGATGGGACTTCACTGTCAACACCGCTTGCCGGATCAACCGCAGTCCTTTTGCGGCAGATACACCCGGATTGGTCGGCGGCACAGGTGGCAGATAGCATGCGTCTGACCGCCAGCATCGCCCCAAATCCCGATTTCACCTACGGCTGGGGGATCATTAACGCGCTGCTGGCAAGCAACTTCACCCCGCTTGATCCCGATCCTCTGGGACCGCAGGTGAGTGCCAGTGCACAGCCCGCCACATTTTCGCCCAACAACGACGGGATTGACGATACCACCGCGTTCCACTTATCGGCAAATGATGCAGATGGCATAGAGCATTGGGAGCTTGCCATAAACACCCTGAATAGCTATCCCGATAATCTGGCGATGCTCTTTGTGGGAGCCGATGACCCCCCTGCACAGATCGTGTGGAATGGCAGAGGCTTGGCAAACCGCATGGTTGCTCCCGGCGAATACCGGTTCCACTTCACTGCCTGGGATATGTATGGGCATCGCAACCGCACCAGCGATTTCCCCCTCTTTGTGGAATCGCACGCCGATGCCCTGAGCCACATCGTTG
>Ga0315280_10001462_pt1 | contig 40607 bp, 33 predicted proteins | sample YL17G06_40_MG_FD_203697 | JGI IMG/M metagenome (GOLD analysis project Ga0315280, IMG submission 203697) | Sediment microbial communities from Yellowstone Lake, YNP, Wyoming, USA - YL17G06_40 | ecosystem: Environmental > Aquatic > Freshwater > Lake > Sediment | place: USA: Wyoming | collected...
TATCAAATTAAGTTGGTCAAGGAAAAAATCAAGGAAACATTGACATGAAACCGCGGGACAAATATCTGAAATTGGTGGCCTGGTCAGAGAAGGACCAATGCTATGTCGGCTCCGTTCCGGGCTGGATCGGCGATTGCTGCCACGGGGACGACGAAGCGGACGTCTATCGAAAACTTTGCGAGATCGTCGATGAGTGGATCGAGATTTATCGAAAGGATGGCCGGCCTCTTCCCCGCCCGACAAACCGAAACTATTCCGGCAGATTTGTATTGCGAGCCGGCCCGGAAATGCACCGGGCCCTCGCCGCTAGGGCTCTCAGCGAGGGAGAGAGCCTGAATGCGTTCGTCATCAAGTCTCTAAAGAAGGCCGTGATGGGGAATTTTCGATAACCTTTGGGAGCGATTGCTGGCGAATATTGCTTTGGCTTTGCGGGGCCGTGGAAAAAAAGACCAAGGATTCGCACATTTTCCCGAGAATTATTTACCCGGCGGAGGTATAAGCGGCAGGTTGAGCCAGGCCAGGCCGATGTCACGTTTCATATGGCTGACACTCGTGCCGCCCGGCCCATCTCCGTGGAGGAGAACGCGGCCTTGGTCGACCGCGTCGAGCCGATAGGCTGCGGCTGGCCGGCCATCCTTGCAGGCTTTGGGTGGGCCGGTGATAGGGACAACGTGAGATCCTTTCGTGGGCGCCGACTCAATCCGTGGGCCGATTGAGGCGATGACAAACAGGATCGCTAAAATTAATGGGGCGGGCTTCATGATCTTGAACAAAGTCAGACGGAGATTTCTATATATTTGACCTTTGTGGATGGCTCGAGGATCTCGGACCCTTCTTTTCTCAGCCCCTCCAGATGGAACTTGATCGCGCTTTTCATGCGCGAGATAGTTTCTTCAACGGTTGCTCCCGTGGCAACGCAACCGGGCAGATCCGGACTGTACGCAGAATAGTTTTTCCTGGATCTTTCTATGATAATCGGATACTTAAACACTTTTTCCCTTTTTTATAACTATGTCTATACTGCCTGCGGCTTCCTTTTCTTCTTACCATGAACCAGCCATCCTGTTCAATCATTTTTATGACATCCTTAACTTTCATGGTTTATGATATCCTGGCATTTTATAGGACGAAGATATGATCATGTAATCTCATATCCCAGCTCCACCTTCACTTGCAATATGAATGCAAAATTGCAAACGAATTTTGCAGTGCAGAAAATATGCCATTCGCGGGTTGCCGGATCCTTCACCTTATCCAACAGAAGGCAGTTATGAAACCGGGGTATTTGTGCAGCAGCCCGTTGCACAATTGCCCGATCTGGGCAGGCCGCGGCAAAAGCCCGCATCTATTTCAGGTTCCGGGGCGAGAGGCCCTGCATAGCGGGAAAATCGAGCCGGAGAGTGAACGGAAGGGTGTATTCTTGACCTCAATGAGAATATGAGGTTCGAACAATCGTCTTAAGATGATAACAGACTGGGCCAAGGTTGAAATCGACGGATGACAATGGTTTTTTATAGAGCAAGGTCATCTGGAGAAGCAAAAAATTGATTTGGGCTTGTATCTGCGCTAAAATAAGCATAGTTATTTATATGCAAAAAGAAGGATAAATCCATGAGCAGGAAATTCAATGTTATCATAGAGAAGGATGAAGACGGATATTATGTCGGCTTCGTTCCTGAACTCCCCGGCTGTCATTCTCAGGCCAAGAGCCTTGATGAGCTCCAGAAGACGGCGGCCGCGATCCGAAAGGACCCGCGCCGCATCGTCTGGCCCATCTGAGACCTGTCCCGCATGATGGGAGGCGTCAGTTCCGAGCCTGAAAGGCGGTCATTCAGTACGGCACGGAGAAGAGAATTCTTGTCCTACAGCAAAATATAAAATTTAGCCGGATCGCTTGAGGAGGCCGGCCCGGCCCGATGACCTCTTTTTCTATCTTTTCGAATCCCTTCTCGAGGTCCTGCTGCGCCGCTTTGGACAGCCTGGCATCCGCCATCGGGTAGAGGATGTTGTCCTCTTTTCCTATATGATTCGATAAAAGGTTCGCGTAATCCCTGGGAATTGGCCGCCCTTATGGAAAAATAGCCTGATTTTAAGGATCTTAATTCCTCATAATTGACATTTTTTGTGGATTATTTTAATATGATCCCATGAAAATACCGCGCGAATATCTAAACTTAGAAGCGTATCTTAAGCCTAACAAAGCCCTGGTCATCCTGGGACCCCGCCAATCCGGCAAGACCACCCTTCTGAATGATTTCCTCGAAAAAACAAAGCTCAAGTTTAAACTGGATTCCGGCGACAATATCAGAACACAGGAAATTCTGAGCTCCCAGGATTTCGATAAGGTTTTGGAATACGCGCGCGGCTATGCGCTCATTGCCATCGACGAGGCTCAGAGGATACGGAATATCGGACTGGGGCTTAAAATTCTGATTGACCATATTCCAGGCATTTATATCATCGCCACGGGATCCTCATCGTTCGAGCTCGCGGGGCAGGTCGGGGAACCGCTGACAGGACGAAAGATGACACTCGCGCTCTATCCCATCGCCCAAATGGAGCTCGCCAAGCTCTTCAATTCCATCGAGTTGAAGGCCAGGCTCGAAGAATTCCTGGTCTTCGGCAGCTACCCCGAAGTCGTTACGGCTGATGATAAGAATGAAAAAAAGCGCCTTCTCAATGAGCTTGTCGACTCTTATCTGCTGAGGGATATTCTGCAGCTCGAACGCGTTAAAAGCGCAAAAGTGCTTCTTGACCTGCTGCGGCTTCTGGCTTTTCAGGTAGGCCGCGAAGTCTCGTGGAGCGAGCTGGGGAGCCGCTTGGGCATCGACACAAAAACCGTCGCCCGCTATCTGGATTTGTTTGAGAAGGGTTTCGTGATCTACAACCTGAGAGGATTCAGCCGCAATTTGAGGAAAGAAATATCCAAAAAAAGCAAATACTATTTTTTGGACAACGGCGTCCGGAACGCCGTCATTTCGAATTTCAATCCCCTGGAGCTTCGCGACGACGGCGGCATGCTCTGGGAGAACTTCTTGATCACGGAACGCTTGAAAAAACAGGCCTACCGCGGCCCGCATGCCAACAATTATTTCTGGCGGACCTGGGATCAAAAAGAGGTGGATTTCATCGAAGAGCGCGAAGGCCGGCTTTTCGGCTACGAATTCAAATGGGGGTTGCGCAAGACGGCCGCACCCAGGGAATGGCTGGAAACGTATGCCGGGTCCGAATTCGCCGTGATCAATCGGGAGAATTACCTGGATTTCGTCAATACTCGTTAGGGGCGAATTCGGCGAAGGCAAGGGCAAAAGAAGCTGGAAGACCAGCCTGACAAAATTCGGCAGCTATGACTAGATTCTGCAAGGAAAAAGAGAAGTGTTAATAACCTTTTTTATTCAGTTGTCTCGAAATCCCCGCCAGCCCCTTCCTGGCATCCTCAACTTCGGGAAGGCCGGGGTCGGCGTCTTTCCAGAGGTCGAGGAATTTGCGATAGTTCTCGCGGGCCCGCGGCTTATCCCCTTGCTTTTCCGCGATCTTGCCCAGCATGTAGAACGCCTTGGCGTAGAGATCTCCGTTATAAAGCCTTCCGATTGTTAGCAGTGTAATCTTTTCGTATTCTTGGCGGGCTTTGTCCAGTTCTCCTGATTCGTAGAGGGCGCGGGCCAGGGCATCAAAGAGCCCGGCGTGCTCGAAAGCATCCGGAGTATCATAACTTTCGAAATTTAGCCGGCCGCATGCGCTGCTAAAGAGGTCCGTGGCCCGACGATAGTTCTTCTTTCCGAGTTCGATCAGCCCGAGGATTTCTTCATACCACCGCAGTTCCTTTGTGTTGATTCCCTTCTCGATCAAGGATCTTGACTCTTCGGCCGTCTTTTTGGCTTCATCAAAGGATTTCATTTTCGCCAGCAACGCTCCCTTCCATAAGAGATCGTCTTTTTGTTGACTCGGTAAGTAGGGCAGGCCGGATTCGCCTGTTGATTTTCGATTCTCGGCGGAGAGCGTCAGATACTGCTCAAAAGCCTGATAGGCGTCTTCATAACGACCCGCTTTATATAACGCGGTCGCCAATAACATGTATGCGCCGACCTCCTTTTCTTTATCCCCTTTCGATGTCTCGAGGTTCCGCTGGCTAAAGCCGATCATTTCATTGATCTTTCCCCGAGCTAAGAGAAGGGCCTGCTGCCAGTAATCATCAAGAAGGATTTTCTCCGCCCGGGCGACCTCATCTTTACAGAAAAGGACAATGCCTTTGTCGCTTTTCCACGAAGGGCCAAGGAGGTAGAGCTTCTCCGCCTCTGCCAGAGCCAGGTCGAATTTCCTCCCGTATAAGTAGCTAAGGAATAAGTCGTGACGAACGGTGCCATTATCCTCGACATCCTGGAGAAATGACCGGCAGAGGTCCTCAGCCTTCTGATAAAGCCCTTTGGCAATATAGAAGATGGCAAGGTCGTTGACCGCATCTGCCGCTGCCGTTTTTTCGTTTTGGACGATGAACTCCTCGTGGACGATGAACTCCTGGCATTCGATGGCTTTGTCAAGGTTGCCCGCCCAGTAATAACTCCAGGCCAGCCAGCTCTGTCCCAGGATATGGCCAGGGTAGATCTTCACTAGTCTTTCTAAGACCTCAATGGCTTTCGCATAGTTTTGTTCCCCTTTTGCTAGCCAGATGGCTTCGATTGGCAACCGCTCATTTTCAGGAAGACGGTCGCTCAGATCAAGGGCCTTCTTGTAGTTTTTTCGCATCTCAACTCTATGCCCAAGATAATCGTGCGCAACGCCCATTGATCTATAAGCCATGGCGAATTCGGGGTCTATTGCCACCGCTTTCTCCATGCAGGCGATGGATTGTTCCCATTCCAGCTTCAAGTGGAGTCTCCGGCCTTCGATGTAATATTTGAGGGCTTCGGGAGAGGAGGTGGTAATCTTGCCAGCCTCTTTTTCTGCCTCGCCGGCAATCTGAGCCGGGGTAAGGTTGAGCCCTTCCTTGACCTGACGCGTCAGCTCATCCACCTTGGCGATGATGTCTTTCTCGTCGCGGGCTTCGAACCGGAGCGAGGTCGGACTTTCCGCCGTGCCCGGCTTCTGCAGGCCGGCCGTGATGATGAAACTCTCGCCGGCTTTGATATAGCTGCCCCTGAGGACGTGAGTAGCCCGGGTTTGAGCGGCAATCTTCTCGATATCCTCGGACGAATATTTCCGGGCATCGGCCAAGCCGAGCCGCTTGAGGATCGTGTAGAGTTGGTCGCTCGAGACAACCCGGATATACTTCGACTGGTTAAGAGCTTCAATGAGCAGCTCGGTCAGGCCATCGCGCCAGTTATCTAACTTCGGGTCTCCTGATTTGTTCTCGAAGTAAAGGACGGCGAGAGTTGGCTGGCCGGAGGTGGAAGGCGGTGGAGCTGACCTTTTCGAAGGGAGAATGCGCCAAACGATGATTCCGACAGCAATCAGAGCAACGAAAACGAGGCCGGGCACAAAGAACTTCTTTGGGGTGAACTTGACCGTGATTTCTCGCGATGTTAAGCGCTCCTTTTTAGGGATGATCCTTTCGGCGGTGGGAATTCCTTTCTCGATCCTATCTAAATCGGCGAGCACTTCTTCGGCCGTCTGATACCTTTTTTCTTTTTCCTTGTCCAGGCATCGGAGGATGGCCCGGCTCAAGTCTTCGGGAACCTGGGGATTGATCGTCCTAGGGCTTCGGGGCGCCTCGGTTTTTTGTTTCACGGCGACGCTCAACGGCGTATCGCCCTCAAACGGAACGCGCCCCGTCACCATCTGGTAAAGAATCACGCCAAGGGAATAGATGTCCGAACGCTGGTCTGCCTCTTTCCCTTCCACCTGCTCGGGACTCATGTATTCGGGAGTGCCGATCATCACTCCGGCGCCCGTGATGCCTTTGCTCGAGAGGGACCGGGCGATCCCGAAGTCCATGATCCGGGCATTCCCCTCTTTATCGATCATGATGTTGGATGGCTTGAGATCCCGATGCACGACTCCCAGCGCATGCGCCTCGGCCAGTCCCTCGCAAATCTGTTTGGCGATACCGACCGCTGTCCCGACTGCGAGCTGCTTTGACTGTCGGATGAGTCCTCTTAGGTCCTGGCCGGGGACGTATTCCATGGTGATGAAATGCGTTCCCTCGGCCTCCATGAGCTCGTACATCTTGCCGACATTCCGGTGGGCAATCTTGCGCGCCAGCTTCAACTCATTGCTGAACCTTTCGATCATTTCCTTATCCGAGGAAATCTCGGCCTTGATGAGCTTCAGGGCCACCTCTTCTTTGAGCTTCTTGTCCAGCACCCTGTAAACCTTGCCCATCCCGCCTTTCCCTAGATCTTCTATGATTTGGTAGCGGCCGGCGAAGGTCGAGCCTGTGGTCAGCTCTTTGATGGGCGTTTGGAGAGTTTCGGTTTGATGGGCAAAGAATTCCCGCGAAACAGGAAGAGGAGTGGCGCATTCCTTGCAGAATTTAGAGTCGGTCGGATTATCGGTCTGACACTTCGGGCACTTGATGGTCACTGCTGACCCCTTCGATTTGGGATGGCTAAAGATTAACAAGGAATGGAGTCAGAGTCAACTGAGTTTGGGGTCAAACCTACTCATTGCGCAGAATTTTCTCGGGGAAGATGCGTAACGAGTAGGTTTGACCCCATTGTCCTCTTCGCCGAATTGAAACCGTCATCCGGAAGATTTCTCCATGAATTGCCCCGAAACAAACTTGTGCAGAATGCTGGAGATAAACGTCTGATAAGGAAGGCCTTCCTTGATAGCTCTTCTTTGGAGTCTGATGAGGTCTTTCTCCGAAATCCGGATGTTGATTCTCTTGTCCTTGCGAAAAGTGGACCGGGCATATTTCTGATAACGAGCAGATTCCTTCTCGACGTCCGGAATCGTCCTCCATTCTCCGTTTTCGACAGAATCAAGAATTTCTTTTTCGTCTTTATTTGTTTTCACGTCGTTTTCCTCCCAAATATTTCCTCGTCATCTTCCAACTGGGAATAATCGTTTTCAGGAAAATCGTTTTTTCATCTTCGATGAACGGGACGACATACGCATAATCATCCACGTTCACAATGAAAATCCTTTGACCCGGATATCGTTGTTGATCCGGATGTTCAAGGATATCCATCAATCCGTCCCGAGAAATACTGAATACGATGTCTTCGAAAGAGATCCTTCTTTGGGCTTTGAGTTCTTCGTTCTTTCCCAGGTTCCAATCGAACAGCTTCACGATACGAATGTAATCTATTGTGTGCTTATTGTCAACACCTCAGAGAGCCCTCACGCTTCAATGTGAAGCGGAACATAAGGAAAGGCCGAAGAGTCAACTGGGTCAGACTCAAACCGGAACGGATTATCTATAGCGAGGAATTTTAGGCCCTCTGCGTCAAGGGCTATGAATTGTGACCAAACTATTTCAGCCCGGCCAGCCTCTTCCTGGCATCCTCCACTTCGGGGAGGCCCGGGTCGGCGTCTTTCCAGAGGTCGAGGAAGCGCTTGTATTGAGCTTTCGCCTTATCTTTCAATCCTTTCTGCTCATACAGCTTGGCCACCCTATAATGATACGTGGGATGGGTGAGGAAGCGTGATTCGATCTTGGGATCAAACGTGATCAGCCGCTCGTATTCGGCGATGGCTTTGTCCAAATCCCCTATTTTTGCGTAAGCCTTGGCCAGGGCATCCTGGTGGAACGGAGTGTTATAAAAGATCTCATACGCTTTGGAGGGGTCAGCGCCGCGCGGCGCCAAAGCGAATATCTTTTCGACAAGCTCTTTAACCCTGCCGGGCGACCCTTCTGCCAGAAAGATTTCTGAACCGAGGCGATTACACAAGAATTGAAGTTCCTCTTTCATGGGGGACGTAAATCCGGGCAGAATAGCTTCTATTTCTTTTAATCTTCCTTTCGCCGAATCCAACTTCCCTTCTTCCAGTTCGATTCGCCCAAGAGCGAATTTATATCCGGCTTCATAATAGACCTTGTTTCCCGGATCTCTTTCGAGATCAATACGAAGCATGATCTCATTCTGTTTCCGGCAGAGCTCAAGTTCATGCCGGTCATAATAGACCCATAACCTGAGCCAGCTCACGTTAGATTTCCATTCTTTATCAGCTAAGGCGTCGGCCAAATCTTCTGCTCTTTGAAGATAGCTCAGTGATTTTTCCAGGCTGCCAAGCCAGGCGTTATAAAATCCTTTCCGGAAATAGCCAAGGAGCTTAACACCTGAGTCTGGATCTGGAACTACTTCGAGATATTTATCCAGCCATTCTGAGGCTTCGGAATAATCTTCCTCAAGGGCATAGATATACGCCAGCGCAGCCATTGAAGGATAATAATCAGGCTTGACCTCCAAGGCCTTTTTGTAATTCTCTACGGCTTGGTCAAGTTTTCCCATCCTCAAATAGGCTTCAGCCAAAGAATCGAGCGGGTTGGGTTGTCCGGGCAAAACAGAGACATATCTTTTCAAATATTCAACCGCTTTTTCAAAATTCTTCAATCCCATGTATTCGTAAGCTGCCATATTCAAGGCATTCGCGTAGTTGGGATCGAGGTTCAACGCTTTGTTGTACTCCTCGATGGATTGCTCGTGCATGGCTCTGTTCCCATAGGCTCCGGCAAGAAATTGATGCATTTCTTTTTCCTTGGGATATCTTTCTGCGCCTCCTTTGAGGATTTGGAATTGTTTCATCGAATTTTTTTCTACAACACCAGCGTAATAGGCTCCAATCAGAACCCTCTCTTTCTCTGTCGCCTTTTGGGAAAAATCCTGAGCTTTCTTAAGGGCTTCGATTGCCTCGCGACCATTGTTCAGCATACGGTGAGCCCAATACAGGGCATAGTAGGCTGCGGCAAAGGTCGGGTCGAGTTTGACGGCTTGCTCAAAAGATTGCCTGGCCCCCGCCCAATCAAAGTCTATATTCTGCTTCCCTCCCTTGAGATAATAGTTGTAGGCCTCGGTTGAGCTGGTCGTGACATCCCGAACCTGGATCTTGGCGGCTTCTATCTTGCGCTCAGAGAGGCCGGCGCCCTTGGCGATCTGCCGGCTCAGCTCATCGATCTGTTTATCTAAGATGCTTTCCGGTCCGTCGCCCTTTGAACTCGCCGTGCCAAGGAGCTTTTTTGTCTCGACATCCACAACCTGCGCATTCGTAGCGAAAACATTGCCCGCCTTGGCAAAAGTCCCCACGACGATAGCGTTGACGCCATCCAGCTTGCACAGCTCAAACCCGAGGTCCGGGTCAATCGACTCGACGTCACTTTTTCCAAGCTGCTTGAGAAGGTCGTGGAGTCTTTCGCGGGTCGCGACATAAAAATATCCTGATTGTTCCAGGTTTGTGATCAGGGAATCCTGGATGACCTCGCCCAGGTAATCATGGACTTTATCTCCCGTATTGTTCTTGAAGCTGATCACGGCGATGGGGCGCTTCTCCTCGGGAAGAAGAGGGGCAGCCTTCTTAAGGAAGACAAACCAGATGACGGCTGCAATGGCGACTATAGCAATGATAAGCGTAGGAATGAGCAGTTTTTTCCGGCTCAAGGTTACGGTTATCGGCTTTGAGGTGACGGTCTTTCGTTTGGGAATGGCACGTTCTGTGGTCGGGATACCTTTTTCAATCTTCTCAAGGTTAGCCCTCAACTCATCGGCGTTCTGGTAACGTCTCTCCTTGTCTTTCTCCAGGCATTTGAGGATAAGATGACTCAGGTCCTCGGGAACCTGGGCATTCGATTTCCTTGGATCCGGAGCGGCCTCCGTTTTCTGCCTCACCGCAACACTGAGCGGCGTCTCGCCCTCAAAAGGCACCCGGCCGGTCAGCATCTCGTAGAGAATCACTCCTAAAGAATAGATATCAGACCTTTGGTCGACGTCTTTGCCCTCCACCTGCTCCGGGCTCATGTACTCCGGCGTCCCGATCATTACTCCCGCGCCCGTGATTCCCTTCGCAGAAATGGACCGGGCAATCCCAAAATCCATAATCTTGGCATTGCCCTCCCGGTCAATCATGATATTGCCCGGCTTGAGATCGCGATGGACAACTCCCAGTCTGTGAGCCTCGACCAACCCATCACAGACCTGCTTGGCCATGAATACCGCCGTTCCCACCGCCAATTGCCGCGATCTCCGGATAAAGCTCTTGAGGTCTTCTCCCGATACGTACTCCATGGTGATAAAATAGTTGCCGGCTTCCTTGCCGAGGTCATACATCCGGCAGACATTCCGGTGGCTGATCTTACGGGCATACTTCAGTTCGTTCGAGAACCGTTCGATCGTCTCTCTGTCGGAGGCAATTTCAGACTTCAGCAGCTTCAAGGCCACTTTTTCCTTGATATCTGTATCGAAGACTTTATAGACTCTGCCCATTCCTCCTTTGCCCAGCTCCTCGATAATCTGGTAGCGGCCGGCAAAGGTCGAGCCCGTGGTCAATTCTTTGATGGGCGTTTGAAGAGTTTCTGTGACCTCGGGATGATCGACTTCAGGCGGAGGAAGCTGAGTCCCACACTTTCCGCAGTAAAGAGTTTCATCGGGATTCTCGTGATGACACTTCGGGCAATTTGTGGCCATTGCTGACCCCTTCTATCTGGGATGGCTAAAGATTAGCAAGGAATGGCGGCAGAGTCAACTGGGCCAGAATCGAACCGGCACGGATATTGCTATTTTCGCCATACAAGCACAACTTCGGACTGAGTGCCAATGGGCGGGGACGAGATAAAGAGCTTCAAGGCAGTGCCGCCCACCTTGTCGATTTGAGGTGCCAAATTGGCACCTCAAGTAATCGAATACTTCCTTGTTCAACCTAATCTTAGAGAAACTTGGCTTCAAAAAAGTTCGGCAGCGCGGCAGCCATGTCTTCTTCAGGCATGCGGCTTTCGGACCCTAAGGCCGGGAAATATAATTGTCGCCGATCAGATTGGCCAGGTCTGTGTTGCAGAGATAGACTTTGGGACTTTTTCTGATCTCGGAGTTTTTTTTATCCGGACCTCGCCTGAGATTCCCGAGCAGGAAGCTTCGTCTAAGATTTGTGATTGACATTTGGCTGGAAGAGACATATCCTATGTCTGAAATTGCGAAATTCAGAAATTATGAAAATCTTGCCATGAGCGAGAAGACAAGAATGGAAGAATTGGTCAGGTTGCGGGCCCGGGGGCAGGTGACTTTGCCCAGCTTCATCCGAGAAAAGCTCCATTTGGAGGATGGAAGCCTCGTTCTGATAAAGGTTGTGGACAACGCCATAGTATTAGTGCCCCAGGAGACGATCGACAAGGAACAGTCGTGGTTCTGGCAGGAAAGGTGGCAGAAGCTCGAGGCCGAGGCGCAAGAGGATATCCGGAAAGGGAGAGTGAAGTCATTTGACTCGGTCGAGGAACTCTTCGATGAAATTGAGGGAAGGCCTAAAGCTCACAAGAACGGAAAGGTTTAAAAACAGCGTTCTTGATTTAGACCCGCGAACCAGGGAAAAGCTGCGAAAACAACTCGGGATCTTGATCTCGAACCCGCGGCATCCCTCGCTGGGCGTGAAAAAAATCAAGGGGACAAAATCGATTTTCGAGGCGCGGGTGAATGACCATCACAGATTCACCTTCGAATACGGGGAAAAGAACGAGATTCTTCTCAGGGTGGTCGGTCCTCATAACTCGGCGCTCAAAAAGCCATAGCGTTCAGGGCATTTCCATAGTAAAAATCCGGCAATTCTTTGGGGGAATGCCCAACCGTTTTCTGGTATGATAATGTCCCATGGCCACGGTCCTCATCAACGATACAGTCAAAAAATTCCTTCTCGGGCAGCCGAAGCCTTTCCGTGAGAGAATCCGGCGAAAATTCGAGTTCCTCGAATCGGGCCTTTGGGAGGGAAACCTTCGGACTAGGAAGCTCCGGGGCCTCTCTTCGAAATGCGTCTTCGAAGTCGCCGCCGATGCGGACCTCCGCGTGCTCTTCACCCTCGGCCGCCCGGGCGATCGTCAATCCAACGACCTTATCGTCTATGTCTGGGGAATCGCCAGCCACGACCAGCTCGACCGCCGATTCCGGCAGGTCATCCCCGAAAACGTCCCCTTCCTGAAGTTCCATGATTATGACGAGGCGCTATTCAAGGACGTCTGCCTGGACGATCTGGGTTCTTCTTGCTTTACCCAGGAATCGATCACCGAAAAAGTCAATGATGAGTCCGGGAGTCAGCGCTGGTACCCCGTCGAAGAGCCGGAATGGAAGAGGATCCGGAGCTACACCGCGGAGGAACTCGAGCTTTTTCTCTGCCTCACGCCTGAGCAGAAAGACGTTCTCGAGTCTCCGCCGCCCGTCCTCGTCTCCGGGACGGCCGGCAGCGGAAAAACAACCCTCGCCGTCTATTACCTCCTCCGGCGCGATCTGCGGACGCGGAAAAACGTCTTCATCTCGTTCAACCGCCACCTGAAGCTCTTTGCCGAGCGCCTCTATCGCGGCCTGCTGAACGAGGCCGAGGGCAGGTCCCAGGTGGTGGTTCCGGATTTCTGGGTTTTTAAGGAGTTCCTCCTGGAGACGGCCCTCCGCGCTGGCCGTCGCTTCGATCCAGACAAGGAAGTCGATTTCCTCAGGTTCCGGGAGCTGTATTCGTCCCATCCCCTTCGTCAGAAATTCGATCCCGTGCTTGCCTGGGAAGAAATCAGGTCGATCCTGAAGGGGGCGCTTCCCCAGGTCGACACGACGGTCCTCGAGCGATCCCTGCGCGCCTTGAGGAACCGGGACGCCGAGGTCAGCATTTTCTCTCGTCTGCAGCAGCAATTCCTCCTTTTCGCCAACCTCGAATCCCTAAAAGCCGTTCCGGGCTTCGTGGAAAAGTATCTCCAGACGGATATTCTCTCGTTCTGCGCCCGCATGGACAAGTATCTTCAGGACGACGCCCGGCGCGGCCGGGTCATGGCTCTTCTCGACCGCACCCTCGAGGAGATTCTGAAACGCAAGGAGCTGGCCCACAAAAAACACCTGTCTTTCCTCGAGTATGAATTCCTGGGAAAGAAAAAAGCCCCCAACTTCCAGTTCAGCCGTAAGGAGCTCTATCCGGTCATCGAGTGGTACCAGCACCGGCTCGACGGCGGCGGCCTGTGGGACGAGCTTGATCTGACCCGGGAAGTCCTCAAAATCGTCTCCGCCCGGGAGGGCGGCATCCCCGCCTACGATCTTCTGGCCTGCGACGAAATCCAGGATTTCACCGACATTCAGATCGGCCTCCTGCTGGCCATGGTCCGCGACCCCCGGCATGTCTTCTTCGCGGGCGATACCAAACAGACGATCAATCCCACCGGATTCCGCTGGGAGGAAGTCCGCCGGCATTACTTCGAGCGGGGTTTGGGCGTCCCGGCGCTGAAACGCCTCTCCCTGAATTTCCGGAGCTCGGGGAGCATCGTCGAGCTCTCCAACGTCCTTCTCGAGCTCAAGGAAAAGTACCTGGGCATCAAGGCCGAGGAAGGCCGCGAGGAGTGGAGGTACAAGGGCCGTCCCGTCGCCGTCGTCGCGGGGATCCCCGAGGCCGAGATGCTCGGCCTGCTGAGGATCGCGGGCGCCAGGCGGACGATCCTCGTCCGGAGCGAAGGCGAAAAATCGCGGCTGCAAAAGACCCTGGAGACCGAGCTCGTCTTCACCATCAACGAGGCCAAAGGCCTGGAATTCGAGACGGTCGTCCTCTGGAAGTTCTGCGAAAGCGCGCGGCAAGACGACGTCTGGAAATCGATCCTGGACCTGAGCCGGAAGAATGTCCACGAAGCCTGGATCCGGCACGAAATCAATCTCCTCTATGTCGGCATCACGCGATCCCAGAGGGACCTGATCGTCTACGACGGCGGCGCGCCGTCCCCGATTTGGGAGAGCCCGGAATTCAAGAGTCGTGTCTATACCACGTCCGACCGGAGCTATATCCATGGCATTTGGAATGTCTTATCGAAGCCGGCTGAAATCCTACGACAAGGCGGCCGATCTGTTTTTCCGGGGCGGAGATTTCAAGAGCGCCGAGATTCTCTGGAAAAAAACGGGCCGGGCGAGCCGGCTCCTGGCCCTCTATGAGCAAACGGGACAACAGGAAAAGCTGCTGGCGATTTATGAAGCCCAGGAAAATTTCGACAAGGCCGTCAAGGCCCTCAAGGCCTTCAAAGACAAGAGCCGGATCGGCCGGGAAGCCGAGGATCTGTTCGCGCGGCGAAAATATTTTCGGGCCTTGATCCGATTCACAGCCCTCGAGGATCACGCCCGGACGGCCGAGTGCCATCTCCGTTTGAAGCACGGCGATGAGGCGGCCCGCTATTTCAAGCTGGCGGGCGATTTCGAATCGGCGGGAATGATTTATCATAAACTCAAAGACTACGGGAGCGCCATGGAGTGTTTCCTGAAGTCCGAGGCTGACGAAAAAAGCGGATATCCTATGGCCAAACAGGCGGCCCGGAAAGTCCGAGATATCCGATGGGTTTGTACGCAGGCCCGGAATCTTTTCGAGACCGGTTTTTATCAGAAAGCCCTGGCTCTTTTTTCCATCCTGGGCTACGCGGAACCTGAGATCGGCATCTGTCTGAAGCGGATGAACGATGAGGCTGGCTGGCGCAAGGCCTGGAGCCGGGTCACGCGCTTGGAGGATTACTCGAGGCTGATCGACATCTGTTTGTCGCAGGATGAGGTGCGGCTGGGCGGCCAGTTTTTCTTGGAAAAATGCCGGACGGCCCTAATCCGGGGAAACCTGGGTCTGCCGTACGACTTGATCGGCTCCAAGCTCGTCGATTTCATGGATGCGTATTTTGTCAAGGCTCGCCAACCCGAAGAGACGCGAACTTGGGGGAGATTTCTCGCTCGGTTTGACTTCGAAGGGACCTTCTGGAAAAAGTCCTTCTTCTATCTCGAGCTCGGGGAAGATACCGACGCCTTGATCGATTTTATCGAAAGGCTCGATTTTTTCAACCGAAGGGCTTATCTCGAGATCAAAAAACAATGGAAAAAGGAAATGCGGGGGCTTGAAGAGCGAGAGGACTGGGACGGGCTGGCCCTCCGCGATTATTTTCTCAACGGGGGCCGCAGGATCCCGGAGTTCCTTCGGAAGATGACCGTCGGCGCCGGGAATTTCGTCTTCTTTCTTTTCGGCGAGGATCAATTCTTCAACGCGGCCGTCGACTGGTGCGCCCGGAACAACCGATTGCCCGAAGCCTGGGAGAGGTGTGCGAAGTGGAAGCGGTATGCTCGGGCGGCTCTCATCTGCGAAAGGGCGGGCTGCCCCGAAAAAGCCGCCGAATACTATGTCTCTGCCCGGCAGCCCGAGAAGGCGGCGTCCATCTACGTCGGCCTCGGAAAATTCCACAAAGCCGGCGACGCCTTTTACAAGCGCGGACAGTTCGCGGAAGCGTTGGCGCTCTACGAAATGCAGAAACCGCCCGATAAGCGAAGGCAGGCCCGGACCCACGAGAAAATGGGGGATTTCGCCGCAGCGCTGAATCTCTGGAATGAGGCGGGGGATAAGAGGGCTGCCGAGAAATGCCGGGCCCGATGGGACAGGAGCCGGCAAAGGCGCCTTTTCAATCATTGACACCGGCATAAATAATGACCTCGGCGAAGTCTCGGGGATTTTTTTCGGCCTCGAATCGAAGTTTCCCTAAGCTAAGAAAAGAAGAATTCTTGTTTATAATGCGCATCGTATTCGGAGAATCTCATCCTGATCAATAATTCGGGGGTCACAACTCTCGGGTACTGTTTAGTGAAAATTGCCGGGTCGCTTTTTTCTGTCGAAACACAAGTTGTCTATATCTCACAATTCATCAAGCCTCTTGATTCTATCTCTATTTGAAATTCACAAAGGCAATTTTCAATTTATTGTTAGGCCATTGAAATCCGATCTCGACTTCAGCCTCCTTACCGTCAAGAGTGCCTTTAAGACCCAAACATACCGATTTCGCCGGTGCTGGGATCGGACCTATGGAGGGAAATTGTGAAAGGAGTTTGAGAGCTTTCTCTCTGTCATCGTTGAGAAGGATGAAGATGGATATTATGTCGGCCTGGTTCCTGAACTCCCCGGCTGCCATTCTCAGGCCAAAAGCCTTGATGAACTCCAGAAAAGGCTAAAAGAAGCCATTCGGCTCTATTGAAGATATTGGCAGACGCTTGCTCCAAGAGATCGTCAAGGATACAAAACTAACAAAAGAAGAATTTTTGAAATATCTAAGTTAGGCAATTAGAGGATCCATTTCCAGCATAGATTCCCCAAAGCTTTCGATGTGGAAGCGAATTGCCGATTTTACATCCGCCAGGGCCTCTTCATACGAATCTCCCTGCCCGACGACGACACCTTTAATTCCTAGCGGATAAGCGATGTATCCGTCAGGATGTTTTTCGACGATAATTTTGATCAATTTCATGGGCAAAACTCCCGAGTTGCCCATATTATAACATGTTTTCATTTGCGGTTATATGAGACGCGTTCATTCGTCTAACGCTGGATAGACGAAATTTTCAGCGACAAATTCTCATAAAATCCCCGAGGGAAAAGCGGAAAAATTGCCGGCGGGCTAGGCCTTTTTCGGATAGCCTACGGTCTGGGCGAACAGCACTCGCTGTTCGGGCCGCAGCTTGAACTCCTTGGCTGTGTTTTCCTTATCGCAATTGTGGAACCAGGCCGCCAATCCCTGCGAGGCGGCGAATAGATAGACGTTCGCGGCGATGAGACCCGTGGCGACATAAAAATAGGATTTCTGGACCTCCGGATCTGCGATGCGGGGGTCCGGCTGCCCCTTCCCCGCGACGTATCGAGTGAGGTCCACGACGTAGAAGATATTCACCGGCGCCGCAGCCGCGGCGCGCCTGCCCGACCTGGCGCGAAAATCTCCGGGGACAACGGGAGCCAGGCGGTGAGGAACCGCCTCATAGAGGTAGACTCCCTGAGGCAGGGCGACATAAAGGTCGATTTCCTGCGAGTTGCTGGCTGAAGCGGCTGTCCGTCCCGGCTTTCCCATGAGTCCCATCTCGGGCCGGTTCACTCCGAATGCGGCCCACAGAAGGTTGGAAAGCGTCTGCGGCGGGAGCGGATCCGGGCCGATGTCGCGGAAAGTCTTCCTGTCCTGCAGGGACGCCAGCACGGACTTGCCGCCGTCTTTCTCGGGTTTCGGAAGCGCGATCGGTTCGAGCTCTTGAGCGGGGCTTGCAGGGGAGATTCCCAGAACGGCGAATGCCGGGAGGGCGGTCGCTGCGGTTTTGACAAATGTTCTTCGTTTCACAATGGCCTCCTTTATCTGATGTGAATATTTTATCACCGTCACCATATTTTTAAAGCGGATTGTTTAAATATGCTGTTCGGAGCTTCGCACTGAGGACTAAACCGCGCCTCTTGACTCGGCCTCGAACTTCGTTATATAAAAGGCCCACTGAAAGGAAATCCAGCCATCCGAATTCTACGGCTCCTTTCGATCTTCGATCATTTGGGGAGGGAATTATGTTATCTAAACTGAGATCGCTTTCTTTATTTTCGGCTCTCGCCGTCTTCGGCCTGCTCCTCGGCCTGACCGTGGCGACAGCCCAACAAAAACCGTCGGCGGCCTCGCCGGCAGCTGCCTCGCCGTTCGACCCTGCGGCGGCGCTTAAACAGCTTAGGATCCGCAACATCGGCCCGGCCAATGTGGGCGGGCGAACCGTTGATTTTGCGGGGCCTGCGAACAATTCCTCGATCCTCTATGCCGCCGTCGGGCCGAGCGGCCTCTGGAAAACCGTAGACTCCGGCATCACCTGGACGCCTTCCTTCCATAGGGAGGCCACTGTGGCCGTCGGCGCCGTGGCCGTATCGCCGAGCCACCCCGACATCGTCTGGGTCGGCACCGGCGAAGCGACCGCCCGCAATTCGGTCGCGCCGGGCGACGGCGTTTATAAGTCCGAGGATGCCGGCCGAACCTGGAAGAACATGGGCTTGGTGGATACCCACTTCATCAGCCGGATCTCGATCGATCCGGGCAACCCCGACGTCGTTTTCGCCGCCGCCCAGGGCGATCTCTGGGGCGCCAATGAAGGGCGCGGCATCTACCGGACCAAGGACGGCGGCAAGACCTGGACGAAAGTCCTCTTCGTCAACGCCGATACGGGGGCCAGCGACATGGCCATCGACCCCGAAAATCCCAAGATTCTCTACGCCGGGATGTGGGACTACCGACGCATCCCCTACTTTTTCCGGAGCGGCGGCCCCGGCTCGGCGGTCTACAAGACGACCGACGGCGGCGACACCTGGTTCAAGATTCACGAAGGCCTGCCTTCCGGACCCTACGGCCGGATCGGCCTGGGCGTCGCCCGCTCCAATCCAAACGTGGTCTATGTCCTGGTTGAGGCCGCCGATAGCGGCCTTTTCCGCAGCGAGGATAAGGGCGTGACCTGGCGCAGGGCCTGCGACAAGGCGACCTACGACCGAATCAATTTCCGGCCGTTCTATTACAGCCGCCTGACCGTCGACCCCAACAGCGACCTCGTGGTATACGTCTATTCGGGCTCGGCCTCCGTCAGCCGGGACGCCGGCCGGACTTTCGAGGGCGTCTTCCGAAGCGCCCACTCCGACCACCACGCTATCTGGGTCGATCCGCGTGACTCCAACCACGTCGTGGACGGCAACGACGGCGGGATCGACATCTCCTGGGATGGCGGCCGCCGGGCCTACGGCGTCGCATCGCAGGCTTGGGCCGAAGTCTACAACGTCGGCCTCGACATGCGCGATCCCTACTGGCTCAACGTCGGCCTCCAGGATAACGGCAACTGGCACGGTCCGTCCAACACCCGGGAGAGGTCGATCACCAACGCCCACTGGTTCGGGACGGGCGGCGGCGACGGCTATTACGGCCAGATAGACCCCGTCGAGTGGTGGGTCCTCTACCGCAACCTCCAGATGGGCGGCATCGAGCGCCATAACCTCAAGACCGGCGAATCGCAGCGCATCCGGCCGGAGCCCCCGCTCGCCGAGCCGCCTTACCGGTTCAACTGGAACTCACCCATCTACCTCTCCCCGCACAACCGCAACGTCCTCTACTTCGGCGGGAACTATCTTTTTAAGTCCACCGACCGCGGCAAATCCTGGGTCAAGGCCTCGCCCGACCTGACGACGAACAACCCCAAGAAGATCATCGACTCGGGCGGCCTGACCATGGACAACACGGGCGCCGAAAACCATTGCACCATCCTGACCATCAGCGAGTCCCCGCTTAAAGAAGGGATCATCTGGGTCGGGACGGACGACGGCCAGGTCCAGGTCACCCGCGACGGCGGCAAGAGTTGGGCCAACGTGACGGCCAATATAAAGGGCTGGGGGGTCGATGACAACTGGATTACCAGGATCGAAGCTTCTCATTTTATCGAGGGCGGCGCTTATATGACGGTCTCCCGTCACCAGGTCGCTGACTACAAGCCATACATCTACCGGAGCGACGACTTCGGCAAGACCTGGATTTCGATCAAGGGCGATTTGCCGGATTATGGGTACCTCCATACGATCCGCGAGGACCTCGAGAACCGGAACTTGCTCTTTGTCGGGTCCGAGTTCGGGCTGTTCGTGAGCTTCGACGGCGGGGCGCACTGGCTGCCCTACAAAGGCGATTTTCCGACCGTGGCCGTCCGCGATATTCAGATCCATCCGCGGGAGCGCGACCTCGTCATCGGCACCCATGGGCGTGGGGTCTGGATCATAGACGACATAAGGGCGTGGGAGAAGCTGAACGCCGAAACGGCCAAGGCAGAGGCGGCGCTTATGGAAGTCAAGCCGGCGCTCCTCTTTTCGCCCCGCGGAGTGGCGGAAGGGACCGCGGAATTTACCGGTCAGAACTCGCCCTACGGGGCCGCGATAAGCTATTACCTCAATCCCGCGGTGGCTAAGGACGGCAAGGTTCGACTGGTCATCGTCGATGCCGCGGGCAAGGAGATAGCTGCTCCGTCTGCCACCAGGGAGGCGGGGATCAATCGAGTCTACTGGAACCTGCGCGAGGGCGCGGGGGCGGGGGCCCAGCCGATGCCCATGGGCGCGATGGCCGTGATGATGAGAGGCGGCGGTATGGGCGGGGGTCAGCGAGGCGCCGGAGGAGGGGGAACGGCAGGCGCGGCGGGCGGCGGTATGGGCGGCGGCGGACAGCGTGGCGGCTTCGGTGGAGGCGGCGGCTTCGGTGGAGGCGGCGGCCCCTGGGCCTTGCCCGGCGAGTACAAGGCCGTCCTCGACGTGAACGGGAAAAAATACGAAACCAAGATTATCGTCAAGGAAGACGAGCTCCAGGACATCTCGATGGAAGACCGCAGGCTCGCCCAGAAATACTTCCGCGAAGCTCAAGACCTGCCGCGGAAGGGGCGCGGGCTTCTTCAGTCGCTCGAAGCCTTGGGCAAACAGGTCGAGGAACTGGATGCGAACATCGGGGGGATGAAGGCCGTCGACGCAGGCGTCCAGGCCCAGGTCAAAGCCGTCAAGAACAAGATCGACGCGATCAAGGCCGTCTACTTCGTCAGCCCGCCCGGCCGGACGGGATACCGCAAGCCGATCCTGGTCGCGTTCCGCGGCGGGACTGCGGCCGAGCTGGTGATGGGCATCACCAGCGGATTCGGCGGCATGGGCGCGCCGACGCAGACGGCGATCAGTCAGCTCAACGACTTGCGGGCATTCCTCGAGCCCCTGCTGGCCAAGATGAAGGAGATCACGGATAAGGACGTTCCGGCTTTAAACAAACTCCTGGCCGAGAAAGGAATTCCCTACATCCGGTAGACGAGCGGCAGTGCCTCTTTTTTTCACTCCAGCAGGGTGCCGGAGTCGCCGAGCATCCATTTGCCGCGGACATTGATATAGAGCAGGGTGCGCTTGACTTCCTGTTCTTTCTCGTTCTTGTACTTGAGGTCAACGATCATCCAATCTTCCATGCCATTGAACATCATCTGGAGCACGGTTTCGTTGTTGGGTTGGGCAAAGCGCTGTCCCTTGAATTGGCGGAGGATCTTCTTGTTTTTGCCGTAGTTTTTGATGTAAACGGGGAGGTAACCTTTGGCGGCGGCATCGTCCCTGAGGAATTCTTCGATCGTGTTTTGCGGGTTATAATTTTTGCCGATGGTGACCCAATCATAACCGGAACTCACGCTGCCCTTGCCCTTACAGGCGATTTGGCCGCCGATGGCGATGGCGCCGGATAGAAGGAAAATGCAAAGAATCCTGGTTAGTTTATTCATGTTGACCTCTTTATAAAAAAACTGAGGACGCGTGTCTTTTTGATAGAATTCTGGGACACGTACCAAATTCTAGAGAATTCGGAACATGCCCCTATAATCTGGCTTGTCCCCATTATTGTCTCTTTCTCTTTTTAGCGGCTTCCTGCTGGAGAAGCTTGTATCGATCCGACGGGATGGCGCGATGTCGAATTTTCGAAAACAGCGCGGCCGGGCTTCCGAGCGATTCAAGGCCCGGTATTCCTTTTGCGACGGCGGCCGCCACGCCGCCGCCTCCCGCCTTCCCCTTTTCCCCATTGCCTCCGGTCGCGCTGCCAAAAACATCCTTTTCGCGCTTCTCCGGATCGGCCTTGGCGTAATCGTCGAGCTGGGTTCGGCCGATATATCCCATGTTCCGGAGCGTGCGCAGCATGGCCAGCGTGCTCACGCCGAAATAGCGCTTCAAGTAGAGCACCTGGTCGTAGGTTACGCGCTGGGGGGAAAAGACACGCAGGTCCTTCTCGATGATCTCCTTGACCTTAGCCGGCGGCATCAAGAAGCGCGCGGCGAATGTCTGGGCATAAGGCTCGCGCGGATGGTAAAGCGAAGCGTACTCATCGACAAAGACATCGGGGCTCTCGATGACCGGGCCCTCGGTGCGGTCCTTGAGATAATGGCAGTATTCGTGGGCGGCGCTGAACGCCTGGCGGCCGGCCGGCTGGGCGGAGTTGACGAGGGCGAAGGCGGCCTCCTTCTGCTCAAGGTAGATGAAGGCGCCCGAGACTTTGGAGTCCTCGGGGAGGGGCATGCGCAGGATGCGGCAGCCGTTCGCTTCGACGAGAGAGAAGATGTCGCGGACGGGTTCGGAGCCCAGGCCGAGGCGGCGGCGCTCCTCGTCGGCCATGCGCTCGGCGGAGATGTTCGGGGCGTAAAGCGGGGCGAGCTCTAGGCGGCGGTTAGTGATCGCTTCGAGGCGGAGGTAGTCGTCGCAGTAATGGCGGAATTTCTGGAGCTCGGCACGGGCACGGTCGTCGACGGACTCGGCGCGGAAGAGGAGGGTGAAGGCATCGGGTGGGGCGGTGTCGCTCTCATGGAAGAAGAAGGCGATGTCGCGGTTGAGGAAGGCGGCGATTTTCTGGAGGGTGGCGAAAGAAGGTGTGCGCTTGCCCGCTTCGAGGAGCGAGATGTATTCGGCGGAGAGGCGGAGGGCGCGGGCGAAGGCGCTTTGAGACAGGCCGGACCGTTCACGGGCTTTTTTAAGTTTGAGAGGGAGGAATTTATCCATCGCCGGCGCACCCCTGGGCGCTGTGACGGGGAGGATAACACGGGGTTAGGGGCGTGTCAAGGAACGCGTTCTTTCATCTCTTTTCGTAAGGCGGCTGTTTGGGCTTGACCGGAGGATTTTTTTCCAGGGCCTTCATCACTTCCTGGATCGCCCGTTCGAGCTGCGGATCGATGCCTTTGGCCAGCTGGGCCGGATCGTCGATGACTTCGATATCCGGATCGACGCCGTGGCCTTCTTTGAACCACTTCCCGTCCGGGTCATACATCCTGAAGGTCGGAACCGTGACCGTTCCGCCGTCGATGAGGCCCGGCGAGCCGCTCATCCCGATCAGCCCGCCCCAGGTCCGCGTTCCCACGAGCGGTCCCAGTTTTGCTTTCCGGAAATAATCCGGAAACGCATCGCCTCCCGAGCCGCTCCAGCCGTTGATCAGCATGGCTTTGGGGCCGAAGTTGGCGAACGGCGGCCACTGCCAGTTCAGGCCGTCCCGGACGGCCCAGAACGCCAAGGGCTTCCGGTCGAGCAATTCGATGAACCGATCGGGAATCTGTCCGCCGTCGTTGAAGCGCTCGTCGATGATCAGCCCGGCTTTTTCGTATTGGGCGGCGAATTGGCGAACGAGTTCGTTTTGGCCGTCAATGCCGGTGCTGGGAACATAGATATACCCGATCTTGCCTTTTGTCGCCTCCTCGACGCGTTTTCTGTTGGATTCGATCCAGGCCAGGTTTCTCAGCCGTGTCTCGTCGGCCAGAGTATTCACAATGAGCTTTTGGGCGCCATCGAGTGTCGGCTTGCTGTTGATAGTCAATTCCACGGTCTTTCCGGCCAGGCCTTCGAAAGCGGACCAAGGGTCCTCCTGGATATTCAGGGGGATGCCGTTTACGGCGAGAATATAATCTCCCTCCTTGACCTTCAAGCCGGACATTTGTAGGGGCGAACGGACCTCGGAATCCCAGGGCGCGCCGGCGATGATCTTGGCGATTCTATAGGCGCCGTCGGCGATCTCCCAATCGATGCCGAGGTAGCCGACGTTTCTGGTCGGCGCTTCGTCGGTGTCGCCGCCGCCGCGGTAGGTGTGCGAGGCACTCATCTCGGCGATCAGCTCCCCGATCACGAAATTGACGTCCCATCGGGTCACGCAATTCTCAATCAATTTCCCGTAGCGCTCGCGCAAGCCCTTCCAATCCACGCCGTGCATGTTGGGGTCGTAGAAGAAATCGCGTTCCAATCTCCAGACTTCGTTGAAGATCTGCATCCATTCGGCCCGGGGGTCGACGGTCATTTCGAGCTGAGCCGTCGGCATCAACTTCTCCATCTTTTGACCCGGGGCGATGTCCACGACGGCGAAATTCCCGCCCTTGGCGACGAGGATCTTCTTGCCGTCGGCGCTCACCATGAAAACGTCCGAATCGTCGATGATCGTTTTTTCTTCCCGGTTTTCGAGGTCATAATAGACCACGGCCTTGTTTTTATTGGCCGCTCCCGTGTTGGGCATCCTATGATAAATGAGTTTTCCGGAGACGGCGGCCATGTCTCCATAGTTGCCGGGAGCCGGGGGCAGGACGACCAGCCGCTTTTCGAAATTCTCCAGGGTGATTTTGACCTCTTTGGGTTTTTCTTTATCCTTGGCCTCCTCTTTGGCCGGCTCTTTTTCCGCTTTTTTCTCGTCTTTCTTCGCCGCCTGCTCGTCTTTCTTGGGCTCATCCTTTTTGACGGCTGCGACGTCATTTTTGGGCGCCAGGGGAGACGCCACGTCCTCGGTCAGGGGGACGGCAACGATATTCGTCGAGTTGGCATAGATAAACGTGTTGTCCATATCGCCATAGATCGGATTGAATGTCCGACTGGTCTCGAAATACAGATATTTCCCGTCGGGATCGAAGGTCGGATTGGCATCTCCATAATAGCCGGAGGTCACCTGGTGGGCCCGGCTCGATTTTACGTCGTATAGAAATATGGCCGGCAGCCGCGTGTCTAGGTCCCGCGAATAGGCCATCCACCGGCTGTCGGAGGACCAGCTGACCCGGAACGACTGAAGGCTGCCCTGGTAGAAATAGTGCGCCTTGTCGACCTTCACGGTGGCGTTTTTCTCCAAGTCATAGATGAAGATCTCCATCGCCTTGTCGATAAAGGCGATCATTTTGCTGTTTGGAGACCAAAACAAATGATATCTGTAGCCGGGCCCGTACGAGGTCAGCTTCTTTTCTTGGCCGGGTTTCTCCATGTCCCTGATGGTCAGTTCATACTCGCCCGATCGATCGCTCCAATAGGCCACAGACTTGCCGTCGGGCGACCAGGCGGGATATCGCTCGGCGACGCTGGAGCTCTTGGTCAGGTTATAGACAGGTCCATCGACGGCCGGAACGGAAAAAATTTCGCCGCGGGCTTCGATGACGGCGCGCTTGCCGTCGGGAGAGAGCCGGCCGCCCTGGATCAGGCTCGAGACCTTAGCCGCTTTCGGCATCAAGGTGATCTCATCCGTCACCAATCTCACCTGGACCGGGCGATATTTCTCATCGGCCAGGCTCATCAGATACAGCTCGCCGCCGTTTTCGAAAACGATATCCGCGGGCCCGAGGGAAGGAAAGTGGATGTCGAAATCCGTGAACTTGGTGATCTGCCTGTTTTCTTTCGTGTCGAGGTTGTAAGACCAGACGTTGGCCCTCATCTCCGGCCCGCGGTCGGACAGATAATAAATTTTGTTCCCGGACCACATCGGGAATTCATCGTTGGTCGCGCTGCGGGAGATATTCTCGGCCGTTTTTTTCTCGAGGTCGAAGATCCAGATGTTGGCGTGCCAGCCGCCGCGATAGCGCTTCCATGTTCGGAAGGCCTGGCTGATCGGCGTATAGGCGAGCTTTTTTCCATCGGGGGAAAGAGAGGCCATTTCGCCGTAGGGAACGGGTAGCTTCTCCGGCAATCCTCCGCTCTGGTCGACTTTATAGAATTGATTGAATCTCTGCTTTCCGCTGTTCATGGACGAAACGAACAGCAGGTTTTTTCCATCGGGATACCAATCGATCAATCGATCGGTCATCCCGTGGTGCGTCACTCTCTTCGGGAGGCCGCCCAGCGAAGGCATCACATAGACATCGAAGTTGCCGCCATAAATGCCGTTGAAGGCGATCTCGGAGCCGTCGGGAGAAAATTTGGCGAAGAGCTCTTGTCCCTCGGGAGAGCTGAGCTTTAGCGCCGTCCCCCCTTCTTTAGGAACGATCCACAGGTCTCCGCCGTAGGAGAACACGATGTGCGTCTTGGACACATCAGGGTTCTGCATCATTCGCCCATTGACCTGGGCCTGGAGGAAGACCAGAGAGGACAGCATCATGACGGAAATAACACATAGTTTTTTCATGATTCACCACCCGCGCCATCTTACACTCGGCCCCAAACCTCTGTCAAGAAAGTAGGTTCTGGGGTCAAACCTACTCGTTACGCATCCTCCCCCGAGAGAATTGTGCGTAAAGAGTAGGTTTGACCCCAACCCTCTCACCGAATTCTATAGACGTCTTTGCGGTGGCGGACGGTTTCCACCCAGATAGTTCCCTCCTTGTCCAAAAAGTAGATAATCCGGTACCGGCCGACTCTAAATGAGAACTCCCCTGCCAGGTTGCCGAGGAGCTTTTTCCCGGAATGAGGATTTAGATAGATGTTTTGGAAGCCCTCTTTTATTTTCTGCTGAATGTCCTTGGGAAGCTCTTCATAACTCTTTTTAAAAGTCTGGCTGAGGAGGAGTTTCATGAGACGGCGGATGTCTCTATTTATTTGGAGGAAGGCTTTTTGGATTTTTCCCGTTGAGCAGGCTTCTCCGGGAGTCTTTCATCAAAAAAATCTTCATAAGTGGAAAATCTGCTATTAAGAAAGTCTTCCTTGGCCTGCTTAATGTCTTCCAACAATTCCTTGTCTGCCATGACCTCCAGGGTTTCGACTTCTTCAGGGCTCAGGAGAACGGCTTTCGCTTTCGAGCGCTGGATGATGACATAGTGGGAGCCCTTTTCATGGACTTCCTTGATGACAGACGCCATGGATTTCCTGAGCTCTGCGACGCCAATGACTTTGTCCATTGCAAGCCTCCAAATTAATTGTACAATTGACTGTACGGTTTGTCAAATATAATGAATATGGTCTAAAAAGCAATTCCATCAATGAAAAAGACGCTGGGACCTCAGGGCACATCTCAAATCGGACTTAAATTCCGGGGTCAAACCTACTCGTTACGCACAATTCTCCAGGGGAAGATGCGTAACGAGTAGGTTTGACCCCAATCCTTCAGGAGAGGCTCAAAAAGACAGAAAAATAGCCCAAAAATAAAACACTTGAAAAAAGGCCGGAATATCTGTATATTTCCGGCACATAGACGCACAAACAAAGTTGACAGCGAAAATAATCAAATAAAATGAAGGAGGGCACATGAAAAAGCATCTCATCATTGGGGTTCTGGTTCTCTGCTGCGTCCCGATGGCCTTCGCCACGATCGTGACCAACGCGAACCAGAGCGCGCTGTATTTTCGTCTTCTCTCCCGCAACGCGTCGACCGACATCGACGCCGTCTACTACAACCCGGCGGGCCTGACGCGCCTCAAGGACGGCTTCCATATCGGGCTCCACAACCAGACGATCTTCCAGGAAAAAAGAGTCATCAACGCGTTCCCCTTGCTCAATGCGGATACCTATAAGGGCAAGGTGAATGTCCCGATCTTCCCAGACGCTTATCTGGTTTACAAACAAGGCCCCCTGGCCCTGTCATTCGGCTTCGGACCCAACTCCGGAGGCGGAACTGCCGACTATGGTACGGGCTTGCCTTCATTCGAGTACCAGATAGCTGAGTTGCCAGCCCTGTTATCCGGCATGGGTATTCCCACGACGGCATACTCGGCGAATATCGCCTTCAAGGGCGAATCCATCTATTATGGCTTTCAGGTGAATGCTTCCTATGCCATAGACGATGTGTTCTCGATTGCCGGGGGGATTAGGTACATATCGGCGTCAAATAATTATACGGGCCATATCGAGGGTGTCATGATCAATCCGAATTTCCCCGCATATGGCCTGACCGGCCAAATGGTCTCCGCGCCACAGGTTTTCACTTTACTCGGCCAGGCCGCGTATGCCGCGGCGACTTCAAATAGATATGTTGATGCCAAACAGACGGGGACGGGCTGGACGCCGATCTTGAGCCTGAATGTGCATCCGGCTGAGGGGCTGAACCTCAGTGCCAAATATGAGTTCAACACATCACTGGAGTTGACAAACGCGACGACTAAGGATGACACCGGAATGTTCCCGGACGGCCAAACTAACCGGAGCGATATCCCTGCCATCCTGTCCTTCGGGATTGAATACGCCCTGATGCCGCAGCTTCGCGCCATGGTGTCTTTCAATTACTTCTTCGATAAAAACGCTCAGTGGGACCAACGTGACGCAGAAGGGGTCATTCACAACCGCGCGGATCTCGTCAATTCCAACACTTATGATCTGGGCATCGGCCTCGAGTACGATGTGACCAAGACCTTCACGATCAGCGCCGGTTATCTGCTCACCCAGTTCGACCTCAGCGAAGCTTATCAAGAAGATATCAGCCATGAGATTCCCGCCAGCACGTTGGCTTTGGGCGCGAGATTTCGATTGGGCGAAAAGTTGGACCTCGACCTTGGCGGCATCTATTCGATCTATTCGAATAATGTCCAGAAGACCATAAACTATGGAGCCTTCGGCTCATGGGTCGAAAAATATGAGCGTTCGAATATCGCCTTCGCTATCGGCCTAGGGTATCATTTTTAAGCGTGGAGAAGCGGCAGATCCGAGTTTAAGTGAACGGGGTCAAACCTACTCGTTACGCAACTTTTTCCCCTGGAAAATGCGTAATGAGTAGGTTTGACCCCGGTGATGTAGAAATATGGATAAAAAGTTACAGCAAGATTTGATCAAAAAATGGCGAAAATATTTCGGCGCGGCCGAGCTGCCTCTCGTGTTCTTCTATTCGGACGACGAGAAATACACCAAGCTCCTGAGGCCGATGTCGGGCCCCGGCGGGTCGGCCACGCACTGCATCATCGGCGTGCTTAAAGCGGCGCGGAAAGGCAAACCGGTCGCCTTCTCCAAGGAGACGATGGGCTGCCAGGGAGGGGCGCGCTATTCGGGGTACGCGGCGGGGCTCAGGCCGAAGTTCAAGTATTTCTTGTCGTGCGGAATCCCGGGCGAGATTGAGGGCGAGCGCTATAAAAAAACGCCGGAGATCGTCGAGGATTTGATGAAGGAATCGCCGCAGATCATGGCACCGGGAAAGTATCTCGTCTTCAAGCGATGGGACCAAGTGGAAGTCGATGAGACGCCGATGGTCGTGGACGTTTTCGCCAAGCCCGATGTCCTGAGCGGCCTGTTCACGCTGGCCAATTTCCGGAGCGCCAACCCTCACGCGGTCATGACGCCGTTTTCGGCGGGATGCGGAAGCATCATCGGCTATCCCCTGCTCGAATCGTACACGCCGAACCAGAGGGCGGTGATCGGCATGTTCGACCCGTCGGCGCGTCCGCATGTCGGGGAGAACGTGCTGAGTTTCGCGGCTCCGATGAAGAAGTTTGCGGAAATGATCGAGGATATGGATGAAAGCTTCCTGATCACCCCGACCTGGAAGCGCATCCGCAAAAGAATGAAGAGCTAACGACTGCGAAATTAAATAGCTGCAGGGGAAACTGCAGAGGGACATGTACTCAAGGTACGTGTCCCCGATTTATTATCCGCTATTTTTTAGATCCCGATGATGTTGGCGTCCTTGGGATATTCAATCGTGAACTCGAGCGTGATCTCTTTCTTCTCCTGAGGCGCCAGGGTCAGCTTCCAGGTCAGGATTCCTTTCTCATCCTTTTTCGACTGCGCCGGCTGGATATTGACGTCCTTGATCTCGATCTTGTCGTTCTGGCTGATCGGCAGTTGGTCCATTAACTCGATCTCCGCCGCGGTCTTACGCAAATTATGGACCGTGATCTTATAGACGAGATGCAGCTTCTCGGTCTTGCCCAGGAATCCCGGGTTGATCTTCTCCTTCTTCACCCGCTCGTACTTGACCTTGATCTGGCCGTCCTCGCCGAAATACATTTTGGCTTCTTCGTTGGCCGCAACATAGGGTATCTGCGCCGTTCCGACGAAATCCTGGATGATGAACAGGTCCGCGCTTCCGGGCAGAAACGGATACGCCAGCGTGTTCTTCACGCTGCCGCGCAGGAACATGGCTTCCTTGAGCTTGGGCACGGCGACATAATCGAATTTCACTTTGAGCTTCTGGGCGTCGATCGGGACTTTGTGCGGAGCGCCGTCGCTCGGGATATCAACGCTGCGCTTGATCTCGAAATTCAGATGGATCCCCGATTCCAGGATGGCCGCCGTGTCGAGCTCGGCCTCTCTCACCTCGACCGGCCTTGAGGCCACTTCGCCAACGACCCCGCCCAGCACGCCGCCGACCACTCCGCCCAAGACTCGCTCATCCTTGGACTTTGCCGCCGTCCGCTGCACGGGCCTTGGCACATAGATATCGAGCGTCCAGGGGTCGAGCTCGCCGGGCCGGCTTTCGATGGCGGGCGATGCCGTGGACAACTGGGCCTTGACGTTCTCCCAGTTTTCGCCGCTGCGCTGCTGGATGAGGCCGGTTACGGTCAGCTCGATCTCGCTCGAATCGGGCAGCGCGCGCACGGTGTAGAGCGGCGCCCAGCGCGCGTTCATCACAGTGTAGGCCAGGCTCATCTTGAAATCGCCGAGCTGGCTCGCCTCAATCAGCACGGACACTTTCTTGGCTTCCTGAGACCGCTTGGGCCTGATGGAATCAAGCTTTTTTTTGAGCGCATCCAACTTGACGTTCTGGTCATCCAGCTTTTTTTGCTGTTCGAGCTGAGCCTGCTTGACGGCCAGGAGTTTTGTCCCCAGGAAGTCATACACTTTTTCCCAGCTCAGGATATCGGGCTTGCCGAGAGCGACCTGCTCGGAGGCCTTGGCCGTCGTCGTCGCTTGGATGGAATTGAGGAATTTTTCCTGGGTGTTGAGAACCTCGATGGCATTCTTGGTTTTGGTGATGTCGAAATTGAGCGCGTCGATCTCAGCTTCCAGCTTCTTGATTTCGGGAAGAAGAGCGGTTTCTAGAAATTCATTGGCGACTTCGAGGCCGAGAATCTTGACGGCGGCCGCTCCCCTGCCCGACGCCCGCAGCGAGTTGGGAATGAGCGTGGTAGGCAGGCCCGAAAAGACAACGGACTGGGGCCCGAGCACGGGCTTGATATTTGTCTCGCGGACGATCGTCGCCCGGTCCGGATAAATCGTGACCGAGGCGATCGAGCTTACGGCCTGGATCTTGAGCTCCGCCATGCCTTCTTTGATGAACCGCGGCGGCGGAATCTCCTTGGCCTCCTGCGGGAAGATAGAAAGGCAGAAGAGAAGGCAGAAAATGAGTGTCAAAGGGACAAACCAAAAATTCTTCGCTTTTTTCATTTAAGCCTCCTTGTGATGATATTTCTTTTTGCGTCTACAATAATTAACACGAACACCAATTATAATACAATCCGCGCGCCGGATTATTCCCTCATTTCTGATACAATTTCTGCTCCAAGTTGACGAGCGGTTCCCTGTGGCTTACCACGGGGAACCGCTCGAGAGGGTTCCAAGGGGGAGTCGCCCCCTTGGTCGCAGGGCGAGGTTTCATGCCCCGCCCGAGAAGGGGAGGCAGGGCTGCCGGGTCTTCCCGGCGCCCGTTGGAAGGGGTCTTCCCCTCCAAGTTGACTCTCTTCCTTTTAATTGATATTCTCTGGTCAACAGAAGCAGAGGAATCAAGTGGCGACGAGATGCCCGAAGTGCCAAGCGGAAAACCCTGAAACACAGCGATTCTGCGGAGAGTGCGGGACGCAGCTCTCCATGGTTCCGGGGCATGATATCGCCTCACCCAAGCTTCCGGGGGGACATGAACCGAAATCTTCGGAATTCGGTATTGTGTCCCCGAGGTTGGGCGTGGAAACCCTCCTGATGCCCATCCGGGAACTTGCCACGGGCGCGACCTTTGCGGGCCGCTACCAGGTCATCGAAGAGCTGGGAAAAGGGGGGATGGGGCGAGTCTATAAAGTTTTCGACACGGACATCAAGGAAAAAGTCGCCCTGAAGCTGCTCAAGCCCGAGATCGCCGCCGACAGCGAAACAATCGAGCGCTTCTCTAATGAGATAAAGTTGGCCCGCAAGATCAGGCATAAGAATGTCTGCGGAATGTTCGACCTGGGGAAAGCCGGCGGGACGCTCTACCTGACCATGGAGTTTGTGCCCGGCGAGGACCTCAAGCGTCTGATCCGGAGAATGGGCCAGTTCCCGACGGGGAAGGCCGTGTCCGTCGCGGAGCAGATCTCGGAGGGTTTGTCCGCAGCGCATGATCTCGGCATCGTCCACCGGGATCTCAAACCTTCGAACATTATGGTGGACGAGGAGGGGAACGCCCGGATCATGGATTTCGGGATCGCCCGCTCGCTGCAAGAAAAAAGAATCACGGGCGCGGGGGTAATGATCGGAACGCCGGAATACATGTCGCCCGAGCAGGTCGAGGGCAAGGATATCGATCAGAGGTCGGATATTTATTCGCTGGGGATCATTCTTTATGAGATGCTCGCGGGGCGGGTGCCGTTCGAAGGAGAAACGCCGCTCAGCATCGCCCATAAGCATAAGTACGATCCGCCGGCAGACCCGAGGAAGCTCAATGCCCAGGTTCCTGAAGACCTCAGCCGCTTGATCCTGCGCTGCCTGGAAAAAGACAAGGGGAAGCGTTATCAAACGGCCGAAGAATTTCGGGCCGACCTGGAGAAGATCGAGAAAGGCCTTCCGACAACCGAGCGCGTCGTCGCTGAAAAGAAACTATTCACCTCCCGTGAAATCACCGTTAAATTCAATCTGAAAAAACTCGCTATACCTTTATTGATCGTTGTCGTGCTTGCCGCCGCAGCCGTTATTCTCTGGAAATTCATCCCTCATAAAAAGGCGCCAGCCGCGCCCAAAATCGAGAACTCGATCGCCGTCATCAGCTTCAAAAACCAGACCGGCGACCCCGTCTATGATTATTTGCAGGAGGCCATCCCCAACCTTCTGATCACGAACTTGGAAAACACTGGATTATTTTATGTCGCCACTTGGGAACGAATGCAGGACATTCTTAAACAAATGGGCGCCAAGCCTGCCCGGACCATCGACAGCGACCTCGGGTTCGAGCTCTGCCGGCGGGAGGGAATCAAGGCGATTGCCATCGGAAGCTTTACCAAGGCGGGCGACGTCTTCCGCACGGATGTCAAGGTCCTCGACGCTGAGACTAAACACCTCCTCAAAAGCAAGAATATCAAAGGGACGGGAGTCGACAGCATCCTCGACAGCCAGATCGATGCCCTGAGCAGAGAAATATCCCTCGGCTTAGGAATAGAAAAGGCAAAAATCGAAGCTGCGCCACTTAAGATCAAGGATATCACCACTCAATCTCTCCAAGCTTATGATTATTTCCTCAAGGGAAAAGCTGCTTATAACTTGATCTACTGGGCTGAGGCGAAGAAAAACCTGCGGATGGCCTTGGAGATCGACCCGACCTTTGCCATGGCCTACGTGTACCTGGCCTGGGCGAACTACAATACGGGTGACGACAGAGCCAGAAACGAGACTATTGAAAAAGCGATGGCTTTTTCGAACAAGACGTCCCAAAAAGACAGGCTATATCTTGAAGCCGGCTACGCCTTATTTATCAAGCAAGATCTTGACAAACATTACGCGCTCCTCAAAGAGCTGGTCCAGAAATATCCCGACGAGAAATGGGCCTTTCATTACCTCGGGGATTTTCTTTGGATTTATCGAAAAGACCTGCCCGGCGCATCCAATAAGTTTGAAAAGTGGCTGGCGCTCGATCCACAGGATGCCAATGCCATCAATCATCTCAGCATTATCACCGTATTGATGCGCGATTTCAAGAAAGCGGCGGAATACATCAAAATGCATGATGCCGTCGCTCCCCCCGATCCTTTTAATCTAACGACGCAGGCAACGATGTACGAGTTGATGGGTCAGTTTGACAAAGCCATCGCCAAAAGCAAGGAAGCTCTCCAGCTTCGGCCTGATTACGAAGACTCCTTTTTGAACCTGATCCTGATGTATGCCGTGAAGGAAGACTTCGAAGAATCCTTAAGGTGGTCAAACGAGTATGTATCCAGGGCTTCCTCGGCCGGGCTGAAATCCAAAGCCTATTGCCAGAGAGGTTTTTATCACTTTTGGCGAGGAAATTTTAAAGACGCACTAGGCGATTTCAATCTCGCCGACAAGATGGCGGAAGAAGCCGAAAATTGGATCTATAAAGCCAATGCTTTAGAGGGGAAAGGCATCCTTTATCTTGCCAAAGGTGAGTTCAAACTCAGCCGGACGTCCTTTGAGAATGAGCTCAAGATCCTTGTCGGACGCGTGCGAGCGTGGGTCCCATTTCATAAGGCCTATTTGGCCTGGCGGTTGGGTTTTCTCGCTGTAGAACAAGGTCAGATAGGCCTCGCCAACGCCAAGCTTTCAGAAATGAGAGCGACATTGCCGGAAATCGAGGGCCAAGACAAGGGGTTCGTCACTGCCCTGGCTGACCTGCTTCAAGGCGAAGCTTTGCTTACTCAAGGAGACCTGGATGGGGCTCTTGCCGCCGGCCAAAAGGCATGCGGACCTGGATCTCCCTATTGGAACCAATACTACGTTTGGCCGTTCCGGGAATATACATCGTACTATATGGACCTCGCAGCCAGGGTTTTCGCTAAAAAAGGAGAGGTCGCGAAGGCGATCTCGGAATACGAACGCCTGCCCAAGTTGGCTGATTCAGGCACTTCGCCCTTTTTTGTCCATCCCCTCTATCATTACCGTCTGGGCCTTTTGTATGAGAAAGTAGGAGAGGTCACGAAGGCCAAGGCCCAATTCGAGAAATTCCTCGACCTCTGGAAAGACGCCGACCCCGGCCGCCCCGAGGTCCAGGACGCCAAATCGCGTCTGGCCGCCCTGAAGATTCCTTGATTTGAAGAATTGGGGTCAAACCTACTCGTTACGCGTCTTCCCCTGGGACACTCTTAGAAGGAAACCCTTTTCCAGGGTTCCCTTCCAACGGTCGCTTCGCTCCCTGCTATTCCTCCAAGGAGCATTTTCCCATGAATCGATTCACTGGAAATAATTGTGCGTAATGAGTAGGTTTGACCCCGGCGATAGAGTTTAGCGCTCGACGATTTTCGCGTTGACGACTTTTCCCTGAATCTTGCTGTCCTTGGAGACGATCACCTCGACATTCCGGTGGTCGTCTTCAACGATGATTCCGCCTTCGACGACCGACCCACCCTCGATGCGAATCGTGATGGGGTGACGATGGCGCCATCCAAAAATCCCGAAAAACCAGAATCCCTGCCTTCCTCGAATCACGATATCGCCCCGGACGTGGCTTTGATCAAGAATGGAAACGTCGCCGTTGGTAGTCGTGAGGCCGCCTCCGACCTTCGTCCCCGTAAGCTTAATCGAACCGTTGGTCGTGTGGACCTCGCTCCTAATTTCGCTGCCCGAATCGCAAGAAATCGAGCCGTTGACGGTTCTGGCAAATCCGTCAACCGTCGCTCGCCTTCCGATTCTAATGCTGCCGTTGACCGTCTTCAGGTCCTCGACGCGGCTGCCGTCACCGACTTCGATGCGGCCGTTCACGGTGTGGCTGCCGCCGCTTATGGTGCAGCTGTTCCCGATATGAATGGACCCGTTGACCGAGCTCAAGCCGCCGCGGACCGTCTGGTTATCGGCGATATGGATGCTTTTGTTAACCGTGGCCAGGCAAAAACACGTCCCGACGAAAAACAAAAATGCGAAAATCAGGGTGGATTTGGCTTTCATGGCATTCCTCTCCTCATTTGTTCAAGTTCAAATAATAAATACGTATCTTGTGGCAAAAAGGTTCGTTTTCAAAAAACGGGGTCAGCGGGGACACTGTACTGTGTTCCCCTCTCTTTTTGGTATTGCGCGATCGCCTTGACGACGACGGCGGTCCCATAGCAGAGGACTTCCGTGACTCCCTGCACGATTTCCGTGGCATCATACCGCACGCCGATCACGGCGTTGGCGCCGATATCCTGAGCGTGGCTGACCATCATCTCAAAGGCATCGGCGCGCGTCTGCTCGCAGAGCTCGGAGAAAAGAGTGATGTTGCCGCCGACCAGGGTCTGGATGCCGGCGCCGATCGTCCCGAAGACCGACCGCGATCGGACAATGATTCCCCGCACCACGCCGAGGGATTTCACGATCTGGTAGCCGTCGATGGTGAAGGCCGTCGTCGTCATGGGGTGAATTTTCGCCGGCCTCCGCCTGCTCCGGCGACATATACTCGGGCGTTCCGATCATCACGCCCGCGTCCGTGATTCCCTTGGCCTTGACAGAGCGGGCGATGCCGAAATCCATGATCCGGGCATTCCCTTCCTCATCGACCATGATATTCTGAGGCTTCAAATCGCGGTGGACAACGCCAAGCCGATGCGCCTCGGCCAGCCCTTCGCCCACCTCCCTGGCAATCAATAGCGCCTGCCCTGCGCTCAACTGCCCCATTTTTCGGATCAGCCTCTTCAGGTCCTCTCCATGGACATATTCCATGGTGATGTAATAGCTGCCTTCGTCCTTGGCCAGGTCGAACATCTGACAGACGTTTTTATGCCGGATCTTTCGGGCAAATTTCAGCTCGTTCCTGAAGCGCTCGATGGTCTCTTTATCGGCGGCTATATCAGGCTTGAGAAGTTTGAGCGCCACCTTTTCTTTGATCTCGGTATCGAAGACCTTATAGACCTTGCCCATTCCGCCCTTGCCCAGCTCCTCGATAATCTGGTAGCGGCCGGCAAAGGTCGAGCCGGTGGCGAGCTCTTTGATCGGGCTTTTTAAGGTTTCTGTCTGAAAGGCGGAGATTTCGTCGGGGGGCGGAAGAGGCGTTGCGCAATTTTTACAGAACCGAGAATCGGACGTGTTTTCCAAATGGCATTTGGGACATTTCATATCCCTTTCTCCCTATTAAGCTGCCTGGCGAAAGAATAACAATTTATGAAGGAGGAGTCAACCCGCTTCCGTCCTGCCCATTGTTATTGACAGGCGGGAAGCCTTTTGTTAAAGAAAAGACGGAAGGGAAACCGATATGAGACTCGCTCCCGCGGATTGGCTGGTCATTCTTGCTTATTTTCTGTTCAACCTGGCCATCGGCCTTTATTATCGCAAAAGGGCCACCAAGAGCGTCAGTGATTTTTTTGTGTCCGGGAGAAATGTCAGCTGGTGGCTGGCCGGCACCTCGATGGTGGCCACGACCTTCGCCGCGGACACGCCGCTGGCCGTCACCGGCCTTGTCGCCCGGAACGGCATCGCCGGCAACTGGATCTGGTGGAGCATGGCCCTCAGCGGGATCATGACGGTTTTCTTCTATGCCCGGCTGTGGCGAAGGGCCGGGGTCCTGACGGATGTCGAGTTCGCCGAAATCCGCTACAGCGGAGGGCTGGCCAAGTTTCTGCGCGGTTTCAGGGCCTTTTATCTGGGATTGCCGATCAACCTGATCATCATGGGCTGGGTGAACCTGGCGATTGTCAAAATCATGGTGTTGATCCTTGGCGTCACCAAGGTCCAGGCCCTGGGGATCGCCATCGTCATTATGTTTATCACGGCCTCCGTCTCGACGCTGTCGGGGCTGTGGGGCGTGTTGGTGACGGATTTATTTCAATTTGTTTTGAAAATGGGGATGGTCATTCTGCTGGCCGTTTTCGCCATCCGGTCGATCGGAGGCATGGGCGGGCTGGTGCGCGGGATCCGAGCCGTGGAAAAAGCCGGCCCATCCATGGGGTCTCTGCTGTCCTTTGTCCCCGACTTCCATTCCACCTGGATGCCCCTGATCACGTTTTTTGTCTATATCGCCGTCAACTGGTGGGCGTCTTGGTATCCCGGCGCCGAACCGGGAGGCGGGGGATTTATCGCCCAGCGCATTCTTTGCGCCAAGGATGAAAAACATTCGCTGCTGGCCACGCTTTGGTTCAACGTCGCCCATTACGCCCTGCGTCCCTGGCCCTGGATCCTGGTCGCCCTGGTGGCCGTCGTCCGGTTTCACGGTGATCCGGCATTTGCCGCCGACCCGGAATCGGGCTACATCCGGATTCTCATTCTAGACCTGCCGGCCTCGCTCCGCGGCCTGATGATTGCCGCCTTTGCGGCGGCCTACATGTCGACGATCGGAACAGAACTCAACTGGGGCGCGAGCTATCTCGTCAATGATTTGTACCGGCGTTTTCTGGTGCGCGGCCGCGGCGAAAAGCATTATGTCACCGTCTCCCAGTTGACAACGATGATCCTGATGATCCTGTCCGCCACGGTCACCTTTTTCATGGAGTCGATCGCGGATGCCTGGAAGTTCATGATCGCCGTGGGAGCCGGAACAGGGCTCGTTTATCTTTTACGGTGGTTCTGGTGGAGAATCAATGCCTGGAGCGAGGTTTCCGCAATGATCGCCGCATTTGTCACATCGCTGACGCTTCAGTTCGCCTTTCGGTTCAATGAAAGCCAGCCCAAAGAATTCGCTTTGATTGTCCTGATCACGGTCGCGGTCACGACGACCGTCTGGCTGGCCGTCACCTTGTTGACGAAGCCCGAGCCCAAAGAGGTGCTGCTGGCCTTCTACCGCCGTGTTCGGCCGAGCGCTGCGCTCTGGGGTCCGATTGCCAAAGAAGCGACCGATGTCGTTCCGCAGAAGGATGGGCTGTTCAACCTGATGGACTGGATCGCCGGCGTGCTAATGATCTATGCATTTCTCTTCGGCGTGGGCAATATCATTTTCGGCAGGACCCTGCTCGGCATTATCTTTCTCCTGGCCGGTCTGGTTTTCGGCGGCATCATTTATGCCGATCTGAATAAGCGCGGCTGGGAGACAGTCGGAAAGTAGAGCCCTACAAAAAATACCCGCGAGACGAAATTTCGTTATCATATCCCCCCAATTGAGAATTAATGAATGTCGGGGATATCGAACTCGCCGAGCCGGAGGGGATACCGGCCGTGCTCGCGGACAAGAGGGACCAGGTAATCATAGTTCCCGCCCGATACGTTGCTGGGCACCGAGTGGTCGGACTGGACGATATAGCCGCCGCCTTTGGCTGCGTTCAGCTTGGTGAGCACCATCTTCTTGATCTCATCCTTCTCGCCCTGGGCCCAAGTGATCACATCCATGTTGCCGCAAAAGCCGATCTTGTGGCCGTGCTGCCTCCGCAAATCGACCACGTCCATCCAGGCCTTGGCCTCGAGCGGGTTATAGGCATCCACGCCGACCTCGTCCGGATACAGTCCGATCCAGAGCATGACGTTTTCCGAGCCGATGATGCGCCACAGCATCTCTTGTCCCTCGCAGACGCTGCCGTAGACGGGGAAATCGGGATAGAGTAACTTGACCGTTTCCAGCCAGGCCGGTGAGTTTTGGACAAAGCCGTCGCCCTCGCCCGCGATTTGATTATCGCCCCGGCTGAGGTAACGCCGGTCATCCCATGGATCATCGAACCGCAGGGCGGCCATCTTTTCCAAGGAGTCGGTCTCGAATTTCAAAAAAGCGGGCATCGGGTCGGCGAATTGTTTCTTGATCACCGCTTCGAAGCCGGTGCGGACGATGACGTGCCCGCCGGTTTCCTCAAGGATCTCGAACGGCTTGATATGCGGGTCCATATTGGGGACCGTGACGATCCAGTCGAGGTCGTAGTATTTGTAGATATCGGTGCCGGCGGGCAGGCCGAGGTCTTTGCGCCAGCGTTCCAGAAAGCTTCCCCAGAAGAAATCGCTGATGGGGACGCGGTCCGCTTCCTCGTGGCGGAGCGTTTTGTTCATGCGGTCCAATTTGGCGAGGCAATTTGGAGTGCGCCGCATGATGATCTTTTCTTAATCCGTGTGAAAAACCTTTTCCATGTCGGCCCACCACGCGCCCGCGGCGAGGTTCGGCAGCGGAACTTGCATCGGCATCATGATGTCCCACCATCCCTGCGTCTTGGGATCGGCGGCCATCTTGGCCATGTCGGCTGCAAAGTTTTTGCCGTGATACTCGAAATAGGCGAAGAGATATCCGTCCTTGTGAAAGATCGAATAGTTGCGGATGTGGCAGCGGCGAATCGTTTCCAGGACCTCCGGCCAGACCTTGGCATGGTAGGCCTTGTAGGATTCAAACTTATCCGGCTTGACCCGAATCAACTGACCATATCTTTTCACGGCGAACTCCTCATTTTAAAGCGATATTTTATTATCCTACCCTATCCCAAAGCCCGGCCAAGGACAAGGAGAATCAAATACAATCCTGCAAAAATGACGATAAAGCCGGCGGCTTTCTTGAAGTCCTTCTTCATCAGGACAAAAAATGCGAGGAGGAAAGGCCAGGGCACACCGACACTGTGCCCTATTTTTCGCGATAAATAGTGAGGGACCTTAAGGTCATACAAAATATTAGAAATCCAGAGGCCGACGAGAGCAACTCCGCTGATAATAATGGCGTAGGGGATCTCGCTTATCATGAAGCCTTAAATACTTTCGCGCCCCGCTTTTTTTCAATTGATGATTGATTTTTCGATGAAATCTTTTAGAATACGAACGCTCTCTTGAGATGTATCGACGAATTCGACGCCCATTTCGAACAATCCTTCTTGTAGGCGTTTAATCCAGCGCACTTTCCCTAACGCGCTGATCAACTTGGCCGGCGACCCTATACGGAGCTTTATTTTCACCATAGAGTTAACGGGTATAAATGTATCGGACTCGATCCTGATGCCGCCTAACGAGATGTCTTTGGTGAAATGATGGATAATCTTGCTGCCGGCGCGAAGATCATCTTGATGAATGAGAGTAATGGAAACTTCAGCTTTTTCTTTTACTCGTTTAGCTCTCCTCTTCTCTCGCATAGCACGTGCGCCTATATTTTTTTAAATTTTACCAAAACATCACTGGAGGGCTAGCCTCAGCGATTTCAACTTCTCTCTTCTTCAAGCGCAGAATCCGGAGCGACGACCAGGTTAATACTATATCGCCAGCCGAAGACGTGTCAAATCATTTAACCAGGTAACCGAAACTCAGGTTGTTGAATCGTATAAAAAGTAACCATGGAAGGCTGCTGTTTTTTATAGGGATTGATGGTCAGCGATTTTTTCTTTTTTCTCTGATAG
>Ga0315280_10001463_pt1 | contig 40602 bp, 44 predicted proteins | sample YL17G06_40_MG_FD_203697 | JGI IMG/M metagenome (GOLD analysis project Ga0315280, IMG submission 203697) | Sediment microbial communities from Yellowstone Lake, YNP, Wyoming, USA - YL17G06_40 | ecosystem: Environmental > Aquatic > Freshwater > Lake > Sediment | place: USA: Wyoming | collected...
TACCGACAAGTACAATATCCTTAAGAATATCATCGATGTTGTCGGGGTCTAACACTAAAACCTTGTATCCCATTCCCCTTAAAGTGTTAACGACCTCTTCTTGGGCGAATGCAGCCAAAATCAAGTCCGGCTCAAGGGTAACAATTGCTTCCATATTTGGAGGCCAGTAATCTCCAACACTTGTTAGGTTACCTGCCTCAATCCAAGCTGAGAAATTGTATGGATAGTTGCAATAGTTAGTAACTCCTACGACCTTATCGCCGGCTCCTACTGCAAACAGAATTTCCGTGTTACTTGGAGCAAGCGTCACAATCCTATTCGGATAGGACGTGAGGTTTAGCACGTAGCCACGGTCATCCACCAAAGTCAGGTTTCGATATTTGTAAAGTTCACTCTGCAAGTTGGCAACGTCGCTTTGTAAGCCACTAACCTTGGAACGCATATCAGCAATTTGTCCTTCGTAATATGCATAGACATAAACTGCCGAGATGATTGAAATTATTGCAATGATCGTTGTAATGTAGGCAACATATTTAGTGTTCATGTTATACATCATCTCTTGGATGGTTTATCCAACCAATTACATAAATATTACTTGTAGATATATAAATACTTTAGCAATCTTTATCCCGAAACAAAGGTTGGTAATTATGAAATCTGAGAACCTGCCGTTGTTGAAGTATCTAGAGGAGAGGGGCGTAATGTTGAAGGATCTCATAGACGCGGCTCTGGAGCTGTTTGTTCCTCATCCAGGCGTAGAGACAAAGGAGAAGGCCGCTGAGATCCTTCAAGAGGAGTTCCTTGACGCTTTGTCAGACGTGAATGTTTCCTGTCTAGAAGTTGCGTGTTTCCGGGCAGAGGAGGACGCGAAAGCTGGCTGGGTTCCAGGCTTGACAAAGGAGAGATTTACGGGTCGTCCAGGGCTTGTAGCCGATGAGCTGTTGGGAATGGCTATAGCTTGCTATATTGCGGGAGCAAAAGGAATTTTCGAGTTCATACGGTTCGATCAAGCCAAGCCGGGAATTTTAAAGAAGCTTGGGCCAATTTCCAATGATGCTATTGGAGGACTAGTTGCGGGCGTATCGTCAAACATGTATACTCGTGCTTTAAGAAGTAAGAAACAAAATTGCTTAATAGGAAGCCAGGAAAATGGAAGCCCTGAGAGTGATAGAAAAAGTTTCAAGTAGGATCGCCCCAGGACGTGTTCCCTCGTTCATCGAAGCCCACGTGATCAAGGCCTTAGAGGCTATAAGCGTTGGAAAGAGTGTAGGTCGAAAAAAGCTATCGGAGATAGTAGGTCTTGGCGAAGGCGCCACACGAACTTTAGTGAGGCATCTCAGAAATGAGGGACTCATTGAAGTTTCGAAATACGGAATTGTGCTCTCAAAATTTGGTGAAAAGTTCTTCTCAAACTTAAGGTCTAGGATTAGCGAGGAGATAGAAGTTCCCCAAAGCCCCCTTACAGTTGGATCCTTCAATGTAGCAATCCTCATTAGAAATGCAGCTGGCTTAGTGAAAAATGGAGTAGAGCAACGTGACGCTGCAATCAAGGCTGGCGCTTTAGGAGCCACAACATTAGTCTTCAGCCATAACAAGCTAGCTATGCCCGGAGTAAGCGACGACATCTTCCAAAAGATTCAACCAATACGCGATGTGCTAATCTCTAGGCTTAAACCTTCAGAAAACGATGTGATCATAATAGGAAGCGCCAATGAAAAGCAAGCAGCAGAGTTCGGAGCAAAAAGAGCAGCTTTTGAACTATTGAAATCCGTGATGAGTAACGTAATATAAAAGAGGGATTTTGGGCGATAATATCCCTTAGCGAAGGGTTTGAATCTCCACACTTGTCTTCTGTGCTTTTCATGCTCATAATTAAGATGGATGCATGGTCCACGCAAAAGGCTGTGCCGGGGCAAAAGGGATTTTTGGACTTATCCGCTTTGACCACGCACAAACGATGCAATCGGCGGACTCATCGCAGGCGTCTCATCAAACATGTACACAAGAGCCACAAGCGAAGCCTCCAAACAACGTAAACGATAGTCATAAATTTCTAGTGGAAAAATCCAAAGTAGAGGAATTGAAAGAACGCGCTAACTGAGAGGTTGTTAAAGGCACAAATCAAGATTCTTTGTCCAAAATAGCTTAGAAATGAGCCCTAACTGGTAAAATAGCGCCGGGGAAGGGATTTCAGCACCAATTTACTGGTAAAAGGATGCCGTATTTAGGCTTGGCGAGAGTTCAAATCCTTCCCTGGCTACCATGTAAGAGTGCTCTTTTTGGGCTTGAGTATAAGATGTTTAAGAAAGAGCGGGAAAGAAGAGATGGCCGCATGATATTAGGCTATTCTCCTCATTTACGTCTGGGAATGACTGTTTCTATTTCTCTCAGTATTCTTGCCAACAGTTTCGGTTCGATTCTGAAGCCTTTGCTTACGAGCGCCAGCACTATTTCTTTTGCTTCGGCTCTATCCAGTAATTTCTCTCTTAAAGCTTTCATGATCACGTAAAGGGTCCCTCTGACCCTTAGACCCAATGTCTCGGCGAATGCCCTTCCACTGGATTCATCCATCAATAGCAGCGCGCCTGTTTCGCGCGCCAGTATTATCGCTTGAGCCTCTCCTAGATGGATTTCAAAGACGTGATCCATCATCTTCTGACAGAGCTTAATCTCTCTTTCATTTAATTTTGAGATTTTCATCCAGCCTTGATCGACGCATTCTTTTATGGCGAGCGCGTCGCTGAATCCTTCTTTTAAGCCTCTTTCGACGGCTTCTTTGTAAACTTCTTCTGGGATGATTACTTCGCCGAAAAGTTTTTTGAGCAATGCGATTCTGCCTATTTTTGAGAGCCATATTAGCGGGCTTGTGTTGGAGACTATGGGCAAAGAGGCTGTTCCTCGCTTAAGCCTTGAGATCTTCTTCTAAATCGTGTTCTGAGTATTGGATAAGAACACCTTTCTCGCCCAACATCTTGTAGAAGTTCCATAAGGATACGCCGGCTAGTTGAGCTGCTTTCCAGCCGGTGATTTGCCCCCGTCGGTATAGTTCAACAGCGTGCTCTAGGTTCTTTTCTTTAACGCCGTGTTCTAGTATTTCGCGTATTAGAGTCGATCTGTCTTTTCCTTCTTTATCTGCTAACTCACGAAGTTTCTTTATGGTTTCGCGGGGCAATCTTAGGCTAATCGTTTCAGACAAGGAGACCACCGTAATACAATATATATCAATCGTATTATATAAACCATGCTGAACACATGTCTTTCCAACGAAGGAATACATCACCCGCAACGGCCCATCTTTTTAGTTGCTGCCAATACGCGCAAAGCAAGGTTCTTTCTCAAAAAGAGTCTAGAAACGAGTCTAAACTGGTAAAATGGCGCCGGGGAAGGGATTCGAACCCCTGCGAGCCAAAGGCCCACTGGCTCACTTGTCTTCTTCTATTTTCAAGCCCCTGTTTCCAGAGTACGATCTCGAGGCCAGCGCGATAACCACTCCGCCACCCCGGCTCTGTTTAAAGTTTCTGATCCGTGGCTTTTAGCTTTATCCAGTAAATCAAAGGGACACAATAATTATGCTGTCTGATTGTTTAAGAGCATGTTCGCTTGTTAAATATTCATGAAAGTTCCTAGTTCTTTGACAGCCCATTCTGACTCAGTTACAGTTTCCATGCCTAGTTTTTCAAAAGACCTTGTGGCAACTGTAAGCTTTTTCTTCGTCTTCTTGAGCCCCCATGCGCGTGCTAGAACCAAAATGCCAGTCCCTTGAAACAACACGCTCACTAGCACACGCTCTCCGTAGGGTAAAAAAATAGACGGAGGTAGCGAACTATAACAGGTCGAACGACCCTTAAAGTTCTGACCACTCCCCGCGCGACGCTCTCTTCACGACCTGACAGAAGAGTAACAAAGGGTAAAGATCTTGAGACACTTCAAACATGATTTGTCACAAATCGAGGCGCGCGCGCAACATTTTAGGCTTAAAATCTTTCGACCCTATTCCAAAAGGAAAGATAGGGTCCTGATGGCACCTGTGCATGCAAACCGCAAACGTTTCCTGCAACATCCTTCAAATCAACTTTTTCGGACTTTGCAACAGAAACGATTGGAAAAATAGAACCTAGTCAGTTACTCAACAGAAACCCTTTCAACATCCCCCTTGCTCAATAAAATAACCCTTCAAATCTACTTATTACATATTAACGACGGAAACAACCATCGTTTCCTTCGCCTTTCCTTCACCATATCCCAATCAGCCAGAATTCTTACGGCCTCGTTTGCGGTCTTTATGGCGTTTTCTTCACCTGCCCCCGGCCTGAACTCGTCTGTGCATCGGTTTACCTGAACGGCGCATATGGCTCCTGCCCTTAACCCATAAAGGCTCGCCAGAGTGTAAAGCGTCGCTGTTTCCATCTCAAAATTTAACACTTTCGCTTCCTGCAGTGTCTGAAACAGATCTTCCATACGCGACGCATAGCCTTTTCGAGTTGGACGGCTTTGGCCTGCGTAGAAATCTGCCGTTGTTGCTGTTATGCCAACATGATAATTGCGTATGCCCAAGCTTTCAGCTGCTTCAATCAAAGCCAATAACACCTCATAATTAGCGACTGCGGGATACTCCGGTATAATGTAGCAATTGCTTGTGCAGTCAAGGCGTACGGCAGAACTCGAAATCATCAGGTCGCCGCAACTAATGTCCTTCTGGATGGCGCCAGTGCTTCCAACACGGATAAAAGTGTTTACGCCTATGTTTGAAGCCTCGTTAACAGCAATTGCCATACAAGCTGGACCGATGCCGCTTGACAGTGCGGAAATCGGAACACCCTTGTATTTGCCTGTAACACTGCGAAATTCACGGTGAGAAACGATTTCCTTGGCTGAATCCCAGAAACTTGCAATTCTTGGAACACGGTCTGGGTCACCCGGCACAAGCAAATACTCAGCTAGATCACCCTTTCTACAGGCAATATGGTATTGCTTGCCACCGGAAACTGATGAGTTCACGTTTGTCCACCACAATTAAGATTAAGCGTGCAACATTTAATAATAGTGGAATTTGGAGAAGCCCTCCTTGTCCAATGAACGAAGAAGAACAAAGTATGATATTTACGCGGATATAATCGAGATAGTCGCCAGAAAAGGCCTTTGCTCACTGACAAGAGTTTCTTATGGAGCCAACATGCCTGTGGATCGAACGAAGAAAGAATTGAATTTTCTTGTTGCACATGGTTTTATAAACGAAGTCACTTTGGAAGATTCAAAAAAGTACAGAGCCACAAAATGGGGATTAGAATACTTGGAAACATTCAAACGCATGCGAAAGTTCTTCGCAGCGTTAGAAGAATAGAAAAACAGTCACAATTTGTAACTACAAAACGTGTTCTCATCATGTGCGTCGCCTTTTAAGGGATCCAACGGGCCATTCCTACTCATTGAAAAAAGATGAGGTGATAAGAATGGCACGTCAAATTGAAAGTGAATCATGCTGTGAACAGATAGAAAAACGGAATATCACATCTAGGACGAGCCTCTTCGGCATCGTGAAGAATGCCTTTAAACTGAGTCACACAAGATCAGCAGGGAACTTCCCATCATACAGCACAGCCGGAAAATCTGAAAACTCTGAAGTACTAGCTATCCGAACAAAAGTCACAATAGCAGAAGCTCAGTTTAGAAGAGTGCAAATGGTTCAGTAAAACAATACTAGTCACTAGATGTGAGTCCCCCTTTTAAAGACACAGCAACATGATCTAACACAGAGGATTAAAAAGTGAACAACAAGATATCTGTCCCTCCAAGAACCACAGTAACATTAGACATTGTAAATGGAGACTTGGAAATATTCAAGCACGCGACGGTGAAAGGAACAGAAGCAAATGCCACATTGAGGGTTTCAGGCACGGTTTACTGCGAAGGAGACAACACTTTTGAATGCAGCCTGTCAGCAGAAAGCCTCAAAGCGGAAGACACCGTGACAGTACACGGAGACTTGGAGATACAGAACGATGTTGAAGTTGAAGACGGCAGCCTAGAAGTTTATGGAAAAATGACGGCCAAAAGCGTTGATGTGGACGACACATTATGCGTAAGCAAAGACCTCATCGCTGATGATGTTGAGGTCGGAGGAAATCTGAAAGTTGATGGAAACGTAAAGGCTAAGGATCTAGAACTCTGCGGAACCTTCGAATCAAAGGGAGAGGTAACAGCCGAAAACATTGAGATATGCGGAAGCCTCTCAATCGAATCTAAAGCCGACATCAAAAATCTAGAAGTCGGAGGAAGAGCTAAAGTCTCAGGCGGAATAATCCATGAAATAGACGTAGGCGGAACCTTCGAATCAAGCGCGGCACTAGAATTTGAAAGAATTGACGTAGGCGGAATTGTGAAGCTTACTGGCAGAAATAGAGGTGAGCAAATAGAAGTTGGCGGCTCATTCAGGGTTGAGGGCGACTTAGAGTTCGAAGAGATTGACGTGGGCGGCAGAGTTGAGATAACAGGGTTAGCCCGAGGTTGTGAGATGGAGGTAGGAGGCAGAGTAGACATCGGCGGATCTCTAGAGCTTTCGGGAACCTTGGAGGTAGGAGGTAGAGCGGATGTGAGCGGAGAGGTTACAGTGAAAAACATTGAAATCGGCGGCGCGTTGCGTGCAAGAAAGGCTACAGCAAAAGAACGGGTAGAAGTCGGCGGCTCAATAGCCACTCGTGAAGGCGTCAACGCCCGCTTCGTCGAAATAGCCAAAAGAGGCGAAGTCGACGGGCCTATAAATGCAGAAGAAGTCATCATTGGCAAAGATGCACGTGCTGGAACTGTCTATGGAAGAGAGATCCTGCTGAGAACCGGAGCAAATGCGCAGAACCTTTACGGTGAAAACATCACCATCGAATCTCATTGCCGTGTAAACGGTGAAATACATTACACCAATCAATTAAGACTAGAAGAGTCTGCTTCGTTAGCTAAAGCACCGCAAAAAGTGGAAAAACTCCCCTTCTAAAAAAAGGCCCAATCAGGTTTTCCTAGGCACAGCTAAGTCGGCTATGTCCACGCTGTGTTCGTATATTTGCCTCAAAAAAGAGGCTACCGCCAAGATCTGCGGTACAACATCAAGTGATTGAGCCCTCGCGACCTCCTCAATGCCAGTGAATCCTTTTTCAATCTTGTCTCGCATGCTCCTCACCTTCTCTGCTAAAACCATATCACCGATCAGAAAAGCCGTCAAAGCGTTTTCATGAGCCTCGAAGCAAATCATGTGAAAACTCATAAACAGCTTTCTAAGGTCTTGATCCAGTTTCGCGCCCTTCAATTCAACGGTCTTTAGAGCCACTCTTACGCAGTCATCTCCAATACCTTCCACAAGGCTTGCGACCAAACGATAATCGAGGCATTCAATCGGACTTACACCCAATTTTTCACTTAAACTTGGATTCTGAATTATTGTACGCAAGATGCGGACAAGAAGGAAGTAAAGCCTGTTGCCTTCATCATCACGTGCCATAACACTTCTCGCCAGCTGCACATCGCCGTCCACGAAAGCGTTGGCAACATCTCGGTGCATGCCAGCAGCAATAGCATATCCTCGACGAAGAATCTTTTCAGGCGGAAACCCTGAAGGCTCCAACAAACACTGCACAACGATGCCTGAATAGTCCTCCTCAACAATCTCCAATCCAATCAAACGGCTAACCGCATTTTTAACGGTGTCTCGCGCCTCAAAACTAATACGCTCCTTTCCCTCAACACGTATAATGTCAAAGCCAAGCAGGTAATTTCCTGTGATTTCACGCCCCAGGTACGGTCCAGGCTTCAAGGTAACAATCCGAGGGGAAGGCTCAGTACCATGCTTCGCATCGACGAGGAGCTTCCCGTCACCTGTCTCGCTCAAGGCTAAAACGGATCCCTTTTCCAAACCGTACCGTGCGGCCCAAGATTTCGGCAAACACACAAAGAATGTTCCACCCGGCGTTCGCTGCACTTTGCGTAGTTCACTCACTCACATCGCCACCCAACTGTACAATATTGGAATACTGAAACATCTAAACGGAAACCCGAGATATAAACTGAGGCATTAGTGTTGCAACTGAAGAACAAAGTTGTAATCGGTATAGACTTGGCAGGAAAACCAGAAAACCCGACTGGCCTAGCGATCTGGAAAGGCAAAGTAATGAAGACATGCCTAGTCTACACGGACCAAGAGATTTTGGAAAACATCACACATGACAGGCCAACACTCACAGCAATTGATGCGCCTCTCAACCTTCCAAGAAGAGGGATCCTCAGAAAAGCGGAGAAAGAGATGATAAAGAGGGGCTACAGGATTTTCCCACCGAAGCTTCCAACAATGGAGAAACTCACAATTCGCGCTATAAAACTAAACACGTTAATAGCAGAAAAAGGATACAAAACAATAGAAGTGCATCCCACTTCAACGCGGAAAGCCTTAAACATGCCAACCAAAGACTGGACAAAAATCCAATTGATCCTCAACAGTGTGGGACTAGGAAGAGACCTTAAGGGTCGCACTCAATCATCTCATGAACTCGATGCCGTAATAGCCGCCTTAACAGCACGCCTCTACTTACAGGATCGAACAGAATCCGTGGGAAATGAAACAGAAGGTTACATAATAGTTCCAAAGAAGCAAGATTGGAGAACTCTCAGAATATGAGCGAAGCGGAAAAACTGCAAAAAGCCGTAGAACTAACAATAGCGGCAGGATACCAGCTCAACAGAGAAGCCTTTGAACTCCTAAGCCTAGTGGCCACGACGCAGGACCCAACCGAAATCATGGCCAAAGCGATTAATCAAATAGATAACCTTGAAGAAAAACCATTCTTCATCGAAAGAAGCCTTTTAGAACAGCTATTGAAGGCATCAGAACCTGCAAAAGAAACCACTAACCAACCCTTAGAGGAGTCGCTAAAACCAATTTTGGAAAACCAAGCGCCGCAAGTAAATGAGGGTAAGGCTCCTTTCCATCCTTTCGCAAGAGAGGTCGATGCAAGCATTAAAATAATTGAGGATCCGGGCACCAAATTAAGCTCAAGCGGAACAATCGACGATTACTTGGAATATTTCCGAGACAGATTCACGCGAATTGAAAAATTGTTGAGACAAAGGATAGACGTCAAGAGTGCAACGTCAGTTCTAGATGCTCTAAGGGCCCAAGCAAACACGAGGCTTAAGATAATCGGGATGGTGGCAGAGAAGAGGGAATCGAAACAGAAGACGATACTGACCGTTGAAGATCTGAGAGCAAGTGCCACTGTGCTTGTGCCACAAAATGCATCACATGAGCTTCAAAAAAGGGTACAACTCCTTTTGCTCGATCAAGTTGTCTGCCTAAGCGTTGTAAAAACAAGAAGTAACCTCCTAATTGCCGAGGACGTCATCTTCCCCGACATAGCTCAGAGACCTCAACACAAGGCTCAGGAACCAATTTACGCAGCGCTCACTTCGGACATGCATACAGGGAGCACAAAGTTCACGAGAGAAGCTTTTAGCCGGTTTATTTTGTGGCTTAACGGCAAATATGGCAATGAAAAGATGAGAGAAATTGCAGGCCACATCAAATATGTCTTAGTAGCTGGTGACATCGTTGACGGCGTGGGAGTTTACCCTAACCAGATAAAGGAATTAGCAGTTAAGGATGTACATAAACAGTACAAGCTTGCCGCAAAATACCTCGAACAAATCCCAGATTACATAGAAGTGATCATCATACCTGGAAATCATGACGCCCCCAGAAAAGCTTTGCCTCAACCAGCAATAGCAAATATCTTCCTAGAAACGCTACAAGAATCAAGGAAGGTCCATTCTTTAGGAGACCCATGTTATCTAAGCCTCCACGGCGTAGAAATATTGATGTACCATGGTCGAAGCCTAGATGACGTTATCTCAACGGTTCCAGATATGACCCATAGCCACCCTGAAAAAGCAATGCGATTGCTCTTGCAGAGCCGCCATCTAGCACCACTGTACGGTGGGAAGACGCCTTTATCGCCTGAAAACAAGGATTTCCTTGTCATAGAGCGCGTTCCGGACATCTTCCATGTCGGGCACGTACACGCCTTAGAATATGCCAACTACCGCGGTGTTTTAGCTGTAAACTCAGGCTGCTGGCAAGAACAAACAGATTACATGCGCAGAAACGGTTTTACTCCAACACCCGCCAAAGTCCCGGTGGTAAATCTTCAAACATTGGAAGTCACCGTTGTTCCCTTTAACTAGGACTCCAAATCCTAACAGCGCCACAATCGTGCATTTAGCTTCCACTTTTTGCACCTTTTGAAAGGCATTTTGGATCAAAATCAACCAGACGAACGAGTCTGCTCTCACCAGTGAAAACGTCTCTGATAATAGAGCGTGCAATCTCCAATCTGATTTTTTTTGTCCGACCATATCTGCCCATGCTGATGACCTTTGCGTTTACGAGCCCCATAGCATCAAGTTCATTAACCAGCGTGCTTAGCCGCCGCTGGGTCAGGGGGGTCACGCCCAATTCCGCGCTAAGTTCATTGTAGACTTCTGAAATCTCACCCGTAATGGCGCCGCGAAGATTTGCCCTGTTCAAATGGTAAACGCTTAACACCACAAGCTTTGAGTGCAAAGTCAGATTTTGAAGGGCTTCGACCACGCGGTTGTGCTCAATGTGTTTCTCAGCTTCTCGCACATGATCCTCAGCAATAATGGTTGCGCCTTTCCGCTCTGCAACCTCGCCGGCGACGCGAAGCAAATCCAAAGCTCGCCTAGCGTCACCATGTTCCGCAGCGGCTAAAGCCGCGCAAAGACCAAGTGCAGCGTCAGACAAGGCGGTATCGCGGAAAGCTGCCTTTGCGCGTTCGGAAAGAATGTTCCTTAATTCACCTGCATCATAAGGTCTAAAAACAATCTCCTCCTCGCTGAGAGAACTGAGAACACGTGGATCAAGGAACTCCTTCAGCTGAAAGTCATTAGATATGGCAACGAGAGTTACCTTACTCTTACCCAAAACCTCATTTATCCTCGTCAGCTCATAAAGAAGACTGTCGCCTCGCATTTTTATCAACGCATCGGCCTCGTCCAAAACTATCATACAAATGATTCTTGAAGCATCCAAGCCAACTCTAAACCTGTCAAAGACTTCCCCAACAGATAACCCTGTGAAAGGAATGGGCACACCCACGCTTTGACACAAACTTGCAAAGACACGATATTCAGAACCAGTCATACGGCAATTAACGTAACAGAACCTGACCGGTGCATTAAACTCCTTCGCCTTAAACTCAAGATGGCTCAACACATATTTTGCCACAGCCGTCTTGCCTGTCCCGGTCTTCCCATAGATAAAAATGTTGGAACCTCTCGCACCCTTAAGCACCGGGGCCACAGTCTCCCCAATCTTCCTAATCTGCTCTTCCCGGTGAGGCAACCGGCCAGGAAGATAATCGTGCCGCAATACCTCCCGGTCCCTAAAGATCTTGGCGTTACTTACAAACTTTTTGAATACATCATCAAGTATACTAGCATCACTCATCGTACCCCTCGCCGAACTTCAAAGGTAGCACCTCTCTCTCGTGCACGAAATAAGCCCTGCCGTACAGAAAACTAAACGCCCCACACGACAATCCTAAAAGAAAATCAATGTTCTCGTATGAAAACCCATTAATGAGGGACACACCCCATAGCTTCTAGTGGAACTCAGCTTCATTTAGTGTAAATGATATTGATTCCTTTTATAAAGGAGAAATATACTCCTAATGGTAAGCTACACAAAGCTGTTATAACAATTACTATTAAAGATTTTAGACACACAAAAGAAAGAATTCCCTAAAAACCTGCCTGTGTTCCTTTGCCGCCTTCTTTCCAATGGAAACTGAGGGGTGCCGCCCCGTCAATACACTTACACACCGCCAAACACAGCTTGCTCGGGTAATTCTGTCAACAAGAGCCCGTACCCGAGTATTCACACTGAGATTACTGAGGCGGGAAAACAATCTAAGCTTGTCGGCCTCCTCGACTTTATCTTCACTTTTTGTGAAGACCTTGTGAAGTTGATTCGATGATGCTTCTTTGCTGCTCTCTCTTGCTACTCTATTGAGTTCTTTGTGCTCCTTTTTTGTAAAGGGCCCACCGCTATTCTTCTACTGGAGATTCCAGTTGAGACCCGACTTCTCCCCTTTTCGCTCTTTGTAAACGTTGTGACAATTGTGAGCGCTGAAGCGTTGGAATTCTAGCCTCTATCACGTTTTGCAGCCTCTATCTTGCCCATTTTAATTTCTCTCTTCACCATAACATCTATAACTTGTGAAGTGTAAAGTTGTGAACACCGCCGAAGGTGTACATCAGCATTGCCGGCAAGAAAAATGCGTGTCGAGCTATTCGATACGGATGGTAATCGATACGCAATAAGTTTCGAAGGGCAAGTCACCAGAGATAAGGCACTGCGCCTTCTAGATTTGGTAGAGTTGTTGGGCGGGATGCCTAGCGGCGGGGGCAACGCTGGAGCTAACGTTGCAGCTCCCAGAAACGAGCTTTCCAAATATGACAAGGTCAGACTTATTGTTCAAAAGCACTTTCCGGTTGTTTGGTTCTCGTCAAGGGAAGTTCAATCCGTCTATGAACAAGAGTTCAAGGAGCCCATAGGCCTCAGTACCGTGGCGACCTATCTCTCCAGGATGGCGGCAAAAGGGGCAGTCTTGAAAACTGGCACTTCTAACAATCTGAAATACAAAGCGGCCTCGAATCTTCCCCAAGCTATCGTCAGGCAAGGAATACCGTGAAAAATCATCGCAAAGTCTTTGCAAAGTACAGAGAATAGGGGGCAATGTTGACGGTCGAGCAGATCGTGAAAAGTTACCCGTGAGGCTGGGAAAACGCCTGCAAGACTTGTTCAGGGGGCTTCTGAACTACGCGTCGGGCGCATTAGAGAGGAGAGGGCCGGCAGGTTATAGGCTTTGTCTGTGGACTTTCCAAATCTTGTAATTCTGCAAGCTTAGAAAACGCATTGAAATGAGGAGCGGGGGAGGTGCATTCTCTTCAGCAGGCTAGGTCGCTTGGCTTTCCGTTTTCTTGAGAAGCTTCTCCATCTCTTTCTTAACACTGTACTTGAATGGAATCTTGCTTGTGTCTCTTTCCAAGTATCCTTCTTCGTAAAGTTTCTTCATCAACCTTGCAGTATGTTCCCGACTGAGTTTGACTCTTTCCTTGATTTCAGGCGCTGTCTTTGCCCCCTCCGAAGCCAGCATCTCTAGTGCAGATATTTCTGTTGCAGTTAACTGAGCCATAGCTTTCTCCCTCTTTATAGGTATTACAGGTTCAAAACTCGCTTCGGGAGCTGTCAAGAATCGTTTGGCCTGTTCTTCTAAGCTAGTAATCTTTGCCGAAGCCGTCTCTTGTGATGCAACGGCATCACGCGCTCTCTTCTCAACATCATCCAATCGCGTATGAATCTTTTCCATGCCTTCTGAACTCGCAAGTACTCTGGTTTCTAATGCGTTCACCTTTCTTCCAATGTCATCTGACCTATTCAAGGCGCCCTCACTTTTCGCAGCTATAGCCTCGACCTTGTATGCGACGATCTCTAGCTTCTCTGACTCGTGCTTAAGCTGCCTGTTAAAACTCAAAATAATGTCCTCAATGGATCCTTTCGCTTTTTCGTATTCCTTCTTAGCCATGCGCAGTTGCCTATAATACTCGACGGCAGCCCCAATGGTTACTGCAAGCAGGATGCTTACAAGAATGAGCAAGGCGTCGGGCAAATTACTTACCCCTGTGATTTACGTGTGATTACATGTGACTCATACATGTTGCATCACATATCACCATCTTACCATAGGTGATTTAAAGATTATGGTCTTTACAGTTAAGTGAGAGTCATGACGTCACACATCACAGTTTTGAGGTGCAAATGGCTTTGCACAATACGTACCTCGTGGCCTTCCTGAGAGGCATGTTTCGGCGGTATTTTGGGATTTTAGGCGTTTTGCTCTGTCCTAGCTCCTCTGGTTGCCTGTGTCGTTTGGGTACGGTTCTCATTAGCGTGATTTGTGACGTCACAAAGGGTCTGCTGATGGAGTTGACAGCTGTTTTAGGCTTGTTTCGAGCTCTTCTCGTATCATTTTTATGGCTTTTAGGTGTTCGCTGAGCTCTCCGGATTTATTTGGCAAGTCTTTGTATGCTTCTAGGTAGTTGTGCAATTTGTTCGCAATTTCAAGGTAGGGGTCAAGAGTTGTGCTTTCGAAGATTCCCAAGTACCCTAGGAGTAGCACTGTGTAGATTGACCTTATGATGTTTTCTTTCGCCTGTCGTAGGGTCCTGTTAAAGGCACCGCGGCTTATTTTTGCCTTCGTTAACCTCAATCTGGCCTTTTCGTCGTACTTAAGCGGTTTGCTGGCGAAATTCTCGGACAGAATATCTATGAGCAATGTTTCGAGCTGCGTTTTGGTTAAATGGCTATGTTCCGCGATTATTTTGACAATTGGGTCGCTAAGAGAGCCCATTAGCCACTTTTGAACACCTTCTTTTACCCTCAAATCTGTCTCTCCAAAGGTTGAGCTTAATGGATACGCTTTTGTATACGGGCTAAGCTTTTAAAACTATCGAGATCCAATGGGATGCTTGGCTGTTTGGGAACGCAAGAATTTTATGCTGAATAAAGCATTGCGTAGTGAGGAATATCATTTGGTTTCAAGCATTAAGCCCGCAGATCGCCTCAAATCAATAAAGCCCTCCGGCATACGCCGCTTTTTCGCTTTGGCCCAAGAAATGCCTGGCTGTATCAACCTGACTGTGGGTGAACCGGATTTTTGCCCTCCGCAGCACGCTCTTGACGCCGGTTGGCAAGCAGCAAGGGAAGGCAAGACGCATTATGCTCCAACAAATGGTATTCCTGAGCTGCGAGAAGCACTCGCACAGAAAGCCTATTGCGATTATGGGCTAAGTTATGACCCGAGTTGCGAAATCCTGATTACCGTGGGTGGAACTGAAGCAATCTTTACTGCGCTAATGGGCTTGCTAAATCCTGGTGACGAAGTGTTAATCCCTGATCCTGGATTTGTTGTTTATGAGCCTGGAGTTTTTTTAGTGGGCGGCGTTCCCGTTCATGTTCCTTTGTTGGAGGAGAACGGTTTCAAACCATTTGTTGATGATGTGACATCACTGGTCACAGATAAGTCACGTGTGATGATCCTGAACTATCCAAATAATCCTACAGGCGCGATTCTTTCGTATGATGAAGTTGCTGCACTGGCGAAGATTGCTTTTGAGCGTGACATGATTGTGATTTCTGATGAAGTCTATGAGAAGATCATCTACGACGCCGCCAAACATTATTGCTTTGCAGCTTTTCCCAAAATGCGCGGGTGCACTCTGGTTGTCAATTCTTTTTCCAAGGCATACGCAATGACTGGCCTCCGTGTTGGGTACATTTATGGGCCTAGAGAACTCATTTCTCCCCTGTGGCTAGTGCATCAATACACAGTTGCATGTGTAGACAGCCTATCACAGTATATTGCCTTGGCCGCATTAAGGGGAGCGCAAGATTTTGTTAAGGATATGATGCGGGAATTCGAGAAAAGGCGCCGTTTAGTGTATAAAAGGCTTAATGAGATTGAAGGCTTCGAATGTCAGCTTCCAAGAGGGGCTTTCTATGTTTTCCCAAACATAAAGGCGTTCGGTATGCCCTCTGAGAAGTTTGCAGAATTCATTGTTAACGAAGCACGCGTGCTCACAGTTCCCGGTTCAGCTTTCGGTGCCTGTGGTGAAGGTTACATTAGAATTTCTTATGCTGCTTCATATGAAAAATTGGAAGAAGCATTGAACCGAATAGAAAGAGCTGTTAAAAAGCTCAGATAGATTTCACTTACAGTTCTTCTGCAGCATCCTTCAATTTGTCAAACAACTCTGGTCGCAGATCTCTCAATGTCGGGACAAAAGCCTCAACGGGTCTTATGTCCGCATAATTGACCTCACCAATCACAAAGTCCTCTTCGTCATACTTAGCCTGAACAAGGACTTTCCCGTCAGGTCCGACGAGTCTGCTACCTCCCCCGAACTGCAGTCCGTCTTCCACCCCTACCAGGTTCACATAGGCTAGGAAAGCCGTGTTTTCAATAGCTCTCGCCGCTGTGAGTGTTTCAAAGAATGTTCGCCTGATTCCTGGTGAGGCAGAAATGCAAACAATTAGTTGGGCTCCCTCCAAGCGTGTCAGCCGCGTTACCTCTGGGAAGTAAATGTCGTAACATATGATCAAACCTATTTTTCCAAGTTTCGTGTCTAACGCTGCGATTTGGTACCCGGGGCGGAAATATCTTTTCTCTTCGAAGACGCTGTGGGTTGGAAGGTACATCTTATGGTATTTTCCGATAAGGCCTTCTGGGCCTATGAGTACTGCAGCATTGTAAAGCGTGGCTTGTGTTTTCTCGCTTAGTTCCGGCATGCCGAAGATGATATATGCCCCGTCTTTTTTCGCTGCCTTTTCTATGGTCCCTGTTGATGGTCCGGGTATCTTCTCTGCTAATTCATAGATCTGGTCTCTCACAACGTAGCCGGTTGATGAAAGTTCCGGAAAAATCACGAGATCTGCTCCGTGCTTTTTGGTCTTTGTCACAATCCTCTCCATTTTCCTCAGATTTTCTGCCTTGTCTCCTTGCTGGCAGCTTATTTGTGCCAGTGCCACCTTAAATCTCTCTTTCACGCCTTATCCTCTCACGATGATCTAACTCGGGCTTCGCGGAAGTCGAAAGTCAGTTCCCACTGTTCGATATTCAAGCTTTGCTGTTAATAACATTCGTCTTTTGTGTTCTGATAAAAGCCATCTGCGTCTTATTTTATCTACCAGTTGCTTTTCCACGTGTAACTCTGCCTCTATTTCTTCGGGCTTCATGAAGTGCTCCAGTCCGTAAAGGATTAGGTCGAGCTGTTCATATTTCACTCCGAGTTCCTCTTCTGCAAGCTGGCCTGGCCACAAGGTTGGTGAGGATGGTTTCGCCACGATCTTTTCCGGAAGGCCTATATGTTGTGCTAATTTGCGAACTTGTGTTTTGTAGAGGTCCATTATTGGGGAAATATCTGCCGCAACATCTCCCCATTTTGTAAAGTAGCCCATCATTGTTTCTGATTTGTCTGAACTTCCACAAACAAGCATGCCAAGTCTATTAGCATAATAGTAAATGTAAATCATACGTGTCCTTGCCTTTATGTTCCCCTTGCTCACCTTGTCTGCCGGGTCAAAAACTGGTGTTGAATCGTAGAAAGCTTGCAGGGTGTTTGTGATGTCAATTGTTTCTGTTTTAAGGGCGAATTCTTCGGCAACAAGTCTCGCATATTTGATGTCTGTGACGTCATGTGTTTCTTTTTCTGGCAGCATAACCCCTAAAACCTTATGCCCGCCGATGGCTTGAGCCGAAAGGGCTGCCACGGTGGAGCTGTCGATGCCGCCTGATAAACCTAAAACGATGCCTTCCGCTTCAGACTTTTCAACATAATCTTTGATGAATCTGGTTATTCTCTTCTCCGCTTCCGACCAGTCCAAATCCAGAACTGCAGGCATCAACTTCAAGTAGATGCACTCTCACAGTTTTATGGTCGTAGGCAACTATTTAAGGACAGACATAAATATTGAAATATGGCATTTCACGGTGCAGAGAGGTTAGGATATGGGAAGGAGAAGGAAGAAAGTTGTCCGCATCCCTAAGAAGCGTTTACCAAAACTTTTCCCTTGTCCTAAGTGCGGAAAGGAAACCGTTAGAGTTGAAATCCTTCGAGACCAAGGGCGTGCAATTGTGGGCTGTGGTAGCTGCGGTCTCAAGGAGGAATTCCCAATAAAGCCCGCGCATGTCGAGATTGATGTTTACTGCATGTTTACCGACAAGATCTACGGGGGCTCTAGAAAACCATCTGCCCCTTCTATTAAGGGTGCTTGACTAGGTCGGTCTTTATGATAGGTAATGTTGAGAAGTATCTTTTAGAAAAGATTGAGTCTGAAGGATCGATTCACATAACTCTTATAGATCCTGAAAAAGTGACCCCTCCTCAAGCTTCCAGAATCGTAAGCAAGGCAAAGTCCAGTGAAACTTCAGCTGTAATGATTGGGGGTTCAACATTTGTTTCTACGGCGCATTTGGATGACGTCGTCAGGGCTGTTAAGCGTACCGTTAAGATTCCAATAATTCTATTCCCAAACAATGTGACTGGCATAAGCCGTTACGCTGATGCTATATGGTTCATGTCTCTCTTGAACTCATTCGACCCGTACTTCTTGATTGGTGCTCAAATTTTGGGAGCACCACTCGTCAAGAAGTATGATTTGGAACCGATTCCTCTTGGATACATAATTGTCGGCGATGGTGGTACCGCAGGCGTCGTTGGCAAGGCTGTTCCAGTTCCTTACAATAAGCCTGAACTTGCTGCCGCCCATGCTTTGGCAGGGCAGTATTTAGGTATGCGTTTCATATATTTGGAAGGCGGATCAGGGGCAAAAAATTCAGTTCCTCCTGATATGATACGTGCCGTTAAACACTACATTGATGTTCCTCTGATAGTGGGGGGAGGGATAAGATCTAGAGAGCAAGCTTTAGCTGCTGCGTCTGCAGGTGCAGATATACTTGTCACAGGCAATGTTGTTGAAGACTCCATGGTGAGACGTAAGGTTTCTGAGATTATCGAGGGCATAAGACGCGGCAGAGCGTGAAAAGCCATTTGACGGCTTTTGAAAACATTTTCAACGCTTTAAAGAAACTTCTTGGAAATGAAGATGTTTATGATGTGTGGCCGGATTTCGAACCTCAATATGATGAACGTGAATATACGTGGGCAACATTACGGGGTTTGGGCGAAGTCTTAATACTGAATTACAGTGTGTGCGATGGGCCGTCTGATTTAAGGCACCTTCACTGTAAAGGGTGCGCTGAAAAAAGGGAAGGGCTTGCGAAAGAGGCGTATCAAAAAGCAACCGGCCGGTCAAAGGAGAAGTGGGCTACCCTATTTTTGTGTAGAATCCACACGGAATAGGGGTCCTAACCGACAACTTTTTTGACTTCTTCGTGTCAGAAAACAGAAATAAAGCCGATGTGAGCACAAGGGTTTGCGAGGGGAGATCTTGAACAGTCAAATGAGCGAAGCATACCGACAGTACGTTGAAAACCTTGAAGGCAAGCTTGAACAGCTGTATGCGATAAGCGAGAAAGCTAGGGAAAAGGGACTTGACCCATCGTTGAAAACAGAGTGCATTATCGCCAAGGATTTGGCCGATCTCGTAGAAGGTCTTGTTGGGCCTAAAGGTGTTGCTCAAAGCATTAGAGAATTGAGCTCCAAACTGGCAAGAGAGGAACTGGCCTTCAAAGTTGCCGAAGAAATCGTTTACGGCAAGTTTGGGCACATGGAACCTGAAGCTGCGGCCGAACAAGCCATACGAACCGCGCTTGCAATTTTCACGGAGGGATTAACAGCAGCTCCAATACAAGGGGTGGCTAAAGTAAGAATCAAGGCAAACAGTGATCGGACACGTTATCTTGCTATATATTTCGCAGGCCCAATACGGTCTGCTGGGGGGACTGATCAAGCTCTGACGTTAGTTGTGGGGGATTTTGTTCGACGTCTCCTTGGGCTTGACCGCTACAAACCTACTGAAGAGGAGATGTCACGGTTCATTGAGGAACTGAGGGTTTATGAGCGGTCTGTGATGGGTTTCCAGTATCACATTCCGGACGAAGAATTGCGAAAAGCACTTCAATGGCTTCCCGTCGAAGTGACAGGCACCGAGTCTGATCCTATTGAAGTTTCTTCCTTCCGAAATCTTCCAAGGGTCGAGACCAATCGTGTGAGGGGCGGGGCTCTTAGAGTCATAAATGATGGAATTGTTGGACGGGCTCCTAAAGTTTCAGCAATCGTCGACAAGCTCGGGTTCCAAGGGTGGGACTGGCTTAAGGAGTTTGGAAAAAAGTCTGAAAAGAAATCCGCTGGATTCATGGATGACATTATTGCCGGGCGTCCAGTCTTTTCCTTTCCATCTAGACGAGGCGGTTTCCGCCTAAGATATGGTAGGGCTCGGAATACGGGCCTGTCGGCCGTAGGCATCCACCCAGCAACCATGCTTGTGCTTCAAGGTTTTCTGGCTGGGGGAACCCAGCTGCGAATGGAGCTTCCCGGAAAGGGCGGCATCGTCGTTCCGGTTGACACAATAGAGTGCCCAATAGTCCGCTTAGACGACGGCTCGGTTGTTCGGGTCTCCATTGAAGGTTTCGGTGCGATTAAAGATAAGATTGAAAAGGTATTGTTTCTGGGTGACATTTTGATCAGCTTCGGGGACTTCTTGTATAATAGCAAGTTGCTTGTTCCATCAGGATATGTTGAGGAATGGTGGGCTGGAGACCTGCGAAATTCAATCGTGGAAAAGCTTAATGGAAACTTTGAGAGAGTTGTAGAAACGATCAATATTCCGCCAGAAAGATTGAAGGCCTTCATGGAAAGCCCGTTTATCAACAAGCCTAACGGCAGGGAAGCTATAGCGTTATCGTCATTTTTGCACATTCCCCTGCACCCAGCGTTTACATTTTTCTGGTCAAACCTTTCGTCAGCTGAAGACCTTAAATTGTTGAGAAAATGGCTTCTTGACTCTGAAATACAGACTGAAGGCGGTAATGTCTGCAAGATTGTTGGGGTCATGGAAGCGGCCGTCAAACATGCTTTAGAAATGATCTGTTTACCACATAGAGTCCTAGATCAGAAAATAGTTATCGATGATGAAGATGCGCATGTGTTTGCATTTTGCCTAGGATATGGGGTCTCTTGTAGTATGGATGTTTCCTATGCTAGACCTGTTTTAGAAACAATTGGTTCACTGTCTGGTGTGCACGTTAAGGAAAAGGCTCCGACCTTAGTAGGGGCGCGTATGGGGAGACCAGAGAAGGCCAAGAGGCGTGAGATGAAGCCGCTTGTTCATGTTCTCTTTCCAGTAGGGTTAATAGGAGGTTCACAGAGAGACATCGTCGAAGCAGCGAAGCATGAGCCAACTTTCGTGGAAGTCGTCAGGCGTAAATGTCGCAACTGTAAGACTTTCACTTTCCGAATCAAATGCCCTGCCTGTGGTTCTGAAACGGTTCTTGAGAAAAGTTGCCCCCGATGTGGAAAGAGCCTGAAGGAAGACGAATGTCCGGTTTGCAGGGTTCCAGCTAAGCGGTTTCAGAAACAAGTTGTTAACTTTAAGGAAACGCTTGAGCGCACCTGTGGCCTTTTGAGCGTTTCCATGCCTAAAGTTTTGAAAGGTGTTAGAGGTTTAACAAATGAAACTAAGACGCCAGAAATAGTCGAGAAGGGTGTTCTTCGCGCTAAGTATGACTTGTCTGTTTACAAGGATGGAACAATTCGGTTCGATGCAACCAATGCACCTTTAACTCATTTTAGGTCTGCCGAGATTGGTGTTTCGGTTGAAAGCCTTAGACGGCTTGGATACGAATGTGACATGAATGGGGTATGTTTGACGGATAAGAATCAGGTGTGCGAGTTGAAGGTTCAGGATGTTGTCATTCCGTTGAGAAGCGCAAAGTACTTCTTAGGAGTGGCAAACTTTACGGATGAACTATTGGTTAAGGTTTATGGACTCCCAGCCTACTATAATGTTAAGCGTGTAGAAGATCTTGTTGGTCATGTGATTGTTGGTTTGGCGCCTCACACTTGCGTGGGCATTTTAGGACGCATTGTAGGATTCACGAATCTAAGCCTATGCTATGGCCATCCGATTTGGCATTCAGCCAAGCGGAGGGACTGTGATGGCGATGAAGACACATTGATGCTTGCGTTGGATACGTTGCTTAACTTTTCCCGTGAGTACTTGCCTGCACAAATAGGCGGGATAATGGATGCTCCGTTGCTTCTGATTCCAGTTGTTAACACGAAGGAAGTACAAAGACAGGCACATGACTTTGATGTTGCCAGCGGTTATCCTATTGAATTCTTTGAAAAGACTTGGGATAAAATGGAAGCGAGACAGGCTAGCTTCTTGATAGACCTTGTGGGACATCGGCTTGGCACCGAAGCACAGTTTGAGGGCTTCAATTACACGACACCCGTGTCCAACATTAATATGGGAAACCCTGAAAGTGCTTACAAGCGGTTCAGGACGATGGTTGAAAAGCTGGATGCTCAGCTTGATTTGGCTGAGAAGATTGAAGCTGTAGATGCGGAGAAAGTTGCTTTGAAAGTTTTAACTACACACTTCATGCGAGACATTGCCGGAAACTTGAGGGCTTTTTCAACACAAGGCTTTAGGTGTAAATCATGCAGCAGACGCTTCCGCCGTTTACCTCTTCGAGGCAAATGTCCATCATGTGGCGGGCAATTAACCTTGACTGTGTACCGTGGTGGCATTGAAAAATATCTTGAGGTAGCGCAGAATCTGGTTGAGAAATACAAGTTACCCAAATATTATTCTCAAAGGATTTCGCTTATGAAAGAGGAGATCAATGCCTTGTTTGAAAGTAAGAAGCCAAAACAGATTTGTCTGACGGACTTTGCTTAACAAAACTTTTCTATGCAAGGTAGCACAACTATTTGTGGAAGTGTATGTTAAAAGAGATCTATCATCCTAATGCTTACTTGGCAAGCATTAAGAACATGAAACTCGGTCTAAGGGCTAGAACCAGAATACTGGATGTTTTGGAGAAACTTTCAGTTGATGCCAAATCCGTTGCGAAAGATGCTGGATTGTCTTATGGAGTCGTCATGCATCATCTGAAGCTGTTGGAGGCGGAAGGCATCGTTAATCGGAAGGGCAGTAAGCCATATGTTTGGACACTTACTGGTCTGGGGCAGAAACGATTAGCAACCTCGTGTTAAAAGGTGCATTCACAAGGTGAATGCCCGCACTTTGGGCATTTATGATTGTACTTACTAAGGGTTGCCTTTTCAAGATCCACATTGGCAACGTTAGCAAGTGAAGCTAGCCATGCGATGACATCTGCAAATTCCTTTTCCGTCGCCCCCTTGTCATTCGCATTTAACGCTTCACCGAGCTCCTTCACTTCATTCACAAGCCAATCGTATGTTCCATCTATCCCGCGTTTTGAATCTCTGTGAAGATATAGACACCGCATCATCTCCTGGAATTCGCATATATGCACGTTTTCACCTCACACGTTCCATTTGAGGAAACGATGAGCAATATCCGAGCGATTGACATTGGTAACGGGTAACGCGCCTTTCCGCTAGCGGATTTTAATGTACTTGTAGGCGTCCGTTGCGTTTTCAAAGCAGTAATGCACTTTCTGATAGTCTTTTCTGAATTCTGCTACATCTTCTCTTACTTTCTCTAATGGGTCCTTGTCTATTACTACACGTTTAATGAATTCTGCTATTTCCTTCATCTGAGCCTCTTTCATTCCCAGCCTTGTGACCTCTGAAACACCCATTCTTATACCGCCCGGGTGCATGAAATGCCTTCCTTCTTTAATGTCCCATGGTAACAAGTTTCTATTTATGATTATGTTTGCCTTTTCCAGCGTTTCTTCGATTGTTCCGCCGTCGCCGTATTTTATTATGTCTATTAGAATTACATGCGATTGCGTGAATCCTTTATGTTCAGCTAAAACATTAAATCCTCTTTCGTAAAGCGCTTGCCCGAGGGCTTTGGCATTTTTCACTATTTGACTTGCATATTCCTTTCCGAATTCAAGCATTTCCGCGCATGCGATTGTGAGGCCTGCGACTGCATGTAGGTGATGATTGCTGACCATTCCTGGAAAGGTTGCCTTCTTTATTTTTTCGGCGTTCTTCTCCCAAGATAGGATTCCGCCGTGTTGAGGTCCGAAAAACGTTTTATGTGTGCTTAGACTGACGACATCCGCGCCTTCTCTGAGAGGATCTTGAAATTGGCCTCCAGCGATTAACCCAGCGACATGGGCTGCGTCATATCCTGCCGTCGCCCCGACTGAATGAATTGGCTCAACAAGTTCCTTGACTGGGTGTGGAAACGGGAAGACGCTCGCACCGAACATGACAAATTTCGGCGGTCTACCCTTTGCAGCGAGTTCTTGTATCTTGTTTTTCGCCTTATCCACATCTATGTTTAATTCCTTGTAGTCTAGGGGCAGGTATTCAACGATTAAACCTTTAACTGCACCTGCCGTGCCTCCCAGTTCCTTCTTGCCTGATGTGATGTGGCCCCCGCTTGGAATGGATAATGCAAGTAGAGTGTCGCCAGGCTCCGTGAAAGCTGTGTAGACAGCCAGATTTGCCACGACGCCCGAAATAGGTCTAACATCCACAAATTCTGCTTTGAAAAGTCTCTTCATAAGATCAATACATTTGAACTCCACTTGGTCGATGAAGCGACAGCCAGCGTAGACACGCTCTCCTGGCCATCCTTCTGCATAACGGTTTCCAAAATCCGTTATTAGAGTTTCACGTACAGCTGGACTTGGGATATTTTCGCTCGCTATGAGCGGAATGCTCTCCTGAAACCAAGTGTGATGCTGTCGCAGGAGGTCAAACACATGATCGTATTCGTCTCTAGGTGTCGACATTACAATCACCTTTCGAGTCACACTATCAAGCGTTCAAAAATAAAAACTCTTTGAACTGGCATAACATTAATAATGGAGAGATTGGTAGAAGTTAAATGCCCTAATATTAGAGGGGTTTCGAATGAGCAAGAAAAAGAAGGAAAAGAAGTCACCAATGCCCGCTGCAAGCGCAGGATTGCTTAGGTTTTTTGAAGAGGAAACTGAAGGAATTAAGGTTAGGCCCGAAATCCTTGTAGTTCTGGCAGTGGCATTAATAGTCGTTGCTATTTTAGCACACGTTTTCTTCAGATGAACTGGGACTTAGTGTCGAGAAGGCGCATGTAAAACTTCTATTCGTTGTACAGAATTCAGGTGTACAAATATTTCGCTTCTTTCCTCTCTACTTGCAACCTGGGGTATGGGCTGAGCAATAGTTGCCCGCAAAATAACCGCTTCTGCGTTTGAAAGCCATATGCCAGCGGGTTCACGGGTTACAGCCATCAGGGTTCCTTCAAAACCATACGATGGATCCAGAATCACCCGTATCTGTTTCCCCACGTTTTTCTCAAGCATATGAAATATCGTCGGCGGTAAGCTTTGCTCTGGCATACGACTCGCAAAACCTTATAGTTGGCGTTCTAGGGATAAAACAGTTGCCCTCCTTAAATACATGCAGTGTCAATGGTGCACCAACATTTGCTTCAAACTCTGCCTTTTCCTTTTGCAGGTTTCATGTTAAAAACGGTAGGTTAACCTCTGTGAGAGTTATTTGGATACTGTTTCAATTTTCCGTGACTTATTTGCGCTTGGTTTCGCGACAGTTTAATATGTGTGGATTTCTCTTCTAGGAAAGTCACTCAAGAGGAATAGGTGTGGCAAGCGAAGATGCGCTAAAGCAATCCATGGACAGAGCGGTTAAACGCTATTCCTCACTATTTAAGCTTCCGTCGACCCGAAAAGTGCTCTCGCTGCTCCCGTTATCTTGCATTGGAGGCGTGATACTTTCCACCATAATCCTTTTCCCGTCTGTTGAAGGACTAACTAATGGATTGCTCACAGGCTCTGCATTGTTTTTTACAAGTCTAATTGTTGATTACGCTGTAAGCACATTCATTCTAGGACAAAATACAATTTTCAATTTGAGAAGGGCGATGGCACTTTCGCTTTTCGGTTGGGTCTTCTGGCTTTTTTTCATCCTAATAGGCGTTGCTGCTGCATTAGGGTTTGGCTTACAATGGTGGGTCAGGCTTTGCCTTTTAGGCTTCTCAGCAATAACGATATTTCGGTTGGTAGTTTTCAGCTCAACGGCTTCAATGGGCCCTAAGCGGCTTCTTGTAGCTTCTCTTCTTCAACCATTTTCCTGTGTAATCCCATTTCTAATACTCTGGGTTAGAATAGGTTATCCTATCACGTTTTACGTGCCTTTATTCTTCTTTTTTTCATTAGTTGTGTGCCTTGTTTCGGCTTTCAGTTTCCTCTCTCTCCTAAACCGCGTGGGTGAACAAACACTTGGGCTTCACTCTCTATCCCTTTTCAAGGCGTTCATGCTTAACTGGGTGTTAGGTTTAAATGCGCCACTGGAAGAACTTCTTGAAAGGTTGGGTGAAGAGCGGAATGTTGAAATTTCCTTATTGAAGTTCGGCTCTTCCAAATCCAAGGCGGCTATGGTTATTCCTTCTGTTCATCCCGGTCCTTTCAAAAATATTGGAAGCAGCCTTTTGCCGTCCTTGCTTAAAGCTGATATAGAAAAAGAGCTTAATTGTCTAGCCTGTGTTCCCCATGGTTTGCTTGGCCATGAGTTTGATTTGGCTTCTCAGCTTCAAAATCAAAGAATAATTACCGATGTTGTCGATTCCCTTAGAGACTTAAAGGTCACCGAGGCAAAGGCATCGCCATTCGTTAAGGTCAGTAACGGCTTAGCTACTGCGTGCTGTCAGATTTTCGGTGAATCTGCCTTCATTTCGTTCACTCTTGCGCCGAGAACGATCGAAGACTTGCCGCAAGAATTGGGTCTATTCGTTCGCCAAGAAGCAGAGAAACACGGATTGCGTCTGTGCGCTGTCGTCAATGCTCATAACAGCATCGATGGCAAATCAGAGATGCAAGAATCTTTGGCGTCTTTGAAGGATGTTGCCACTACGTGTCTTAAGGAAGCGGCGTCAAAGAAACAGTTCCCCTTTGAAGTGGGTGTTGCCTCGCTTCTGCCGAAGGAATTTAGTCTCGAAGATGGTATGGGACCGGGAGGCATCACCGTATTAGTAGTCAGATCCGGACAGCAGAAAGCTGCTTATGTTGTCATCGATGGTAACAACATGGTTTCTGGGATGCGCGAGCGCATTCTTTCGATGCTGTTTTCCATAGGCATTGATGAAGGTGAAGTTTACACAACTGACACACACTCAGTAAGTGCTTTGATATTGACCAAGTATGGATACCACCCAGTTGGCGAGGCTATGGACAACGAAAAGTTAGTAGACTACGTTAAACAAGCAGCACACAGCGCCCTTTCTAATTCGGAAGCTGTTAAGGTAGCATGTCGGAGCATAACAGTTCCCAGCGTTAAGGTTCTTGGAGCGAAACAGCTTGAAACCTTATGCCTTTTGATAGATAGAACTCTGCAAAAAGCAAAGAGGGGCGTTGTCCCTATTTTCGCAACTAGCGGCCTACTTTTAATGTTATTTTTGCTACTTGTGTGAGCTAACACTAATAAGCGTAAGTTTTCCATGTTTACTTCCTCAATAGAAGGGGGAAGCGGTGCTTAAAGAAATCAGGATCCACGGTCGTGGTGGACAAGGAAGCGTCACTGCTGCGGAAGTTTTGGCTCATGCTGCTTTTATTGAGGGCAAATGGGTCCAAGCGTTTCCATACTTTGGAGCGGAGCGAAGAGGCGCTCCAGTTAAAGCCTTCACTAGGATAAGCAGTGAACCCTTACTTGTACACAGTCAAGTTTACAGTCCTGACTATGTGATGGTACTTGACCCATACATTTACAAGGTTGTCGACGTAACTGAAGGCTTGAAAAAAGACGGAATCATTGTCATAAACACAAAGAAGAAACCTGAAGAAATCGGATTGAAAGGTTGGCGTGTCGCCACAGTTGACGCAACTGGCATTGCTCTCGAACTGAACTTGCTCGTCGCTGGCTTGCCTGTGGTTAACACTTCGATTTTAGGAGCCTTTGCCAAAGCAACCGACGAAGTAAAGTTGGCCAGTGTTTTGAAGGCGGTGAAAGAAACTTGGTCGGGTGGTGCCGGCGAAAAGAACTCGAGGGCTACAGAGCTGGCTTACGAGCGTTTGACAAAATGGTGGAACGGTGAAATATAATGACTACGGCTCTGAAAGGTCGTAAGGAAATGCCCATCACACCTCTATCTTGTCCAACAGTTGGTAGCATGGGGAAAACAGGGTTTTGGCGAACTTTTCGTCCGGAAGTTAACTATTCCAAATGCACGCGCTGCACTCTTTGTTGGGTTTACTGTCCAGACGCAACTATAACTCGGCAAGAAGACGATTCGCCAAAGATAGATTATGATTACTGTAAAGGTTGCGGCATATGCGCTAACGAGTGTCCGACCAAGGCAATAACTATGCAGCGGGAGGAAGAATAGATGACACAAACCATAATTGACACGGCAAATCATCTCGCTGGCTACGCTGCTAAAGCCGCGAGAGTCAAGGTTATTGCCGCCTATCCAATAACTCCTCAGACAACAATGGTTGAAAAGATAGCTGATTTTGTTGAAAGCGGACAGATGGACGCTGAATATATTCGCGTAGAATCTGAACACAGTGCAATGGTAGCCTGTATAAGTGCTGCTGCAACTGGGGTTAGAACTTTTACAGCGACCTCCGCTCACGGTTTAGCCCTTATGCATGAAGCTTTGCATTGGGCTTCAGGCTCACGCTTACCGATTGTGATGGCTGTCGTGAACCGTGCCATGGGGGCTCCTTGGAGTATATGGCCTGATTTGAGCGATTCGCTTTCTCAACGGGACACAGGCTGGATTCAGTTTTACTGCGCAGACAACCAAGAGGTCTTCGATACCATAATTCAAGCTTACAAGCTCTGCGAAGATGAACGGGTATTCCTGCCAGCCATGGTTTGCCTCGAGGGCTTTATCCTATCGCACACTTATGCTCCAGCAAAAATTCCAGATCAAGAACAGATTGATTCCTTCCTGCCAGAATATAAGTCAGGCTGGGTCTTAGACGTTAACCGCCCTTACTCTCATGCAAATCTAGTTGCACCAGAATGGTACATGGAGTTTCGCTATATGATTCAAGAAGCGATGGAAAATGCTAAGCGGCTTATTCCGGAAATCGATAGGGAATATGGCAAGTTTTCTGGTCTTGAATACGGCGGAATGATTGAGAAGTACAAGTGTGAAGATGCGGATTTGATTGTATTTACGATGGGAACCATGGGAAGCGACACCAAACTGGCTGTGGACAAGCTGCGCAAAGAAGGGCTAAAAGTCGGGTCAGCGAGGGTCCGTGTTTATCGCCCGTTTCCAGTGGAAGAAGTGATGAAGCTTGCAGAACATGCCAAGATGCTGACGACGATAGATCGCCATATATCTTTTGGAATGGAGGGCTTTCTCGCTTCAGAAATTAAAGCCTCTCTTTTCAGTCAGAAAGATCGGCCATTGATTGCAGGTTTCATCGCAGGCCTAGGAGGGAGAGATGTGACTTCTGAAACCATTGAGAAAATCGTCAAAAAATCCCTGAAAGGCATGCATACTGGCAGGGTAGAAAAAGAGACTGAGTGGGTTGATTTGAGGGAGTGAAAGGAATGGTAACATTGAAGGAGCTTCCAAGAGAGGAGTATCTGCTTAAAGGACATGCTGCATGTGCAGGTTGCGGTCCGGCCATTTCACTGCGGCTACTTTTCAAAGCGTTGGGAAACAAGATTATTATGGTTGTTCCTGCGTGCTGTACAACGGTGATTCAGGGGCCCTATCCATACACTTCCTCTGCTGTGCCCCTTCAGAACATACTGTTTGAGTCCACGGGCGCGGCTGCTTCCGGAATTGTTGCAGCTCTTCGTCAGAGAAAAATTGAAGACATAACTGTTGTAGGTTGGGCTGGAGACGGCGGAACCGTTGACATAGGAATTCAAGCCTTATCAGGAGCAGCTGAAAGAGGAACTAACTTCATCTACATTTGCTACGACAACGAAGCATATGGCAACACCGGGATGCAGCGGAGCGGCGCAACGCCATATGGCGCATGGACCACTACGACTCCTTCCGGAAAGAGAGAGCGTAAAAAGGATATGCCCCTAATCATGGCGGCTCACAGAATACCGTACGTCGCAACAGCCTGCACCTCCTATCCTCTGGACTTTTTCAACAAGCTTAGAAAGGCTAAGGAGATCAAAGAAACAAAATACATTCATCTCTTAGCACCTTGTCCGACCGGATGGCGGTACGACACAAGTAAAACCATTGAAATGGGGCGCCTCGCTGTACAAAGCGGCTTATGGGTGCTCTATGAAGTTGAAAACGGAAAGTTCAAGCTTAATCCTCCAAGCGACCGATTAACTGACAAAGCCAAACGTAAGCCTGTCAAGGAATATTTTGCATCACAAGGCAGATTCCGTAATCTAGCGGAAGAAGACATGGAAAAGGTCCAGAAATGGGTCGATGAGGACTGGGAACAGTATGGCAAGCTAGCGTCAAACAGTGCGTCTGGTCTAGCACTGTACGGAAAAATATAAGCAAGGGTTCGTGATATAGACTGCCTTACGATGCGAACAGCTGTCACTCAATGAAAAAGGGAGATAAAATATGACAGAGGAAAAACAGAAGAAGCCTGAGAAAAGAGAGAAAGCAAAAAAAACGACCCGAAACACGCAAGCCAGTGACACGCAAGCCAGTGACACGCAAGCCAGCGACACGCAAGTCGGCGAAAACGTTGTTTTCATCGGCAGAAAGCCGGTGATGAACTATGTACTTGCATGTTTGACCTACCTCAATTCTGGCTCAAATAAGATTGTCGTTAAAGCCAGAGGGCGTGCAATCCCAAGGGCAGTGGACACCATTGAAGTGCTAAGGCGCTCTTTCGCGAAAGGCTTGCAACTAGAAGGCATAAGCTTGTCCACTGAAGAAGTTGCCAGAGAAGAAGGCCAAAAATCAAGGGTATCAGCAATTGAAATATCGGTGACTAAGGCATAGCTTGCTTCTCTTTTCCGTAAATACCCGGGAACCTGTCTGACTGGACAGTGTTAACTGTCAACCTACTCAGTAGATTCTTTTTGCGGAAGGGGCATCGGTAATTATATAAAACCGTCTTTTCTAATCGTTTAGTCCCCTTTGGTGATATGAAATGAGCGATTATCCGAAGATCGTCGTCACCCCGCCAGGGCCCAAGGCAAGAGAGTTGGTTAAGAAAGACGAAAAGCTGATCTCTCCTTCCTACGGTCGGTTTTATCCTCTTGTCGTTGAGTCTGGAAAAGGCTGCATAGTGAAGGACGTTGATGGAAACGAGTACATTGACTTCAACTCCGGTTTGGTGTGCATGGGCATCGGTCACAACCATCCTAAGGTAGTTGCAGCTATAAAGAATCAATGCGACCGCTTTTTGCACTATTCAAACACGGATTTCTACTACAGGGAAGTCATTGACCTCGCTGAGAAGCTTGCGCAAATCACACCGGGGAGTCCTCAGAAGAAAGTTTATTTCGGGAACAGTGGAGCTGAAGCAATTGAGGCAGCTGTTAAACTTGCCAAGTGGCACAGTCGGAAACAACTATTCATCGGGTTCATAAGCGCTTTTCACGGACGCACAATAGGAGCATTGTCTTTCACCGCAAGTAAGCCTACTCAGAAACGCTACTTCTTCCCATTAATGCCAGGCGTCACCCACGTGCCCTATGCATACTGTTATCGTTGCCCATTCAAACTTACCTATCCTGGCTGTCATTACTGGTGCGTGGACTTCATTGATGAATATGTTCTGCAGAAGTACGTGCCTCCTGAAGACGTTGCTGGAATAGTAGTTGAACCGATTCAAGGTGAAGGAGGATATGTTGTTCCACCGCCAGAGTACTTTCAGCGGCTGAAGAAACTTGCTGACAAGTATGGTCTTTTGATCATAGATGATGAAGTGCAAGCAGGCATGGGCAGAACTGGAAAGTGGTTTGCAATTGAGCACTGGGGCGTTGAACCAGATATTCTGTGCACTGCAAAAGCATTAGCATCTGGATTGCCCTTAGGAGCAACGGTTGCAAAAGCAAAGATTATGGACTGGGTTCCAGGTTCTCATGCCAGCACCTTCGGTGGCAATCCACTGTCATGCGTTGCAGCAAGTGCTGTCATAGACGTCATAAAGGAAGAAAAGTTGTTGGAAAATGCAACCAAGCAAGGGGCCTACATTATGAAGAGGCTTGAAGAATTGAAAGAGCAAAGTGAACTCGTCGGGGACATTAGAGGCAAAGGCTTAATGATAGGGATGGAAATTGTCGAAGACAAAGAAACCAAAAAGCCAGCGCCTCAAAAGGTTACCGAAATTATGATGCGGTCATGGAAACGGGGAATCAACGTAATCAGCTGTGGAGTCTCAACGATCAGGATTGCGCCGCCGATTATCATTACAAGAGACCTCGTAGACTCTGCGCTGGACATAATAGAAGATGTCACAAGAGAAGTTGAAAAAGAAAGCAAAGCCTAACCATGTGTTCACATGGAAATCCGAAGACTAACAATAAGCGACTACGAGGAAATGGCGAGGCTTTGGCCTAGGGCAAGTTTGCCCTTTAAACCCATGGGAAGAGACAGCAAGGAAGCAATAGCAGATCAAATAAGGGCTAACCCTGATTTTTTCCTCGGAGCCTTTGAAGACCGGCAATTTGTTGGAACAGTTACATTAAGCAGTGATCTACGAAAGGGCTGGATAAACCGTTTAGCCGTTGATCCAGATTACAGACATCGCGGCATTGCTAAGGCTCTGATTGAAGAAGCTGAAAGGACGCTCAAGAAACATGGCTTGAAAATCTTCTGCGCCATAATCGAAGATTACAATTTTGCGTCAAGAGAGCTTTTTAAGAAATGCGGCTATATTGAGCACCGTGACATCTTATACTTCAGCAAACGCGACAACGATGTGGTTTAGCTTTCTTTCTGCCTACAAGCAGAAAGTGTTCAGTGCTTCCCACAACTGATGAATGTGTACATGTCTTCGGCAGAATTTCAATCCACATTCTCGCGCGCTACTTGCGCTCAGCCTACTTGCTCTTAAAAGTCGTATGGTTTTGCTATGACTTCTCTTATTTTCAAATCGAAGAATCTTGCAGCGTTCGCCGGGTGTATGCGGAGCGCGGTGTCTGCTCCTCTTCCTGTTCCGGCGATGGCGACAATGTCCTTGTCAACTGGGATCAGACCGGCATCTGCAGCCATCAAAGTGATCTCTACGCATACTTTTGTTCCTTCTCCCATACGTCTAAGCACGTTAGCCATTAGCTCTAGGGGTTGGATTGTGCCAAAGTCTTTGCGTATTGCTCGTTCAGCGCTGCTTAAGGCATGGACGCCCGTGAAGATTTTCGCCCCGTTGGCCAAGATTTCTTTCTTATATTCTTCGTGCAACTCGTTCTTTCCAGGTTCTTGGAAGCCAAAGCAATGTGCAACTACAACAACATTACAGCCTCTGAAGATTTTGGCTGCCTTCGCTCCCGTTTGGCCGGTTGTTGAAGCAACCACGATGTCTTCTATGTCTTCCTTTTCCACGTATTCTCTTGCAACTTTCAACAGGGTATCAGTATTCTGCTCACCTGCTTCTTTGAAATAGACGGTCTTCTTTTCAATCGAACTCATGAATTCTACCTCATTGACGATTTAGTTCATAAAATTCTAATCTTTATTTTATAGTTTTGGGATTTCTAATGGTTTATGGAATTCTTTCTCAATGGCTTTCTCTTGAGTTCAGTTCCGCATACTTTACATCTAGCGGATCGGTGGTTTGCAGGGTATTTTCTATGGCAGGCGGGGCAATATCGTACCCATTGTAAACGGCTTCGAATGCCAAATGTAGCTAGCGAGGCGAATTCTATTCTCATCTGATTCGCAACATTCTGTATTGAGTAGTCGTCCGTGGCAATTAAGAGAGAGTAACCGCGTGTCTTAAGCTCTAGCGCTAAGGCTAAAACTTGCATGTCTGTTTCTGACAGAAAAAATGCGTCTCCGACGGCCGACGCGAAGGTCTTAACCTTTTTCAGGAAAGCCGCGTCTGGCATTTTGACTTTCACTTTTCCATTTTCTACGGCTGTTCTAAATCTCATTCCAGACATGGAGTTTTCTGCCATCTCTTCCTTGACCATCGGAACAGTGTATTGTTCTTCGCTGATTGAAAACGGGTCAAAGCCGGCGACAAGAGCGGATGTATCTAAAACTATGGTTCTTTTGCCTGTTTTGTCCGTTAAGGTTTTCATTTCATTCCCTTGAAGAGAAGTCTACTTCTCAAGCGATGGTAAAAGTTTTCCCTGAATCTTATGAAAGACGTCTCATACTTGGAACGCGTCACCGTGAGGCTTGGAAGCTTGGACTTTATGAGTTGACGATAGTGCCCATCAATTAATACGTGCATTCTTTTCGGTTTGTCAACTGCAATGGTAAGATTTGACTCCGCTGGGAAAACAATCGGATGGAAAACGCTTAAAGGGCATATGGGCGTCAAGACAAAAGCATTTAACCCTAAATCTAAAACAGGGCCTCCAGCTGAGAGCGAGTAACCAGTGGAGCCAGTTTGTGTCGACACCATTAATCCGTCCGCTTGGCAGTTTATAATCGGTTCTTTGTCCTTTAAGATTCGAGTATAGAGTAATTTTGCCGGTTCATCAGCTGAGATGACAACCTCATTTAATGCATCTGGAAACTTTATGCTGTCTGCGGTTATCGAGAGCTTCATGCATTTTTCAATTTTGAATTCGCCCTTTAGATACTTGTCTACCGCGGTAAAAGCTTGTGCGGGCTCTACTTCTGTGAGAAAGCCTCGGACGCCCATGTTTATCGCTAGTATTGGCGGTTCCGGCTTCGGGATAGAAATACATGCCCTTAAAATTGTTCCATCTCCGCCAATTGTAATTATGAAATCAGTTTTCATACTCTCTAGCGGAATAGCTTCTTCTTTCATGCCTGTCTTTTCAGCCAACGTGTCTTCCACGTAAACCTTTAGTCCTTTTGCTTTTAGATGCTTGGCTAGGTCTTCTGCAAGTTTTTTGGCGTTCTTTCTGTCGAAGCGCGCCACCAAGCCGATGCTTTTGGGCAACGTTTTCACCGTTAACTTACTAGCGGCACCTTAATCTATATATGGATGTTGTTTAAAATTGCTCTGTGTGTATCCAGCTACTGGATGGTGAGTGTGTGAGTAAACCTGTTGACGTTGGCAGTTTGCGTGTAGGCGGCTACATGATAATTGACGGTGAACCGTGCCACATAGTTGACATAACAAAATCAAAACCTGGAAAGCATGGTTCAGCCAAAGCGAGAATCGTGGCTATAGGGGTTTTTGACGGGGTCAAAAGAAGTTTTGTCAAGCCTGTTGATCTTAACGCGGAAGTGCCTATAATTGACAAGAGGATGGGTCAGGTTTTTGCAGTTAATCCTTCAGGGGTTCAGATCATGGACCTGGAAACTTACGAGTACTTTGATGCTCCTTTCCCGCAGGAGGAGGAGTTAAAATCGAAGCTTGTTGCCGGCGTTGAGATTGAGTATTGGCGGATAATGGGCAGGATGAAAATTATCAGAACAAAATAGTGTTTTTCCATAAGTTTATTTTATGGTCTCGCATTATTCTTTTCAAGGCCGATGATGCAATGAAGAGCCGTCTGATTTGTGACGAAATCTAAAGGCTGAGGCTCAGCATTACTCAGGCAGAGCTATCTGTTAACGCTTGCGAGGTATGTGAACCTCTAATATTCCCCGTTTGTAGTGAATGTCCATCTTGTCCATGTTAACAGGTACTGGAATACGCATGTGGCAATGGAATTTTTGGAATTCCCCTTTGCAATGGGTCACTCCGAGATCGTCGAGTCGTATTTTTCTCTTCATTTTTGCCGATATCTCAAGAGAGGTTCTGCTAACTGGTTTAACTTCTACCGTGTTCTTCTCTGTGTAAGGCAAGTCAACAGTCACGACTACTTCTGTCGGAGTCACCATAATCTCACGGAGCGGTTCTATCGTACAATTCTTCAAGTTCCAACTTGGCCTTTCCATCAAAGTCTCTTCGAACTGCTCCGCCCATCTTTCTAAATCCTCAAAGTACGCGTCGATTATGTCTGAAATTGAACGCTTCTTTCTACTGGACATTTCCGCTTTCCTCCCTATGACACATACATCGGGGTGTCATATTCCTGACCCTTCTTCATCTTGGACATTTCTTGTTGCGTTCGCTTCATCACGTCCCTGGCCCTCACACGGATTTCTTCACCTTTCTCCAAAAGCTTTGCAACATCCACTTTTAGCCCTGTGATTTTTCCCAGTCCCTTCAACACTTCAGCTGCTGCTTCGGGATCTGGATAGTTGAAGAAACACTGCGAAAGCAATGTTAGGGCAGGCGGCCCAGAGTCTGCGGCTCGTTGCAGTACGACTGCTTGAGGACCAACCATGTATCCTTCCGTCAGAACTTCTATGCCCTTGTCCTGTGCCAACTTCAGTGCCTCTGGGCTTGAAGCGGCCGCAAATGCCTTCAACTCTTTGACGTCCTGTCGGTCTTGGATGGGGATTCCGCTTAGGGAAATCATCATTTTGGCATTCTTGCTCTTTCCCCATTCGATTAAGGCGTTCATTATTGGGTAAATCACGTCTGTTGGTATGGGCATTTCGGAGACCGCTAAGAGGATGTTATGGTCTGCAAAAATCCTTATCGAAGAATGCGGTAGACCTTCGTGCAAAACGATGAGAGGCGGTAGCAATTCTGAATCCATGTATGCTACTTCAGTCAGACCAAGCTCTTCAATCAGGTGTGAAGCTGCTATTACTCCGACTAATCCTACGTCTGGAAAACCGAAAAGCAACGTGGCTCCTGATGGTACTTTCTTCTTTTCAATGATTCTTACTTGTTCACTCAAATTTGACCCTCAGACATTTCTTAGATGTGTGTAGAATGTAAAAAGCTTATGGAAGTCAAGCTTGAAGAACGGAATACCTATTAAAGGCTTAAAGTGTTGTAACTCTGGAGAAACTCATGTCCATAGAACACTTAGGATCTTCACTTTATGATGCCCTGAGGAAGGTTTTCAAAGCCTCTGTTGTAGATGAGGCCACCGTTAAAGAGCTTGTTCGCGACATACAAAGGGCTCTGCTTCAAGCGGATGTGAACGTTAAACTTGTATTTGACATTTCCAAGAGGATGGAAGAAAGGGCGTTGAAGGAAAAGGTTCCGCCAGGTATTTCAAGACGTGAACACGTGATAAAGGTTGTTTACGAGGAGTTGACACGTTTTCTGGGAGAGAAACCTGTCCCCTTAAAAGTGGAGCCCGGAAAAAGGAAAATAATAATGCTCGTCGGCATCCAAGGCTCTGGAAAAACAACCGTTGCAGCCAAGCTTTCAAGATACTTTCAGAAAAGAGGATTAAAGCCTGCTGTAATCTGTGCAGATACTTTTCGACCTGGTGCTTACGCCCAACTTCAGCAGCTTGCAAATAGAATAAACGTTCCTCTATATGGCGATCCAAGATCGAGGGACCCTGTTAAGATAGTAAATGAAGGTTTGAAACAATTTGGCGAAAAAGACGTGGTCATCGTTGATACGTCCGGTCGCCACAAGGGGGAACAAGAGCTGATTAAAGAGATGAAAATACTTGAGAAGAACATCAAACCGGACGAAGTTATGCTGGTAGTTGATGGAACAATAGGGCAACAAGCACTGATTCAGGCACAAGCTTTCAATGAGGCAACACCTATCGGCTCAATTCTTGTCACGAAGCTAGATGGGTCTGCCAGAGGAGGCGGCGCTCTATCTGCCGTTGCAGCTACAGGCGCGCCGATAAAATTCATCGGGACAGGCGAGAAGATCGAAGATATAGAAGCTTTCGTTCCCTCTCGTTTTGTTGGTAGATTGCTGGGGATGGGAGACTTGGAAACTCTGCTTGATAAGGTGCGTGAGGCGGAGATCACCGTTCCAGAAAAGAAGGCTAAGGCCATCTTGAGTGGTAAATTTACGTTGACAGACATGTATGAACAATTTGAAGCAGTGAAGGGAATGGGCACTTTCAAGAAGCTTATGAAGATGATTCCCGGTATGTCATACAATATTCCTGACGACATGCTGAACACGGCTGAAGACCGTTTGGAAAAGTGGCGTGTAATGATTCAGTCCATGACGCCTGAGGAAAAGGATAACCCGAAAATCTTCAACGCTTCAAGAGTGAGACGTGTAGCCAGAGGTTCAGGCACAGGCGAAAAAGAAGTGAAAGAACTGTTAAAACAGTATGTAGTGATGCGGCGAATGTTGAAAACGATGCGAAGGAAAAAGAAATTTCCGTTCTTTGGAAAGGGACTGCCGCTCGATCTCAAATAGAAACGAGCAAAATCTGGAAGGCTCAAGACATGGACATTCTACATGACGCATTGAGGATGCTAGAAAAATACCCTCTATGCGACCATTGCCTAGGAAGACAGTTCGCTTTGCTTGGGCATGGGATAGAAAATGACGAAAGAGGAAAGGCACTAAGGCTGACCTTGGTCTTCAAAGCTCACGCATTGACGCTTTCAAAAAGTGAGGAAGGCCTAAGAATGTTGAAAATTCTTGCAACGAATGGCTTCTCAGAGTCAGCGAGAGAAATACTTCGCAAAATCGAAAAGCCCATTTCCACTGAAAATAATCCGAAAACATGTTTCTTATGTGAAGATAAATTCAAGATCTGTGATGATCTGGTGGAAAGAGCCCTCACACCCCTTAGGGATTACGAGTACAGCAATTTCTTAGTAGGCACAGAATTGCCTGTGACAGTTGCCGAGCGTGAGGACGAGTTTAAGGCGGAATTTGAAGTAAGCTACGGTGAAAACCTGCGAAACGAATTCGGAAGGGTGATAGGCAAGAAAATTGCAGGGCACACCGGAAAAACGGTAGAGTTTAAGAAACCTGAAATAGTTGTGCTTGTCAACCCGTTTGCTGAGCAGATAAGACTTCAAGTGAATCCGCTTTTCATACTTGGACGGTATAAAAAACTTTTGAGGGGCATACCGCAGTCAAAGTGGTTCTGTTCTGACTGCTGGGGAAAAGGTTGCAAAAAATGTAATTGGACTGGAAAGATGTATCTGGAATCAGTACAGGAAATCATTGAAAAGCCCTTCTTAGACGAGACTGGAGGGGTAAAAGCGTCGTTTCACGCTTCTGGAAGAGAGGACATCGATGCCCGAATGTTAGGCAACGGCAGGCCTTTCGTAATCGAAATTGCAAGACCAAAGAGGCGCTATGTAGATTTTAAAAAAATGGAAGAGGTAGTGAATGCATATGGAAAAGGCAAGGTTGAAGTCTCAAACCTAAGGCTTGCAAACAAGGACATTGTGAGAAAATTGAAGAGGGGGGAATCCGCTCAAAAGGAGTACCTTGTGCTCATGGAATTTGAAAATAAAATAACAGCAAAGGACTTGCATCTCTTGGAAGAGAACCTGACAAATGCCCTGATCAAGCAGAAGACGCCCATCCGTGTTTTGCATCGCCGGGCAGATTTAACTCGGGAAAAGTACATATACGAGGTGAACGTTAAGAAATTGTCGCCTAATAAGGCTGAAATGAAAATACGATGCCAGGGAGGACTCTACGTTAAAGAATTGGTGACTGGAGATGAAGGAAGAACAGTTCCCAGCATCTCAGAAATTCTGCGAAACAAAGCGAAGCCTGTGAAGCTTGATGTTTTGAACGTTCTTATGGAAGATTAGGAGAGGTGAAAGATGAGGAAATCAAAAGGTTATCGTTCGGGCGCGCGTCGCCTTTTAACAAAGGAGCCTAGAGAACATGGTAAACTGAGGCTGAGTAAACTGCTCTACGAATACCAGCCTGGGAGTCAAGTCGTAATCAGGATAGACTCAAGTGTTCACAAAGGAATGCCTCACAGACGCTTCCACGGTAGAGTTGCCACTATAATCAATAAACGTGGGCGAAGCTACGTCTTGAGCGTTTCGCAAGGAGACGCCGTCAAGGAAATTATTGTTAGACCAGAGCATTTAGAGCCCTGTAAGGGTGATTAGAATGTCAGAAAAAGGCATGACAGAAAAGAGGCTCACTATTCCGCAGGTCAAGAAGTTGATGGGGTCTTTGGGTGAAGAAAATCTAGACCAGTTACAGCGCCGGACGTTTGATTACGTATCGAAATTCTCAAAAGTTGAAGCTGAAGACGCTGAAAAAATCCTGAAAAAACTTGTAACAGATTTCGGTTTAGAAGAAGTAGAGGCTGTTCAAATAGTTAACTGCATGCCGAAAAGCGTTGAAGAGTTGAGAGTTTTTCTAGCTGGCGGTCGAAAAATTATTGAAACCTCAAAACTGGAAGCCATAGTTAGCCTCCTAAATGAGCATCGAAAATTGAAATAAGCAGATTCGATGCTAACTATTTTTAAGCAGTAAGAGACACAATAAGGACGACTATGACTATGATGGAGAAGCGGTACGAAGAGTACGCTTATATTCTGGACTTTCTGCCTCATGGTCGTCCTGGAGTACATGTTTCAGGGCGGGCTGGCTACCGAGCGGGAGCCTTGGTTCAGTTGGTGGGGGAAGAATTCTTCACACTCTTAGAGGCACTGGTTAAAGGGGGTATAACGCTTAAGCCTGATGATCGGGTCTTCGTTGGAAAGGAAGCTCGCGAAGAAATCACATACATCATTGGACGAATAGGCTACGATGAATTAACTGCAGCCGCAAGAACCGAACTTCCAACAGTGATCAGCAAGATAGTGTTGAATCGTGAGAAATGGTTTGTTCAATTCTTCAACACTGCACGCGCTGTTACGCCACGGATGCACGCGCTTGAGTTGGTTCCTGGAATAGGCAAAAAATACATGTGGCAGGTAATAAATGAACGAGAAAGAAAGCCCTTTGAAAGTTTTGATGATCTGCAAAAGCGCACGGATCTGCCTAATCCGGTTAAGCTAATCACCAAAAGAGTTCTGGAAGAGCTTGAAGGTGATAGCAAGTATCGACTGTT
>Ga0315280_10001464_pt1 | contig 40601 bp, 32 predicted proteins | sample YL17G06_40_MG_FD_203697 | JGI IMG/M metagenome (GOLD analysis project Ga0315280, IMG submission 203697) | Sediment microbial communities from Yellowstone Lake, YNP, Wyoming, USA - YL17G06_40 | ecosystem: Environmental > Aquatic > Freshwater > Lake > Sediment | place: USA: Wyoming | collected...
CCGCCCAGGCCCGCAAGGTGCGCACCTGCTCTTCGCTCACTTCCAACTTCGGGGCTGGTGTCCACATGATTTCCATCATAGCACACTCTGCCCTGATTGTCAAGGTATTTTAGGGACGGAGCACTAGTGCTTGGTGACAGAACTACCCGCACGAGCGGCGTGGGGTCTGTAGGGCGCGGGCTCCGCCCCGCGCCCGCCGATCTGCCAGGCTACAGGTCTGCCCCGCACGCTCCGAGTGGCGGCGGGGGGTGGAACCCCCGCCCTCGCGGGGGAAACTCGCAGGACCTGCCCTGGCTCGCCGGAAAGGCACCAGCACATCTCCTGGCAGACCCGGCCCGGCAATGCGCCCTATGTGCAGAGGGCCGTTGGAATAGGGCCACGCGACGCCGATGAAGATCGTTCGGGGCATGTTTCCTTCGCGAAAGCGGCGCCGTTCGCTGCGCCCGCGCACATCGTCATGGTCGGGGTGGGCGGATTCGAACCGCCGACCTCACGGTCCCGAACCGTGCGCTCTGAACCAAGCTGAGCTACACCCCGCTCGGCCCTAATTGTAATGGTGGCCCGCGCCGGCGTCAATGTGCGGGGGGGGGGGCGGCAATTGCGCGCGCCATATCGTGGAATGCGGCCGAGGTCGCGAATGCAGCGCAGACGGCGCTCAGCGGCGTGTTCCTTTGGACACGCCGCCTGAGATCGAGCAGTGTCAGGTGGCGCAGGTTTGAAACCTGTGCCACCATGCGCCACTGCAGCAAGCCCTCCATGGGCGTTAACCAATAACGGCCAGGCAGCAACTGACGGCCGCCCTTCGGCTTCACCCAGGGCGAGCAAGGCCCTATGCTACAGGCCTCTTTCCAGCAGTTGTCTTGCTCGCTCGAGGTCTTCGGGCGTGTCAACGCCGATGCCGAACTCGGTGGTCTCCACGACGGCTATGTCGTAGCCATGCTCGAGCGCTCGAAGCTGCTCCAGTCTCTCCTGCCGCTCCAGCGGCGTGGGCGGCAGCTTCGGGTAGAGCAGCAGAAAGTCGCGCCGGTAAACATAGAGGCCGATGTGGCGGTAATAGGGAAACGGCTGTCGGGCCTCGGGTCTCGGGAATGGAACGGGAGACCTGGAGAAATACAGGGCGCGGCCGCGCAGATCGGTAACCACCTTCACTACATTTGGGTTGTGAATGTCCGAGGGGTCTTCGATTCTCGCCTTCAGCGTGCCCATGGGGAGCAGGGGGTCGCCGAGCAGAGGCTCCACCGCCTTTTCTATGTTCGCGGGATCAATCAGCGGCTCGTCGCCCTGGATGTTCACGACTATGTCCGCGTCCAGACCCTCGGCCACCTCTGCGGCGCGGTCGGTGCCGCTGGGATGATCAGGCCGAGTCATCTGCGCCTGGCCGCCGAAAGAGCGCACCGCCTCGAAGATGCGCTCGTCGTCGGTAGCTACGATCAACTGCGAGAGAATCCCGGCCTGCGAGGCTCTTTCATAAACGTGTCGGACCAACGGTTTGCCCGCAAGCATTGCCAGCGCTTTGCCCGGAAAGCGACTGGATGCATAGCGGGCTGGCACTATTCCAACTACGACTGGTCCTGGCATGCGGCTACTGCGCGGCTACACCTTCGGCCTTGAATTGGTCCTGGCGAGGCCTTGCATGAAGCAGTTTCAGGCCCTCCTGATACTGAGTGTCCCTGCTGGTGCCCCTCGCATCCTCGAGGCTCTCCCACGAAGGCTCCGCCACTTTTTTGTCGGGCTCCACTCCATGCCACAGCTTGTCTGCGTTCCGCCTGGACTCGGCATTGAAGGGGAACCACTTGGCTGTAGTTACGACCATGGCCGAGCCATCGGAAAGTGGAACTACCGTCTGCACCAGACCCTTGCCGAATGTCTTGACACCCAGCAACTTTGCGCCAGCCCGGTCGTGAAGGGCGGCTGCAAGAATCTCGGCGGCGCTTGCCGTCTGGCCGTTCACCAGCACAACCATGGGAACCCTCAGCAATGCGGGAGAGGAGGAATCGGATGGCGGGTAGGGCCGCAGCGGACTGCCTCTCTCCCGGATGTAGAGAACCGGCCCCCTGGGTATGAAAAGCCTTGCCGCCTCAACGCATCCCCTCAGCAGCCCTCCCTGGCAGTTTCGAAGGTCGAGGAGAAGCCCTCCAGCCCTGTCCTGTTTCAGCTCCTTCAAAGCCTGGCTTATCCTCGGGGCCGACCGCTCATTGAACAGGTTCACCCTCATGTAGCCTATCCTGCCGGACAGTGTCTGCCACGCCATGTCGGGAACGCTCACGCTGCCTCTCACAACTACCTTGACGATGGGCTTGCCAGCGCCCTTGCGACCAATGAGCAGGCGCACCTTGGACCCTCTCTTGCCTCTTATCAAGCTGGCCGCCTCGCCCAGGCTCATTCCCTCGGTGCTTTTGTCGCCCACAGCCAGGATGAGATCATTCGGCTTGAGCCCGGCTTTCGCCGCCGGGCTGCCAGAGATGACGTTGAGTATGGAAACGCGCCATGACTCTGGCTGGAAACCGCTGCCGCAGAACGGGCACTCCGCATTGCCAATTCTCTTGGCGCTTTTGGCGTCGAGGTTCATCTTCTGCATGCGCAGAGTGCAGCCTATGCCATCGAAATGCCCCTCGTTCTCTCGAAGGAAAAATGAATATTCGCTCTCATCCATGAGCCGCGTATAGGGGTCCTCGAGGCTCGCGAGCATCCCGTTGACGCCGCCTCGGCCAAGCCGCCGCTGAAGCTCAGGCGTTTCCACATTGTCCACGAACTGGTCTTTGAGGTTTTCATATGCCTGCTCGATGAGGTCCATTGGGCGCGGCGCGCTGCGCCGTGCCGGTGCAGGCTGGGCCGTGCCTGCCGGGCCTCCCATCGCTTGCCCCAGGGCTTGAATAAGGCGGTCGCTCTCCGTGCGATACTGCTGGCTTTCATACCGCACACCGGCCAAGAAACCCACAGATGCAAGAAACACCAGCAAAGCAGCCAAAGCGAACAGTCGCGCGGTTCTCATGTATGCGGGTCCTTCCCGGAGAAGCTGAGAATCTCGGCACGCCCCCACGGGCACATGCGGCACAGCATCACATTATGTCCGCAATCGTGGCTCGCGGCATTAACCGTGGCCAAGCCCCGACATAGTCGGGGCCGCCATGGCGGTCGAAGGACCTAGCCATAAGCGTGGATGCGGATCACTTTCATGTCGTGGATAGTGAAGTCTATCCCTGGATACCCTATCTCCATGTGGCGGCTGAAGAGGCGCTGGACTCCGCCCAGGGTTGCCTGAAGATGGCCGCCGTATTCCATAGCTTCTCCCATGGGGGCCGCGCCCGGCGTCAGGGGCATGGGAGCGGGGCCGGGCGTAGAAGTGTAAGCCGCCGAGGGCGCGGGCGCGGGCGGCGCGACGCTATATGGCACGGCCTGAAGGGGGATCTCCCACGCCATGTACTCCTCCCTCACCGGTGGCCCCGCCCCTGGCGCGGACGGCGCCCACGGGGAAGGCAACGCCCCCGGCGCCCGCCCGGGCAGCATGCTTGGCATGCCAGCTACAGGTGCGACCGACAGGACCACGAGAGAGCGAGGGAAACCGTACTGCAAAAGCACCTTCGCAAAACTATCGCCCAACCTGATGCTCTTGGCCGTGGCCGCGACCTTGCTTTGCGTCCCTTTCCTCCAGCAAGACACCGCAATGTTGGTAACCTGAGCGTCAAGTCCCTCGCCTGTGATGACAAAACCTATTGCCACAGGGTCGCGGTTGTAAATCCACTCGGCCTGGTTTGGGGCCAGCCCCTGAAACCGAACTGCAAAGGCCCAGGCAGGAAGCCCACCCGGGCCGGGGGCGCCAATGCCCATGATGGGAAGCGGCTTGAGCGGGTTCAGAACGCCAGACGGGGTGAGAATGGCATCAGGCGGGCCGTAAACCGGCGAATCCATAAGACGCCTGGGAGGGTCTCCGATTCTGATGCCAGCCAACCGCGCCTCGCAGAAAGCGCTGGTAGCCGCCATAGCAAACACAAGCCCGGTGAACACCAACCCCCATCCTTTTCTCATCTTACGCTCCTCGGCACTTTTGAACGATTGTAAAAGCTTGCGCTCAGGATGTTCCTTCGTGCGCAGGCGTTCTGGACCAGTTTTCTCACATATACTCTTCGCCGGCGGGAGGCGCGCCCGGCGCCCCTGGCAACTGCGGAGCAACGGGGGCTGGACGTGCAAAACCTGGCTGAACAGCCGCAGGCGAGGGAGCAGCCATGGGCTGAGAGGTAAGCGTGATGACGGCCACTCTCATCTGATACAGACGGAATACCAAGCCATGGTCGTAGTAGCGCAACACGAAATGCGCCCCCTCGTTCTGGTTACTGTCGGGGTAGCCGTATAGAGACAGGATGCGCGTATATGAATCGCCCAGCCGAACACCCCTTGCGGTCTGCGCTCCTCCATAAGCCCTGCCCTGCACGGTGACACCATAGATTTTGCCGTCGGCGTTCATCTCGACCAGTATGAAAACGCCCCCGGGGCGGCGATAGAGCCACAGCACGCCGGCGAGCGGCGCGCCTGCGGCAGCAGCCGGAGAGACCGGACCAGAAGGCCGATATGCAGCGCTGCCCGCATAGGTCGGCATGGGAGCGGCGCCAGGCCTAGAAGTGTAGGGCGCCGAAGGCGCAGGCGCCTGGCGTACGGCGCCATATGGCACGGCCTGAAGCGGCAACTCAAACGCCATATACTCCTCGGTCGCCGCTGGCGCGGCAGGGTACGGCGCGCCGGGCCGCATCATGGGCGGCGTCACGAACGGGGGCACGGGCTGAGCCGCGAACTGACCCGCCGGAATGGCCATGGGAGTTGGAGAGATCGCAAGACCGACAGGGCCGACAAAGCCCGGGCTCAGGAAGTCACGGTTTGTCAGCAGCTCAATGGCTGACTGCCCAAGCCTTATGCCCCCAAGCTGTTTTTCTAAGGCGAAAGCTTGACCAGTCAGTAGTAAGACGAAAACGACCACCCATACCCAAATCGGCTTGCCCATGTGATCTCCTCCCCAACAGGATTGATTCTTGAGGCAATTATATTGCAGCTCTCCTCGTGCGTCAACCTGGTTGGCGCCTGGCGTCTGGCGCGCCGCCCGCGCCTCGGCTCTCACCCTTTATATACCCGGCTCGGCCTATCCCGAGGGAGTTTTCCCATACAGGCATGTGATAGCTGCAGCGCCAGTTAGGGTTATCATCAGCACCGTCGTCGCCCAGGCTATCCAGTTGAACGCTCGCGAGTTTCTGTATTCGCCCATCAGCTCCTTGCGGCTGGCCAATATCACCTCGAATACCAGGATGAACGGCAGCAACACTCCATTGACGACCTGCGAGAGATAAATCAGGCCCAAGAGCGGTATGTTCGGCAGCAGCACAGCGCAAGCGCCTACGACGATCAGCGCCGTGTAGAGCCCATTGAACCACGGCGCCTCCTTCCAGGAACGGTCCACGCCGCGCTCCCAGCCCATGCCTTCGCATACGCCGTAGGCTGTTGACAGGGGCAGGATGCTCGCCGCGAACAGCGAGGACACGCCGAGGCCAAAGGCAAACAGGTGGGAAGCATACCGTCCGGCGAGAGGCTCCAGCGCCATGGCTGCCTGGCTCGCCGACTCCACGCGCACCCCGCGAGCGAACAGCGTAGCGCCGCAGGTAACGATGACGAAGAATGCAATGACAGTGGTAGCGATACACCCACCAATGACATCCAGTCGGGAGTAGCGATAGTTCTGCGGCGTTATCCCTTTGTCCACAACGGTGGATTGCAGGTAGAGCTGCTGCCACGGCGCGATGGTAGTGCCCACCAGCGCGATTAGCATGACCAGGTAGCCTGGCTCGAAGCGCAGCCTGGGCGTCGCGGTCGCGAGCAGCACGTGGCCCCAGGCAGGATGCGCGGCCAGCCCCGACAGCACATAGGCTATGTAGAAAGCGCAAAGCACCAGGAAGATCTTTTCAACCCGGCGATAAGTGTTCCGCACCACCAGCCACCACACCAGAAGGGCCCCCAGCAGCACCGAAATATACCTGGACACGCCAAATATCTCGCAGGCGGCGGCCAGACCTGCAAACTCCGCCATCGTGGTGCCCAGGTTCGCCACCAGCAGGCCGCTCATCGCGAGGAAGGTCATGCGCACCCCGAAATTCTCGCGGATGAGGTCGGCCAGGCCCTTGCCCGTCACTGCGCCCATGCGCGCGCACATTTCCTCGATAACGACCAAGGCCACGGTGGTGGGAATGAGGGACCACAGCAGCACATATCCAAAGTGCGCTCCGGCCAGGGAGTAAGTGGCGATGCCGCCGGCGTCGTTGTCTGCCATCGCCGTTATGATTCCTGGGCCCAGCACGCCCAGGAATATCGCCAGGCTCCGTCCTCGTGCTTTCCACCAGCTCATCGGCTCTACAGTCGTCCCAATCGGCAATGGGTTTTGTTACAGCCTGCCAAGAGCGTGCAACAAAACCGTCGGGCTCCAGGTGTGGCACCCCGACCTGTCGGGGTGCGGACCCCGAATTGTCGGGGTCCCACATTTCTTGCCCACACTCACGGAGCGCTCAGCCCGGTCTTGCTACAGCCTGCTGAGAACTTCTAACGGAATCGCGCCTCGAGACGACGCCGGGTGATAAGCGCACCGCGCCGCAGCGCCGCAGGGGCGAAGCACTGCTTCGCCCTGGGAGCTTATACAGGAAGCGTCAGCGAATGCTCGGCCGCCCGCGCGGCGCTGGCAGCACGGCCTCCATCACGTCGTCAACGGTCACGATCCCTTGCAGCTTCCCTTCTTTGTCCACAACGGGCAGCGCAAACAGGTTGTACTTGCTCATTGCCTGCGCCACCTCCGGGCCCCTCGTCTCAAGCGTCACGCTCACGACATCTCTGTCCATCAGCTCCGAGATGCGCTGTTCTGGCGCTGCGACTACAAGGCTTCTCAGCGGCAATACGCCAACGAGCCTTTCGCTTTCGTCGGTCACATACAGGTAATAGGCCACACCTTCGTCCGGCGCGAGTTCCCGCAGCCGCTCGATCACCTGCTGGGCCGTCATCGTCTCTTTCAGCTCGATATATTCGGTGGTCATCAGTCCGCCGGCGGTGTCTTCCGGGTAGGCCAGCAGCTCCTGCACATCGGCCCTCTCCTCGGGCTCCATCTTTCCCAGCAGTTCCATAGCTCGCTCGTCGGGCATTTGGCCGAGCAGGTCGGCGGCGTCATCAGGGGCCATCTCCTCGAGTATGTCCGATGCCTTCTCATCGCCCACGGCGTTCAGCACCGAGGCGCCAACCTCGGGAGTGGTTTCCCCGAGTGCATCTGCCGCAGTCTCATCGTCGAGAGACCGGAACAGATGGGCGCGTTCGCCGGCCGACAACTGTGAGGCGACATCGGCCAGGTCTGCCGGCCGGAGCGCGCCCAGCCGGTCATACCCGCGCGCCAATTGAAGCGGCATGACCGGGGACTCCAGCATTTGCACGTGCTCCCAACTGATGAGCGAACCTTGCAGCCGCGAGCCAAATGCCTGATAGAGCATCTGGACCAACCATTCCAGGCCGAGGCGGCGAAGCAGTCCGCGCGTGCCCACCTCCGCAGCCACTAACCGCACCTGGCCTGCCAGCGCTGCCAGTTGCAGGTCAGCCACCCGCACCACTCGCGTGCCCCGGACATCCACTATCTGCCGGTCCAGCACCATCCCCGCCAGCAGCACTTCTCCCTCAGCCATCTCCGCCGGCACAATCTCCCCCCTCCCGACCGACAGGCGGAATCCTTCGCGAGATACACTCTTTGTCATCTCCCAGCCAAGCGCCAGCGCCTCTCGCCGGCGCTTCGGTTTCACCACAAGCTTGGTGACCACCGGGAAAGGCTCTTCGCGCGTTACCACGAGGTCATGCAGGCGGCCCACAAACTCGCCGGCCGCATCCCGCACGGGCTGACCTATCAAGCTACTCAAATAGGCTTCTGCAAAGAAGATCATCGTCGGACCTCCTCCGCCCGGTCTATCCCCGCGCAGCGATCTGTCGCGCTCGTCCGATGCAGTCGCAAAACAAAAGGCCTCCCGTTCATCGCGGGAGGCCGCAGGCGAGTTTGGCATGCGCTCGCGCCCCTATCTCATCAGAGCCTCCTTACGAACCGGGAGCGCAACGCGCGCCCTGCCTGCCGGCCGCCTCCCGCAAGCCCGCCAGCCTTCAGGCGGGCAAGCCCCAGCGCAACTCTACTCGCTGGGTCTGTTGTATCCGAATCTCCGCTACTGCTCACTTTACTCACCGGGCACGACCTCTCCAGCCCAACGTGAGCTTACCATCTTACCAGTGGCCGGTCAACCTCTCGCCCCCGTCGTCGGTGTGCCCTCGACTGGCATTTTCCACATAGAGTCCAGCAAGCCACAGCCCTGTTTGTGCTGGCCGCGCGAATTCCACACGATGCTGTGTGATCTTTGCGCGTTGGCCGTGCGGCGCTTCCAGTTCGTATTGAGCAGAATGCGCCAGACCCACACTCACTGAGGTCCGCAAGACATCCTTATGTGGGGGCGAAGCGCCGCTTCGCCCACGGGAGCAGTCCGCCGGCTGGCGGGCTGCTACCCAACGTTCCAATGGGTTTTCCCGTCTTGAACCGCCGAAGCCAACCCCAAAGCGCTCGACCGAGGCCCTGCTTGCGCAACTGTCAGCGGCGAGCGAAGGTGTAACGGTATGGCTGAACCGACAAGAAAGAATGCTTGGGATGCTGCAACGACGACTGTCGGAGGCATGGAGCGGCGTCGAGGCAACAGTCCGCCCAACACGACGGCTGCCCGGCCACCGGGGATGGGCCAGCGCGTCGTCCGGCCCTCGGCGGTCAGACGCAGCTCCGGCAACCGGACAGGAGAGCTATTCGGCAGTCGGTTCGCCGGGTGCTAACCTCCGCCTGTGTCTGAGCACGAGGTATCCGCCGGCCAGCGTCAAGGAGATGGCGGTCACTATGAGCCAGCGGATGCTGTAGCCGACCGGGATGGGCGAGAGGCCAGACCACCGGCTGAGCATCCAGACGGAGGGCCTCTCTCTGACTCGCGAAAAGTCCGTCTCTTCCGGAAGCACGGGCGGAAACCACTCGCTCGTCTGCCCGGTTAAGGTGTTACGGTCGGACACGTGACCGACGACAACGGTTTTGACAACGGTAGTATCGAAGTCCTGGGTGAAGCTGCACGTGGCCTCGATGTCGTACGTCCCCGACGGGGCTTCCGGCGGGAAGCCGACCACAACGAGCTTGCGCCCGGGCTCCGCGACATAGGGGCCTCCCGTTCGAGTGCTGTTGAACGGACCCGCTGTTCTTATGGCAAGAGCGCCGGATCCGGCAGGCCCCGAATAGGTGCCTGAGAAGTTGTCCCAGTCCGCGGGAACCTGGATGACCACTGGGTCGAATAAGAACTCGTACGAGTGGCAGGCTTGTACTGGGAAATCGATGGTTACCGGAACCTTTTCGATGGCGCGGTCGTGCATGCGCACGACATATATTGTCACGGGCACTGTGCCGTCCTGCCTCTGATGCGGGATGCGCACATCCGCCCGCGACAATGGGTGCCGCGGCCACCAGCAGTAAATCCTTTTCTCCCCAACACGCGCGCCGCCGGTCATGACGTCCAGCGCGCACCCGGAACACAACAGTGTGCAGAGCAAGGCCCCCAGCACCGGCCCGGCGAAGCTGCTTTTCATTCGCTGTTCCTCCCCGCCGCTTCGCGCGCCTGTACCAGGCGGTAAGCATTACGGCGCGCGCGGTGACTGGTGCGATGAGGTCGCGTCTGAGAGGTGCTCAGCTGCCGCCCGCCTCTATCCACCAAAATTCTGTCATAAAAAGGTCGAAATGTCAAGAGATTTCCCTGCGCTCATTGTTCTTGCCCAAGTAGCGCCTGACTTTCCTCATCTTCAACACGCTTCCGCCATGGAGTGCCCGGATGTGATCAGTGACGGCGATGCTTTCCTTTCCGCAGATGGGGCAGAGTCCGAGCGGCCTCGATGGTGTCTGTTTTGGCAGAAGTAGCTCCCTAACCTGCTCCTGAGTTAGAACCAGCCAAAGACTCATTGACAGAAGTAACACAATACCCCGGCAGACGTAGTTGAACAGGTCGGTCGAGCCAAGGGGGTGAATAGCGGACTCTGCTGGTTGGCCCTCAGGAAGCGTGAAAAACGCAGCGAGCAAGACCAAGGCTGTCAAATCGAAGAGCAAGAACATCACTAGCCCGGCAGCGATCATGCCTGTTCTCCTGAGGGCCTTTATGTTGGGCGTTGCAAGAACGAGGGAGACGAAAGGAATAAGGCTCATTGAAAATTTGTAAAGGCTCTCCTCTATCAGGCGCGGCGTGTCGCCTGAATAGAAAAGTAGATAGACGTAGGCGAAAGCCTTGCTCAGGACAAATATATAAATCTTCGAAAGCGGGCGCCAGAAGGCAAAAAGAATTACCGAGGCGCCGACGAGCTTAGACAGAAACAGCAGCCTTTCTCTCACCCTTCACCACCCCCTCAATCCAAACAAGCCACAGGATGACTATCAGCAGAATGAAAGCAACCTGCCAGAGGTAGTCATGAAAGTAAGAGCCATAGGCGGGCTTGAGTTCAACCAAGCACGCCAGGACCACAAGCCTCAAGATGTTGGCTGCGAATATCGTCGGGATTCCTATGAGAAAACCGAGCAGCTTTGCTTTCAAGCGCGAGGGGTAGGCCAAGACGAAAGAGGCAAAGGTAAGCACAGGAAAAATGCCTGTGCATTCGGTACTCATCAGCCACGTTTCCCTTTTGAGAAAGATAGTTGCGTCCCTGACCTCTGCGTGAATGCCCAAGGCTCCGATGAGGCTGCCCACCACCTGCGTCAGCAGCAACCGGGGAGAGACCAGGTAGCCCTTTTGAACAACCAACCACACAAGCAGATGAAGGGAAACAACCAGGAGGCAAAAAACCACAACTGTTGCCGACAACCTCCGGCCGCTGAGGAGAAAACCGGGGCTTCGCCTCCTGGGGCGCCGCCTGCCCCCCAACATCTTCTGCTTGCCCACTTTTCGTCCCGACCCCACAAGATCTTCTTATACATTGTTGCGTGTTCTCCTGTCTATAGGGGTCCGCGGATGTTGAGCAATACGCCGCGCCTTGCACCGTGACGCCATGGAGCCGTGGCCGCCTACGCTATCTTATTGAAGTTTGCATATTATGGTGACGCCGCGAACCGCGCTGTAGAGCGGTTTTGCCCGTCAACCTATTGGGCAAAAGTCAATAGAGCCTGTAACAAAACCGGGCTGAGCGCTGACTGAGTATGGCCAAGAAATGTGCGGACAGGCGCCCCGCCTGTCCGCACAACCGGGGGGCTGTGCCACATCTGGAGTCGAGCGGTTTTGTTAGAAGTTCTTGGGACCAGCACGGACTGTATTGCTGCGCTGCGCGAAGCATCCCGCCCTCCCACCGCATCGGGTAGTGCGCAGCCCGCGCGGCCGTTCAGATTCGAGCAGTCTCAGGAAGGTCGCCAGATTGCTTCGCCCCCCTGAGTTCTGGCGGACCCGTAATGAGGGGGCCAGTCGGGTTTCTGGTCATGCTGTGATCTGCCGGATGTGTCGCAAAGGGTTCGCCAGGCACACGCAGCTACTTCACAGACTGCGCGCCGCGGACACAGGGGCGATCGCGGAATCGGCCGCAGGTGAATCGGAGCGGCGCGTTGTAAGTAACCTCACGCGATGAGACTGGCAACTGCTGGGTTCTTTCTCCTCGCGGCTGGCGCGGCCCTGGCTCGGGCCGCCGAGCGGACCCCACCTCCTTTCACCGACATAGCCTCCATTCGCTGCGTCATAAACTACATTCCCGACGCAAAGCAGAACTATAGTCTTGCCCGCTGGGAGGGCGACCTCGACCGAATCAAGGCTGCGGGCTTCAACGCCGTGTGGGTGGTGAATGTGTGGGCAGAGTTCGAGCCCAGCGTCGAGTCTCCAGACTGGAATGAGGAGCGCATCGCCTGGCTGCGCGATGTTTGCGAGGCCGCGCGCAAAAGGCGTCTGCGCGTGTGCCTTGCCCTGGCATATGTGGGCGAGGGCTGGGAACCGAAAGGCATAGATGGGCGGACCTGGCTGCTGCGCCCCGCCGAGTTTGCCCGCTATCTGCAATACCTGCGCAGAATTGTCCGTGAAACGCGGCAGTTTCGCAATGTCTTCTACCTGATAATGAGCGAGGAACTCTTGTCCACCACGCTTCTCGTTCATCCACAGGATTGCCCGGAGGCCGTTGGCTCGTTTCGGGCCTGGGCCCAGAAAACGGACCGGAACGCCGCGCACTGGAACGCTCGGTGGGCGACCGATTTCACCTGGGCTTCGCTGAGGCCGCTCGATGCGACCGAGAGGAAGCGCCTCGAGGCCTGGCAGGATGCAGCGCGCTGGCATTCACATATTCTTCGCTCGCGGCTTCCTGAAATCGCGGCCGTCATTCGCGGCGAGCGCCCCGACGCAGTTGTCGGCTATCACGATTTCCTGCTCGACCCGGTGCTGGCCCTGGACACCGCCAATGCCCACCTGCCCGCGCATTCCCAGTTCAATTTCTACAGCCTCCCGTTCTACTACGACGCCAGCCGCTCGATGGATGAGAATGTTCGGGCTCTTTTGCAAAAAATAGCGGAAGCCAGGGGCCTGTATCCCAGGATGCCCCTGTGGGTGGGCGAACTTGGCGCTGACAGCGGCAAATGCGGCGAACAGACCCAGGCAGACTGGTTCGAGCAGGCTTTACCTGTCCTGCGTCAGGCGCGAGCTGGCTACAGCGTGTGGGCCTGGAGAGAGCATTCAGCGACGGGCGAACAGCTCGCCCTGCTTCGCGAAGACGGTTCGCCGCGCACCGCGCTGGCAGTCCTGAAGCAGCTCAACATGGGCGAGTGAGCGGCGCGAGAAGGATGGCTGGAGTAATGTGGGAAAGTTGAGCGGTGTGGTGACTATCGCTGCGGCAATTTGCATGACGCTGACTCTGGGGTCAATCTCTGCCAGCGCCGCTGAAGCGCTCTCATCGCCCAAGGCCCTGGCGCGGACAGAGTTGGAAGCCAAGGCAGCGGAGATGATAGCAAGAGGCGAGACCGCCAACTACCACAAGAGCGCGGACTCAGGAAAGCTTGCATGGGGCGAGAGCGAAATCCTCACCTCTTATCTATGGATGTATCGGGCCACGGGCCGGACAGCGTGGCTGGATAAGCTGGTCCAGCACGCGAACGAGATATTCGCCAACCTGAGCGAAGGAGAGGACCATTGGCCAGGCTGGCGTACGCCCACATATTCAGTTGCCATCGCACGAGCTCGGCCGGGGCCTGGAAACAGGTCCTCGGCTTCAATTCAGCCCTCCGAGCAGAGAATCTACAACATGGAGGAGGCGGCGAAGGTGACCGGCCACGCCTACCTCGTGTGCGTCAAAGCAGACGGAGCGGTTGAGGTAAGAGACGAGACCGCGAATGAGGAGGTCGGCCGGTTCTTCGTCAAACCGGACGAGGAAATCGAAGCCATACCCGGGGGCAGGCTGAAACTGGTCGGCGAGCTTTCGGAGGGCGACTGCTTCACCGTCGAGACAGTTGCTCGCAAGCCCCTCGAATATGTAGTCCACGACGGCATGATCCTGACGCCGATCGCGCTGTTCATCGAAGAGGTGAAGAAAAAGCCGCTGCCTGGCAACCCTTCGCTCGACGCCCGATATCGGAAGGCGGCCGACCGTTATCTGAGAATCATCGAGCGCCAGCTAATCCCCAAATGGGAACGCTACTGGCGAGAGAGACAGGGAGGCGGCGCCTATGTGGCCCAGGATGACGAGGCTCAGCGCTTCCCCGGGGTGACGCTGCCGCACAACCAGTATCTTGCGCTCGGGCGGACCATCCTGGCTCTCTATCGCATCACCGGGAAACTGACCTATCGAAGGCAAGCCCTCCTCACAGCCGCCTTCTTCGCGAGAAACCTGCGAAAGACCGGCGAAGCTTACGAGTGGAACTACTGGGACCCCCTGGGCGACTGGGATGAGCCTGGCAAGCGCATGCAGGTCCGCGAAGACACCTCCCATGGGGCCATAGACATCGGTTTCGTCATAGATGCTTACAAAAGCGGCGTCTTTTTCACGCGCGAGGACATGGAGAGGTTTGCCGGCACCTTCAGAGACTGCATGTGGAACGGCTCCCTCGAAGACCCCAAGGTGGGCGCCCGCGTCGCGAGCAAGGAGGGCGAGAGCCTCGCGCTTGCCGAGTGGGTTCGGCTGTCGGAGTTCGATCCGCAGGTGGCGAGTGTCTTCCGGGCCATCCTGGCCAGTAGGCTGAGCAGTGGGGGAGGTATCCCGCGGGCTCTCCTTTCGCAGGCCCTCGCTGTGCTTTTTTGAGTCTTGCCGTCACCCGAGGTTCCAGCCCACCGAATCTGGCTGAAGCGCATTCCCTCTCGGCAGCCCTGAAGGTGGCTGCGTCGTAAAGTGCGTAGGCCGGCCAGGGCGCCACAAGTCGGGGCCCGACTTACTTCTGGCCCGGGCCCGCTGGGGCTCATTCTGCTAATGCGAGCAACGCAGCAAGCTCTGCGGGCTTGGGGCGGGCCGTGCGGCGGCACGCGGGCGCGTTCCGTTCGAGGGTGAGACGCTGGTAGCTATTCAGCCGGATTTGCGGTATAATGGAGTGGCTGCATTCCGTCCTGCCTGCTGCCTAACGGGCCTGGTCGTTGCTGCTGGCGAGAGGACGATTGCGCCGCGCGGGCGAGATGCTCGCCCCAATACAAGTTTCCGGGCCAGGCCTCGGCAGACAAAAAGGAGGACGAATGGCGTCCAAATCTCTTTATGTTGGGAATCTGCCGTACGGGACCACTGAGCAGGAGCTGAGAGAGATGTTCGCGCAGTGGGAGCCCACCGAAATCCGCCTGATACGGGACAAGGGTTTCGGATTTGTGGACGTGCCGGAGGGGAGCGCTCAAGAAGCTATCTCCGCGATGAACGGCAAGGATGTCAGCGGCCGGCCGCTGACTGTCAACGAGGCTCGCCCGCGAGGTGAGCGGAGTGGCGGCGGCGGTGGCGGCGGTGACCGGAGAGAGGGATTCAGAGGCGGCGGTGGCGGCAGAGGCCGTCGCCGCTGGTAACCCGTCTCCATAGACATGGTGAAAGGCCGCCCCTTCCTTTATGAGGGCGGCCTTTCTCATTGCATGGCTGCCGGGCGCTGCGCGGTCAGAGTCAACCGAGATAAGTTGAAAACCGGCGCCACGGTTCGCTCGCGCTGCAACTCACCGCTTCCGCCCACCCAGGGACCAAGGCAACTGAGCGGGCAGCCTTCACCAGGTTCTTGACGACGCGCTGCGCCTCGCTCACCGCGCCCCCGCCGACACAGGAGTGTCGGCGAAGTCGGCCATCGTGTGCGGTATGTCGTGACCCCGGTTATTCCAGAGGATCTCGCCGAAGTTCGGCAGCGCGGGTTCAGTGCGGATCACCTTCCACTGGCCGGCTTCGTTTCTCTTCCAGGTCCAGGTCACCCGCTCACCAGGGTGTCGCGGAATACGAACGCGGCCTTCATATCCGAAAGGCTCATCCCACACCTGGATGGCGAAGAAGCGGTTCCAGGCAGTGAAGCTTATGACGCCCTCGCCGGCGCGCGAAGTGTCCCAGAAACGAACCTGGGCAAGCGCTTGCGGCCTCGACTGGCGCTGAAACCACCACAGCCATGCGCGGCGGACATATTCGGTGCTGTAGCCGTTGCTGTCGCGGTAAGCGGGGTCGTAGAGAGACATCATCTTGTCGAGGTCCTTCGCCTCGTATGCCGCGAGAAAAGAGCGCCACGAATCCAAGATCACTTCTGCGTCCTTTTCGGCGCCTTTCTGGACGCCCTCGAAGATACGCCACACCTCCTGGCTCGCAGGCAGCGATTCGTCTGTCCAGGAAATGCGCTCCGTTCTGCTGCCATCGCTCGTTATGATCACCTGCTCGACGATTGGGCTCTCGTCGGCTCTGAAAAGCAAATACTCGACATAGTTGAGCGTCCCCTCCAGCAGCCTCTTCGCCGTGGTCACGGCTGTCACGCCAAAGGTTCCGCTCTCGATGCCAGCGAGGAAGCACGAATTGGATTTGGCCCCGTCCCTCACAAGCTCCCATTCCGGATAGACTTTGGCTCCCTCGATGCGCTTCCAGACGCGGTAAGACTTCGCTTCCGGGTCGCTGTCCCAGGTCAAGCGTATGCCATCATCAACGGGCTCGCCGCTCAGCCCAGTCACCCATCTGGGAACCTCGACAGTGAAAGGCTGCTTCTCATATAGGTTCTCGCGCGACTGCATGACAGCGATCGCACGGCCGCATTTCATCACAAAGGCTCGGCCCCTCGGCAAACCATCGCTGCTGTTCTCAGTGGGCGGGTAATAGCGATTTAGGATCTCGCGGTAGCCTTCGACGCTCGTAGATTCGCCCGGATGGATGATCTTCTCGAATTTCGTCAGGAGGCTTCGAGGCGTGCCAACCGGCAGCAGCGGGATAAAGTAGTAGCGCCCACCGGTATCGGGTATCATCTCCTTCATCAGGTGCCGGTATAAGAAGCCGTATGCCGCCTGTGCGAGGTAGCCCGTTCCCACCTCGAAATCTATGTCGTCGAGCATCTGATCGTATTGATGCAAAGTGCTGCACTCGTTCATCAGGTAGGCGACCTTGGCGCTCTTAATGACCTCTTCCCTGCTGGCGATCAGCCGCTGGTCAATGATCTGCCGAAGCGTGGGATAGATGACATTATCCCAGGTGCGCTTGTCCCTGGCTCCGTCGTGCCAGATGTCTCCCGGAGGCTCGATCGAGAAGACTGTCGCGCCCATCAAGGCGCCCTCGATAATGAACGCCCGGTAAAGGCGCGCTTGCGCGGCGAATACAGTTTCGTCCTGCGGCGGGTCGTCCTCGATACCAAAGACGCCGGGCTTGATGAAGAATGACTCGCCCTTGGTAAACCACCACCATTGGGGCTCCATGCCCCAATGGGTGCAATATCCGGCCAGCCACAGCCCGCAGGTGACAGATTGGGCGGCATAGTGCCACGGGGTGATGCATTCGTTCTGCGGCAGGAAATAGTCCTTGTAGGTGCGTAACAGGTTTCTGAGCGGCCCTGATAACTTATCGCTTCCGAGGTGAGGCATATCGGCCTGGATCTGAAGCGAAAGATGCTTGCCGTAGCGGCCGCACAACTTCAGGAGCTCGGCCAGGTAGCGCAGGTTCGGCGGTATTGCCATATCGAGTTCGCCGGCGAAATCGCTGTAATAGGCGCAGCGCATCTCCGCGATCTGCACCACCTTGATGCAGGGAAATTCCTTGAGCAGCGTCTCGATCACCCACAGCGGCGTCGTCCACCACGCCTCATCGCCGCAAACGTCAAGGACAATCGGGATGCGGTGCTTCTGAAGAACCCGCAGGCTGCGCCGCCAGAGTTCAAGGCGCTCCTTGATATCGAGGCTCGACGGAAGCAAGGTAACCACGCAGTAGGGCCTGATATCCGGCTGCATGTCCTCCCACTGCTTGACCATCACCTCAGCAGGGCCGGCCCCGTATAGAATGATCAGCGGGTGTTCCCGGGTGATAACCAGTTCGGGCGGCTTGCATCCTGGCGGCGCCGAAGCCTGAGCGCAGTTCCACAGCATCAGAACCAGCGTGAACGCCAGGAAAAGGCCAGCCGCTCCGGCGCGGGCACGGCCCGAGATTCCCGCAAGATGCGCTCTACGCACAGCAACCTTCATACTCGTCCTCCTCGCTTTGATAGATGAAACTCACTGCAATTCGCCGCGCATTCCAGACTCTACGGAACCAACGCCACGGCCAACGGCGCGAACCATATGGTCGCGCCCACGCGAACGAGATCGCGCGTCTGGGCAGCAAGGAACTGCATTTCGACCTCTCCTTCCCCCTCGAATTCGGCCCTCCGAAGGGCTTCTTCTTCCACGGTCTCGTCCCCTTCGACGCTGTCCTCCCAGATGACTTTGCCGTTGACTGCGACTATCTTCGATAATGCTCCGTGCGCGGCGTCATTCGAAGTTAATGTCTTAGGGTACATGTCGCTGACCGAGAAGAGGATCTGGTAGCGGCCGCGCCTGGGCAGCTTGACGCGAATGGATGCGCGTGCCTTGGCCGGGCCGCGCTCAAGGGCAGCGCTCGGCAAAACGAACTGTATCGCTGAGGGCCTCACTTCGACGCGCCAGCCGCCCTGCACTGAGGGGCGCCAGCGCGAGAGCGGCGAGAGATCGTCCACGCGGCGCGACTGGACCTCGCGCAGGGCGTCGTCGCGCATGGCCAGCGCGCGCGAACATTCCTCATGCGTTCGCAGGCCGCGCTCGTAATATGCAAGGCTCTTGAGCGCGACTTGCCGGGCGGCGTCGGGAAACTGAAGGCGGCCGCAAGCCCTCCAGAACTGCTCGTAATGCTGGCGCGCCTCGAGCAGAGCCGCACGCGCGTCGGCGATGGCCCGCTGGATACGCGCCAACGGATAGGCGCAGGGCGGCTCAAGGCTCGTGATGGCGATGAAAGCATCCTGGTTGGCGCGCTGAAGGGAGCGGAAAGCATCGGGACCCATAAGCCGGGACAGGACCGACGCCTCGGCCAAGTCCTGCCTGTATGCGGTGGGACGCCAGGCGTAGATGCCCCACAGCGCCTGAGCCAGTTCGCTGCCGTGAATCGGCTCGCCTCCGCTGCATATCCAGATGACATCTGTGTATCCGGGCATGCTGGCGAACATGCTGGCGGTTCCAGGGTCGGGCAGCCTGAATCCTCGCCGACCCCAATCCCAGCGCAGGCCGTGCCAGCCATACATCAGGGGATAATACATCACATCCGCGCCGGCGTAGTGCGCCTTGGCCGGGCCGAAGTAGAAGATGCTGCGGGGGCCATTGTACCACCAGATGTAGTTGAGCCCGGTATCCTTGCGGAACCGCTCGATCTGCGGCCCGTCAGAGAAGGTCATGAAGTAGCGAATCTGGCGCAGCAGCGGATCCCGGATGAAGTTCCGGAAGTAGTCGAGCGATGAGCCATCATAGACCGAATAGTAGGTCGGGCAGAAGTAGATGTCGCTGAATGCGATCCCGCGCTCGGCGGCGCGCTGAACTATCTCGTGCAGCAGGAACGCCTGCTCGCCTCCAAGGCCGCCGAAGCGCTGGCGGCAGCGCTCGCAGTGTCCCGATAGATAATGAGGGTGGATGTCGTCGAGCATCAGCGCGATGCCGTCGCAGCCTGCGTCGAGGAATTCGTCATAAGTGTGAAGCGCGCGCTTGACCTGTTCGGGATCAGAGGGACAGATGTAGCCGGCAACATTCGCCCCTCCCCCGCGAATGCCGCCGAAAACGCGGATGCCCCGGAGGTGCGCATCGCGCACCATGTCGGCAAAGCGGTCAGGCAAAGGCGTATTCTTTCCGACCCTGTAGCATGTGAAGTTGATGCGGTTCTCGGCCAGCCAGTCGAAGTAGTAACGGTACACGGCCGGGTCAAGGCGACGCCCGGCGCGCATCGCGGCCCGACCCCCCTTCACGGCTCGCACCGCCACCACGGGATGGTCATCCACGTCAACCTGCCGTATCGCCACGGCGCCGCGACGCCGGCGCATCAGTTGCGGCAGAGACAGTGCGCCGTAAAGAGCGCCCGAGGTGTCGCTGCCGGCAATCGCCGCCTCGACTCTTCGCCCCCTGGGGCGGACGCGAATCCGAAACCCCTCTCGGCCGGGATCGGAAGGAGTAACCTGCGCTCCAAGCGCAGCGAGGTGTGCGCGAAGACGCTGATCGGCCTCGGGCGTGCCAAGCCAGACCGTGACTGCGCCTGAGGTTCTGAGATCATTGCAGACTTGCGCTTGCAGCCCAAGACGGGCCTTGAGCAGAGCTGCCAGCCGCTCAGCCGCATAGCGCTCAACGTCGCTGGCTCGCGGAGAGACATTGATGACAACTGGGCCGGTGAGTGGGAGGTCATCACCGCGGCCGATCAGTTTCTCTGGCGTGGGCGCCAGATCCGGCCTCGCCCCAAAAGCCAGCCCAAGCGACAGCGCGAGCAGCAATGCGCACGCTGCCGACGCAGCTCGAGCGCCCGCGTTTCTCCTATAGCGAGTAGGCCCGACGCGACTATGCCAGCCCGACGCAGGCTCGCAGGCGGAGAAAGCGCGGCGACGCGAAGTGTCCAAGCCCATATCCCCCGTCCGCGCCGTCAAACCGGGTCGCAGCGTTCCAGAACTCATCGGAGCTGTTTTCGGCTCGAGCCGGGGCTCATCCTCCCCGATGAGCGGCGATAGAGGGCCATGAGACCGGCCTCCCTGGTACTTGACCCCCGCAGGTGATCTCTTCCATGCTCGCCGGGCGCAAAGGGGCTCCTGCCGGCAACCTGTCAGCAGGGCCTCTTATCGCGCGATGCGGGGAGTGGCCGCGCTTTATCCCGACGGTATCTGGCCCGTGCACCGCTCCGCCATCAGCCCGCCTAAAGTCCGCCGATGCCGGAAGTCGGCGGCAGATAGAGGTTGAACGCCAGATCAATGAGCGTGCGCAGAAAGCCAGCGCTGAACTCCCCCAGAACCAGCCCGATGAAGAAAGGCAACGCCCGGCGATAGGCGCGCAGCCCGCCGTAGCGCAGGAGCGTGCCTTTTATGAGCCAGGTGACAAAGATGGGCAACCACAAACGGAACACCCCGAAACTGCCGGACACCATGTAGCCAATGGGATGGAAAGGCCACCACAGGAAACCCGCGCGCATCGCGCCCAGAAACACTGCGAAAGCCGCGCCGAACAGATAAGCGCCGATGGCGCCGATGTCTCGCTTGGCCGGGTCGGTGAGGTTATGGGTGAGCTGCACCCACGGCTCCAGGCCGAACGCCCAGATGGCAGGCCCCCTGAAGCGAGCGGAGTCGTAGCCTATCTGGTATGTGACGTGCAGCATCGCCCAGAAGGCCGCGATGATGCCAACTGCGCTCGCGAGCATCAGCACGAAGGCCAGCCCTCGGAGCGGCATCTGCGTGCGGCGCCCCATTCGCAGGGCGTCAACCTGGGCAAGCATCGGGAACTGCCGATGGGTGCGCGTCAGCCAGAAGAACAGGCTCATGGCGGTCAGTTCGTGGCGATTCCAGGCCCGCACCCCGCCGACGCGCTGAAGCACCTGGTCTGGGCCTGAGAGGAAAAGCTCAAAAGTGGGCAGGCCCAGTTCCGCTCGCACCCGAGCTACCGTCAGCACGATGACGAACAGTATCCCCAGGTAGAGAATGGCAGTGAGAGGCCGCATGCCCGCAAAAACGGCGAAGCCCACCAGGGCCAGGCCTCCCAGAATCACGCCGATAGCAGCCGTGCGGTAGGACATTGCTTCATCTGCATCATCGAGCCGCGCTCGCCCCCACAGGTTGTGCCAGACCGCCCGGAGATGGCGCCGCGCTGTCCACAGCACCACCAGGGTCAGCCCAAAACAGGCGCCTATGCCCTGCTGGAGAACATAGGGGAACTTCTGCCAGTCGGCGGCGCCGTAGGACACTGCCACGGCCACTTCGAGCCGACTCAGCAGCAAGAAGAACAGGTAGGAAAACATGAGCTGCAGCGGCAGCAGAAAAGCAAGCCCATAAATGAAGGGATACAAGTACACGGGAATGGTCAGCAGTGGGCTGGCGTTCCACGGATGAGGGGCTGGGAAATACCGCCCGCCAACGGGGATTTCCGGCATCTGCGGCGCAACGATGTGCAGGAGATTTACCAATTGCGGCGTCGCCCCTATGAAGAACGCCAGCCAGAGGAGCCGCTGCCGATAAAAGCCCTCTGAAGTCATTATCAGTGGGACTTCTGCAATCGGGTAGTTCAGACGCTCCGCGTCCCATTGGCGCCTCAGAATGCTCGCGAGACAGAGCATGACCCACACGATGATTATCGCGAAAAGCGCCCACAACCCCAGCGGCCCAATCCAGGCGCGCCAGTGCCCCCCGGAGTACAGCGACGAGGCGCCCTTAAAAAGAGGACCTATCGCCGCAGGATCCGTCACGACGAGGCGCCGCGGAAGCAAGGGGTGCACCTGCGTCGCCCATTGGTTTTCCGGCGTCGCGTGACCGATGACAATCGTCAGCGCGGCGACGAGGATTGCCAGCTGGTCGTGTCCCGCGAGGACGCTGGCCGACGTGACCATCAGGTAGATGACCAGCAATTCTACCCGCGAGAAGGCCCAGCGCGGCGCAATGCGCTTGACCGCCGCATTGAGGGCCAGCAGCAAAAGCAGCAGGGCGACGGCGTGGAAGAAAAGGGCCGAGGTAGTGGCGTTGTCAGAATAGCGGACCCACTCGATCTGCGCGAGCCACCACGCGCTGAAAGGAATAAGCGCGAGGCCAATTGTGATCGCCCGCCAGGTGATAGCGTTGGAGGCGCCCTGCGGCGCGCCCGCCAGCCGGCTGGCCGAGTCGCTTCGCTCAACCGTGGAATCAGTCCGCCAGCCTACCATCAAAGACGACCACGCAAGACGCGGAGGTCATCAGTTCGGGGCTGAGGCGGCCAGACCTGCTGCTCGGCAACTGCAACCGCGCCGCCGCGCCAGCCTCCCAGGGCGCGGTAGCCGACCAATGGCCGAATGACGCCGAAGCATGGGTTCACGCTTGCGCCCCTTCGCCGCCGTGGAGAAGCGGAATCGCCAGGAGCGCGGCGGCGAGCATCACTAATGCGAGCGCAAACGATGCGCCAGAGATGCCAAGCACAGGAACCAGTATGGAGGCGACTATCAGCGCACCCAAAGCGGAGCCAGCCAGGTCTGCCGCGTAGATGAGCCCACCAGCCCTCGAGGCGGCGGCCGCAGAGCTGCTGCGCGAGGCATAGACGCCGACCGCAGCCGGGAATGCGCTGCCATCAACAAAACCTGCGGCCACCAGAAAGATGCTGATGATGGGTGTGGCAAGCGTTTGCCACCTGAGACACGCAATCGCCGCTGGGCTCAGCGCTGCGGCCAAGGCAGCCGCAGCAGCGAGTGACAGAAACAACCAGCGCTCTGCCCAAATATGCGCGCCGGCGCCCCTCTTGGTTGCCCAGAAGGCTCCCGCCGCCAGGCCGCCCATGAAGAGAGAGAAAAGGAGCCCCAATTGATGATAAAGGTAGCCCTGCGCGGCCTGGAAGATGAGGAGCGCGACGAATTCGCCGCCCAGGCCAAATGCCCCCATCACCGCCATTCCGACAATGGCTGCCGCCGGTCGCGACCATCGCCTGGGCGCCGCCACGGCCCAAGCGAGAGCGACCAGAATGAGCGGCAGGAACCACCACAGCGACAATGCGCGCATGCGCTCCAGCATCCGGGCGGCCCAGGGGCTCATCTGCTGCGACCAGAGGACCATTTGATAGTGGTAGGCCACTGGCGCGAGGTCGCGGTTTGGCAGGGCTTCTCGCTGCTGGCGCAGCGACGAAAGGGCCCTTTCGCGTCGGAGGGGGAGGAGCGTTTCCTGGAACCAGCGCGGGGTTACGAAGTGGCAGCGCAAGTTCCGCCCGCTCAGGCGCCGCGCGAGAACGCGCCAGTCGCCGCTGAGTCTGCCGCGCCCTTTGGACGCCAGGAAGAACAGCCTTTCGCCAGGCACGATCAGGGTGTCGGCGAAAACTGCGCGCAAGCTGTTGTGAACGCTCGCCGTTGCGAGGCGCATCGCGCCTCCCATGTAGGCTTCGGATGATGTCAGCCCCGTCAGCAGCACGCCGCCAGGATTCATGACGCGGGCGACCTCCGAGAAGAACTCGGTCGTGTAGAACCGGTTCAGAAGCGCGGTCGTCGGGTCCGGCAGGTCCACTATCACGACATCGAAGCTCAGATTGGTCTGCTTGAGGAAGAGCCGGCCGTCGCCCAGGCGCACATGGACGCGGTGGTCCGCGAGCGGCCTGGCAAGCCAGGAGGGGAACCACGCTCTGGCGAGCGCAATGATGCGCGGGTCCAGCTCGACATAATCCAGGCGGCTGACCCCGTGTTTGAGTATTTCTCCCGCCAGTCCGGCGGTGCCGCCTCCTATCAGGAGCACTCGCTGCGGATTGGGGTGCTGCAGCAGCGCTGAGTGAGCGAGCGCTTCGTTCGACTCCTGGTCCTGAGAAGTGAAGAGGAGCACGCCGCTCTGGTATAGGGCAATCTGGCCTTCATGCCCTGTGACGACGAGGTTGCCGTATTTCGATGGGAGCGCTTGGCGCAGGGCAGTGTGATGCCATTTCGGGCTGAATTGCAGCGTGGCCATCTCCCAGCCCGCCAGATGGCGGGCGCCGCGGGTGACGACGGCGCCGCCCACAAGCGCGCAAAGAGCGGCCGCAGACGCCGCGAACTTTGCTCCGCGCCTGCCCGCGGCCCACAACGCTCCAGCCGCGCCAAGCCAGTTTGCGCCGCCGAGCAGCATCATGTTCTGGAGCGCGCCGAGGCGCTCGGCCATGTAGAAGTGAAAGACCAGCCCACCAGCAATTGCCCCGACGGCCTCCAGCGCATATATGCGACCTACATGGACGAGGCCAGGGCCGGCCTGACTTATGGCATCTGCGGGCGCTGCGCGGCACAGGAGGACAAACTGAACGCCTATCAGCACACATACCGGCGCCAAGACAACCAGGGAGACGGCGAGAACGCCAGAGAGGCCAGGCGCCTGCCCCGAGGCTATGCCGCCAAAGGAAACGATCCGCGCGACGAGCACGGCGGCGGGCAGCAGGACGCCGGTCGCAAGCTGCACCCACGGGATCGCGCGGGCGGCTGTTTGTGGGGCGGCCTTGAGCAGTGTCCCGGCCGCCCCCCCGACAGCCACGCCCAGAAGCCACGCGCTCAAGACGAGGGCGATAGCAAGTTCGTTGCCCAGGAAAAGGTCCAGAAGCTCGCGCGTGAGGACTACTTGGGCAACGATGCTCGTGAACCCGAGGATGGCGGCCGCGAAAAGCGCGGCGGCTGCCGCAGAACTGCGCCGAAGTGAGGTTTCCTCAGCCTCGCTCACGACCAAATGCCCGGCAGAGGGCTGCCGCAGAACTTGCACTTGCCGGCCTTGATGTTGTTCTGGATGATTTCATACCCGCGCCGGCCGACTGCTGTCTTTCCGCAGCGCGGGCAAATGGTGTTCTGGGCCGGGTGGCCCGGGACATTGCCCACGTAAACATAATGCAGGCCCTCGGCGCGCGCGATCTTGTGGCACCTGTCCAGGGTCTCGTAGGGCGTGGGAGGGAGGTTCTTTAGCCGATAGGTCGGGAAGAAGCGTGAAAAGTGCAGGGGCACGTCGCGCCCCACATTGGTGCGCACCCATCGCGCGAGGTCGCGTATCTCGCGGTCGCTGTCGTTCAGCGTCGGAATCACGAGATAGACTATTTCGAGCCACACCCCGCGGTTCTTGATCAGCGTGATGGCGTCGAGCACCGGCTTGAGCGCCCCCGCGCAGATTTCACGGTAGAAGTGGTCGCGCATTGACTTCAGGTCCACTTTGATGGCGGGCACTTCCTCGCACAACTCGATGAGGGGCTCCCGCTCGATGTAACCCGCGGTGACTATGAGGGTGCGCACGCCGCGGCGGTTTCCTTCTCGGGCTGTGTCGAGGACATACTCGGTGAAAACGACGGGCTCGTTGTAGGTTGCGGCAATCAGCGAGAGGCCGTTGCGCCGGGTGAGTTCCACCAGCTTGGCCGGCGGCATGTCCGCGCTGCGCACCTGCTCGGGGGTGCCCTGCGACAACTGCCAGTTCTGGCAGTTCTTGCAGGCCAGGTTGCATCCCGCGGTGCCGAACGAGAAAATCCACGCCCCCGGGGTGAAGTGAAAGAACGGCTTCTTCTCGATGGGGTCAATGTTGACGGATGCCGCGCGGCTGTGAACGAGCGTGTAGTATTCTCCCGCCCGGTTTTCGCGCACCCCGCAGAAGCCGCGCTCCGCCTCGCCGACCTCGCACCGCCTGGGGCACAATAGGCAGCGCACCTTCTTGTTCGGCAAATGGCGGAAATGCAGGGCCTTGTGCGCCTGGCGCCCGCCGCCTGGCGCGCTGGTTCCGCGCGTCTTGGCGAGCGCGGCGCATACCTGCCCCGGTAGCTCGCCCAGCCCGACGAGCGCAAGGCCGCTGGCCGCAACCGCCTTCAGCCATTCTCTGCGGGTGAGGGCTTCCATAGGTCCGACCTATTGACTGATCTATGCCAGACTGCTGCTGACGCGCTCGATGCGGCGCAGGTCTGCCACACCCAACTCGTGCTGAGCGTCGCCGGCGACCTCCACATAGCGCGGCGCACGCCCAGCCGACGCGAGGCTTTGTAAGCCTGCCCGCAGCCGCAATTGGTCTATGATGTCCCATCCGACTCGATCCAGGGCAACCGGGTCGGTGGCAGCCAGGATCGCACCGTATGCCACTGTCGTCCTCGGCTTCAAGCTCGGACCGCCGTCGTAGGTCACGCGAAGCGCATCGCAGATGATGAGGCGCTGCTTCTGCCTGATGCACGGCGCCAGGTTGACATCCGCAGCATACGGCGAGCAGCCGTTGATATGCATCTTGTTCGGATTGTTGATGGAGCCGAAGTGGTTCTTCAGACTCGCCGTGATGCCTGCCATGTCGTGGTCCTTCAAGACGGGCATGTTCAGGAGCGCAGTGCAATGCTGCGTGACGATGCGGCTGAAGCAGGAGGCCGCTTCGCCCGCGGTGGTCAGTTCTTCGTCGTAGCCGATGCTGTCGGTGCCAAGGCAGCGTATCCCGTCTGCGCTTAAGTTCGCAGCGTATCCTGCCGCGCTGAGTTCGTCGGTGCGGCGGTCGTAGATGACTATGTTGCGGGCTGGGATGCCAGCGCTCCGCAGGCCGCTTGCAGCCGCCATCGCAACAGACGGGTGGGTGCGCGCGGTGGGAGCGCCGAGGCAGTTGACCTTTATGCCGATCACATCGCGCGGATGAAAAAAGCGCCTCCATGCGGCCCGCGGGTCTCGCTCGCCGGAGAGTTGACAGACGGCTGCCTCGACCATCTTGCTGACGACTTCGTCGCGCGCTTCGTCAGACCGCGAGATCGCGTGGGAGCTGCGTATGATGACTACCTTGCCTGGCCAGTTGCCGCGCTCGGCTGGCGCCGGAGGTTTGCCGGCTGCGGCCTGCGATGCGCGCGCGCCCAGCAGCCGGCGCATGCCCGCCGCAGCGAGCGCCACTCCGCCAGCGCCAATCAGGGCCAGCGCCCTGCGCCGAGTCATGCCGCGCTCTTTTTCAAAATCACCCTCGTCGCGCTCACTGCTCATGGAACTCCTGCACGGTGAAAACATACAGCGCGGCCCCGTGTTTCCAGGCGTCGCGCGGCAGGCCAGCCTTCTGCTCGCACAGTTCGCTCAGCAGAGTTTCCCGGCTCCAGCCGGTCTCACGCGCAACCTGGGGGAGGAACACTCCGCTGCGCCCGTTGTATTCTACCACCACGCCGTGCTTCGCGATGTCAACTTCGGCAGCGCCGGACACGCGGCGCAGCGGCGAGAGCACGGAGACCTCTATCGTAACACGCGGCAGTTCTTCCCTTGTCACGGGTCGAAATCTGGGGTCGTGAACTGCAGCCGCAATCGCCATGTCCCTTACAGCGGCGCAGAGCGGCCCTCGCGCCTCCGTCGTGCCGATGCAGCCGCGCAGTCTGCCCTGTTCCTTGACGGTCACGAAAGCGCCCACTGGCTGAAGTAAGGCTTCGTCTTTGTCGGTGCCCCTCGAAGAGGGATCCTGAAGGCCTTCTCGGGGTCCTGAAGGGCACTCGGCAATCTTCCGGGCCTGCCCGCCTTGCCCGGCTCGGCCAGGGAGTCCGGCCAGGGAATCCAGATAGTTCTCGATCGCGGTTCGCGCCAGCCGCAGGAGGCGTGTCTGCTGTGACAGATTCAGGGATTGGAAACCGCCCGACTCGCGCGCCGCAGGGGCTCGGAGGCCCTTTACCCGATAGATAGCGACCGCGCAGTAGCCCACCACCTGGCTCCGGGTTCCGCCGGGAACATCGCCCGAATTTGCGCGGCAGAGCACACGGACGCGATTTGCCCCTAAACCACGTGCTGCCATCAGAATCGTCTTCACGGGTCCCTCCCCGCAGAGAGCAGTCTGAAGATTCGGCGTGCGCTTGCCCATTTCCAGGGCCGCAGCTTTCTCGACAGCGCGCGCATCGAGGCTCTCGATCGCCTTCAGGGTGCGTTTGTCAACTCGGACTGCGTCTTCATAACTTGGGTAGTGCGACATGTCGGAACTCGCAATCAACAGCATTTTCTTGCGGCGTGCGATGGCGACCAAGGCCTTCGCAAGCGACTCGCAGTTCACGTCGCCGAAGTCCATCATGCTGACGGGAGCTATATGGAAGCCCTTCAGCGCGACTTGCAGGAAGGGCAGTTGCACTTCGATTGAATGCTCGAGGGCGTGGCCGTCGGGCAAGACGCGCGCCCTGCTGTCGGCAGCGGCGATCGCGCTCTCAGCTTCGCGGTCAATGGGCACTTCGCCCAAGGGGGTGCGCCAGGCCGCCGCTCCCGACAGGGCCGCCCCTCGAAACGGCACTTGATGACTGGGCCCCACGATCACCACATCGTCATACTTGCGGCCAACTATCTGGCGATAGGCGCAGCCAGCGACCTTTCCGCTGTATTCGTAGCCGGCGTGCGGGACAATGAGCGCTACCAGTTCGCCGGGCTCTTTGGCTGGCCTGGCCTGGTTGATAAACCGCTCGACGGATTTCCTCAGGGCTGCGGCTTCGGCCGGGTAGAACGCTCCCGCCGCTACGGGCTCGCGCACCTGCGGGGAAGCGCTGTGCGCATCTGCGGCGGCAGCGGGCCGAGATGTCTTGCGTTTTGAGGCAACTACGCCCAGAGATGCAGCCGCGACAATGGCCAGCAGGCCGATCGCTGGGCGCGCCCAGGTTCTTCTCATGGCAGCGCCCTCGCTCAGGAGATTGTTGCACGCGCAAGCCCCGCTGGCAAGGTCTCGCCTGAGCAGCGCTCCCGACACTGCTGCCTGGCGAAAGAAAAGGTGGTTCCGGGCGCCCGCTGTCGAAAGAGAGGAGGGCTCCAGAAGCTTACCACAGCAGCGCCACGCGCCTCGCAGCCGCGGCGCGCGATAGGAACGGGCCACCGGCCATGCGTTGCGCTCGTCCGGCCTTTGCGCATGAAGACGGCGTCTTCACCACCGTCTCATAGACTCCTGACAGCACTTCCGACCGCCCCGAGAAGGGGATTATACGCATCGCCTCAAAATAAGCTGTTGAGGAGGAATGTGTATGAGATATCATGTGGAACGGCAGAAGGGGCAATCCATGTCCGCCGGCTGGCGGATGCCCCTACGGTTCGCAAGGCGCGCCATAAGCGGCGTGTAGGCCATCGGTTTGGGGCGTCCCTGTAATCCGGCGAAGAGAATGCCGCTGAAGGAAAAAAGACCCACGCCGCAATAGTCACATAGTTGGGTGGTTCACAAGACCACACCTTGAAAAAGGAGGAGAAGTAGAATGCTGACTCGTGAGGAGATGCGGGGAGTATATGTGCTTCCGCCTACGCCGTTCAAACGGGAGGACGCAAGCTTCGACGCAGAGGCGCTGGCGCACAATGTGAAGGCCCTGGCCGCAGCGGGGGTGAACGCTGTGGTCACAACTGGAAGTTTGGGGGAGTTTCACACAATCACCTGGCCGGATCACCAGAGGCTGGCGAAGACCCTGGCGGAGGAGTGCCGAAAGGCGGGCATTGTCTCCGTATGCGGCTCCTCGGGCGTGAACACCGACGAGGCGATAATGAAGACACACGCTGCCCAGGAGGCCGGCTGCGACGCAGTCATGAATGTGAGCCCGTATTACGTCCACCTCACTCGCCCGGAGCTTGTGAAATTCTGGTCCGACCTGGCGGATGCATGCCCGAAAATCGGCATCACGGTCTATAACAACCCGGGCACCTCCCAGCTACACGATGTCGAGACCTACCGGGAGATAAGAAAGATAAGGACGCTGTGCGGCAGCAAGGAGGCGCACTACGATTTCAGCCTGTGGTGTCGGCTGAACCGCGAGTTCCCGGACCTTGGTCTTTTCACGGCCACTGAGCCGGAGTGGGTAATTCCCACGCTGAAGATGGGCGCCAGGGGAATTTTCACGATGGCGGGGGCGATGATTCCTCGCCACATAGTGAAGATATACCAGGCCTGCGATAAGGGGCAGTGGGACAACGCGGAGAAGCTGGTGGACCAGTGGATGGCGATGAGCAGGCGCCTGAGGAAGTTCGACGGGTGGGACCAGCATGTTGGTTCTGGCCTGTGCCGTCACAAGGCCATAGTCAATGCCTTCGGCGTCCTGCGCTGCGGCATGAGCAGACGGCCTTTCATCTCTGTTCCGCAGGATGTCGAGGACCGGCTGACCGAGTTCGTGCAGAAGGAATTCAAGGACCTGATAGAGGCATAGGGGTGATTGGACAAATATCTGCTCTGAGGAGGCCAGGCGCGCAGCTCTGGGCGGTTGGCATAGTGCTGTGGGCGGCAGCCGCGTCGTTCGCCCAGCCGGTTACTCTTTTTCACTTCGACGGCGCAAACGCGGGCGACCTGCTTGGCTTTGCCGTGGCAGGGCCCGGCGACCTGAACGGCGACGGGCACGATGATATAGTCGTAAGCGCCCGCGGTTTCGACATCGGCAGCGCGACCGACGCAGGCGCCGTTTTCGCCCTGTCCGGAGTATCTGGCAGCACCCTTTACCGCCTGGACTGGTCCGGAACCCCCGGAGTTAGCTGGTTTGGATATTCCCTCGCGCCGGCCGGCCTTGTTGATGGCGACACGAGGCCGGACATCCTCGTGGGCGAGCCCTACCGAAGCTTCGACACCGTGCAGAGCGGAGCGGCTTTCGCCTATTCTGGGGGTTCCGGTTGGACCCTGGGCCAGATGCAGGGCATAGCTCAAGGCGACCTTTTTGGATTCTCCCTCGCTTCGGGCGACGCAATTGGAGATGCGAGGCCGGAGTTTCTGATCGGAGCGCCAGGCGTGAATGCTGCCGATCAGAGCGGCACGAGAGTTGACGGCGGGATGGCGCGCCTGACCACTCGATCCGGCGTTGGGCTTTTGGACATACTGGGGCCTGTCGCAGGAGGTCAGCTCGGCCGCAGCGTCGCCATGGCCGATGTGAATGGAGACGGCAGGAAAGACCTCGTGGTGGGGGCGCCGTTCTCGAATGTGCGCGCAGCGCAGCAGGCGGGATCAGTCTATGTCCTGTCTTTTAATGGAAGCCAGTGGGTGCAGCTCGGAGGCCTTCACGGCGACACGAACTTTCAGGGCGTCGGCTGGGCCATTGCCAACGCGGGCGATGTTAACGGCGACGGACGCGAGGACATTCTCATTGGCGCGCCTTTTCCGGGAGCGGGCGCTGTGGCCTCGGGGTCTGCGTTCCTCATGGGGTTTCCGGCCAGCGGCCAATGGCAGATACTGCGCCGCTTCGACGGAGAAAGGCTGGGAGCGCAGTTTGGTTCGGCGGCGGCGGGCCCAGGCGATGTTGACGGAGACGGAGTCCCGGACTTGCTCATAGGGGCATACACCGACAGCCCAAGCGGAAGGACAGAAGCCGGATCTGCTTACATTTTCTCGGGCAAAACCGGGACTCGTCTGGCCAGGCTCGAGGGGGCTTATCAATTCGACCACTTCGGATTCTCGGTGGCTGGCGCTGGCGATGTGAACGCCGACGGAAGAAGAGATCTCATCGTCGGCGCCCCTGATGCCGACCCCGGCGCAAGGGCCAGCGCGGGAAGCGCCTTCGTCTATTCTCTCAGCAGCCTCGCTCCCACAGTCAGCATAACCAGCCCTGCGCCAGGGGCAATCGTCAAAGGAACCACCACCGTCCGAGCGACCGCAAGCGATGACAAGGGCGTGAAGGAGGTGCGTTTCCTGGTGGATGGGCAGCTCAGGTTCACCGATACGCAGTCGCCCTACGAGTGGGCGTGGAACACGCTCTCTCCATTTGTGTCCGACGGCAGCCACACCGTGGCAGCGGCGGCGGTGGACCTCGACGGATTTACCGCGCAGAACCAGATTCAGGTGGCTGTGGACAACTCCACCTTCGACGACGTGCCTGCGACAAGCCTATTCTGGGCATTCATCGAGAAGATAGCGGCGGCGCACATCACTTCCGGGTGCTCTGCTTCGCCGCCGCTCTATTGCCCTGGAGAAACAGTCCTGCGGCAGCAGATGGCTGCTTTCCTTTGTCGGGCCGCTGGCAAGGCCCCTCTCGACAACCCGACGCCAACCTTTGCTGATGTGCCGAGAACTAACCCCTTCTTCGGCTACATAGAGCGGCTCGCAGATGCGGCATCCTGGGGAGGAACGGCGCCTACCGCTGGCTGTCAGGTATCACCCACGCGACTCTTTTGTCCGACTGCGCCCGTGAGACGCGACCAGATGGCCAAGTTTATGCTCGCCGCTATGGGCCAGCAGCCAGCAGCGTGCACCGGATTTTTCTCGGATGTCCAGAGCGACAATCCATTCTGCGGCTATATCGAGAAGCTTCGACAGCTTGGAGTCGTAACGGGATGCGCCGCTGGGCTCTATTGCCCCTCCAGAAATGTGACCAGACAGGAAATGGCCGTATTCCTGGCCAAGGGATTTGGCCTCTGAACCGTTTTCCGGCTGACAGAAAGAAGCCGCCGAGGCAGCTTTGCATGGCGTGCGTTGCGGGCAGCTTGTAGGGCGGGCAGCAGTTGGCATGTCTCACTACTGGGTTGCGGCGCAGAGATCTCGTGGAGCGCTCCTTCGCAGCTTCGCTTGCTTCTGCACGCTCTTGGGTCTTACGCTCTCGGCTGCGGCAGCGCAGGATGAGAAGTTCCTGCTCGTGCGCGATGCCATTGCCGCAGCCGACCGCATTGATGCAGCGGGTGGAAGGGCGCACCACGTATTCCCACCCCATGTTCTGTTCGCCGATGCGCCCGAAAACAGCATCCCCCAGGGCGAGGTCCTTCTGAGCGCCGCTGGCCCGGTGGACACGATGCGCGTGGCTGGCTTCGGGCCCGAGGCCGCCGCGGCAGCCTATGCCTGGAACGCTCGCTTCTGGCCAGCTCTGACGGCTGTAGGTCAGGGGAAGCCTCTGGCCGGCGACGCCCGACGCAAACCTTTCTCTGTCTCGCAACTTTCTTCCGCCGCAGTGGGGAGCGCTGCCCCTCTGGGCGCCGGAAGGTACGAGACAAGCGAGTTCATGATTGGCAAGGTGGCTGTCGCGATAATCCTGCCCGAGAGCCAGGGCGCTCTGTCAACCGAAAACTGGAGCGCGTCCAGACAGAACGAAGTGGTGCAGGCCATCCAGGCAGCGATGGAGTGGTGGAGGCAGAGGCGGCCGACGGCCAATCTCCAGTTCCTTTACGAGCTGAAGTTCTCGATTCCAACGCAGTATGAGCCCATCAACCTCGCTGGCACGCAGGAGGAACTGTGGATCAGCCAGGTAATGGCATACCTTCGCTACACCGAGTCCGACTATTTCGAGCAGGTTTACAGCTATGTGAACGGCCTGCGCAATCGCCTGAACACGCACTGGGCGGTGGCGTTCTTCGTCGTGGACAGCTTGAACGATGCCGACGGGGAATTCAGCGACGCAGATTTCGCCTATGCCTGGCTGGGCGGGCCTTTCGCTGTGATGACTTACGATAACGATGATTATGGCATAGGCGGCATGGCGCCGACGGCCGCCCACGAGTTAGCCCACCTGTTCTACGCCCTGGACGAATACAGCGGCTCTGACCCCGCCAGCGAGAGATCGGGCTATTTCAACGCCCTGAACGGCAACGCCGAGGACGGAGGCCAGACAAATGTCGCTTGCTTAATGCGGGGCCAGGTGACGCCGTATAACCAGGGCGCGGTGTGCAATTTCACTCACCTGCATGTGGGCCACCGCGACCTGGACAGCGATGGCATCGAGGACATACTCGATGTCCCACCAACGGGCACGCTCATCCCATATTCGCCCGACCCCACGACTTCCACCACGCTGACGTATTCCGGCTCAGGAACCGTCTCGACACTGCCCAACCAGAACCCCAACTCATTGACACAGCCGCCGCCAGCCATAACGCTCGACCTCATCGCCGGAGCCGAGTTCCAGGTTGACGGCGCCGCCTGGCAGGCGGCCCAGCCTTCCGATGGGGCCTTCAACTCGCCTCAAGAAAGTTTCACTTTCGCGGCGACGCTGACTCCGGGGACGCACACCATCGCTGCCCGGGTGCGCGATACGACTCAGAACTATCAGGCGCCGCCGGCAACAGACACCGTAACCGTGGGAACCGGGCGGCCGGCCGTTGTGAGCACCTCGCCCGCAGCCGGCGCCACGGGAGTCGCTGTGACAACGACGGTGACGGCCGCCTTCAGCGCCAACATGAACCCATCAACGATAAATACCTCGACATTGCTGCTTCGCGATAGCTTCGGAAATCCAGTGGCAGGCTCCGTCGCATACTCTTCGGCCACAAGGACAGCCACTTTCACCCCCTCCAGCTCTCTACAGCAGGCGAAGACCTACACCGCCACAATGAAAGGCGGAACCAGCGGGGTGAAGGACACGGGTGGGCAGACCATGCTATCGGATTACAGTTGGTCCTTCACGACGGTCGTCCCACCGGGTGATTATACGCCGCCAGTTGTCTCGATCGAGACGCCGTCGCCTGGGCAGCGCGTCAGCGGGAGCGTGCTTGTCAGGGCTTCCGCCACAGACAACAAGGGTGTGAGCAAGCTTGAATTCTCCGTGAACGGCGTGGTGCAGAAGACTGTGACGGTTGCCCCCTATGAGTGGACCTGGGACACCACGCGCTTCTATGATGGAACTCAAACGCTTGCCGCCACAGCTTATGATGGCTCCGGCAACAAGGCCACCGACTGGAGAGGAATAGTCGTTGACAATGTGGTCTTCGACGATGTTCCGATGTTTTACTGGGCCTGGAGGCAAGTGGAGGCGGTGGCTCGCGCGAACATTACGAAGGGCTGCTCCGGTCAGCCGCCGCTGTTCTGCCCCGACAACCTGGCCACCCGGGGCCAAATGGCGGCCTTTCTCGTGAGGGCCATGGGCCTGAGCCCGCTCAATCCCGCGCAGCCTACTTTCGCTGATGTGCCTGCGTCCAATCCTTTCTTTCGCTACATAGAGCGCCTGGCAGCAGAAAAGGTAACGAGCGGCTGCCGTCGAGACGCGCAGACAGGCGAACGCTTTTACTGCCCTGAGGATCCAGTTCCCCGTGAGCAGATGGCAGCTTTTCTGTGCCGGGCCAAAGTAAAGACGCCGCTGTCGAAGAACCCGGCGACTTTCGCCGATGTGCCCGTGGGCAACACTTTCCAGCCCTGGGTGGAGCGGCTGGCGGATCCATCGTCGTGGCCAGCCGGCGCCGTGACTCTCGGCTGCGCATCTGGACCCCCCCGCCTCTATTGCCCTACAGACAAGGTCTCCAGAGCGCAGATGGCCGTTTTTCTGACCCGGGCTTTCAACCTGCCCTTGTGAGCATCTGAAATCGCAAATCGCAAATCGCAAATTGGGGACCGCGAATCCGAACTCCGAAAAGCGGGGGGCCGCCGCCCAGAAGATGGCGCGGTCCTCTGGCGCCGTTCAGCCCCCATTTGAGCAATCGGGAAGATGGCGCAGACCAGAATGAAACGCGCAGGCCGAGCGTCAGGCCATAAGAGGGCGCCTTACGCCACTTCCAGCCGGCTGCCTCCATCACTCGAGCAAATGCGACTTGAACTTGAAAGGCGCCTCGGATGCCCCATCCTCGTGCGAGAGATCAGAACAGGAGACCCGGACTTCCGAGGGCGGCTGCGCAGGCGAGCAGGAGCTGTGATTCTCGAGTATCAGGTGGCTCAGAGCGGCTTCTTCTGGCACGCCGATATCGTAGAGGAGCTGCTGCGCCGCGCCGCGGCTGGCGAGGTCGCCGTGGAGCTGCGTCAGCCTCAATGAAATGAGGCGCTGCTGCAAGCCTTCAGCGCCCTCACTGCCACTTCGTCGTGATAGAGGCGATGCGCCGCGCCGGTGTTGTCTCTCCGGGCTCAGAGCCTGTCAGCCGCTCCAGGGCGCGCCCGGCAACGACATTTCCGGGGTCGAGCTTCGCAACCTCCCTCCATGTGTTGACAGCACGGGCCCTGTCGTCAAGCTTCTCCAGACTGAAGGCTCTCACCATGAGCGCCTGCAGGCAGTAGGGAGCGACATTCAGGCAAAACTTGGCGGCGGCAGCGGCCTGATCATAGTCGCGAATTATGAAACTGTGCTGGGCCAAGTCCAGCCAGAGCGATGGATCGTCTGGGCTCTGAGTTGCGGCTCTCCTCAAAGCAGCCCCGGCCTCTCTAAGCCTGCCCTGCGCGCAAAGACACTGCGCCAGAAGTTGCAGAAGATGAGGATCCGATGGGTTCCTTTGCAGCGCGGCTCGAACTGCCATCTCCGCGCGCTGGGGATCGGCAGCTTCAAGATTCCGCCAGCTTCCGCCTGAAGCTGTCGAAGCGAGTTGCCGGCTGCGCGCGGCTACTGTTGCGAGGCTGGCGATGCCGAGGGCTATGACCGCCGTCCAGAGTCTCATTCGCAGCCTTGGTCTTGACATGGAATCCCGTCATGCTGCCGCATCGAGACGCCCGCTGGACTTCGAGCGGCTGCAGCGAGTTTTGACTGCCTGACTTATTCCATGTCAGGACGGCCGACATGAGTCTCAAGGACGGAGGGGACTTGGACAATGTCAGGCTTTGCGACAAGCCTTCTGGCCTGACAGGAATGAAAGGCGCCGTGGCCCTGCCTAATAGCCCTGCAAGAACGGCAGCGAGGGACAACATCAACGGTTTTTAGAGCTTCTAACAAAACCCCCATGCCCCAGAAAGGCTCCGAACACGGTGCGAGGCCTGTAGGGTCCCGATCCGTCGGGGCCGGACGGCTTTCGGCGCGGGGTGCCTGCCCGAGCCGGGCGACGGCCAGGGGAACCCGCGGCCTACAGTCCCCCCAACCGGCAATGGGTTTTGATACAGGCTCTTAGGGTGGGCTCTCAGTCGGCAAGCAAGAACTTCAAGCGCGCATCGAGATCCGGAGATAGAGGGTGGCCCTGCCAGCGTATTATCCCCTGCCTGTCTATGAGAAAAAGGCTCGGGAGCGCGAGGGCTCCGTAGGCTTGATGCGTGACGCTTCCCTCCGGGTTGCCTTGGGGCTTTGCGTCAACTACCACGGGGTATTCAACGCCCATCAATTTCAGGAAGCGCGCGACTTGTCTCGCCGTCGCCGTGCTGTCGTGGACTCCGATCACCGCAAGCCCTGCCGGCGCATATCTTTTGTGCAGCTCTTTCACGTGGGGCATGGTCATCAGGCATGGCCTGCACCACAGGGCCCAGAAATCGAGCAGGGCCACTTTGCCCTTGAGGTCGGCAAGCCGGACTGCCGGGCCTTGTGCCCAAGCGGCAGGCCTGAGCTCCGGAGCCGGCCTGCCGGGCGCAGCTTTGGTCGGCACAAGAATCATCTGCAAGGATTCGATGCTGGCGCTGTCAATAGGCTTGCCCGAGGCGAGTTCGGGCTCGCCCAAGGGATCGCTGTAAGCGAGGCCGACTCCTGGCTTCTCGACTATCACCTGCCAGGGCAGACCTGCCGGCAGCCCGCTCAGCGTGCATTTCCCAGCCGCGTCGGTGAAAGCGCTCGGCCCCCCCAGGGAACCGGTAAAGCTGGCCGCATTGACAATGGCTGTCGCCCGATCTCTTTCGACGGGCTCCCCCTGGAGGTTGAACACCTCGCAGCGAACCTCGAACGGCGGTTTCAGCGAGAGCACGAATTCGCCGCTCTCGCGTGGGCGCAGTATCTCGGCAGCGGCCGAGCTGCGCCCCCCTGGCGCATCGGCTCGCACGACGAGTGCTCGCACCTTCGGACTCGGCTCTGTCCGCCACTTCCCGCCAGGAGGCAACTCGGCGGAGAATCGAGAGACTGAGCCCCGATTGTCCACAAGCACGCCGCTCAGCTTCGTCGGCTGCTGCTCAGGGCTTCCAGCCTGAGCCTGGATGTGAAGTTCGAATGAGGGGTTTGGCGAGACGGGCCGTTGGGCGGTAATTTCAAAAACGATGAGCGCTGAAATCGCCGTGAGAACTGCTCCCCTTTTCACTTTCCACCGTCTCATCTGTCTGACCGGCAGCTTTCCAACTGCCTACAGAGACTTCCCCGAGGCGAAATTGCTCCGATATTCTGCTCGCAAGCCGTAGTTGGACGCCGCGAAGCCGGCACGAATCTCGGCGCCGCAGGAACGGGGCAACCGCTGGGCGGAACAACAGCGGGTTCCAGACCCCAATGCCCCCTATGATCGCCCAGCGCCCTGCCAACCGCCAGAACCCGCCCCGATCACGCTCAGGCCATCTCTCAAACGGCCCAGAAGCCCTGGCAGGGCAAAGGGATTATGAAGTCGTTTCGGCTGCCTCTTCAGAGCGGCTAAGAGTGTCCTCAGGCGATTCTCTCAACTTCTCGAGAATTTCGCCCATGGAGGAAGCAGGCGCCTTTGGAGCTGTGCCGAAGCACTTCCGGCACTTCACCACCACGGCGCCCTCAAGCACACCCGGCATTGCAGGCAATTCAGCACCACATTCTGCACACTTGACCACCTAAAGCCCTCCTGCGTCGCTGGCTCGCGTTAGTCGAGATTGGGAGAAACCGCAGCAACTGTTTAACATCTCAACGCCCCAAGCGTCAAGACTTCGGCGGACATTCTTCGAGAAGGACGCGCGACACAGCAGCCAGAAGTATATGTGGAGCGGAGATCGAGATGGGGTTTCTATCCACAGCTTGGAAGCAGGTCGCCCCGCTGCGGTGGGTAGTCGTCATAAGGCTTTTCCTGGGTTACGTTTTCTTCACCCACGGGCTGCAGAAACTTCAGCAGGGCCAAGCCTGGCCGCGCATGCTGCAAGGCATCCTGAGAAAGTGGGCAGGCGAGACACCCCACGAGTGGTATGCCTCTTTCCTCAGCCATACGGTCCTTCCCAACCACGAGATTTTCGCCTACCTGGTTTCTTGCGGGGAATTGCTGGTGGGAGCGTGTCTTCTGCTTGGGCTGCTCACAAGGCTTGCCGCTCTCTTCGGAGCAGTTATGAATTTCAATTATCTTATGGCGCATGGTCAGGAAGGCCCCGCGGCCGCTCTCTCGAACGAGGCATTTCTTGTCATGGAGGCTGTAGTATTCTTGACAGCCGCAGGGCGCTCGTTTGGCGTTGACCAGGCTCTGCATAAGCTCTGGTCGCGCGTCGGCCTGGGATGATGGATTGAGAGGACTGGGGCTTAACTGTGTGGGCAGGCGAGACAACCTTCACTTTTTCCGATGGGCGTTCACACAGACCGCAATGCGCCACCAGAGAGCGTTCCGCCTTGACAGTTTCGGGCCCGAAAAGTATGATTCTCTCGCCCCGGGTCGTCGGGGTGTTTTTTTGGCCTGTCCGCCTATGCCGCCAGGTGGAATGAACAAAGCCTTGGCGCTTGCCGGAGCTGCTTTTCTGCTGCCCGCGGCGGTTCTGTTGGCAGGTGGCCTGGGATATGTTCTGGACACGCGTCTCGGAACGATGCCCTGGCTGACCTTTGCCGGAGTGATGCTGGGCATGGCAGCAGGATTTGTCGAGATATTTCGGCTTCTGCGCCAGGTGGGCGAGTGAATGGAAGAGCGAGGCGGGTTTCTGAGAACGGTGTATCGGCTGGCGCTGCTGATCACGGCGGCGCTCATTCCTTTCTTCTACCGCCTGGGAAGTAACTGGGTCTTGGGCCTTGCCGTGGGCGCCGGCCTGTCAATTGCCCTGCTCAAGGTTCAGGAGCATACCGCCTCAGCCGCAATAGCCGCAGGACAGAAGGGCGGGAAGAAGGTCGCGCTGGTCGTGGCCGCCGTGAAGTGGCCCGCTATCATCGCGATTCTCTATCTTGCAGTGAGCCGCAAGGCCGTGTCGCCCGCAGCCCTCTGCGTTGGGATAGGGGTGGTGCCTGTGGCAGCGGTGCTCTCACTGTGCGTTCTGGGTCTGAAGGCGAGAGTTTTCGGCGGAGGCTGAAATGGGTGAAGCCGAACAAGGCTCGTGGCTGAATTTCCTCTATCAGGTGAGAGTGGCCGGCAGGCCGCTCCTGCCCGAGTGGGTTCCTCCTTTCACGCTGTGGGCGTGGGCGGTTGCGATCGGGCTGTGCATTGTTGGCATCGTGGGGACGAGGAAGAGGCAGCGCATCCCCACAGGTCTCCAGAATGCTCTCGAAACCGTCGTTGAGGCGATGAACAGGTTCTTCGAGGACCTGGCGGGACCGCACGCAGCCCGTTTTGCTCCCTTCCTCGGGTCGCTCTTCCTGTATATCCTTGCCATGAATCTTTGCGGGCTTGTGCCCGGTTTTCTCTCTCCAACCGCGAACCTGAATACGACGCTGGGGCTGGCGCTGGTCGTATTCTTCACGGTTCAATACTTCGGCGTCAGATACAACGGATTATGGGGATATTTCAAGCATCTCCTGGGCGAACCGTGGTGGCTTTTTCCCATCATGCTCCCCGTGCATATCATTGGGGAGCTTGCCCGGCCTGTCTCGCTCTCGTTTCGTCTGTTTGGAAACATCATGGGCGAGGATACGGTTATTCTCATGTTCGTGGCCATGTCGCCCATCTTTTTCAAGTTCCGGCTTGGGGGTGTGCTTCTCGGGCTTCCTGTCCCGCTGGCCGTTCCGATGATGGCCTTCGCCATCTTCACCAGCCTGATTCAGGCGCTGGTCTTCACAGTTCTTTCTGGAATCTATCTGTCGTTAGTCTCGGAATATGCGAAGGAGGAGGCTCACTGAGCGGGGCTCCTGCGCGCAAATCTGGAATCTGAAATTTGAAAT
>Ga0315280_10001465_pt1 | contig 40598 bp, 31 predicted proteins | sample YL17G06_40_MG_FD_203697 | JGI IMG/M metagenome (GOLD analysis project Ga0315280, IMG submission 203697) | Sediment microbial communities from Yellowstone Lake, YNP, Wyoming, USA - YL17G06_40 | ecosystem: Environmental > Aquatic > Freshwater > Lake > Sediment | place: USA: Wyoming | collected...
TCTATTGACTCTCTGCCTCATCATCCAACAGAAATGAGGCACGACAAAACTTAAGGCTTTTGCGCTGTAAAACTTGTAGGATGAGTGTTGAAGGTAGAATTATGAATGTTTTAGAAGCCATTAAGGAAAGAAGAAGCATAAGAGCCTTTAAAAGCCAAAATGTTTCAGCAGAAATTATCGAAAAACTTGTTGATGCAGCGCGGTGGGCACCATCTGCTGGAAACATTCAGCCATGGGAATTCATAATCGTCCGAAAACCAGAAATCAAAAGAAGACTTGCTGAAGCCGCTCTGGGTGAAACGTTTATTGAAGAAGCTCCTGTCGTAATAGTTGTTTGTGCAAACGAGAATCGCTCTTCTCAGGGATATGGCATACGTGGCAAAACCTTGTATTGTATACAAGACACGGCAGCTGCCATTCAAAACATTCACTTGGCTGCCTACTCACTTGGGTTAGGCACATGCTGGATTGGCGCATTTAGGGAGGAAGAGGCAAGGGAAATCTTAAATATTCCCCATGAAGTGAGACCAGTAGCCATAATTCCCGTGGGTTATCCAGCCGAATCTCCTTCACCACCAAGTAGAAGACCTATAAATCAAATAGTTCATTATGAAACCTTTGAGGTGGAGACGTTTCCATGAAGATGCGTAGTTATTACCTGGGCGAACTTACATGGCTGGACGTAAAAGATTTCCTAACAGAGCATGACGTTGCTGTTGTGCCTGTTGGAAGCTGCGAGCAACATGGTCCTCACTTGCCCATTGACACCGATGCCTATGATGCTTTTTGACTTTCCCTAAAGGCTGCTGAAAAAGCTCAATGCGCCATCGTGGTGCCGCCATTGAATTATGGTGTATCTTTACATCACATGGATTTCTCCGGAACAGTTACTCTCAGTCCTCACACCTTAGAGCAGGTAGCCTACGAAGTGGTTTATTCTCTGACAAAACATGGGTTCAAGAAAGTACTTTTTGAAAATTGACATGGCGGAAACACCCCAGCTCTGGAAGCCGCAGTTCAAGAATTAAAGCAGACACTAACGCATTTGTGGTTATTGACACAGTTAGCCTCATACCAGACTTTATCGAAAAATTCATCGAAACTCCCTATGATGCGCATGCTGGAGAATTTGAAACTTCTACGACGCTGGCAAATCGAGAAAACTTCGTGGTTAAAGAGAAAATTAAAAAACCAGAGATTAAACTTTCAGACTCAAAGTACACAAAAATAGGATTAAAAGAGACAGGCCCAAAAGTTTCTTGGGGTTTCCGAACAAAAGAAATAAGCGAAACAGGCGTCATAGGCGACGCGCGCGCGACAGATCGGCTGGATTGAATTTGTATGGTGACCCTCCTCAGGTTCTTCATCTTTTTAAAGGAGTGAAGAGATCTTATATTGACTACGCTTTTCGAGATACTTTCTTTCCTGCTGGTCTGGCACTAGTATTTGTTGGTGGTGGTTTTTCTTATTGGGCATTTAAGCCTAAGAAGACTGCTTCAACTCGAAAAATGCTGAGGAATAAAAAGTAATTATCCCTTAATTTCTTGTGGTATCGGATAGAGCGTTGTTCCATATCACTTATATATTGGGAAATTCAAATTTTTTATGACGGTTGAATGGGGAGATTGAATAAAGCATTCATCGTATTCAGTTTTGTTCTATTTCTTCTATTCATCCAAGTAGCTAATTCGGCGGAGCAAGTGTCTGTTAAATTCTTTTATTATGATCCGAGTAAGGATCCCAGATATTGTAATCAGTGTGCTCCTGAGGTTCTTGATGATTTTCTTGCAAAAAATATTACTTTGACTAAAATTATGAAAAATTATACAGGTCGGGTTTTATTTGTATGGGAGGAATTTTACAGTGACATTAGTCGTTACGTTATCGATCAAAATGTGTCCAATGAAATGCGTAAATACAATGCTACTCTGATGGAAGATCCTGCGCCTAATTCAATAGTAATAATAGACGGAAAAGGCAATTTCACAACCTTTGTAGGATATGGAATCAATGAAACGCTCATGAAACAGACTATTGATGCGTATCTTGCAGGGTCGGAACCGCCAGCGCTTTCATCCTCAATGTCTTTAATTGCTGTTCTTGCAGGAGCTTTTTCTTTTGGTTTTCTTGAGACTTTTTCTCCCTGCCTAATCATACTCTTGTCTTTTGTGCTAAGTTATTCTATAGGAGAAACAACCCATTTCAAGGAAGGATTCTTGAAGGTTATAACCTTCGGGACAGGCTTCATTTTCGCGACGATTCTTGTTTTTCTTGGATTTGTAGGACTACTGGTAGCATCGTCTTCAGCGGTGGCCTTTCAAAATGCTCTAATCTACGTAGTGATTGCTCTTGCCATATTTTTTGGACTTGATTTGTTGGGATTAAACATATTGAAGTTTTTGAAACTCGAAGTTGAAACAAAACCTATTGTTCAGAAATTATCTAGAAAATTTGTCTTTTCGTATACAGGACTTATCGTACTCGGTTTTCTTTTCTATTTTCTTAACCCATGCATGCCACTGATTTTCGGAGTTATGCTGGGTACATTTCAACAAATGCTACTTATGTTCTTGCCACTAGTTCTCCTGGTTTTCTGTTTAGGTGTTATTGTTCCTTTTATCGTCATCGGCGTCCTTGCTGGTTCTATATCAAAGCTGACGAGAAGCACATACCGACACCGATCTGAAATAAGAGCAATAAGCGGCATAATTCTTATATTCTATGCCATTTACTTCATTGGCTATATCATAAAGCTAAGCGTTGTCACAACCTTAATAATTGATACGATCGCGGTTATACCTGTTATTGTTTTGGTTGTAGTTCGTTCTTTGAGAGGTCGCTATGCAAAGATGTCACATGTTATGTAGAGCCGAGCTATTTGTCTCTCTCTTTTTTTTATCTCTCATCCAATCAATAACCGCGCCAGTTACTATTAAGAGTAAAAGGAATGTCCGAAAAAATATGACAGCAACATAGCTGAAGACTTCTCCTTGTAAGCCTAAACTCAGCACACCAACGTAGAATACCCAACCACTCATAATTAATAATGCCATGCCGACAACTTAAGGTCGCCATTATGACAAAACGTAGAAAACTATAGTGATCATAGTCAGGGCTTTCTTCTTCGGTCATATTTGCTTCATATTAAATTTGTATTAGCGCGCGCAACGCAACGAAAAGAGACGGGATAAGCACAACTGCAAGAAATATTAGAAGTGTAATGCTATCTCTTGAAAATCTTGCTTTGGAATAGCTCAGTTTAGCGCGCGCAGAGGGCTGGCTGAAGCTGCTTTAGATCAGACTTTTGTAGAGGAAGCCCCTGTTGTTATTGTCGTTTGTGCAAATGAAAATCGGTCTTCTCAAGGATATGGTGCTCGTGGCAAAACCTTGTATTGTATTCAAGATACCGCTGCGGCTATACAGAACATTCTTTTGTTCGCTTACGCCATTGGGTTAGGCACTTGTTGGATTGGCGCTTTTAGAGAAGAGGAGGCAAGGGCGGTCCTAAAAATCCCTAGCGGAATACGACCAGTGGCTATAATTCCTGTTGGCTATTCTGCCGAGACTCCTCTGCCACGTAGTAGAAGATCAATAAATCTAATAGTTCATTACGAAATGTTCTAGGTTAATAAAATGAAATTTTAATTTCTATTTCAATCAGCGTGTCAACATTCACGGGTTTCTTCTCTTTTTGTGTGCTCACAGTAGACCTCTCGGGTCTCGTATATGATCCAAATATGTCTGGGTGTAAATGTTCATAGCCTAGGTCCTCTTGGGGCAGAAAACTGGGAGGGGCGCTGAAGTGTTTTCTGCTCTGCTGCCTCTGCTGGCAGAGATTGGGCACGCATAGAGAATCGTTTGAGTAGAAATGAAATTTTAATATCTTGCATCACTATTCTGTTAGTGAGGCTTGTTATTGAAGTACTCTATAATAGCAGATGCCTACGAAAAAATTGAAGCCACAACTAAGAGATTGGAAATGACTGATCTCTTAGTTGACCTTTTAAAAAAAACGCCTAAAGAGATCATTGACAAGGTTGTGTATCTGACACAAGGTAAAATATATCCAGATTTTGTAAGCCGTGAAATAGGCGTGGCCGAGAAGCTTGCAATGAAAGCTCTAGTGAGGGCTTCTGGAAAAAAAGAAACTGAAATTGAAGAAGATTTAAAGAAAACCGGAGATATAGGTGAAACAGCCCAGAATTTTATAGCCAGCAAAAAGCAAGCAACATTTTTCCAACAGCCCCTAACCGTTGAAAAAGTCTATGAAACTCTTGACAAAATGGCTAAAGCCTCTGGTTCAGGCACAGTTGATCTTAAAACCGCTCTTCTTGCGGGAATTTTGTCTGACGCTACTCCTAAAGAAGCCAAATATATTATGCGAACTGTCACTGGAAATCTTCGCTTAGGCATTGCTGACATGACAGTTCTTGACGCTTTAGCTATTGCTTATGGTGGAGGAAAAGAAGCGCGTGAAATCGTAGAGCGAGCCTATAACGTTTCCTCTGACCTTGGAAGAGTTGCAAAGGATGTTGCTGAAAAAGGTTTGGAAGGAATTAAAAAGTTTGAGGTTCTTGTAGGTGAACCGATAAGATCTATGCTGGCTGAAAGGCTTTCAACACCAGAAGAAATCCTCGAAAAGCTTGGCGGCAAATGCATAGCCGAATACAAGTATGATGGTGAAAGAATACAGGCTCACAAGAAAGGCAAGGAAGTTGTTCTATTTTCCAGGCGACTAGAAAATATCTCTGATCAATACCCAGACGCTATTGAACTTATCAAGAAGAATGTGATATCAGAGGATGCGATTTTAGAGGCTGAATGCGTCGCCATAGACCTGACCACTGGTGAAATGCGGCCATTCCAAGAGCTGATGCACCGTAGGCGTAAGTATGGAATCAAAGAAGCTATGGAAGAATATCCTGTTTCATTATTCATGTTCGATGCACTCTACGTTGATGGCAAAGACTTAACTTTAGATCCATACCCGATTAGGCGAAAAACACTTGAAAAGGCAATTGAAGAAAGCGAGAGGGTGAAACTTGCCAAACATATAATTACTAACAGTGCGGAAAAACTAGAGAAATTCTTCCAAGAAGCTATAGAAAATGGGTGTGAAGGCTTAGTCTGCAAATCTATCGCTAAGGATTCTGTTTATCAGGCTGGAGCTAGAGGTTGGCTTTGGATAAAATACAAGCGTGACTATAAAAGCGAAATGACCGACACTGTTGATTTAGTAGTTGTAGGTGCTTTCCACGGTAGAGGAAAACGAGCTGGCGCCTATGGCGCCCTGCTTTTAGCAGCTTACAATCCTAACAATGACACTTTCGAAACGGTTACTAAATGTGGAACAGGCTTTACGGATGAGGACTTAGCGAAACTGCCAGAAATGATGCGGAAACACGTCATACAGCATAAGCATCCAAGGGTTGATTCAACGATCGAAGCCGATGTCTGGTTTGAACCAGTTGTGGTGATAGAAATTTTAGGAGCGGAAATAACATTAAGCCCAATTCACACGTGTGCGATGGATTCTATAAGAAAGGAAAGCGGGTTGGCAATTCGTTTTCCACGCTTCACGGGCAACTATAGACTTGACAAATCAGCGGAAGACGCGACAACAATAGAAGAAATCATTGAAATGTATAAAGGTCAACTTAAAAAAATTGCGGAATAGGTTTTTAGGTCGTTGGTTTCAGCAGAATAAGATATTTCAACGACGAATAGAATCTTCTTATGAAGATTGGTACAGAAAAATCCAAGCTCACTTCATAGAAACAATGTTACAAGAGGAAGGGGAGAATGAAGAAAGTAGTCCTTGGAATAATGCTGATGTTTCTGTGGATAAATATGTTAGCGTTGGCTTTCTACATTCAATCAGTTAAGGCAGATGCTAAGACAATTTATGTGGAAACTTGTGGTTTTTGCAGAATCTGTATTCCTCATGCTTTAATAGAGCCCGAAATCGCAGTGATAATTGACGATGGATTAACAGAGGTGCTTTATCTAAATTACACTGTTCGTGATGACGGTTTTCGCAGGTGGATATACTTTGCATATCAGCACTCAACACATGAAATTCTCATAATTCTTGAGTTTTGATCAATGATTTTCTTGTCAACCTTAATGGCTATAACACTTTGGTACTTATTTTTCAGAAAACTAGAATGAAACTGAGATTAAGCATCCTATGGATGTAAGTGACGGATAATCTAAAAAGTTGAATCATTGATGAGATAATGATTATTCGGCAATACGCATAGAACTTAATCCCACAAATTTTAAGTGTTAGGAAATCGTATTATTTAGATACCGAAAAAAAAAGAAAGGAGAATGGAGAGATTGAAAAAGAATCTTAGCTTTAATGCTGTTGCTTTACTTTTAGTTTCAATACTACTAATCAGTTCTTTTGTATTCTTTGCATCCAGCGCGCGCGCGTATCAAACTCCGTCATGGTACATTAAACCACCATATCCAGACTATGCACAAAGCGGAATGCCAGACTTTGACGAAAGACAAAACAATTGGTACTGGCGATATTGGGCATATCCAGACGCAGTTGCAGTGTGGCAACACTATGACGACCAATATCAAGACTGGGACATTTATTATTCAATCTACACTGATCCCAACATATGGTGGACACTTGGAGCCGCCTACGCACGTCCAATAGTTCAGGATTGGCCAGGTCATGGTTCAGAGCAATTTATCCCAGGTCACGACATGCAACCAGCTATCTCATGGTATTCAAGCAACTATGCAATCTGCGTATGGCAACACCAGACGGGAGACTCCAACATTGGGTGGGACATTTGGTATTCCAGGTTTATTCCAAACGTAGGCTGGACTACGCCTGGCCCAATAGTGCCTCAGGGTCTATCTTCTGACGACACCGATCCAGCAATAGCTTTTGACGCAAACGGATATGCCGTTTGCGTGTGGGTACATGGGTTATCAACGAAAGTTATTTACTATTCAGTATGGGATCCAACTGCACTTTCGTGGGTGGGTCCCAACGCTATTCTAAAAGCTGTAGCATGGCCTGGAAAAGCAGCTATGCCAGAAATAGACGTAGACTCAAATCACAATGTAGTTACAATATGGACAGACACTGCACAAGGCGCCGGCACCGAACAAGTATACTTCTCTTGGGCAGCCTTCAGTCCACCACCCCCTCTTGTCTGGACACCACCAGCTGTCATTCCAGGCTGTCCACTTGGCGTGAATTGGCAGAAAGGAATTTCCCCAGACACATCAGGGAACAACCTCATGGACTGGGGTCTTCCAGCGCCCTCGTCGCCTGGTGTAGAGCCGCTCTTCTTTGCAAACTTCGTACCTGCTGCTTGGATCCCGCCGACAACCCCATTTACAGTTCCAAACACAAACGGTGAACACCCAGACTTGGCATACGACTTTAACAATAAAGCAATAGCTGTCTATTCGCAAACCTCTACAGGGCAAATATATTATTCATTCTGGAACGGTACCTGGCATCCAAACGGCGGAAAATTCGCTGCTACTGCTAATGCTGGCATGGATCAATGGCCCGCAGTGGCGTTCATAAAGAATAACAAGGCGGTTCTAGTATGGAACGCATATCCAGAACCTTATTCAGAATCCGTAAATAGAAGCGAAATATACTACTCCGTCTATACGCCGACTTATCCAACAGACAGTTGGACTCAAGCCAAAAAAATCTACGAGCCTAACAACCCAGGGCTTTTCCTATGGGGTCACGATTACTACGTTGACATTGCCTCGCCAACAGGAAGCGCCACAACGCCCGTATCAGTGCCACCCGCGACTCCGCGTCCTATGGACGCAGATATATATTGGACCTGGTGTGCACCATTAGCCGTTGCAAACTCGATATGGTGGTTCGACTCCAAATATGAACCAAATGCTGTTACGCCACCGACGATAAGCGACGGATTTCCACTTGTGAAGTCATACAATTCAAGTGTCTGGGATGATCACGACCCACGAAACGTTAAGCCCTTCGTTGAACATTTGGCTTATCTTATGGACACGGATGGAATGAGAACTAAACTGTGGCATGACGGTACAACTGTTTGGGACATGCAAGCAGGAATAACACAATATCTCTCATGGAGTGGAGTGAACCCGCTTGGAGACGTTGATGGAAACGGTATTGTCGATATGAAAGACGTAGGCATAGTAGCAGCAGCTTGGGGAAGTCAACCTGGAGATGCAAACTGGACCATGTCCGCTGACATTTGGCCTGAAACAGTCACAGGCCCGTACACAGCAGATAATGTCATTGACCAAAACGACTTGAATCTAGTTACTCAGAACTTTGGCAAGACAGGATTGTTCTACGAGCACACCACTGGGCTCTACCCAGACTTCCAGTACATAGAAGGAGAAGTTGAACGATGCCAAGACGTAGTCTTGTGCCTAGGCTTCTACGATCAATACGGTGATCGCCAAGGCGGACACTTCGTAACAGTAGCGGGCGTCAACTCGACTGAATACCAATTACTCATCAGCAACCCAATAAGGGACGACTTCGAGGCAGGCTTTACCCCCGGACGTTCTCCCGTATTTCACCTACATCCACATGATTCAACTGTACACGACAACGCCAGCTTAGTTTCACAAGACGCCTACTTTGTATTTTATACAGGAGCATACTGGACATTATACAATTACTTCCTTTACACGCCTACGCCTGGATGGGAGGCCAGAATAGAATACGCTGTGATAACCTCACCATACATTCGCAACATAGCTGTGACAGATGTTGAAGCACCAACCATAGTTAACAGAGGAGACACAGTTAGCGGACGCGCCAACGTGAATGTTACCATACAGAATAATGGAGAGAAAACTGAATCTTTCTTTGACGTATATGTCTACGCAAACACAACTGAAATCGGAACTGAAATTATCAGCTTAGACGCGAGCCACCAAACAACCATCACGTTCCAATGGAACACAACAGGCTACACAGTAGGAAACTACACGATAACGGCATATGCTGATCGCCTTCTAGGCGAAACAAACTATGATGACAACACCTTAGAAAACGGCAAAGTCACAGTGAAGTTACTTGGTGATCTTGGCACTGGTTATCCACTGGTGTTCGGCAAATTTGATGGACACGTTACCGGTCCGGACTTGGCACTATTCTTAATGTGCTACAAAGGAACAGCCCCACCAGAATACAAGTACCTTGGTGATCTTGGCACTGGTTATCCACTGGTGTTCTTCGCATGTGATGGAAAAGTTACCGGTCCGGACTTGGCACTATTCCTACTATGCTACAAAGGCTTAGGACCCTAATCTCGAACAATCAAACAACAAAACCCTTCCTTTTTTTTAGCGCCGCTCCCAGAAAAGATAAGCCTTCGTCTGCATCAGAAAACCGCAGATTTCGATTAAACCAGCAATCTTGTTTAGGCTTGTGCTCTCTATTTTTTGAGCATATGCTTCTTTAACGCCGAATCGCAGATGATAAGAGAAAGACTTGAAGAATCGTGTGTTATGGTTTCTAATGAACGCTTGTCTCATTTGCGCTATGTCCTTCTTCTTCAAAGTCCAGAGCTTCGCCACAACATAGCCCGTGCTCTCCGAGAAACTGAGTGTTAAACCCAAACCGCTCAAGCATCTCTAAAATCTTCAAAGCTTCGCGCGCGCTAGGTTTCTAGATATGAAGAAATCACAAGGTTAGCTGTGGACTTTTTCCGTTATTAGCCCTAATTGTTCGGCGTATTGGAGAAACGCCATTCGCAGAGTTTCACTTTCGCTCTGCCCCAGCTTTCTGCAAATATTATCCAGTATCTCCTTGTACTGAGAACTCAAAACAACCCTACCAATGCTTTTTCTTGCCACCCCTTGACCATCCCATTGTACAATTAAATTTATCTTCTAAAACATATGTTCTTATAGGGCAGAGCAAGGCAAAAAGGCTGGTTTTCGTTTCGCCGCCTGCGAGTGGCGTCAGACCAATTTATGCCGGGCAATTATGTATAGGACAAGCCCAGAGAAACTGCAGATAAAAGAGATTCGAAAGAGAATTTGGAGCTTTTCCGCGTCATTCTCGACGCAGCTAGGAAATGGCGCCGTTGTACTTCCACATTAAAAAGGTGATGAAACATGAGTTTTGTTGCCGACAAACTCCGCAAGGGGTTCCAAGCCATTAAACAGCTTACGGGCAGGTTTGTCGCTCAAAGGCAAGTTCCGCCAGAAATCAGCAAGCGCCAGATCGAGGAAGAAGTGCCCCAACAACATATCGAGGACGAAGCTTAAGGAGTTGGCAAAAGGGCAAGGGCTAACCTGATTGACGCATGCTAATAAAGGCTTCTGGGATGTTAGGCTTTACATGCTGAAAACATTTATTTAAGCAAAAATTATATTATCCAGTAGCAGTACATACATATAAGGTGTGTGTATGAGTGAAGAGAGATTGCTTCTAGAAAACTTTGAAAAAGAGGAGAGTCACTTCGACGCTCATTACGAAGAGTTTCTGAAAAAGTATGAGGATATGGTTTTAGCGATAAAAGATCAAAAGGTTATCGACGCTGACAAGGACCTTGAGAAGTTGCTTGAGAGGCTTGAAAAGAAAGGGATAGACATACGCAGGGTTTACCTCACATCCATACCGAAAAAAGGCATAGCGTTCATTCTGTAAGGGCTTAAGCTTGAAAATTCCCCTTAAAGTTACGTAAACGTTTTGATGAATACATGGCATTCGTCTCACTTATTATGAGAGCACCTCAATATCGTACCCGATTATTACCAATTTCGGCTTTAGTTGACAGTGGTAGTCCATGGACATCACTGGCTCCTTTGGACAGCAAAATGCTAAATGTTCCAATTAAAGCTTTGAGAAGGGCTACAAATCATCCTAGGATTATGTTCGCTGGCGACGAATTTTGGAGATTGTTAATGAATAATATAGAGTTATATTTAAAAGACCAAAATGGGGAGATAGTTAAACTCGAGCTACCTTCAGTTACTGTTTTAGATCCCATAAGAAAAACCCCAGCCGAAGAGTATAGAGGTATTCCCAGTGTAATTGGTGTTAATTTTATCCGCATCCATAAGATGGCGTTGCATTTAGACTTAAACAAAAACATAGCAGTTCTAGAAAGCAGTAAAGCAAGAAAGGGAAAATTATATTACTTCTTAGCTTGCGCCTTTAGGCTTTTTCAACTTCACAGAGAACAGCTTTGTAACTTACATCAACTATAAGAATATGTGTTTCCAAACATAAATTGCATGCAATGGGATGGTCAAGGGGTGGCAAGAAAACACATCGTCAGAGTGATGAGAGACTCAAAACACATCTTGCTAGTGGATTTGGACAATCAGGGCAGATGGAAAATAGTGATCAAGGATGAGGTTTACAGAATCTCGAGGAGCTGGGAATAGTCGGGTTTTGGGACGAGCTTCTAGAGTGGTCTTCTAAGACAGACTTGCTACTTGCTGAGCTGCTTTCTGCCGTGTGAGAGTGATGACGACACAACCTTTCTCGTGGGCGCTTTCAGAAAATTTAAATAACACTATTGGGCTAAGTATTAGTGGAAGGAGAGGCATGTTTTCACTTAAGTTGACCGGCTTCTTCGGAGAGCATCTGAGGAGCCGATGAGCCGGATTCTCTAATTGGCTTACAGCCTCTTAAAAAAGTATAGAAGAAAAAGGAGAAAGGAAAATGAAAAGAAAAGCAATAGTTAGGTTCGCCGTAGTTGTGGTGTTTCTAGCCGCGCGTATTAAAAGTCAGGAGAAAGGATTGAATTGTTGAGGAAACCTGTTTCTGGAATAATGCTCACACTCTTATTAGTGGCCACGTTGACCCTTGCGTTTAACATTCATCCAGTAAAAGTAAAAGCGAGTCTACGAGGAGAGTCTGTGCAAGCTGGGGACGTTGACTGGTGGCCCATGTTTCACCACGACACAGCGCACAACGGATACTCCAATTCAACGGCGCCTAAAACAAACCGAACCCTATGGAACTACGCAACAGGCAGCTATGTCGATTCTTCTCCTGCCGTTGCTGACGGCGTCGTCTATGTTGGCTCAGGTAACAACAATGTTTACGCGCTGAACGCCACAACAGGCACAGTCGTATGGAGCTATCATACCAGCGACGTGGTGGATTCTTCTCCTGCTGTTGCCGGTGGCGTCGTCTTCGTTGGCTCATGGGACGACAAGGTTTACGCGATAAACGCGTCTTCCGGCGCACTCGTATGGAGCAACAAAACCGGGGGGCCGATTGTGCATTCTTCTCCTGCTGTTTCTGATGGTGTCGTGTACGTGAGCTCAGAGGACTTTAAGGTTTATGCTTTGAACGCTACGACGGGCGCACCCGTGTGGAACTACACGACAGGCGGCGTGGTGGAGTCTTCTCCTGCTGTTGCTGACGGCGTCGTCTTCGTTGGCTCATGCGACAAAAAGGTTTACGCGTTAAACGCCACAACGGGCGCACCCGTGTGGAACTACACGACAGGCGGCGTGGTGGAGTCTTCTCCTGCCGTTGCTGACGGCGTCGTCTTTGTCGGCTCTAATGACGACAAGGTCTACGCGTTAAACGCTACGACGGGCGCACTCGTGTGGAACTACACAACAGGCAGTCCCATGTGGTATTCTTCTCCTGCTGTTGCTGGTGGCAACATCTATGTCGGCTCACGTAACGGCACGGTTTACGCGCTGAACGCCACAACGAGCAAACTCGTATGGAGCTACAAAACCGGCGCCGGCTCGTATTCTTCTCCTGCTGTTGCTGACGGCGTCGTCTTTGTGGGCTCACGGGACGACAAGGTTTACGCGCTAAACGCCGCAACGGGCACACTCGTATGGAGCTACAAAACTGGCGGCGTGGTGGATTCTTCTCCAGCTATTGCTAACGGCGTTGTCTATGTCGGCTCAGATGACGACAAGGTCTACGCCTTTGGTGCTTTACCGCTTTCCGTTACTATCTCGCCCTCTTCTGCTACTTTGGATGTTGGTCAGTCTCTGATTTTCACCTCAAAAGTTTTTGGAGGTGCTTCGCCATACTCATACCAGTGGTACCTTAATGGTAGTGAACGTGCCACTGGCGCTTCGTGGACGTTTACACCCCCATCTTCAGGCTTTTACTTCGTTTACCTCAAAGTGAATTGCAGCGTAAGCCCAAGTGCCAGTTCACCCACCTCCAATGTTACAGTTAATCCTCAACTCAAGGTCATGATCAGCCCGAACGTTGCAGGAATCTACTTGGGCCAGTCGCAAATCTTCAATTCTTTCGTGTATAATGGTACTAAGCCTTACACTTCTTTTCAGTGGTACTCGAACGGTGTTCTTAGGGCGACCTCTAGTAGCTGGACGTTTACGCCCACCTCGACGGGCACTTACCAGATTTATGTGAAGGTCACGGACACCGCTAACGCGAGTGCACAGTCAGGCAACGCTCAACTCACCGTTAACCCATCACCTGCTTGGCCCATGTTTCGCAACGACTCGACGCACACCGGATACTCCCCATCAACAGCACCTACCACAAACCAAACCCTATGGAGCTACCCAACTAGCGGCATGGTGTATTCTTCTCCTGCTGTTGTTGGTGGCATAGTATACATAGGCTCAGATGACCACAATGTTTACGCGATAAACGCCGCAACTGGCAAACTCGTATGGAGCTACCTAACCAACAGCTATGTCGAGTCTTCTCCTGCTGTTGTTGGTGGCGTTGTCTATGTCGGCTCATGGGACTGCAATGTTTACGCGCTGGACGCCGCAACTGGCACACAAAAATGGAACTACACAACTGGCGGCATTGTGGATTCTTCTCCTGCTGTTGTTGGTGGCGTTGTCTATGTCGGCTCACGAGACTACAATGTTTACGCGATAAACGCCGCAACTGGCACACTCGTATGGAGCTACAAAACCGGCGGTTCTGTGGATTCTTCTCCTGCTGTTGTTGTTGGTGGCGTTGTCTATGTCGGCTCAACAGACGGCAATGTTTACGCGCTGGACGCCGCAACTGGCACACAAAAATGGAACTACACAACTGGCGGTTGTGTGTATTCTTCTCCAGCTTTTGCTAAGGGCGTTGTCTATGTCGGCTCTAATGACGACAAGGTTTACGCGCTGGACACTCACACTGGCAAACTCGTGTGGAGCCACCCATATCAGACTGGCGGCATTGTGTATTCTTCTCCTGCTGTTGCTGGTGACATAGTATACATAGGCTCAGATGACTACAATGTTTACGCGATAAACGCCGCAACTGGCACACTAAAATGGAGCTACTTAACCGGCAGCTATGTCGAGTCTTCTCCTGCTGTTGTTGGTGGCGTTGTCTATGTCGGCTCAACAGACGGCAATGTTTACGCGCTGGACGCCGCAACTGGCACACTCGTATGGAGTTATACAACTGGCGGCGTGGTGGATTCTTCTCCTGCTGTTGTTGGTGGCGTTGTCTATGTCGGCTCATGGAACAGCAAGGTTTACGCTATTGGTCTAAGTCCAAGTCCTGATGTTGCCGTCACTGGTGTTATGTCTTCTGAAACTGTGGTTGGTCAAGGCTTCAGCGTCGGCATGGACGTCACAGTGGCAAACATAGGCAGCTACCCTGAAACCTTTAATGTCACGGCGTATACTAACGCAACTTCCATCGAATCACAGAGCGTTACCCTGTCAAGCGGAAACTCTATCACCATTACTTTCACTTGGAACACCACTGGCTTTGTTAAGGGCAACTACACCATAAGCGCTTATGCTACACCTGTTACAGGCGAAACAGACATTATAAACAACAATTGCACTGATGGCTGGGTGCTCATAACAAAGGTAGGCGACCTCGGCACTGGTTATCCACTGGTGTTCGGCACATGCGACGGAAAAGTTACCGGTCCGGACTTGGCACTATTCTTAATGTGCTACAAGGGAACAGCCCCACCAGAATACAAGTTACTTGGCGACCTCGGCACTGGTTATCCACTGAAGTTCTTCGCATGCGACGGACATGTTACCGGTCCGGACTTGGCACTATTCCTACTATGCTACAAAGGCTCAGGACCCTAATCTCGAACAATCAAACAACAAAACCCTCCTTTTTTTAGCGCCGCTCCTAGAAAAGATAAGCCTTCGTCTGCATCAGAAAACCGCAGATTTCGATTAAACCAGCAATCTTGTCAATGCTTGCGCTCTCTATTTTTTGAGCATAGGCTTCTTAGCGCGCGCTAACCATTTTACAACCCTTAGAAAAACATAATATTGCCCCTAAGCTAAAAACGGTAGGCTAAGAATTGAAGGTGAAATTATGGATGTTTTAGAAGCCATTAAGGGAAGAAGAAGCATAAGAGCCTTTAAAAGCCAAAATGTTTCAGCAGAAATTATCGAAAAACTTGTTGATGCAGCGCGGTGGGCACCATCTGCCGGAAACATTCAACCATGGGAATTCATAATCGTCAGAAAACCAGAAATCAAAAGAAGACTTGCTGAAGCCGCTCTGGGTGAAACGTTTATTGAAGAAGCTCCTGTCGTGATAGTTATTTGTGCAAACGAAAACCGCTCTTCTCAGGGATATGGCATACGTGGCAAAACCTTGTATTGTATACAGGACACGGCCGCTGCAATACAAAACATTCACTTGGCTGCCTACTCACTTGGGTTAGGCACATGCTGGATTGGCGCATTGCTTTTAGCGGCTTACAATCCTGACAGTGACACTTTTGAAACTGTTACTAAATGCGGAACAGGCTTTACCGATGAGGATTTGGCGAAGCTTCCGAAAATGATGCAGAAGCATGTAATCCCCCATAAGCATCCAAGGGTAAATTCAATGCTCGAGGCTGATGTCTGGTTTGAGCCCGTAGTAGTTATTGAAATTTTAGGGGCGGAGATAACATTGAGTCCAATTCACACATGCGCAATGGATGCGATTCGCAAGCGGAACGGGCTGGCTATTAGATTTCCGAGATTTTCAGGGGGTTCATCGACTTGACAATGCAGTAGAGAATTGAACGAGGAGGAACTAACCAAATCGAGTTTCCACCTTTGAAAAAGAAACGCCTGCCCTGATTTTGGTATTAGGTTAGATTCTATGAGATGAGTCTTACCGCTGTATGAAACTTCCATAAGGCTTATCCAAATCCTGAACCCATAATTGATAAAGTGTGAATGTATGAAAAGCAGTTGCCTTATCTTGATATTCTCTGTATTAACTGTACTTGCTGTGCTATTTTCCCTAGTGAATTATTCAAACTTGACGTCATCGCGGAATACGGAGGGAGCTTACGGTGCGTATTTTACGAAGGCAGAACATCCGGCAACGGCTTATGAAGGGAAGAATTGCGTTTTTAGCTTTACGGTATACAACAAGAATTGTACTACGAATGGGGAGGGCAACGCCTCCTTCTCTTATATGTTTTACGTTGATGGTGATGTGTGGTGGAGCGAATATAACAATACAGACTATCAAATTTGGCAGTGCAATATGGGGAGCTCGGTCACAAGAGGTTATCTTGTTCCTCCATGGGGCACCATAAAACCTGTTGTTCATGATGTGAGAATTGAGTTATACTCGTATGACAGGAATGTGTCTCAGCTTCAAGATGTTGTATCCTTTCCTATATCAGTCGTAGTACACGTTGAAATTGAAAGTATGATTATTTCTAGTTACATAATCCTTCTCGGAATAGTATTGCTCTTTCTAGGATATTACATGCTGACAAATGGACCTATTGAAATTTTTTCATCCCCTCAAAATGTCACCTCTGTCTCTAGGGAGCAGTCGGTCAGAACGGTTAGCTTCTTGTCCAAATTGTGGAATCGTCCCTTCGTGTGTTTTTACCTATTCGTTCTTGCCTCTTGGCAGATGATTGATGTGCTTTTTTACACGTTTTCTTTTCCTGAAGAGCTTCGACCAACTGTATATTTAATAGTTCAAATAGCCTACATCGTCATACTTGTCTCATTGATTGGAAAGGAAAACTCAAGCTTCGAAGGATATGGTTTTTTGTGGCCCGAGGAGGCTTTGAAATATGTTGTAGTTAGCCTATTGCTTGCAGTGTTGTATGGCTTCGTCATCATTATTGTACCTGGGATTTTTGCAGGCTATGATGTATATCCTTCTGCGTCATCCGCGGAGGTTTTGTCAGTGATTTTACTGTCTCTGGTTGCTAGCTTTGCAGCTGAGACGATTTTTCGTGGATACATTCAGAGCAAACTCACGGAACTGAGTGGATTTCCACGAGCGTTGATTGCAACCTCTGTGATGTTTACCCTTTACATGCTTCATTTCTTGCCGTTTGATTTCTCTCGCTTCCCATCTGAAGTCCTGTCTCTTTTCACTATGGGCATTTTTCTCGGAGCTTTGTTCTACAGAACCAAGACTTTGCTGTGTCCTATAATTTTCTATTTTGCTGCATCAGTCCTTGAGTCTCTCATACCTGTTAGAACCGTGGGCTCGGAATATTCGAGTTTGTTTTTGGAATGCGTTGCCCTAGTCATATCATATCTCGTGTTGGAGGTTCTTGTTTTGAAGAAGGAGCACGCAACATTAGAGGATGAAAACATGTTTTTGGAGGAAATGCGAACTTTTTGGGGCGTTTAAGGCGAGTTTCAGCATCTTGTTCGATGGATGTTGGACCTGAGAATTCTCACCGATGAAATCGAGTTCCGCAGAACTCACACGTTGTTTGTAACCCGATTCTTTTTTTGGGAGCAGGTTCAATGTCTACTTTTTCCTTCGTTGGCCGTTTTCTGTCTCTCTGCCCTTATCAGGCCAGTAGAAGCTTGTGAGGTGAGTTTCGACTTACGACGATTTTTCTGAACGTATAATTCATGAACATTCTTGCCGGCAAGCCCGTGCCCACATAAATGCGTGAAGGAAACAACACGGAGCTACAAATAACTAAATAAGGATGTTCTTGATAAAGAAATTTCTGTAAGCGATTTGCCATGAAAAACATATTCAGGGATATCGAAGAAAATTTCCAAACGAGGGAACTCGTCACTAGTCTTTTGTTGACTGTAGTATTTCTGTCCTTGGCGTTTGTTGGATATACTAGATTCACAACGATAGAACTTGTAGACTATTTGGGGGTATCGTGGACAATCCATGTATCATATTACGGTTTTCCCTTTGGGATGGTAAGAATGTTGAATCCTATTGGATCTTATGAAACTTCTTATGGGGCATTATTTGCTGGAGCAGGTTTGGTCCAGATATTGTGGGGTGGATTGGTTCTAAACTTTGCCCTGTATTTCTTGTTGGCGTTCGCCATTGTGTACTTGTCGAAAAAGTTAAGAAGATGAGTCGCAACTTGGAAATCGTTTTGGAGAAGATGTTCTGCCGGTCGAAAGTTGTACAATCTCTTGGGAAGCTGCTCAAGGCAAAGCTGCTACTCCCTGCATGGTCTTAGCGCGCACGTGCCACGATCAAACCTTCGTCGATTGGATTTAGTCTTGTGCGTCGCGAAAGAGGTTAAGCTGTAATTTGGACTGCTGCTTATCTGATATGAAGAAATCTTTCGCATGTCCTGACTAGACGGCTTTGTTGATGCCAAAGCAACATTAATGAGGCGCCGTTTCCTATTAATAGTTTTGATGATGGAGGCAGAGAGTAAACTTGCGTGATGTGCTGCGTAAAGTGCTGGTCTTCTTGGGATTGACCATTTTGCTAGTAGGCTTGGTTCTTCTGGGGTTTGGTTCAGTCAGAAACAAAAAGCTGGAGCAACTAACGAGTTCGACTAATAGCTGGGAAGTTTCTGGAAACCTGACGAGTGGGCATACTTACGTTATGGATATTTCTTCTAGCATTCAATGGAAAAACGATTGGGCTGCGGCGGGGGGTTATGATTACTCGCAACCAGTTGATGTAATAATAACTTCGCCTGATGGAAGTGAAACTGAGCTTCAAGCTTTCTTCTACACTAGCCCTCCAACTTATGGAGTTAATGAGACATATATATTGGGCTATTTTCCTTCATTTATCCATGTAGAATACAGAAGTGTGGATTACGACAGTTTAGATGTGGATACCTCTTATCCGCAGGCACGTTTTACCGTTAAAAAGGGAGGCAACTACACGGCGAGGATCAAAGGGGAAACGCTTAACTGGACATCAGGACCGCCTAGGGAAATGGTTTTCGAAGAAGAAGTCATTGACAATCCGAGTTCGTTCACGAATCTTCTTGAAGGCAGCGGCGTGGTGTGTCTCTTCACGGGTGCCGTTATCTCTGTATGGATGGCGAGAGCTGGTAAAAGAACAAGGATCAAGCGAAAGTCCAGTGCACGCGCAAAGCCATAGATTCTGACTGTATCGCTTGATTTCAGTTCAGCTTAGCATCTGATTTCCTGTTTATTCAAAAGGGGGTTCTCACTGAGACACGCTTCACTTGCCGAAGCTACCATGAAATTTATCGGTAATGAAACATTTCCGGGTCAGCTACACGCTGGTTAAGCTTCTGGAAATTCGGGAGAAAATTGTTGGAAGCTGCTTATTTGAACAGCTCGTCTACTTCGGCGCTTTCCTTGCTTTCTGCTTCGGCTCGGGAACGCCACCATCTGGTCATAACGAGAATTCCTAACGCTACAACTACGATTTCGACGATGACGACGATGAGTGTAGCCTGGAACCAAAGTTCAGTCCATATGCCAGGTGCCGCCTCAGCGGTTACTAATCCATCGATAGTCTGGTGTTGAATCTCAGTACTTGGGGTGTCCAGGAGATCGCTTGTGTCCGTTATCCTTATGGCTGTTTTGGTGGTTGCGTTAACACAGGTGAAGTTTATACTCGCGATGACGCCAGACCCGCTTGAACTTTTGCCCGCTGCGATGATAGCGTCGTAGATTGCACTGATATTGCCTTTCTTATTGTTCACGCTGTTAACCAAGAACATCGTATTATTGGTGGAGCTCCTGAAGAACGATCCCTCGTATATGCCGTAATGGGTTTTCCCTAACAGATAGCCATGTGGATCTCCGGTTGTCACCTTGAGCACGCTTGGGTCAAATGCCAGGTTGACGTCACAGGCGATTATGTTGGGTACGTCGGAGACTGTCACGTTGACTATGATGGTCTGCCCAGTTTGAAGGCTTGTATTGTAGAGTGTCGCTACCGACAAGGTTGGGGGACCGGATGAAGGAAGTAGCAGATATGCCGCAGTCGGTGGGATTATGGCAGCGATCAGAAATAGTATCAGTATCAGTTTTCCCTTCAAGCTTGTTCCCCTTTCAGATTTTTATTAGCTTCACTTGAAAATATTTAAATGTTGCTTAAAAGCTTGTTGTAAGGCTCTTTGTGGAGATTCTTTGAAACAATTAGGATGGTTGTGTTTCTGTTTTCAGTCTGAAGCGGGTCCGAATAACGTCTGTTCACTCTGAACTGGAATGAAGCATCGCGGGTGTCTGAAAAAGTGAGCCTTCTAATCCATGGGTTGCATCGAGAGATTGAGCATCCAGATATTGGGATAGGGTGAAGAGAACGGCTGGGCATTAAGATTATGCGTTCTAGAGCAAATGTAGATCTTCTGCGATTAACGTGCCGTTTGACGCGTCTTTAGTGCCGAGTCTTCGTACGTTCCTATCTCAATAGAGCATAAGGTTGTCTAAATATCTCCAAAACTCCTTTTCGAACCTCATCCAGTCTTCTTCTGACCTTAGTTTTGTTTTGAGAAAATATCCGCCTAGGAGCATCGTTGTCAATAAGATGGGTGTGAAAGAACGCTTTTTTCCCCTCTTGAAGAGTTCAAGCTTTACGATGAAGTCATCTGGTTTTCCTTCAATCGCCACGCTTACGCATCCACTTAGCCTAAAGCTTGGTGAATCTTCTGCCAAAATCTGGTAGCCTGCCGCTGTTTCTCCTTTCATTGCTTCAAAGTCCCTTTCCTTAAAGAAGTCTCCTATGCGAGCTGTGAGTAACGCCAAATCAACGTTTTTGTTTGTCCATCTTTTTTCCATCTGTTATCCCTGCTAGGGCCATTCCTTCTGATTTAAAGGGGTTATCGGATTTCTTTCGGATTCTTGGGTTGTCAAGTGAGGGATGCGATTTCCTAACGTGACATTCTTATCCGTACTATTTCTTCCAGCATTCCTCTTTCACGGAAATAACTTAGTAAATAATTCTTAGCCTCGTCATAGCTTACATTTCTACCGACATAGAGAAGGCCTATCTCGTCCACTGTGGGTTTCCTTCTTGGCTTTGGTATTATTTCATCTGAAGCGATGTTGAATCGTTTTATCAGCTTAACTCTGAAACGTTCAAAACCATGAGTAGGGCACCTCATTTCTATTAAAATACTGGTCAATCTTGCTCGCCCCGTCTTCTCTCAAGTAATTCTTATCTTTCATCCATAAAAACTTTGTGAAGCATTTTGGCTGGTGAAAAGATTCAAGAGCAATCGTTATTTCTGGGACAGCTATGTGTTGTTTCGGTAGAAAGGAAACGATGAGGAGCTTGAAATTAATGTCTCGCAGAAGTTTTAGAGGGAATAAACTATATCTTCACTTGGTCATTAGGTGGCATGCGACTAGGTGTCCGTTTCCTACGTCTTTGAGTTCAGGCTCCTCTTTGCTGCATATTTGCATAGCCTCAGAGCATCTGGTATGGAATCTACAGCCTGATGGGGGATTGATTGGGCTGGGTACTTCTCCTGTGAGTACAATTTGCCTCCTGTTTACGCTAGGGTCAGGAATTGGGATTGAAGCTAATAGGGCTTGAGCGTAGGGATGGAGTGGATTTTTGTATAGCTCTTCTGTTTGTGCCAGTTCTACTATCTTTCCGAGGTACATGACCGCAACTCTGTGGGCTATGCACTCTACGACACTCAAGTCGTGACTGACGAATAGGTATGTTAAGTTTAAGCTTTTCTGCAGGTCTTGAAATAGATTAAGCAGTTGGGCACGCACGGAAACGTCAACTGACGACGTTGGCTCGTCTAAGACCACAAAGTCCGGATTGGTCACAAGGGCTCTTGCCACCGCAATTCTTTGTCTTTGTCCTCCGCTGAACTCGTGAGGGTACCTGTAGAGATGCCTATCGGTAAGTCCCACCTTCTCCAGTATCTCTAAAACCCTTTTTCTTCTCTCTTCTCTCTTGGCTAATCCCTGTACGATTAACGGCTCTGAGACGATGTCCTTTACAAGCGTCCTTGGGTCTAGAGATGTCGTTGGATCCTGATAGACTATCTGCATTCTCCTTCTTATAAAACTCAGCCTCGTTCCTCTGTATGTTGTGAGGTCATATTTTTTCCTGAGTTCTTTCAGTCTATGTGAACCTTGCTCTTGAGAATTTTGCAGTTTGTCTATCTCTTCCTTGATATCATCCGGAACGTCGAAGTAGATGCTGCCTGCTGTGGGGTCGAGTAGTCGAATTATGGTTTTGCCAAGTGTTGTTTTGCCGCAGCCGGATTCTCCAACTAGACCAAAGCATTCTCCCTTAAATATTCTGAAATCGACTCCATCTACAGCTTTGACTTCAGCCACTTTCCTTCTTAAAAGTCCTCCGAATATGGAGTAGTATTTTTTCAGGTTTGTGATTTCTATTAGACTGTTCGTTCTGTTCACCTTGAGACTATTTGTATAGGAAACATTCGACGAAGTGCTCTTTTTCCACTTCAACCGCTTTGGGTTTCACTTTTGCACATACATCCATAGCGTAGTTGCATCTGTTGTGAAACCTACATCCTTTCGGAGGGTCTATCAGGCTTGGTACGGTGCCTTCGATAGACTTGAATGGGACTCCAGATCTTGGGATAGCTTGCAGTAAGCCTTGCGTATACGGATGGAGGGGTCTCTTGAAAATATCCGAGACGCCACTAAGCTCTACAACGTTTCCCGCATACATGACAGCCACGCGGTCGCACATTTCGGCGATGATGCCCATGTCATGGGTCACATAGATGATGGAGGAGGCAAATTTGTCTTTAAGCTCTTTTATCAACCGCAAAATCTGAAGCTGAACGGTTACGTCAAGGTTGGTTGTAGGTTCATCTGCTATCAAGATTTCTGGGTTACACGCGAGTGCTATGGCTATTACCACACGTTGGGCCATGCCTCCGCTGAGTTCGTGGGGATACATGTCTACGACCCTTTCAGGATCTGGTATCCTCATTATTCTAAGCATGTTGATCGCTTCCTTCTTTGCTTCTTCATTCAGTATTCGTTTGTACCACCTAAGGATGGGGATTCTTGATATGATTTGTAGACTAAGCGCGCTTGGGTTCGATAGCATCCTCTGGTAGATTCCCTTGTAGTACTTGGTCAGGAAACCGGCTTTTCCAGCTTTGATTTTCTCGTCCATTCGTTCGATGGCTCTTTTGATCAGTTCTTCTTTTCTTTTGTGAACAAGGAGCGTTTCAGAGATTTGATCTCCTGCCGTGTATACGGGGTTCAAGGCGGATCTGGGGTCTTGGAAGATCATGGAAATATACTCTCCCCTGATTCTTCTCACGATGGCTTCTCTTGTGCTAAGCATGTCTATGGATCTTTTCCGTGGGGTGAAAAGGACTTTTCCTTCCTCTATTCTTCCAGGTGGGAGGACTATGTCCAATATTGATAGTCCAGTGACGGATTTTCCACATCCTGTCTCCCCGACTATGCCAAGTGTTTCTCCTCTTCTGAGGTTCAGGTAGACTCCGTCTAGAGCCCTGACCACTCCATCATAGGTGTAGAAGTTGAGGCGAAGGTCCTCGATCTTTAGAATATACTCTGCCATATCATTTCCTTCTGAGTGTTGGGTCCAGTATGTCTCTGAAAGCGTCACCAAGTAGGTTCCATCCTAGCACGAAGATGAATATGAACACGCCCGGTATAATGTATGTGTACCAGTATTGCCACGGATTTGCAACTCCAGAATAGATCCAGTTTCTGGCAAGGGCGATCATCTGTCCCCAGTCTGCGTAGCCGATTGGGGCTCCTATGCCCAAGAAGCTGAGTGCCGCGGCCAACAAGACAATTGCTCCTATGTCGAGCGAGGCCATGATCACGACTGGATAGATCGCGTTGGGCAGGATGTGCCTAACGATTATCCTGAGGTCAGAGCATCCGACAGCTTTAGAGGCCTCAACATAGTCTTCTTGTCTGATCCTGAGTATCTCTCCTCGAATGACTCTTGTATACCCTGGCCATCCGACCAGAGCCAGAGCGATCAGGACTTTATCCAAGGAGCCTAGAGTTACCCCTTGTACAAAGATTGGGTACGGCGTTCCCAAAGCGTACGTGTCCACTATCACGAAGGCAACGAGGCCCAAAAGGCCAAGCATGAAGGGCCATATCCCCGTAAGTTTCTTTGAGCGTCCTACGATTATAAGACCTAGAAAAATCACGATCGCCAAGCCTATGAATCCAAAATCAATCGACCATTCCTTCGGCAGGGCTATTACGAGCGCCATCGCCAAGATCAGGCCCGGAAAAGCCAGCACTATGTCTGTGAAGCGCATCAAGACTTCGTCGATTGCTCCCCCATAATATCCGGCTAGGCACCCCGTCACGAGACCGACTACAAGCCCAATTACCACCACCATCACTCCAATCCTGAAAGCCGTCCGAGTCCCCCAGATGCACCCATAGTATATGTCCAAGCCACCCTGAGCCACACCAAAGTAGTGAACGGTCCATCCGCGATTACGTATGTAGCCGTCATTGACAGGCGTGCCCGGAGGTAGAGGGATCAGTCCATACCCATCGTGAAACATCATGAAAGGATCAGAAGTAATGGAAGGGGCCAAGACTGGCGCAAGGATGGCTATCATCGCGAAGGTTGCGATGATAACGATTCCAACGATCGAGAGCGGACTTTTCCGTATTTGTCTCATAGTGAATTTCAGTTCGTCCAGTGCTGGGCGGATTCCGAGTCGAAATTCTGTCCATCTAGACTTTATGCTCATGTTATCCCAACCTTATTCGGGGATCAATGTATGCGTACATGATGTCCACTATCAGGTTCGCAAACACGTAAATGATGCCTGTAAAGAGGGCGAAACCGAGCACCGCTGGGATGTCTGGAACGCCTCCACCTCCTCCAGCAGCAATAGCTGCCCATCTTCCCACACCGTCGATGTTAAAAACAGTCTCAGTTATCACGACACCAGTTAGGAGACCTGCCGTCAGAAGCCCAGCAACCGTCATTACGGGTATCAACGCGTTTCTTCTGGCGTGTTTATTGACGACCTGAACGTTGCTCAGACCCTTCGCCCTAGCCGCTATAACATAGCCTTTGCCGAGGGCCTCCAGCATGCTTGAGCGCATCACTCTCATGATTAAAGCTAAGTTGATTATGACGAGCGTCATCGTAGGAAGCACCATGTGCTGCAGCACATCAAGCGTTATCCATGGCTGCCCGTTTAACAAGCCGTCTATCGTTAGCAGACCTGTGTAAGTGTGCCAACGTCCAGACACGTAAATAAAGGTGGATGTCGCCGTGCCTATTCTTTCTGGTGGGAACCAGCCCAGATCGGCGTAGAATATCGCCATGAGCATTATACCCAGCCAGAAGGTCGGAAGTGAGTATCCGATTATCGCCAGGGTCCTGGTAACGTGGTCGGGAAGCTTGTCTCGGTGCACGGCTGACTGCACACCCAAGTATATGCCCAGGAGAATAGTTATCGGAAGCGACCATACGACCAGCTCAAACGTGGTCGGGAGCTTTTCAAGCATGGCTTGCAAGACTGGCTTGGCCGCTGTGTTGGACCATCCTAGGTTGCCCTGCAGAAGCTGCGAAAACCAGTCCCCAAACTGGACAAGAACGGACTCGTTAAGGTGGTATATCTTGATTATTGTATCAATGTTCTGCTGCCTCTCTGACCTTATGTAAAGCGTTGCTCTCTGTGTGGGAGTGAACATCTGTGTAACTGCGAAGATCAGCAGCACAACGCCCAGGAGGGTTGGTATTACCAGAAGAACTCTTCTGACAATATACGTGCCTAAACCCATTTGCCTTCTCCTCGTTAAACAAGAGCAGAAGAGATATTTATAACGTTGTCGATTCGCAATGGTTGCTGACAATCTCTGATGTTGAAAGCCTGTTTGGCAAGGTTGAAAAAGACACTAGAACCTTGTTCCATAATGGTTAAATATCGGTGAATCGCTACTATATTCGTCGAATAAATTAAGGAGAAAGGAAAAATGAAAAATAAAATTCTCGTTATAGTACTAATGCTGTCAATAACACTAATGCTAGTAACTCCAATAGCTTTTGTTTCAGGTGCAGGGATACCTAACTCTGACACGATGACATACGCCACGATCGGGGGTCCAGACGCTACAGGCGGCTCTGACCCAGCTTGGGCTTACGACACAGGTAGCGAATTGATGCTCATGCAGACTTATGAACCACTGTTCATGTACGCAAACACGTCACTCGTCACATTCGTTCCGCTGATTGCAGACTGGTGGCCTGGATACAATGGAACACCATCCGGCTTTATAGTGCCGTCAGATCCAGCCGTAGTTCGTGGTAATAGTTCGATTGGTATTAAACCACCAACTTGGGCTGCTCAGACGTGGGTGTTCCACATAAATCCTAACATTAAGTGGCAGGATACGACATACGGCAATGTGACCCCGCACGATGTCGTGTACTCATTCCAAAGAGGCTTGCTGCAGGACGCTATCTCAACCGTGCAGTGGATGATTTATGGACCGTTGCTCGGAGTTGGCGCAGCATCGAACTGGTTCAATCAAACGGGGCTCGACGAATGGAACTATAATGGAACCGATGGACTTGGAGCTGCCGTTAAAGGTGCGATACAGGGCAACGACACTACTGGTTATGTAGCGTTCAACCTTATAGCGCCCTACGTGCCTTTCATGCAGATCCTAACCCAGGGATGGGCTTTCATCGTATGCGAGAAGTGGTGCGTCCACTATAACTGCATCAACACGACTATTGCATTAGGCAACTACGCAAACAACTTCACAGAGTTCCTTGACAACTATCAGCCGGAAATCTCACCCTTGATGGAGCCAGTCTCGAGCGGCGGTCCGATCGGTTCAACGTGGCCAATGATGGGATGTGGTCCGTACAGAATGATAACGTACAACACAGACCCTCACACTGGCTTCCAATACTATCAGAGGTTTGCCGAGTATCATCGAGGCTGGCCTTGTCCAGGCGCTCAGGGATATTCTGAGTACGTCAGGATAAAGATCGTCGAAGAGTGGTCGAACAGGAAGTTCCAGTTGCTGTCGACCAGCTCAACGCAGGTCGATCTCACCGATGTGCCCAGGGCAAACTGTGCTGAACTGCACACAGCCGACAAGGACAGCGCCGTTCTTCCGGGCTTGAACTTGACAAAGATCTTCCAGCAACTAGCCGACTACTACTACTTCAACTACCATGTGGCGGAGGGAAGCGCATTCTTCCCCAAGTGGAACAATGGCACTGAAGAACCTTACATGTTCAGCGACAGAGACCTCAGGGAAGCACTTATGTACTGCTTCAACGACAGCCAGTTCCTCCACGAATACTTCCTAGACGAAGCAACGCAACCATCAACGTACATGTGCCTTGGAACAGCCTACTACAACGCTTCGATCCCAGTTCGCCAGGCTAACCTTGCCAATGCTATAAAGCACTTCAAGCTGGCTTGGGGCGGACAGGTGTGGAGCCAAGGAATAACTGTCAAGCTAGTTTACAACATAGGAAACATAGCGAGACAGACCATCGCCACCATGATCTCAGACACCGTATCGCGCATAAATGACTTATACTCCAACGAGAGCGTAAGTCTGAACATAGTTGCTGATGGTGAGCCATGGGCAACATACCTACCAGCAATGCAGAAACACCAGCTATCCTGCTTCACGGTAGGATGGCTTGCTGACTACCCAGACCCAGACGACTGGGCTGTACCGTTCATGGATCCGTTCTATGGCGCTTACGCCTACGCAGGACAGAAAATAACCTATGGTCTGAACACCACTAGCCTCAACCAAGCATATCTTGATGCGAGTCCAAAACTAACTTGGGGACCAATTCCATACACGAACTATGCTGGAACTCGGGTAACAGGCCTTAACAACACTTACGTTCGCTCAATAATCGCTACAGGTCCTGGTGAGACACCCGCGAACAGGAGCAAGCTCTACAACGAGTTGAGTGACATCTTCTACGCGGAAGCCGGGGGTATGCCGACTGATCAGGGAATCGTAAGGCACTACGAGAGAGACTGGGTCCACGGATGGATCGGCGAGTACAGCATGAACCCTGTATCGCCGGGCGACTACTTCTACCAGATGTGGAAGGCGCCGCCAACAGTTGGCACTCCAGTCTACGGAGTAAAGCTGAACGCACTAGACTCGATAACAAACACTACAGAGAAATACCTGTTAATGCAGAATAATGCAAGCATTCTGATGAGGAACGGCATTCAAGTGAGTATCAACTTCACCATAACCGCACACTACGAAAACACAACAGTACCCGCGCCACTCATCATCTATGCTACCTTCGGATTAAAGCAGCTCAACATATGGACGGGCGAATACGAATGGCTATCAGTAGGCACTTACACCATAAACCGCAACAGCTTGACTTCGGTAGACGTTTCATGGGAAGGAACAACGGAGAACGGAACTTTCGTGATAAGCTTCCGCGCAGAGCCAACAGGTGCGGCTGGAGCCGAAATCTATCCATCGGACGCGAGTCTGTTAGAAATCAACGACACGGATACATTCATGATGGTAGGTCCGTCGAAACTAGGCGACATTGGCACTGGTTATCCACTGGCGTTCGGCAAATTTGATGGAAAAGTTACCGGTCCGGACTTGGCAATGTTCCTAATGTGCTACAAGGGAACAGCCCCACTAGAATGCAAGTACCTTGGCGATGTTGGCACTGGTTATCCACTGAAGTTCTTCAAATACGATGGAAAAGTTACCGGTCCAGACTTGGCAATGTTCCTAATGTGCTACAAAGGAACAGGTCCATAGTTAATCAGAGTAATGGAGGAATAAAAAATGAAAGGAAAAACTCTATTAAGCCTTGCAATCGTTCTAGCGATGGTTTTAGCAGCAATGCCATTTGCGGCAGTCAAAGCCGTACCCCCGTGTACAGTAAAGGTAATCTTCGAAAACGGAACGAGCTACATAGAAAAGATACCATGCAGCCAATTTAACGTATCAATCAACATCTACGACTCGCCAAACATAGACTTCTTCGACATGGGAATCCAATGGGACCCCGCAGTGTTAGAGCTAAAGACCGGAACCGCTGCTGACGTGTATGAAGGCGGCTTCATGAAAGCCTTCGGCGCAACAAGCTTTCCGGGTCCCTCTTCAATAGATAATATAGCTGGCAACATGCCAGACATCCCATGCGGCTTCACAGGCATTGGAGTTATGGCCCACGGCAACGGCACCCTATTCAAGGTAGCCTTCCACTGCAAAGCACCAGGCGACGGCAACATCAAGATAATGAATCCGAACGTAATTTCGGTTCTGTTGCTCGGCGTGGCCATGGTGAACATCGATGTTACTGTCAACGGCACGGTGCATCAACCATTTCCACCAGTAACAAACCCGCAAGCTATCATCACATTACCAGTTGATAGTACAGTGTATACAGTAGGCAACACCGTGACCCTCGACGGATCTCACTCAACAGATGGCATCGACACAGTACCATTTCCAGCAGGAGAAGCATGCCCAATAAATGTCTGGGACTGGACAATCAACAACGGAACAGTCTATCACCTATTTGGTGCACACCAGTCCTTCGTATGCAGTGGCGCAGGTTCGGTAACGATACTTTTAACAGTAACAGCACCAGATCCAACACCAAACGATGATCCCAGCTACCACAACCAGAGCACTAGTTCGCCAGTCACGGTATACCAGGTAACAGCAGCTGCCGGTCCGGCAATCGACGTCTACACTGACAGAGGCGGCCAAGGACACCTTGGAGACTATCCATATTCGTACGCTTGGAGTGACGCCTACGGTCCGCAAGAAGAAGTATGCGTGTACGCCAAAGTAACCTACAACGGCGCACCAGTGGAATACAAGCCAGTGGACTTCTTTGTCTATGATCCCTACGGAACTTGGAGAGAGTCTCGAGTAGCCTTCACGAATGCAAGCGGCATCGCAAAAGTGTGCTTCAGAATTCCATGGGAAGGTTCAAGCGCTGAATGGTTCTTCGGCAACTGGTCAATCTACGGCACAGTCAGCATTTCAGAGGTACAAGTCAGTGATACGGTTAAGTTCCCATTTGGCTACCTACTATCTATCAAAAGCATATCGGCACTCCCATTCACTGTACATAGAGGCATTGATACCATGTATATCAACGTCACCATCAGCAGCATAGCAATATGGGCATCCTACGTTGCATTTCTGCAGATCACTGCCGTCGACAATTGTAACGTACCAATAGGCATGGCAACTGATTATCCCATTACGGTTCCCCCTGGGGGACTCGTATCTTTGGGCAACACCATAACGATTCCATCGTGGGCATACGCTGGCGCAGGAACAGTCTACGCTGACTTGCTAATGGGCGGCGTCTGGTCAGGCACACCGTACTGTCCAGAGAAGACTGCAGGATTCCTAGTAGTCTGGCCATAATGCTGAGACCGATATGAAAACATCTTTCCCCCTTTTTTTCTTGTTAATTCTTTCATTAACTGTGTTTAACACAGTTTTCGTTCATGCTAACCCGTCATTGAATATAACTGTAAAAACCGATAAGGAACAATACAATCCTGGTGATACAGTTCAGGTTTCAGGGAGTCTAACCCTGAACGGAACTTTAACTACCGACGGTTTAGTAGGTATAGAGATACATAACTCACAAGGATTGCCAGTGATGAGAACACTGCCAGCAGTTCATCCTCCTTCGGAAACGCCATACATATACACCGAATACGTAGCACCATGTTACGCAAACGGCACTCCCAAATTCAGTTTTCAAAGAAATCAAGTCGCCGACTTCAAAGTAAGCGTAGCAAACCTTGACCTCTTTCACTATTACCCAGTGTACGTGACAGTTAACGTCTATGATAGTACCAACACACCCTTGGCAAGTGAAGAGTCTACAATTGATCCACTTGGCCCAAATAAAACGTTACTTACCATAATCCCTTTTCTAATATCATCCGACGCTGCTCTTGGAACAGCAACGGTCTACGGCAACGCCTATTCGAATTGGCCAAGCTTGGGAGGCACACCGTATGTTCGTGAAGTAAACGCCACTTTCCAAATCGTAAGCAGTGCATCTGGAGCTGGACAACCCACGCAAAATCAGTTCACAACTCTTCAAAGCACTGAAACAACTAATTACAACACAACATTCAAACTCGCCACGATGGCTACACCGGACATATACTTCGTTTATGTAACTTCAAGCTATCAGGGACAATCAGCATCCAACTTCACAACGTTCTTGATAGGTCATGGTCTTCGCCACAAAGTGGGTGATCTTGGCACTGGTTATCCACTGGTGTTCGGCAAATTTGATGGAAAAGTAGACGGTAAAGACTTGGCAATGTTCCTAATGTGCTACAAAGGAACAGCCCCACCAGAATACAAGTACCTTGGCGATTTTGGCACTGGTTATCCACTGGTGTTCTTCGCATACGATGGAAAAGTAGACGGTAAAGACTTGGCAATGTTCCTAATGTGCTACAAAGGACTAGGCCCAACAGGACCAGTTGCCATTTTCACGTGGGATCCACTCGAACCAATAATTAATCAACCTGTAACCTTTAACGCTTCAGAAAGCTACGACGACAAGTATGGCACGATTGCAAATTATACGTGGGGTTTCGGTGACGGCAACACAACAACTGTTACAAACCCAATGGTGCTTCACACCTTCACTAGTCCTGGAAACTACACGGTAACCTTAACAGTAACAGACAATAATCTTCAGACCGACTACACGTCGCATATCATAAGCATTTAACCCACAGGCTGCATAGACGTTTACACGCAACAGTCGGAACCATACAGTGCAGAGGCCCAAATCAACCTAGCACGTCTTTCAACCACAAGACTTAGTAAAACTATACGCTGAAGTAACATGGAGCCGAGCATCGGTGGAAAAAAGACAGTAGTTTTTCGAGCATTCTACCCAAATAGCACACGGTTCTTCATCTGGACCAGAAGCGCAAATGCAAGCAGAATCGCATGTGCATCCTTTGGACTCCCTTCGGCCAACAAAACTTTCGTGGTTCACACAGCGCATCATTCACAATCAGCGTACCAACATCCTCAGATGCCACGCCTGAAACGGCGACGCTCTATTCAGATGCCTACGCAGAATGGCCTAGAATGGCAGGAACACCTTACTGCAGCAAGGTGAACTCAACATTCCAAATCACGAGCATAAACTCTATGATAAGTCAAGCAGCACAGAATCCGCTTCCCAAAATCCAGCAAACAGACCAAACAGCAAATTACAACGTAACACTCAGACTTGCAGAAACAATTCAGCAGGCAACTGAACAGTGTATGTAAGCTCAAGATACCAAAGAGAATCAGCGTCCAACTCTACAAACATTCGAAGCTCACCTGCTAGGCCCTTAAACTATAACGCATGTAAAAACATCATACCAACTCGATTTTCTATACGTTACAAATCCACCATCGAAAGTTCTAAATATCCAATACCATAATTATAGCATCAAGGTGAAAAAATGCTAAATAAAACCCCAATGTTAGTCTGCATGTTCATTTTATGCATCATTCTAGCAACAGCGAAAACAGCAGAAGCAGCTGTGACTCCTGTATCACTAACCGACGCAGCCCCGTGTACAATATCGGTAGTCTTCGAAAATGGACTGAACACGATAAACAAGGTACCTGGCAACAACTTCACTATATCAATTAACATCACCAACTCGCCAAACATGGACTTCTTCGACATAGGAATCCAGTGGAATCCCTCAGTGTTAGAGCTAAAGACCGGAACGCCTATGGCTGACGTGGTTGAAGGAGGCTTCATGAAAGCCTTCGGCGCAACAGCCTTTCCGGGTCCCTCTCCGGTCAATACAAACCTTATTGCTGGCATAATGTCAGACATCCCATGCGGCTTCTCAAGCGGTGGACCAGCCCACGGCAACGGCACCCTATTCAAGGTAGCCTTCCACTGCAAAGCACCAGACGACGGCAACATCACGATAATGAAGCCGAACGTAATCTCGGTTCTGTTGCTCGGCATGACCATGGTGAACATCGATGCTACTGTCAACGGATCAGTAATAGTCATTCCAGAATTCTCAGCATCAGTGCTTCTGCCGCTCTTCCTAGTCATTACAACAATCGCCATTGCAGCAGCAACTGTTTCGTCTCGTAAACGACGAATTCCCTCTAGGATCTCGTAACACGAATAGATTATCACCCCCATTTTTTCTTTTATTTTATATCAGTTCATGGTGTTTCTAGAACTTGTCTTCGTTCGATATCATCCAATTGCACCGTAAACTTAACAGGCAACAACCTCTAAAGAAACTCCAAATCTCACAACAAGAACCATACGGCGGCAAGGGACCGCACCAGCCGAGGCAACGCCTGCATCACAAGGGGAAGTGATTCTTTATGGCGAAGCGCATTAGAGTTGCCAACCTGTTGAATATAACAAACTTACGAAGAGCGAACGCTGTAATAATTCCTTAAAATTAAACTCTGCCTTTTCAGAAACTTTGACCTAATCTTCTTTCCCAAACTTCCTCTTATAAGAGTGATTATGATTAATACGATCGCTACTAAAGACACTGCTATCAACGCTGGAACCAGAAAAGATGGCGAAGTCCCTCCTTCTGGAAGCCCCAACTCTATCGTCACTTTCCTCGTTACCCCTGTATTCGCATATACAAAGCATCTGTAACCATACGTTGAGGTGTTCCAATTTCTAAGAGGTTGACGAAAATTGCCATCCAATGAAATAATGCATTTATTCTGGATGAGTGTTAGAGGCATAGCAATTCTGCAGAAACCCACGGTGCCATTACGTCCGATAATATCAAAACTTATCTTTCCATTTGACTCGTCAAATTCGAGGTTTGAAATTGTAGAATTACAGATGGTGGACAAAAAGTATGATTGCTTTTCATAGTCAATAGTGAAATTCGTAAATATTCCCATTAAGGGATAACGATCCGTAAACATTTCCTCAGCGAACGGCGAATCTCCTATTCCGTCTAAATTCGTATCCGAACCCCTAAAATCGCTCCAATAGTTGCCCTCTACACCGTTATCCAAGATTACCGGTGGCATCGCCGAACATTGAATCGTGTTGTTTATGAAGTTGTTATGATAGAAAGTATTTGACGGAGAGTAAGTGTATAAACCAATGACGTTATTCTCGATAGTATTTTGGAAGAAAACGTTGTCGTTGCTACCATCGTGAACATACATGCCAGCGTTCGAACTGTTCATGATAATATTGTTGAAAATTTTACAGTTGCTTGAATTAGCCAATTGCAGACCGTAGTAATTGTTTCTTAATAAAGTGTTGTTAACAACAACGAAATTACACCTAAAAATAGATATTCCGCAATACGGAAAAATTCCCTGTTTTCCGTTTTGAAGCGTAAACCCACTGACTACAACGTTAGACCTTATTATATTGACAACGTTTCCCTTACCACCACCGTCAATGACCGTATTTGCAGGGTCTTCACCAATGATAGAAACACTAGTGTTTACAATTAGGTTTTCGGGGTATGTTCCATGAGTCACTTTTATAACATCCCCTGGACTTGCAGCATTGATAGCCTTTTGTATAGTCTCATATCCAGAACTTGGAACAACAATCATGCCAGGAGCCGCCATCACAACTCTGCCGTATTTAATTCCAATTGCCACTATTAAAAGTGTCAAAGCGACAACTTTGAACGTAATCTTGTTGGACATAGTGCAAACCTAAGAAATAATGGCTTCCATTAAATAAAGCTGTTTTCCCTTTGAAATCTTGTCGAGAACAAACCAAAATCTAAAGACAAATTTTTGGGACATCATCCCCAGTTGATGCAGTGTTTATCCGATGCGAACAGTACCGTAGGTATAGAACTTAATTCCAAAAGCTTTAAAAGATTTTGAATCACAATATATGAATGCCTAAGGAGAAGGGAATTCAACGAAGTTACGTGTATCGACGTTAGCTTATATACTTGTTCTATTCATTATACCAGTTTTAATTGCGCAAGCGCGCTATGCATCAATGAACACTAATCAAGCGCCTGTAGCTTCTTTCACCTACTCTCCAAGTGCTCCTGCACCTGGACAAACGATAACGTTTGATGCATCATCCAGCTATGCTCCGGATGGCACAATCGTGCAGTATAAATGGGATTTTGGTGACGGAGCCGTAGCGATCTTGACAAATCCGATAACAGCGCATGCGTATCCTATAGATGGGAATTATACAGTCGAATTGACCGTTACTGATAATAGTGGCGCTGCAGGATCTTGCGTAGCCATAGTCCAAGTGCAGACAGTGGTTTTCTTCAGGGTATGCTTACCCAGCAATTGGATACCTGTACCGAACGTAGAAGTAACCTGTTACTATTACAATGGCGTTGCATGGGTTAAGGCTCCCGTTGGCGATCATGATTTTGAAATAAAATACGACCTCATGACTCAGCCGAATTTGGCTACTACAGACGCACAAAGGGATAGAAACCCTGGCTATACCGCTTATATTCTACGCTCTTCTGCAAGCAACATAGGCTTTGACCTTCATTCCGGTTGTTGGAAAGTCTTCTTCAAGTTCAAGTTGGGCAGTGTAGTCACTTATTGGCCGAATGAGACGACAACGGTCTATTCATACAAACATGGTGTCGTAGAGACACATGATTACCTTCCTGGCCACGGAGCACACTGGGATTCTACCGCAGGAACGTATGTGATAAACGTAAACGATATCCCAGGACATGGCGTCAGCCCAAGTGAAAGTCATCCGATAATCGTTTGCACTGCAGCTCCGCCATCAGGGTTCAGCCTGACGGTTAGAACTAATCCTGCAGGTATCACAACAATTTCTGGCGCAGGAACCTACACTAGCGGCACAAACGTTACTTTAACTGCACCAGCCTACGTTAATGTTTCAAGCACTACTCGCTACAGGTTCAGTTACTGGGATGTTGATGGAACATCACGCGGCGTTGGAGTTAACCCCATCACGGTCCAGATGACTTCTAACCACACAGCAACGGCACACTACATCCTACAATATTATTTGACTGTTTCTTCTGCTTATGGTTCGCCTACTCCGTCTAGTGGTTGGTTTGATTCTGGGACTCATGTTAATGCGTCGGTTACTTCGCCGTATCCGGGTGTAACTGGTGTACGCTATGTTTGCACTGGCTGGTCTGGAACAGGAAGTCTTCCTTCTTCTGGCACCGGATCTTCTGTAGCCTTCACTATAACTGCTCCGTCCAGCATTACTTGGACTTGGAAGACTCAATATTATTTGACTGTTTCTTCTGCTTATGGTTCGCCTACTCCGTCTAGTGGTTGGTTTGATTCTGGGACTCATGTTAATGCGTCGGTTACTTCGCCGTATCCGGGTGTAACTGGTGTACGCTATGTTTGCACTGGCTGGTCTGGAACAGGAAGTCTTCCTTCTTCTGGCACCGGATCTTCTGTAGCCTTCACTATAACTGCTCCGTCCAGCATTACTTGGACTTGGAAGACTCAATATTATTTGACTGTTTCTTCTGCTTATGGTTCGCCTACTCCGTCTAGTGGTTGGTTTGATTCTGGGACTCATGTTAATGCGTCGGTTACTTCGCCGTATCCGGGTGTAACTGGTGTACGCTATGTTTGCACTGGCTGGTCTGGAACAGGAAGTCTTCCTTCTTCTGGCACCGGATCTTCTGTAGCCTTCACTATAACTGCTCCGTCCAGCATTACTTGGACTTGGAAGACCCAGTATCAAGTGATTTTTGATCAGACGGGTGTTGGTTCAGACTTTACTGGCGCCGTAGTCACGATTGATGGGGTTAACTATACTGGGTCACAACTGCCCACGACGCCTCCATTCTGGTGGGATTACAGTTCGAGTCATACTTTCTCTTTTGCTTCACCCCTAACTGTGAACGGTGGTAAACAATATGTTTGGAGTTCAACTTCTGGGCTCTCAAGCCTCCGAAGTGGAACGTTAAACGTCACAGCTTCAGGAAACGTCATAGGAAACTACATTGTGCAAAACCGAATTACATTTGATCAGACGGGTGTTGGTTCAGACTTTACTGGCGCCGTAGTCACGATTGATGGAACCAACTACACCAGGTCACAACTGCCAGTTCTGTTCTCATGGAATCTCAACACTGTCCACACCTTCGCTTTCCAGTCACCCTTGATTGTGAATGCTGGAGAGAAGTATGTTTGGACAAGCACAACTGGCTTGTCAAACGTGCAAAGCGGCTCCATAAACGTTACGACTTATGGAAACATAATAGGAAACTACAAGACTCAGTACTACTTGACCGTCTCTTCTCCTTATGGCACGACTGACGGTCAAGGATGGTACGACAGTGGCACCGGTGCCTACGCTAGTGTAACTCCGCTGACTGTGTCTGGGGCATCTGGGACTCAATATGTTTTTGATCACTGGAGTGGTGATGCTTCTGGCAGCACGTCTCCTTCAAACGCTATAGCTATGAGTGGTCCAAAGACTGCTACAGCCGTCTGGAAAACCCAATACTACCTAACCGTATCTTCTCCTTATGATCCACCCACTGTTAGTGGTTGGTTTGATTCTGGCACTCTTATTAACGCTTCAGTGATTTCTCCGTTTCCAGGTCCTACTGGCACGCAGTACGTTTGTACAGGTTGGACTGGAACAGGAAGTGTTCCGAGTTCTGGCTCTGGAGCCTCTGTGTCTTTCACGATTACTGCTCCTTCTAGTATTACTTGGCTCTGGAATATTCAGTACTACTTGACCGTCTCTTCTTCGTATAACACTCCTACTCCGTCTAGTGGTTGGTTTGATTCTGGCACTCTTATTAACGCTTCAGTGATTTCTCCGTTTCCAGGTCCTACTGGCACGCAGTACGTTTGTACAGGTTGGACTGGAACAGGAAGTGTTCCGAGTTCTGGCTCTGGAGCCTCTGTGTCTTTCACGATTACTGCTCCTTCTAACATTACTTGGATTTGGAAGACTCAGTACTATCTGACGTTGGCAACTAATCCTTCTGGTGTTAATTCTCCATCCGGAGCGGGATGGTATGATGCTGGAACAAACGCCACAATAAGTACAACTGCATTTGTCGACATAGTTCCCGGTTCTTCGCGTTACAGATTCAACGGCTGGACAACGACTGACATGACCGAAATAAGTTTGCTTTCACCAACTAAAGTAAGAATGGATAAGGCTAAGACAGTTACAGCAAATTACGTTACACAATATTGGGTGACTTTCAGCCAGTCTGGCGTTGGCACAGACTTTACAGACAGTGTCGTGACAATAGATAGCACAGGCTATAATGTTACCATACTTCCACACTCATTCTGGTGGGACAGTGAATCCTCACACAATTTTGTCTTCAACTCCCCATTAGAAGTCACATTTCATGCTAAGCAGTACGTTTGGTCTAATACAACTGGCTTATCAAACCAGAGAACAGGCACCATTACAGTGACAACTTCAGGGATCGTAACTGGCAACTACAAGACTCAATACTACCTAACTGTCATCTCTGCTTACGACTCGCCCACTCCGACAAGTGGATACGTTGACGCCGGAAGTGTCACGGCAACGGTAGCTCCCTGGGTACCAGGTGCAACTGGCACACGCTACGTCTGCACTGGCTGGACTGGAACGGGTAGTGTTCCGTCTTCTGGCAGCTCTTCCTCTGTAAGCTTCACAATTACTCAGGCCTCAAGCATTACTTGGACTTGGAAGACTCAATATCTCCTAACAGTACTGACCGAAACATCTGCCCTAAGCCCTCAGCCCTCTAGAAATCCAAGTGGAGAATCAAGCCCGCCGAATGGCTGGTGGTATGACACCTCCACAAGCGTGACGCTGACAGCTGAACAGGTTCCCGGATACACGTTCAAATTCTGGGATGTTGACAATGTTTTCCAAGGCGCTAATGCTAATCCAATCATAGTTAGTATGAATGGGCCTCACACAGCCACAGCTCACTATCAGGCACCTCTTGGCTATCCAGTCGGAGGCTACTCATTCATTTTGACTGAACCAGCACAAGTAGGGCCTCTAGCTGGGTACGCTATGATTCTAGCGATTTTCGGCGCAGTCATAACCCTGATTAAACGCAAAAGAAAATAAAGCCCCTTCTTCTTCTATCTTAGTTGCTAACGGAGTCTGACTGATGAGTAAGAGTAAATCTAAAAACAAAAAGAAGGCAACTATAAATAAAAAATTATTACTCTTATCTATAGGATTTGGCGCCTTGATAATTTCTGGTCTAATCGCTTACAAAACGTTCTTTCAAGATCAAGCGACTAAATTTTCTTTAAATGCTGTAATAGTAGATCAGCTCTCCGTACATTTTCCCAATGCAACGTTTATAGCAAGAGCCACCAATCTTTTGACCAATGCTGGATTTAATGTGTCCTACTTCAGCAGTGAATCCGTAAATGTTTCCTTTTACCAGGGACTTGTTGAAGGCACATATGGAATAATCATATTCAGAGCACATTCTGCCTTAAGAGTCAATGAAACAATCGTTGACCTTTTCACCTCAGAGCCATATGATGAAAGCAAATATTATGATTATCAAGTGGAAGGTCTTCTAAGTAAAGCCGAATACCTTGTCCCCATGGGGCAAACGACTGGACAGTTCTATTTTGCAATTACGCCAAATTTTATAGAAAAATTCGGCCACTTCCCTAAAAGCATAATAATAGCTATGGGCTGTTCAGGCCTGAACGTAAGTGGAATGGCACAAGCCTTCATCAGTAGAGACGCCACAGCTTATGTTGGATGGACAAACACTGTCCTTCCCAATGACACAGATTACGAGACCGCCAGGTTTTTGGAGATGTTTTTGCGTGAAAATAGAACACTAGCTACCTCTATAGCAATAACGAGCCCGCATCATTATCACGATCCCTCAACAAACACAAGAGTAACAAGTAACGTGGAGTTTTACCCGGCTTTGCCATCTGTTGGAGATTTAAGAATATCTGATTTAATTGCAGAAGCAAAAAACTCTGGAACTTTGATGGCATTCAACGATCTTAATCAGTCTTGTTTTGTAATCGCTAGCATTAATTTTAAACAAAAAGATTTTTTAGCGCATTACATAAGGGCTGCCAGTCAATTGTTGGTAGCGTCTTGAAACTATCGCATGAAGCTGATTCCTCAGATGATCACCTAATAAATTTGCTTTCTGCAGTTTGCCAATATCCTCTGCTAGTTTTTTATCCTCCAAAACTTCTGTTATCCACTTTCCAAAATCTCCACGATAAAGATGAAACTCGAGCGATTTCACGTTCACTTGATTTATTTTTTCCATAAACTCTTTCAAAGATGTTGCACTTTCACCCGTGTAGTTTCCGATAGATGTAAAGAAGTAGAATGCTTTTTCTCTCGGAAGCGTCCTAAGGGTTTTGGAATTCACTTCCTCTTTCAAGGTTTGTCTTCTCCTATGTTATTATGTGTTTCTTTTATAAATGTTAACTTTTTCGGGTTATTAACTATTGAAAATTGAGTTTCCTTAAATTTCTTCGTCAAT